>Ga0213840_1000057_pt1 | contig 359369 bp, 343 predicted proteins | sample SWPATP22_FD_160132 | JGI IMG/M metagenome (GOLD analysis project Ga0213840, IMG submission 160132) | Coastal seawater microbial communities from Marineland, Florida, United States - SWPA TP2 #2 | ecosystem: Environmental > Aquatic > Marine > Coastal | place: USA: Florida | collected 2016-08-14
GGGGCGGTCGGCGGGATCGACCTGTTGTCGGCGCTGGCGCCGGCGGGCAACCTGGCGGTGACCTATCGCGGCATCAAGCCGCCCAGGGCCTGGGCCGGGACGCCGGCGGAGGCGGCGCTGGACCTCGACTCCGTCACCGAGAGCACGGTGTTCTTCCGCGGCACCGCGCGCGAGGCGGCGCGGGAATATCCGAAGAACGCCAATGTGGCGGCTACGCTGGCGCTGGCCGGGGCGGGGTTCGAGGCGACGCAGGTGGAGCTGGTCGCCGATCCGGCGGCGCCGGGGAACCTGCACGCTTACGAGGTGCGTTCGGATGTTGCGAACGTGCGGATGGAAATTGAGAACCTGCCCTCGGCGGGCAATGCGAAAACCAGCGTTTCCACGGTCTACTCGGTGCTGCGGGAGATCCGGAATCGCATGAATCCGGTGGTGATCTGATGAACATGATGACGGAAGAGCAGACTGACGAGCTTCCGGACGGGCGGCTCTATCTGGGCGGCGAATGGCAGGCCGGCAGCGGCGCCGAGATCACCTCGGTCTTTCCCGCCGACGGCAGCGTCAACCGGGTGCTGCGCGGCGCCTCGGCCGCCGATGGCGAGGCCGCGATTGCCCGGGCCAAGGCGGCGCAGGCCGATCCGGCCTGGCGCGGGATGAAACCGCATGAGCGGGCACGCATCCTCTACCGGATCGCGGACGGGATCGAGGCCAATATCGACCGCATCTCGCGCATCCAGTCGCGCGACACCGGCAAGACACTGAAGGAGACCGCGGCGCTGGCGGGTTCGGCGGCGGGTACCTTCCGCTATTTCGGCGCGGTGGCCGAGACGATGGATGACGAGCTGACGGTGCAGCGCGGCAGCGCGCTGACCCTGTCGGTGCATGAGCCGCTGGGCGTGGTGGCGGCGATCACCCCGTGGAATTCGCCGATCGCCTCGGACGCGCAAAAGGTGGCGCCGGCGCTGGCGGCCGGCAATGCGGTGGTGTTGAAGCCCGCCTCCTGGTCGCCCTTGACGGCGCTGGAGTTGGCTCGGATCGTGGGTGAGGCAGGGCTGCCCAGGGGGCTGTTCTCGGTGCTGCCGGGGGCCGGGCGCGAGATCGGCAATCTGCTGGTCGAACATCCGGATATCGCCAAGGTGAGCTTTACCGGCGGCACCTCCACCGGCCGGGCGCTGGCGCGCAAGGCGGCGGAAAAGCTGATGCCGGTCAGCCTGGAGCTGGGCGGCAAATCGCCCACCATCGTCTTTGCCGATGCCGATATGGATCAGGCGATCGCGGGCGTGCTGTTCGGGATCTTCTCTTCCAGCGGGCAGAGCTGCATCGCCGGCTCGCGGCTGTTCGTCGAGCGCAGCATCTACGACGCGTTCGTCGCGCGGCTGGTGGCGGCGACCCGGGCGCTGACAATCGGTCACCCGTTCGACGCGGCCACACAGATCGCGCCGCTGATCCATATGGACCACCGTGACGAGGTGGCAGGCCATGTGGCGCGTGCGTTGGAGGACGGGGCGGAGCTTCTGTGCGGCGGCAAGGCGCCGGAGGGGGCGGCCTTTGAGACCGGCAGCTATTTCGAGCCGACCATCCTCGCCGGGCTGCCCAACTCCGCGCGGCTGTGCCGGGAGGAGGTGTTCGGGCCGGTGCTGGCGGTGCTGCCCTTCGACGACGAAGACGAGGTGATCGCAGCGGGCAACGACAGTGACTACGGTCTGGCCTGCGGCATCTGGACCCGCGACTTCCCCCGCGCCTGGCGTGTGGGGCGGGCGATCAATGCCGGGACGATCTGGCACAACACCTACAAGCAGTTCTCGATCTCGACCCCCTTCGGCGGCGAGCGCGACAGCGGTGTCGGGCGCGAGAAGGGCCGACAGGGGTTGCGCGCCTACATGGCGCAGAAGAGCTTTTATTCCGATCTGAGCGGTGCGCCGTTGCCTTGGGCCGGTGCCGCGCTGGAGGCGACATGAGCGGCAAGATTGCAATCGTCGGCGCCGGGCCGTCGGGCTGTTACCTGGCGCAGGCGCTGCTCAAGGCGGCGCCGGAGCTGGAGGTCGATCTGATCGACGCGCTGCCGGTGCCCTATGGGTTGGTCCGCTACGGTGTTGCGGCCGATCATCAGGGCACCAAGGCGGTGGCGCGGCAGTTCGCACGGGTGTTCGAGCGGCAGGGCGCGCGGTTCTTCGGCAACCTGCGGGTGGGGCGTGACATCACGCTCGACGCGCTGCGCGACGGTTATGACGCGGTGGTGCTGGCGGCGGGGCTGTCGCAGGACCGCAAGCTGGGCGTGCCGGGCGACGATCTGCCCGGTGTCTACGGCGCCGGGGAGCTGACCCGCGCGCTCTATGACCATCCGGAGGCGGTGGCGTTGCCGGAGCTGGGGCCGAATCCGCTGATCGTGGGAAACGGCAATGTGGCGATCGACCTGCTGCGGCTCCTAGCCAAGACGCCCGAGGAGCTTGAGGGCTCCGACCTTGGTGCGGCGGCGAGCCGCTGGCTGGCGGACAGCGGGATCGAGACGATCACCATCACCGGGCGCTCGCCCGCGGCGCAGGCCAAGTTCGACGCGGTCATGGTCAAGGAACTGGCGAAGCTCGCCGGGGTGCGGATCGCGGTCGAGGGGGCGGGTGACGCGGGCGAGGGCAGCAAGCTGCTCGATGCGCTGGCGGCGATTGACGGGCATGGCGACGGGCCGCGGCAGGTCACCTTCCGCTTCGGGCTGACGCCGGTCGCGGTCGAAGGCGCGGGGCGGGCGCAGAGCGTGCGCTTTGCCGGGCCGGAGGGCGAAGAGGTTGTGCCGTGTTCCGCTGTGCTGACGGCCATCGGTTTCGAGGCCGCTTCGGACGCGGGCCTGCCGCGCGACGCGCTGATCGCGGCGGCGCAGGATGCAGACGCCGGGCGGTTGGCCCCGGGCCTTTACGCCGCCGGGTGGTTCCGGCGCGGCCCGCGCGGCACCATCCCCGAGAACCGGGCGGATGCCCAGGCGCTGGCGGCGCTGATCCTGGGCGAGCTTTCGCCCGATCCGGCCAAGCAGGGGCGCAAGGAGCTTGCCGCCCTGACCGGGGCGGTGGATTACGACGGCTGGTGCCGGATCGACGCGGCAGAGGTCGCGGCCGCGCCCGAGGGGCGCTGCCGGGCCAAGATGGCCTCAAGGGACGAGATGCTGCGGATCGCGGCACAAAAGGAGATGACGCAATGAAGATTACCATTCTCTATGGCACCGAGACCGGCAATGCCGAGATGCTGGCCGAAGACATGCAGGCAGAGCTTGAGGGCGCGCATGAGGTCGAATGCCTGAACCTGTCCGACATGGAGCCGGGGGCCTTCGATCCGGCGCAGTTCTACCTTCTGGTCTGCTCGACCTACGGTGATGGCGAACTGCCGGCGTCGGCCCAGCCTTTCGCCGAGGCGGTGGAGGCGCAGAAACCCGATCTGTCGGCGATCCACTTCGCGATTTTCGGCATGGGCGACAGCGAATACGACGAGACCTTCAACCACGGGCCGAAGCGGCTGGCCGAGCTGATGCTGGCGCGGGGCGCGGTGCAGATCGGCGAGCGGGTGGCGCATGACGCCTCGGGCGACGACATGGCCGAGGATCTGGCCTTTCCCTGGGCCGAGGCGGTTATCGCCGAGGCCGGAGAGACGCTGGGCGAGGCCGCGTGATGACACCGCAGGAGCTGCGCGCCCGGCTGACCGAGCCCTGGACGCATGGCAAGCACGCCGACCTGCGCGGTATCGTCTGCGACGGGCGGCTGGATCTGTCCGGCTGCGCGGTGGCGGGGGCGGATCTGACCGGGGCGCAGTTTCCCGAGGGCATCGACGCCAGCGGCGCGCGGTTTCTGGGGCTGAGCTGGTTCGGCGGCGTGCGGTTCGGCGGGCCGGCGGATTTCAGCGCGGCCGTGTTCATGAACGACGCGCGGTTCGAGGCCAGCCGGTTTGACGGACCCGTCCGGTTCACCGGTGCGGAGTTTCGCGGCATCGGCCGGTTCGACGGCGCGCGGTTCGACGGCGGCGCCGATTTCTCCGATGTGGTCAGCTATGGCAATTTCTCGCTGCACCAGGTGAGCATGGCCGAACGGGCCAGTTTTCATGGCAGCGAATGGCTGGGCGGGTTGTGGTGCCAGGATGCCCGGCTGCCCGCCGATGCGGATCTGCAGGACACCCAGGTGCACGGACGGCTGTGGCTGCGCGGCGGCCATCGCGGCAATGCGGTCCTGACCGCCGCCGATTTCGGGATGTCTTTCGGCTATACCTATTTCTGAGGCGGCGGGCGGCGCTGGACCGGAGCGGGTCTAGATCTGTTCGGCCGACCAGCCGCGATACCCCAGCGCCTCGGAAATCTCCCGTGCGGCGGCGCGAAGCTCTGCCTCGATCCGGCCCACCTGCGGGCTGTCTTTCTCAAAGGCGCTTACATGGCCGGTGACGTTGATCGCCGCCACAGCGTGGCCCTGGTGATCGTGCACCGCCACGGCGGCGGAGCCGATCTCGGGTTCGAAATTCGCCACGCTCCAGGACATGCCGCGCGCGCGGTCCTCCTGCAGCTGTTGTTCCAGCTCTTCCAGGCTGGTGCGGGTCTTGTCGGTATAGGCCTCCAGCGGGGCATCGCGGTAGAGCGCACGCAGCTCCGCGGGCGACAGTTCGGACAGCAGAACACGGCCGATGGTGGTGGCATGGGCCGGCAGGTGGGTGCCCTCGCGCACCGTGCTGACAAGGTGGTAGTTCGGCGTTTCCCGCGCGAGATAGATGATCTCGCGCCCCTGCCGCACGCCAAGGTGCGCCGACAGGCTCAGCCGTTCTGCGAGCCGCGACAGGATCGGGCGCGCCGTCGGGATCAGGCCGCGGTCGTTCAGCGCCTCGGTCGCCAGCGCGATCAGCCCGGTTCCCAGCCGGTAGCCGCCGTCGTCGGGCAGCGGTTCGATCATCCGCTCGGCCTCCAGCGTCGCCAGCAGCCGGATCAGCGTGGTCCGGTTGATGCCGATATCCTTGGCGGTGCGGCTGGTGTTGCGGCAGCGGTTGCCGGCCGCGATGTGGCGCAGCACCGCGAAGGCCCGCTCGACTGGCGGGACGGTATAGTCCGGTTGCGCGGGCGATTTGTCCTGATCGTTCGTCACGTGATCCGCCTGTCCTTGGCTTTGTCCATATTTGAACATTCTGTTTCTAGTTTGACCAATCCGCGAGAGCAAGCCTCCACCATCGGGTGTGCGGGTGAAAAAATGCGGAAAACATGCGCTCCAGCCGCTCAAGACAAGTGCCTTGGGGGCGGCTGTGGCAGGACTGTGGATGTCATCGAACGGGGGGAAGAGACCATGTACGACAACAGCCGGCCCGACCGCTATTTCTCCGGGGCGCATCAGGCCTTTCGCCAGAGCCTGCGGGCCTTCGTCGCCGCCGAGATCACCCCCAACGTGGAGGCCTGGGAAACCGCGGGACGGTTGCCCCGCGATCTTTACCGCAAGGCGGGGGAGATGGGGATACAGGGGGTATTGTTTCCCGAAGAGATCGGCGGCTCCGGCGGGGATTTCTTCATGCAGGTGGTGGTGAGCGAAGAGATCGCCCGCTGCGGGGCCGGGGGTGTCTGCGCGTCGCTGGGGTCGCATTCGATCGGGATCCCGCCGGTGGTGAAGCACGGCAGCGCGGAGTTGCGCGACCGCTTCGCCGCGCCGGTGATCGCGGGCGAGAAGATCGCGGCGCTTGCGGTGACGGAGCCGGGCGGCGGCTCAGACGTGGCGGCGTTGCGGACCACGGCGGTGCGCGACGGGGATCATTTCGTTCTGAACGGGGAAAAGACCTTCATCACCTCCGGGATGCAGGCGGATGTCATCACGGTGGCGGTGCGCACCGATCCGGCCGCCGGGGGCACGGGCGGCATCTCCTTTATCCTGGTGGAGGGCGACACGCCGGGGCTGACCCGGCGGGAGCTGAAGAAAATGGGCTGGTGGGCATCGGATACGGCGCATCTGACCTTTTCCGATTGCCGGGTGCCCGCCGCGCATCTGATCGGCGAGGAGGGCAAGGGCTTCAAGGCTGCGATGATGAATTTCAACAGCGAGCGGCTGCTGATCGCGGTGCAGGCCTATTCGATGGCGCAGGTCTGTTACGAGGAGGCACTGGCCTGGGCGCAGCAGCGGCGGGCCTTCGGCGGCACCCTGGCGGAGCATCAGGCGATCCGGCACAAGCTGGTGGACATGGCGGCACGGATCGACGCGGCGCGAACCCTGACCTATGACATCGTCTGGCGGCACTTGCAGGGGCTGGACCCGCTCAACGTTCATGTGGCGCGGACCAGCATGGCCAAGGTCACCGCGACGGAGGCGATGAAATTCTGCGCCGACGAGGCGGTGCAGATCCTCGGCGGCATGGGGTACATGCGCGGCAGCGCCTGCGAGCGGATCTATCGCGAGGTCAAGGTGCTGACCATCGGCGGCGGCACCGACGAGGTGATGCGCAACCTCGCCGCCTCGCAGCTGGGGATATGAGGGGCGGGGGCGCGCGCCCGCCTCAGAGGCCGAGGATCGCGCGGGCCTCCTGCGGCGAGGCGACCTCGCGCCCGGCGTCGCGGGCGGTTTTCGCCATCTCCTCGATCAGCTGGCCGTTCGAGCTGACCTTGTCGCCGTTGGCGAGGTAAAAGCTGTCTTCCAGACCGGTGCGCAGATGCCCGCCCAGCTCGGCGGTGCGCCGGTGCAGCGGCCAGATCTCGGCCCGGCCGATGGCGGTGACCTGCCAGCGGGAGTCCGCGGGGGCCAGGCGCATCAGGATCGGCAGCAGCTCGGCATCCGCGGGCATGCCGGAGGCGACGCCCATGACGAAATTGAACTGCGCCGTACCGGTGAACATGCCGTTCTTCTGATACATGCCGACGCAGCGCACGATGCCGGTGTCGAAACATTCGAACTCCGGGATGGTTTGCGCCTGCGCCATGACATCGAGAAACGCCTGCACCTTTTCGACCGGGTTGTCGAACATCATCGGCGGCCAGGCCCAGTCGCCGTTGGCGCGGATCTTGAGATAGTTCAGCGATCCGGCGTTGCAGGCGGCCATTTCCGGTGCGGTCGCGCTGACGACGTCGAGCGCCGGCTGATACTCCGGCCCGACGACGCCGGTGGTATGGTTGATGATCACATCGGGGCAGGCGGCGCGGATCGCGGCCTGAACCTGTTTCGACAGCGCGATATCCCAGGAGGGCAGGTGGCCCTGGTCCGGCTCCTGCCGGCGCAGGTGGATATGCATGACGCTGGCCCCGGCGTCATAGGCGCGGCGCGCCTCGGCGGCCATCTCTTCCGGGGTCACCGGGACGTTGTGTTGTTTGGGGTTGGTCAGCACGCCGTTGAGCGCGCAGGTGATGATGGCCTTGGACATGACGCCTCCGGGTCTTGCGGTTTTCCCCTGGATAGACGCCCGCGCGGTCCGGCGCTTGTGCAAAGACGCTGGGCCGGGGCGCAAGCGCGGCGGACGTGGCGGCACTCCGGGGCGAGAGTTGAAATGGCCGGACGTTGGCCCTTAAGCTGCTCCTGTGGTCGTCGACCGCAGGCGCACGCCGGTCGTCCTATGCTTTTGGGAGGGAGCATCTGTGACAGCACAGAACACCGATGGAAACTACATGCTGGTTCTGCAGGACCGGGTTTTCTACCGCGGCCTTCTGGGCAACCGGATGAAGGCGCGCCGCCTGGGCGGGGCGTCGATCTACCTGGCGCCCGCAGGGGCGTTCCGGCTGAAGCTGGGTGGCGGCGACTGGACACGGCGGGATATCGCGCTGGTGCCGCCCTATCAGGCGCATCAGGTGGCCTCGGACTGCGGCAATGTCATCAGCGTACTGATCGAGCCGGACCGGCTGGAGCCCGGCGAACTGCCGCGGCTTGTCGCGGAGTTGGAGGAGGCTGGGCGGCGGTCAAAGCTGCTGCAGCGCCTGCGCGCGGCGGCAGCGCGGCTGCGGCAGATGGCGCCGGACAGCGGCATCTCGACCGAGACCTTCGACCGGATCGTTCTGGGCCGCGCCCTGGCCGCCCGGCAGATCGACCCGCGGATCGCCGTGGCGCTGGAGGCCTTTGAAGAGGCGGCGCTGGAAAACCCGTCGCTGGCGGCGGATCTGGCGCGGGACATCGGGCTGTCGGCCTCGCGTTTCCTGCATCTTTTCAAGGAGCAGACCGGGGTGTCGTTCCGCAATTACCGGATGTGGCGGCGCGCGCGCAGCTTCCTGCTGCATGCCAACCATTCCGGCAGCCTGACCGATGTGGCCCTCAGCCTGGGCTATCCGGATTCCAGCCATTTCAGCCACTCGATCCGCAAGACCTATGGGCTGCAGCCGCGGGCGATCCGGATCGGGTCCCAGAACCTGCGGGTCGACCGCATGCCGCAGAGCGCGGGCGGGCAGGTAACCACGGGCCAGTGCGCCTGAGCTGACCGTGACGGCGCTTTTCGGGGTGGCTAGCGCACAGACGCAAGTCCGCACGGACACAACGCTTTATCACAACAGAAACAGGCGGGGCGAGGGCGCCCCTGCCGCCCCCGAAGCAGCAACGCGGACAGGATATGGCCAAGATTCTCAGCTCCGTCTCCCCGGCATCCGAAACCTTCCGTGCCAATCGTCAGGGCATGCTCGATCTTCTGGGGCAACTGGAAGAGATCGAGGCGCGGACGCGGGCCGCCTCCGAACGCTCGCGGGCGCGGTTCGAGAAACGGCATCAGTTGTTGCCGCGCGACCGGGTGGCCCTGCTGCTGGACCCCGGCAGGCCGTTTGTCGAGCTGTCGAAGCTGGCGGGCTACGGCCTCGATCAGCCGGATCTGGAGAAATCGGTGCCCGGCGGCGGGGTGATCGCGGGGATCGGATATGTCTCCGGTGTGCGCTGCATGATCAGTGCCTCCGATTCCGGCATCGCCGCCGGGGCGTTGCAACCGATGGGGCTGGAAAAGCAGTTGCGGGTGCAGGAGATCGCGCTGGAAAACAAGCTGCCCTACGTGCAGCTGGTGGAAAGCGCGGGCGCCAACCTGATGGCCTACCGGGTGGAGGATTTCATTCGCGGCGGCAGCCTGTTTCGCAACCTCGCTCGGTTCTCGGCCGCCGGGCTGCCGGTGGTGACGGTGACCCACGGCAGCTCCACCGCCGGCGGCGCCTATCAGACCGGTCTGTCGGATTACATCATCATGGTGCGCGGCCGCACCCGGGCGTTTCTGGCCGGACCGCCGCTGCTGAAGGCCGCCACCGGCGAGATCGCCACCGAGGAGGAGCTGGGCGGGGCAGAGATGCACACCGGCATTTCCGGTCTGGGCGACTACCTGGCCGAGGATGATCGCGAGGCGCTGGGGCTGGCCCGCGCGATCCTTGGGAACATCGACTGGAACGGCGCGCCGGAGCCTGAAAGGGACTACGCCGAACCCGCCTATGACCGGGAGGAACTGCTGGGCCTGATGCCGATGGACCATCGCCAGCCGGTCGATATGAAAGAGGTGATCGCGCGGCTTGTCGACGGCTCCGACTTCGTGGAATTCGGCGAGCGCTATGGCGGGGCTACCGTCTGCGGCAATGCCCGGATCGCCGGCTGGCCGATCGGCATCATCACCAACAATGGGCCGATCGACCCGGCCGGCGCGTCGAAGGCCACCCATTTCATTCAGGCCTGCTGCCAGGCGGGGACGCCGATCCTGTATCTCAACAACACCACCGGCTTCCTCGTCGGGCGCAGCTACGAGGAGGCGGGCAGCATCAAGCACGGATCGAAGATGATCCAGGCGGTCACCACCGCCACGGTGCCGCAGTTCACCATCTATTGCGGCGCCTCCTTCGGGGCGGGGAACTACGGCATGTGCGGGCGCGGGTTCGAGCCGCGGTTCTGTTTCTCCTGGCCCAACGCCAAGACTGCTGTGATGGGCGGCGAGCAGGCAGCGGGTACCATGGCCGTGGTGCAGGAGGCGCGCGCCGAACGGTTGGGCGAGCCGGTCGATCACGCCAAGCTCGACGCGCTGAAATCCAGGATCATCGACACGTTCAACCGGCAGATGGATGCCTTCTATACCTCGGCGCGGGTGCTGGACGACGGGGTGATCGACCCGCGCGACAGCCGCGACCTGATGATCGAGCTGATGCGGATAGCGCGCGAGGCCGAGGCGCGCGAGCCCAATCCCATCCAGTTCGCCGTTGCCCGCCCCTGACCTTCGCGAGAGCTGTTCCATGACCGACCCGACGCCATTCAAGAAACTGCTCGTCGCCAACCGCGGCGAGATCGCGGTGCGGATCATGCGCAGCGCGAAATCCATGGGCTATGCCACGGTGGCGGTTTATTCCGAGGCCGATGCGGGGGCCGAACATGTCCGGCTGGCCGATCAGGCGGTTTGCATCGGCGGCGCCGCGCCCGCGGAGTCCTACCTGAGAATCGACGCAATCGTCGAGGCCGCCCGGCGCACCGGCGCCGACGCGATCCACCCCGGCTACGGCTTTCTGGCCGAGAACGAAGGCCTTGCGAGGGCCTGCGATGCGGCGGGGATCGTCTTCGTCGGGCCGGGGGCCGAGGCGATCCGTGCCATGGGCGACAAGGCGGAGGCCAAGGCGCTGATGATCGCGGCGGGGGTGCCCTGCGTGCCGGGCTATCAGGGAGAGGATCAGAGCCTTGAGACCTTGCTGGCCGAGGCGAAACGCATCGGCTTCCCGGTGATGATCAAGGCCACGGCGGGTGGCGGCGGCCGCGGCATGCGGCGGGTCGCGTCGGAGGCGGCGTTCGCCGAGCACCTGACCTCCGCCAGGTCGGAGGCGAAAGGCGCCTTCGGCAACGATGCGGTGCTGCTGGAAAAGGCCATTCTCAACCCCCGCCACGTGGAAATCCAGATCATGGCCGACCGCCATGGTAACGTCATCCACTGCGGCGAGCGGGATTGTTCGGTGCAGCGCCGTCACCAGAAGCTGATCGAAGAGGCGCCGTCGCCCGCCGTGGGGCCGGAGCTGCGCGCGCGGATGGGGCGGGCCTCGGTCGAGGCGGCCCGGGCCATCGGTTATGTCGGCGCGGGGACTTTCGAATATCTGCTCGATGCAGACGGCAATTTCTACTTCATGGAGATGAACACGCGGCTGCAGGTCGAGCATCCGGTGACCGAGGCGATCACCGGACTCGACCTGGTGGAGTTGCAGCTGCGCGTGGCGGGGGGCGAACCCTTGCCGTTGGCGCAGGAGGACGTGAGCTTCTCCGGCCATGCCATCGAGGTGCGGCTGTGTGCAGAGGACCCGGCGGCGGGGTTCATGCCGCAGAGCGGGACGATGGCCCTATGGCAGCCCGCAGAGGGCATCCGGGTCGATCACGGGCTGCGCAGCGGGGCGGAGGTGCCGCCCTATTACGATTCGATGATTGCCAAGCTGATCGCCCATGGTCCCTCGCGTGAGGACGCGCGGCGCAGGTTGCTGGCGGCGCTGGATGAAACCGTCGCCATCGGACTGCGCAGCAACAAGGATTTCCTGGCCGATTGCCTGTCGCATCCGGTGTTCGCCGACGGCGCGGCAACAACGGGATTCATCGCGGACCATGGTGACGCGTTGATGGGGGTGGGCCGCGCAGGCGAGGCGCGCGCGGCGATGATCGCGGCGGCGGCGCTGCGCGCGGGGCCCGGCACCCGGCTGACCCATGGCTACCCGACGCCGCTGCGGCTGTCGCGTGACGAGGTGGAGTATCGCCCGATGGTGCGCGCGCTGCGCGACGGGGCCTGCCACGTGGAGATGGAGGGCCAGCCGCCGCTGGAGCTGCGGGTCGGGGTGCGGGAGGGGCACCGGATCCCGCTCGATCTCGGTGCGGCGCGGCAATGGGCGACGCTGGTCGCGGAGGCCGGGGGCGTGACCCTTCAGCTGGACGGGCGGTGCTACGATTTCCGGGATCTGACCTATGAGCCCACCCTGCGCGCCGCGGAGGTCGGCGGCGATGGCAAGGTCCGCGCCTCGATGAACGGCAACGTGGTCTCAGTGGAGGTCGCCGTGGGCGACAGCGTGACCGCCGGGCAGAAACTGGTGGTGCTGGAGGCGATGAAGATGGAGCACGGCCATTCCAGTCGCATCGCGGGCACGGTCGCCGCGGTGCACGTGCAGCAGGGCGCGCAGGTCAGCACCCACGCCGTTCTGGTGGAAATCGAGGCGGAGTGACCTAAGCGGCTGTTCCGCCTGCGCGCGGCCGCTTGTCCAGGCGATTGCCTTTTCGGCGGGCGGCCTGGCCCCATGACGTCAGTAACCGGCAAGGAAGGCAGCCGGGCGATGGATCCCACCGCCCGGTCCGGCGCTTTATCCCATGCGCTCGGAGGCGTAGGAGCCGGGCGAGGCGGGGAAGACAACCGTTTTGTCGCCGTTCAGGAACACCCGGCGGTGGATATGGGCGTGGATGGCGCGGGCCAGAACGCTGCTTTCCACGTCGCGGCCGAGCGCGACGTAGTCGGTCGGGCTCTGGGCGTGGGTCACGCGGACGATGTCCTGTTCGATGATCGGCCCCTCGTCCAGATCGGCGGTGACGTAGTGCGAGGTCGCCCCGATCAGCTTCACGCCGCGCTGGAACGCCTGTTTGTAGGGGTTGGCGCCCTTGAAGCTGGGCAGGAAGGAGTGGTGGATGTTGATGATCCGTCCGGACATCTTGCGACAGATCTCATCCGACAGAACCTGCATGTAGCGGGCCAGCACGATCAGCTCCGCCCCGGTTTCCTCGACGATGGCCATCTGCCGCGCCTCGGCCTCGGGTTTGTTCTCTTTCGTGACCTTGATGTAGTGGAACGGGATGTCGTGGTTCACCACAACCTTTTGATATTCCAGGTGGTTGGAGATCACGCCGACGATGTCGATCGGCAGCGCGCCGATGCGCCAGCGATAGAGCAGGTCGTTCAGGCAATGGCCGAAACGGCTGACCATGATGATCACCTTCATCTTCTCGGCCTCGTCGTGGAAGGCGTAGTCCATCGAGAAGCGTTCGGCGGTCCCGGCGAAGCCCTCGGTCAGGCTGTCGGGGGTGGCGCCGGTTTCGCTTTTCATGCTGACGCGCATGAAGAAGTTGCCGGTCTCCTGATCGTCGAACTGGGAGCTGTCGGTGATATTGCACCCCTGGTCGGCCAGGAAGGTGGAGACGGCGGCGACAATGCCGCGGGTCGAGGGGCATTTGACGGTCAGGGCGTAGGTGGTCATGTGGGGTTTGGTCCTGGCTTTTGCGGTGTGAAGGGCGGTGCGGCCGCCCCCCGGATTGGCTTGTTTCTATGGCAAGCCAGTGGGGTGCCAACCAGCCGTTTTCGACGTTTTTTACCCCGTTTGCGCGCTGGATGACGGTGCGACGGACCGGATCGGGAACGACCGGGCGCGGATCGGAAATTTGCGACGCCCGTCGGGCTTGATTCCGCGGGGGGCTTTGGCTCGGATGAGTATCTCCGGGGGCCGCTTACACCACGCCCAGCCCCGACCGCAGCGCTGCGATGGTGTGGCGCAGCCCCGCCGATAGCCGCTTGTCGCGGCGGATCTGCAGGCCGAGGCCGCGCGCAAGCGGCGGGGCAAGCGGAGCGGTTGCGATGCCGGGCTGCGGCCGGGCGACCGAGGAGGCGGGCAGCACCGACCAGCCGAGCCCGGCGGCGACAAGCTGTTTGGTGGCCTCGACGCTGCCCAGCTCCATGATCGGCACGGGCGCGGCACCCGCGTCGCGGAACCAGCGGTCGATCAGCGCGCGGGTGTGGCCGGAGCTTTCGTAGAGGATCAGCGGGTGCGCCATGAGGACCTGCGCAGTAACCGGGCCCGCCGGCGCCTCGGCCTGCGGGAAGACCGCCAGCAGCGCCTCGTCGCACAGCGGCGTGGTTTCCAGCGCCCGGCCCGAGGCCGGCAGGGTGACAACGGCGAGGTCCAGTTCGTTCTGCTCCACCATGCGTTGGATCTCCGGGCTGTTGCCGGTGCGCACGACGAAATCCAGCCCCGGCATCCGCCGCTTCAACGCCCCCAGGATCGGCGGCAGCAGGTGGATGCAGGCGGTGGCGCCGGTGCCGATGCGCACCCGGCCCGCGGTACCGCTGCGATAGGGCTGGATCGCGTCATGCACATTGGCCATCTCGTCATGGATGCGCCGCGCGCTTTCCAGCAGCAGCCGGCCGGAGTCGGTCGGGCGCACCTTCTTGCCGACCCGCTCCAGCAGGCGGGTGCCGAAATACCGCTCCAGCTGGCGGATCTGCTGGCTGATCGCCGGCTGGCTCAGCTGTGCCTTTTCCGCCGCCGCCGAGAAGGTGCCGAGGCGGACCACGTCGATGAAGGCGTCCAGATGGGCAAGGTTCAGTTGATTTGTCAAAGTTTACCTTATGATTTGCATAAACAGTATAGTCTTTCCTTTGGTCACTGGGAATGGGACAGTTGGAAAACGACAAGAACCGGAGCGTTGCATGACCCGCCCAACCCAGACCGACCTCATCCTGCGCGATTGCACCGCTGCGGATATCGCCGCCATTCACGGCATCTATGCCGAGGCCGTGCGCAGCGGTACCGCCAGCTTCGAGCTGACCCCGCCGAGCGTGGAGGAGATGACGGCGCGCTGGGCGGCGCTGGCCGAGGGAGGTTATCCCTATCTGGTGGCGATTTCGGACGGGGCGGTGGCGGGCTATGCCTATGCCGGGGCCTACCGCGCCCGTCCCGCCTATCGCGGCACCGTCGAAAACTCGGTCTACGTGGACGAGGGATATCAGGGCCGGGGCGTGGGGCGCGCTCTGCTGGCCGAGCTGATCGTGCGATGCGAGGCCGCCGGGTTCCGCCAGATGGTTGCCGTGATCGGCGATTCCGGCAACCGGGGCTCCATCGGGCTGCACCGGGCGATGGGGTTCAGGGAGGTGGGGGTACTTCGGTCGGTCGGCTGGAAACATGGCCGCTGGCTCGACACCGTTCTGATGCAGCGGCCGCTGGGGCCGGGCGATACCACGCCCCCCGGGGCGGCGCGCAAGGGCTAGATCATGCCGGGCCTGCGCACCGCTGTCGCCATCGGGCTGACGCAGATGGTCAACTGGGGCATCTCCTATTACGCCATCGGGGTGTTTGGCCCGGCCATCGCCGCGGATCTGGGCTGGTCGATGGCGCAGACCTATGCCGGGTTTTCCGCTGCGCTGGTGGTGATGGGGCTCAGCTCCGCTCCGGTGGGGCGCATGGTCGAAACCTGGGGCGGGCGCGTGGTGCTCCCAGGGGGATCGCTGCTGCTGGTGTCGGGGTTCCTGATGCTGGCGGGGGCGCAAGGCGTGATGCTCTACGCGCTGGCCTGGCTCGCTCTGGGGCTGGGGATGCGGATGTCCCTCTACGAGGCGGCCTTTGCCGCATTGGTCCGCGCCGGCGGCCTGGGCGCGCGCCGGGCGGTGTCGCAGGTGACGCTGCTGGGCGGGCTGGCCTCCACCGTGTTCTGGCCCATCGGCCACCTGTTGATCGAAGCGCTGGGCTGGCGCGGGGCGTTGGTCGTTTATGCGGGCCTCGCACTGCTGATGCTGCCGCTCTACCGGACGATCCCGCCCGGACGCGCGGTGCCGGAGGCGGCCGGCGGCAGGAAAAGCGCGGATGCGGAGGCGCCGGTGCGGGTCTCCGCGGCCCTGCTGTTCGCAGCGATGATCGCCGCGGTCTCGTTCCTCAGTTCCGGCCTTTCGGCGCATCTGATCGGGATGCTGTCGGGCTTCGGCATGACGGTGGCCGGGGCGGTGGCGCTCGCCGCGCTGCCCGGCATCGCGCAGTCCTGCGCCCGGCTGGTCGAGGTGATCTTCGGCCACCGGCTGGACCCGCTGGCGCTGGGCGTGGTGGCGGCCACGGTGCTCGCGGTCGGAATGCTTGCGGCTCTGGGCGCCGCCGGGGCGGGGCCGGTCGCCGCGCTCTTCGTGCTGGCCTATGGCGCCGGCAACGGGCTGCTGACCGTGGTGCGCGGGGCGCAGCCGCTGGTGCTGTTCCCGGTGGCGCGCTACGCGGTGATCGCGGGGCGGCTGATCGCGCCGTCGTTCTTTGCCGCCGCCGCCGCGCCGCTGGTCTATGCCTGGGTGATCGAAACCTTTGGCCCGCGCGCCGCGGCAGGGCTGAGCCTGGGGCTGGCGCTGACGGCTCTCGGCTGCGCCTGGACGCTCTGGGCCCGGGTGGGGCCGACGCCGCCGCTGGGCAAGGGGACCTGAGCGGGCGGCGCGCTCAGCGCGACAGCGACATCGGTGTCTGCGGCAGCGCGTAGCACTGTTTGAAATACTCGACCAGCGCCGAGACCGGGCGCGAAAACTCGATCCCCCGCCGCCAGGCCAGGCCCACGTCCATCGACGGGATTTCCGGGTCGGTGGTGACGGTGCCGATGCGTTTGCCCTCCAGCGACCAGGGGCGATAGACCATGTCGGACAGGATCGTCACCCCCTGTCCGTTGGCCACCATCGAGCGCACTGCCTCCACCGAGGAGGTGCGCAGCCGCACCTGCGGCTGAAGCTGCCGCAGGCTCCAGTATTTCATCGTGGTATGGGCGGCCTCGTCCACCGTGAGCATGATGTAATCCTCTTCGGCGATATCGTCGAAGCCGATCTTGCGCTCGCGCTGGAACCGGTGGTTGTTGGGGATCCACAGCCGCCGGTTGGAGCGCAGCAGCGTCTCGCTGTCCAGCTCGGGGTTGTTGAGGTTGGAGGTCAGCAGTACGGCGATGTCGAAGCGGTTGGACAACAGCCCCTCTTCGATGCTCTCCCGGTTCAGTTCGTACAGCCGGATTTCCAGCCCCGGATAAAGATGCGCCAGCCGGTCCAGGTGATAGGGCAGGAAATAGCCGATCACCGTATAGGTGGTGGCCAGCGTGATCACCCCACTGACGGTGGAATGGCGGCGGGTCAGCTTGGTCGCCTCTTCCAGTTTTTCCAGGATCTCGCGCGCGGAGGAGAGAAATTCGCGCCCCGCCTCGGTCAGCTCCATCCCGTGGGCGGACCGCTGGAACAGTTCGGCGCCCAGGTCGGCCTCCAGATCTCGGATCGCGCCGGTGACCGAGGATTGCGAGATCGACAGCAGGGTGGCGGCGCGGCTGACCTGCCCCGATTCCGCTGTCGCGACAAAATATTTCAGATGACGGAGGTTGATCATGGTGCGTTATCCGAATTTCAGATGATGGTGAATCGGAAAATCAGATATCCGATCCATCGGCGCTGCCCGCCTGTGGGGATTTCCCTTGTTTTCAGCAATTTCGCTTTTGCATGCCGGTTTTAGAATATCGTTTTTTCCGAAAATGCATCTGCGATTTTTAGAAATTTACATGACGCAGCTTTGAAAGGGAAGATGATCCGGAAACCAACAGAGGCAGAACATGCGCGGCATAATCGATCTGAACTGTGACATGGGCGAAGGCTTTGGCCACTGGACCCTGGGGGAGGCGGCGGACGAGGACCTGATGGCGCTGATAAGCTCGGCCAATATCGCGGCCGGGTTCCACGCGGGCGATCCCAACTCGATGGACCGGGTGGTCAAACTGGCCCAACAGCATGGCGTCGGCCTGGGGGCGCACCCCGGGTATAACGACCTGCAGGGCTTTGGCCGACGCTACATCCGCACCAATGCCGAGGAACTGGTCAACGACATCGTCTACCAGATCGGCGCGATCCGCGAATTCGGCCGCCGCCACGGCATTCCGCTGCAACACGTCAAGCCGCATGGCGCGCTCTACATGGAGGCCGCCGTCAATGAGGAACTGTCGCAGCTGATGGTCGACATGCTGCGCAAGACCAGCGGCGAGGCGATCCTGTTCTGCATGGGCATGTCGAAGACCTACGAGGTCGCCAGGAGCATGGGGCAGCCGGTAGTGCGGGAATTTTTCGCCGACCGCGACTATGACGACAACGGCTCGATTGTGTTCGCCCGCAAGGTGGCGCGGCCCGATCCGGAGGCAATGGCCGAAAAATGCCTGCGCGCCTGTACCGAGGGCGTTGTCCGCAGCGTCACCGGCAAGGATATCGAGATCGAGTTCGAGTCGATCTGCTTCCATTCGGACACCCCGGGTGCGCTGGAAAACGGCAAGGCGATCCGCACCAAGCTGATCGAGAACGGCATCACCATCGCGCCCGCCGCAACCGTACTAGAAAATCTGGCCTGACGGCCCAACAGGAGAGCATGACAATGGCACAGATCCAATCCCCGCTGCCCGGAACCTTCTATCACAAGCCCGCCCCGGACCAGCCGCCCTATAAATCCGCCGGCGACGCGGTTGCCGTGGGCGATGTGATCGGGCTGATCGAGGTGATGAAGACCTTTATCGAGGTCAAGGCAGAGGCCGCCGGCACCTTTACCGCCTATGTGGCCGAGAACGAGGCGCCGGTGACCGCCGGCGCGGTGCTGGCCGAGTTGGACGCCTGATCATGGATATCGGCCGTCTGTTCATCGCCAACCGGGGGGAGATCGCGGTGCGGATCATCCGGGCCGCCAAGGCGCTGGGGATCCATACCATCCAGGCCTACTCCGAAGGCGACGCCGACATGCTGGCGGTGAAACTCGCCGATGAGGCAGTCTGCATCGGCCCGGCGCCGTCGAAGGACTCCTATCTCGATATCGTCAAGGTGGTCGACGCGGCGCGCGCCTGCAACGCCGACGCGGTGCACCCCGGCTATGGCTTCCTGTCGGAAAGCCCGGAATTCGCCCGCGCGCTGGCCGAAGCCGGGATCGCCTATGTCGGCCCCACCGCGGACACCATCGAACGGATGGGCGACAAGGTCGCCGCGCGCCAGGCCGCCGAGGCCGCCGGCGTGCCGGTGGTGCCGGGCTCCAAGGGCCGGATCGGCACCGTGGACGAGGCCGCTGAGGTCGCTCAACAGGTCGGCTACCCGGTGATGATCAAGGCCGCCGCCGGCGGTGGCGGCCGCGGCATCCGCATCGCGGCCGACGAGGCGGAGCTGCGCCAGCTTGCCCCGCAGGCGCAACAGGAGGCACAGGCGGCCTTCGGCGACGGCGGGCTATACCTGGAACGCGCGGTGCAAAGCCCCCGCCATATCGAGGTACAGATCCTCGGCGACGGCGAGACGGCGATCCACGTCTACGAGCGCGAATGCTCGCTGCAGCGCCGCCGCCAGAAGGTCTGGGAAGAGGCGGGTGCGGCCTGTCTCGACGACGAGACGCGCGAGGCGCTTTGCGCCTCTGCCGTGGCGCTGGCGAAATCGGTGAACTACCGCGGCGCGGGCACGCTGGAGTACCTCTACGATGCCGCCCGCAACGAGTTCTATTTCATCGAGATGAACACCCGTATCCAGGTGGAGCATCCGGTGTCGGAGATGATCACCGGCGTCGATCTGGTGCAGGAGATGATCAAGGTCTGCGGCGGCGAGAAACTGACGCTGACCCAGGCGGATGTCACCCGCAGCGGCCATGCCATCGAGGTGCGGATCAACGCCGAAGATCCGCTGATGCAGTTCATGCCCTGGCCGGGGCAGGTCGGCGCGATGACCATCCCCGAAGGCGACGGCATCCGCTTCGATCACTTCCTCTACGAGGGCTACCAGATCCCGCCGTTCTACGACTCCCTGATCGGCAAGCTGATCGTGCATGCGCCCACCCGGACCCAGGCGATCGCGAAACTGGCCGGGGCGCTGGAGCAACTCAGCCTCGAGGGGCTGAAGACAACCGCGCCGCTGCATCTGGCGCTGGCGGCGGACAAGGACGTGCAGGCGGGCAATTTCCACACGCAATGGCTGGAACCCTGGCTTGAGGCCGGAAACCTGACCGCCGCGGCAAAGAAACCGGCGGCAGAGCTGGAAACCGAAACAACAGGAGGTGCGTCGTGAAGACACGATATTCCTACGGCGGCGACGAACACATCTACGTCGAAGTGGATGAGGAAATGTCGCTGGACGCGTTTTTCATCTCGCTTTCGATGAGCAACGCGGTGCGCGAGGCCAATATCCCCGGCGTGACGGAGATCTGCCCGGCCAACGCGTCTTTCGAGGTGCGGTTCGACCCCGATGTGATCGCCCCGGACGCGATGATGGACCGGATCAAGGAGCTGGAGCACAAGGCGGAAAACGCCGAGAAGCGCCTCTCGACCCGGATCATCGAGATCCCGGTCTATTTCCAGGACCCCTGGACGCATGAGACGCTGATGCGGTTCCGCGAACGGCACCAGGACCCGAGCGGTTCGGATCTGGACTATGCCGCGCGGATCAACGGCTACGATAGTGTCGAGGCCTTTATCGAGGCGTTCCATTCGCAGCCCTGGTTCGTCTCCATGGTGGGCTTCGTGGCCGGTCTGCCGTTCCTCTATCAGCTGGTCGAACGCGAGAAGCAGCTCGAGGTGCCGAAATATCTCAGCCCGCGTACCGACACCCCGAAGCAGACGGTCGGCTACGGCGGCTGTTTCTCCTGCATCTACTCGGTGCGCGGCGCCGGCGGCTATCAGATGTTCGGCATCACCCCGATGCCGATCTTCGACCCGGAACAGGAAGTCTCGTACCTCAAGGACTTCATGGTGTTCTTCAAGCCGGGCGACATCGTGAAATGGAAACCGATCGACCGCGCGGAATACGACCGCATTCTCGAGCAGGTGGAGCAGGGCGCCTATACCCCGCGCATCGCCGAGGTCGAGTTCGATCTGGATGCCTTCAACGCCGATATGACCGGTTTCAACGCCAAGCTGATGGAGGCACTCAATGACGCTTAAGATTGTCAAACCCGGGCTTGCCACCTCGATCCAGGATCTCGGCCGCCCCGGCTATTTCCACCTTGGTATCCCCGAAGGCGGCGCGATGGACCGTCTGGCACTGCGCGCGGCCAACATGCTGGTCGGCAACCCCGAGGACACAGCCTGCCTTGAGGCCGTGTTCATGGGGCCGGAGATCACCTTCACCGCCGACGCCAGTGTTGCCGTCACCGGCGGCGCGATGCCGATCACCGTGGATGGCGAGGCCAAGGAGGGCTGGACCAGTTTCACCGTCAAGGCGGGCCAAACGCTCAGCTTCGGGTTCCTCACCGGTGGCGCGCGGATCTATATCGCGGTCTCCGGCGGCATCGCCACCGAACCGGCCCTGGGCAGCCGCTCGACCTATCCGATCGGCGCGCTGGGCGGCTTCCACGGCCGCAACATTGCCGAGGGCGACGAGATCCCGGTGGGCGATGCCCCGCTGGTGGAAGAGGGGCGGACCGTGCCCGCCGATCTGCGCCGCGGGCCCGGTTCCCCGGCCGAGCTGCGGGTGCTGACCGGGCTCTACTGGTACCGGCTGACCGAGAAATCCGGCCAGGCCTTCTTCGACGACACCTGGACGGTGGCGCCGGAAGCTGACCGCATGGGCTATCGCTTCCGCGGCGGCCGGCCGATGGAGTTCGTCGAGCGCGAACAGCCCTTCGGCGCCGGTGCGGACCCCTCGAACATCGTCGACGGCTGCTATTCCTACGGCTCGATCCAGGTGCCGGGCGGCACCGAACCGATCGTGCTGCACCGCGACGCGGTCTCGGGCGGGGGCTATTTCACCCTGGGTGCGGTGATCTCGGCCGATATGGACCTGATCGGGCAGCTGCAACCCAACACCCCGGTCAAATTCGTCCGGGTCGAGATGGACGAGGCGCTGCAGGCACGCGCCGACCGCAAGGCCATGCTGGAGAAAATCCGAAAAGAGCTCGTTTAAGGGTCTGAAACAAAACTAAAATCGCGGCTTGCCGCATCGAACTCAAGTAACTGACAAGGAGGTCAGAACAATGAAACTCACCCTGAAGACTGTCACCGCCCTGGCACTGGCGACCGCCATCCCCGCCAGCGCCTTCGCGGCCGATTGGTTCCCCTATCCGGCCGAAGAGGTCACCCCGGCGTTCTCCGCCGACGGCACGGTGTCCGAAGTGACCTACACCCCGCTGGAGAAGGCGGAGAAGCCGTGGAACATCTGCGTCTCCTTCCCGCACATGAAAGACGCCTATTGGCTTGGCGTGGACTACGGCGTGGCCGATGAGGCCAAGCGTCTGGGTGTCAAGATGAATCTGGTCGAAGCCGGCGGTTACACCGAGCTGAGCAAGCAGATCAGCCAGATCGAAGACTGCGTGGCCAGCGGTGCCGACGCGGTGGTGATCGGCGCGATTTCCTACGAGGGCCTCAACAACGTGGTTTCCGAAGTGGCCGCCAAGGGGATCCCGGTGATCGACGTGATCAACGGCATGTCCTCGCCCGATCTGGCCGCCAAGTCGCTGGTGTCGTTCAAGACCATGGGCTACGAGACCGGCAAATACCTGGCCGACAAACACCCCGCCGGCTCCGAGCCGGTGAAGGTCGGCTGGTTCCCCGGACCGGCAGGCGCCGGCTGGGTCGAGGCCGCGCATGCGGGCTTCATGGAGGCCGTCAAAGGCTCCGCCGTCGAGGTGCTGGAACCCCGCTTCGGCGACACCGGCAAAGAGGCGCAGCTGAAGCTGGTCGAAGACGTGCTGCAGGCCAACCCCGACGTGCGCTACCTCGCCGGTACCGCTGTAACCGCCGAAGCCGCACAGGGCCTGATCCGCGAACGCGGGCTGAAGGGGCAGGTCGATCTGCTGGCCTTCTACATGACCCCGGGCGTTTACACCGGCATTCAGCGCGGCTTCATCCTGGCCGCCCCGGCGGACTCGATGGTCATCCAGGGCCGTATCGCCATGGACCAGGCCACCCGGATCCTCGAAGGCAAGGAGTACATCAAGCACGTGGGGCCAAAGATCTTCGTGGTTGATCCCTCGAACATCGCCGACACCCCGCGCACCAACATCCTGCCGCCGGACGGGTTCAAGCCGGTCTTCTCGGTCGAGTAATCCCGCAGGTTGAACGCGAAACGCGGGCCGGGCGATCTTGTCCGGCCCGCATCCATCCGGAGGCGGAGATGCAGACAACCAAACTGGTTGAAACCCGGGGACTGACCAAGCGCTATCCCGGCGTGCTGGCGCTCAACGGCGTGGATTTCGACCTGAAGGCGGGCGAGGTCCATGTGCTGTTCGGCGAGAACGGGGCGGGCAAATCGACCCTGATCTCGATGCTGGCCGGCGCCAATACCCCGAGCGAGGGCGAGATCGTCCTGAACGGCGAGGCGATCCACTTCGGCTCCGTGGCCGATGCGCAGGCCAAGGGTATCTATACGGTGTTTCAGGAGTTCTCCCTGATCCCCACGCTGACCGTGGCCGAGAACATCTTTCTGGGCTGGGAGCCGATGAAGGGCCCCTTCGTCGACCACCGCGCCATGCGCCGCCGCGCCCGCGAGATGTTCGAGGAGCTGGACTTTCCCATCGACCCCACCGCGATCACCGCATCGCTGTCGCGCGCGCAACAGCAAATGGTGGAGATTACCAAGGCGTTTCACGGCGATCTGTCGGTTCTGATCCTTGATGAACCCACCGCCTCGCTCACCGACCGCGAGGTCGACCACCTGTTCGGCTTCATCGCCGATCTGAAAGCGCGCGGGGTGGGGATCATCTATATCTCCCACCGCATCCAGGAATTCCAACGCATCGCCGACCGGGTCACCGTGCTGCGCGACGGCGCCAAGATCGGCACCGTGGCGATCGACGAGACGGACGAGGATGCGCTGGTCGAGATGATGACCGGCCGCGCCATTACCGAGATTTACCCGACCATCGCCCGTAATCCGGGCGAGGTGCTGCTGAAGGCCGAGGGGGTGACAACCCCGGGCGTCAGCCCCGCCTCGCTGGAGGTCCGCGCGGGCGAGGTTCTGGGCATAGCCGGTCTTGTCGGCTCCGGCAAATCGCGCCTCTTTCGCGCGATGATGGGGGTCGCCCCGCGTCTGGGCGGCACCGTCACGCTCAAGGGCCACGACATCACCCATGCGCCGACGCGGGAGATCATCAAGGCCGGGCTCTATTACCTCTCGCCCGACCGCAAGGCCGAGGGACTCGACCTGGCGAAGCCCTCCAACGACAACCTCGCGCTCAACCTGGTGATGGGCGGAACAGGCGTGTCGAAGGCGGGGTTCATCAACTGGAAAACCGTCCGCGCCGAAAGCGCCAAGATCGCGGATTATGTCGAGCTGCACGAGGGTTACCGGGCAAAGCTCGTCTCGCAGCTGTCGGGTGGCAACCAGCAGAAGGTGCTGTTCGGCAAATGCTTCGGGCAGGACGCCGACATCTATGTGTTCGACGAGCCCACGGTGGGCGTCGACATGGGCACGCGCGCGGCGCTCTACCTGCTGATCAAGGCGCTGGCCGAACAGGGCAAGGCGGTGGTGGTGATCTCCTCCGACCTGCCCGAGGTCCTGCACCTGTCCCACCGGATGCTGGTGCTGGCGCATGGACATATCTCCGCCGAGCTGAGCGGGGACGAAATGACCGAGGATACGGTCCTGAAACATTTCTTCGACGAAAGCGGAGTCACGGCATGAGCGAGCAAAGCAATCAATCCGGCGCGGGCGGTCCGATCAAGCGCCTCTTCGTCAAGGTGGGGGTGCTGCCGTTCTTCCTGCTCGGCGCGCTGGTGATCTTCACCGCGCTGTCGTCGAAATTCCTCACCGGCCAGAACCTCGTCAACGTGGCGCGGCAGTCGGTTTATCTGGTGTTGGTCTCCATGGGCCAGATGCTGGTGCTGATCTCCGGCGGCTTCGATCTGTCGGTGGGCACGGCGATTGCGCTGACCTCGGTGGTCTCCGCCTCGGCCATGGTCTTTTTCGCCGGGGTCTTTCCCGATGCGATCTGGCTGGCGGTGATGCTGGGCGCCTTCATGGGCTTCGGCGCGGCGCTTCTGGTGGGCCTCGTCAACGGTATCGGCGTGGCCTATTTCGACGTCTCGCCCTTCATCATGACGCTTGGCGTGTCCTCGGTGGGCGCCGGTCTGGCGTTGTTCCTCACCGGCGGTGTGCCGGTCTCGGGCCTGCCGTTCGCCTTCGGCGATACCTTCGGCTTCGGCCGGCTCTGGGGCATCCCGGTCCCGGTGCTGATCGCGCTGCTGTGCATCGTGGTGATGTGGGTCTTCATGTCCCGTACCCGGCTGGGCACCCAGATCTATGCGGTGGGCGGCAACATCAAGGCGGCGCATCTGTCGGCAATCAACACCAAGCGGACGCTGATGCTGGCCTATATGGTCTGCGCGCTGATCGCCTCGCTCACCGGGCTGCTGCTCACCGCCCGGGTTGAATCCGGCGAGGCGAACCTCGGTGGCACCATCGCGCTCGAGTCCATTGCTGCCTGCGTCATCGCCGGCGTCTCCCTGCGCGGCGGCATCGGCCGGGTGGAGAATGTGGTGCTCGGGGCCTTCTTCATCGTGCTGGTGCAGAACGGCATGAACCTCGCGCAGGTCAGCTCCTACATGCAGATGGTGCTGCTGGGGGTGCTGCTGATCCTCGCGGTGATCTTCGACCAGCTGCGCTACCGCATCATCATGAGCGGCCGCTGACCCTTTCCCGATCCCCTTCGGGCAGGCCACCCGTCGCCCCCCTGACCCATCGCCTTTGCGCTGGTCAGGACGGGCGGCGGGTGTTTTATTGCGCGACAAGGTGAACAGGGGAGAGATGAGATGCCCGAGGTCGACTGGTCGCGCCTGAAGGCGCAGGAACTGCGCGCGCTGGCGAATGAAAACGCGGTGGTGATCCTGCCGATCGCCTCGATCGAGCAGCATGGGCCGCATCTGCCGGTGATGACCGATACCCGTCTGGGGCAGGAGGTGGCCCATCGCGCCGCGCGCCTGGCCTATCCGACCCGGCCGGTGGTGGTGACCCCGGTGATGTGGGCGGGCCTCAGCGAACATCACATGCCCTTCGGCGGCACCCTGACGCTCAGCCATGCAACCTTCCGCGCGGTGCTGCGCGACCTGATCGAGGCGCTCACCCGCCACGGCTTCCGCGATATCCTGATTTCCAACAGCCACGGCGGCAATATCATCGCCATGCAACAGGTGATCGACGAGCTGGCGCCGGAGGTCGACGCGACGCTGGTCGGCACCACCTATCCGGCCGAGGCCGCCGCCGAGATCGGCGCGATCCTGGAGGATCAGGACGGCGTCCAGCACGCCTGCGAGGCGGAAACCGCGATGATGATGGCCTGCGAGGGGGACCTGGTGGATACCTCCGACCTCGCCGGGCTGGCGGCCCGGATGGAGGGCAAGCGCTTCCTGCAGGCGGGGCGTGCCTCTTACCGCTGGCGGCCGTTCTCCCATGTCACCGCCAACGGCGTTGCCGGGGTGCCGGAAAAGGCCACCGCGGAAAAGGGCGAGCGCCTGATCGAGGTGAGCGCGCAGGCGCTGGCCGATCTGATCACCGATCCGGAGACCTGGGCCGCGCCGCAGGACCTGCGCGGCGACGGCACCGGCGGTGTGCCGTTCCGCGACCGCAACTGACGCCGGCCGGAAACGCCGTATCCCGTTATCAACGATTGCACCAAAGACGCGCGACCGCCATGATCGCGCCGGGAAGGAGACCGCATGCCAGCCACGACATTCCTGGACACGCCGCAAGGGCGTCGTCTGGCCTATCATCGCAGCGAAGGGCAGGGGCCCTGGATCGTGTTTCTGGGCGGCCTCAAATCCGACATGGAGGGCACCAAGGCCGTGCATCTGGAGGCCTGGGCCAAGGCCCGCGGCCGCGCCTTCCTTCGGTTCGACTATTCCGGCCACGGCGAAAGCAGCGGCACCTTCGAGGAAGGCTGCATCGGCGACTGGCACGAGGATGCGCTGGCCGCCGTCGGCGCGCTGACCGAGGGGCCGATCGTGCCGGTGGGCTCGTCGATGGGCGGCTGGCAGGCGCTGCTGATGGCGCGCGAAATTCCCGCCCGGATCAAGGCGATGGTCACCATCGCCGCCGCCCCGGATTTCACCGAAGACGGCTATTGGGCCAATTTCACCGAGGCCGAAAAGGCGCAGCTGGAGGCGCAGGGGTTCGTCGAGAAACACTCCGATTACATGGAACCCTACCGCATCTCCAAGCGGATGATCGAGGATGGCCGCACCCGGCTGGTCCTGCGCGATCCGCTGCCACTGCCGTTCCCGGTGCGCTGCCTGCAGGGCACGGCGGATACCGCGGTCTCGACCGAGACGGCGCTGCGCCTGCTGGATCATGCGGAGTGCCCCGACATGCGGCTGACGCTGGTCAAGGATGCCGATCACAGGTTTTCCGACGGCCCCTGCCTGGGGCTGATCGAATCGGCGCTGGAGGAGGCGCTCGCATAGGGAGATGAGATGCATTGGTTTGGTAATTGGTTCGGGCGGGGGCTTTTATCCCTCGGCGCAATCTCTCTCGTTCTCTGGGCCTTCGGGCCCTATGAGCCGGTGCCGCTCAGCGCCGATTTCAACCCCGCGCGGCTGAAGGGCGGCGTCGCGGCGCATCTGGCCCGGGCCGAGGCGCGCTACGACGATATCACCCCGGGCACGCAGAAACGGGTGGTCTGGCAGCCGGGGTTCGAGGAACGGCGCACGCCGGTCTCGATCCTCTACGTGCACGGGTTTTCCGCCACCTCCGAAGAGATCCGCCCGGTCCCCGATCTGGTGGCGCAGGCGATGGGCGCCAATCTGGTCTACACCCGGCTGCGCGGGCATGGCCGCGGCGGGGCGGCGCTGGCCGAGGCCTCCGTGGCCGACTGGATGGCGGATCTGGCTGAAGGGCTGGCCGCCGCCCGCGCGGTGGGCGACCGGGTGGCGGTGATCGCCACCTCCACCGGGGCCACGCTGATGGCGGCGGCGCTGCTGGATCGGGAGATGTCGCAGGATGTCGGCGCGGTCGCTTTCGTGTCGCCTAATTTCGGCATCCACCAGCGCGCCTCGGTCCTTCTGACTCTGCCCGGCGCGCGCTACTGGGTGCCGCTGGTCGCCGGGCGCGAGCGCAGCTTCGCGCCGCAGAACGACGGCCAGGCGACCTACTGGACCACCCGCTATCCTACGAAGGCTCTGATGCCGATGGCGGCACTGGTGCGCAGGGTGGCCGGCCTCGATTTCGCCCGGGTCGAAACGCCGGCGCTGTTCTGGCTGTCGGATGCCGATCAGGTGGTGCGCCCCGATATCAGCCGCAAGATCGCCGCCCGCTGGGGCGGTGAGACGCGGGTGCAGGCGGTGACCATGGGGCCGGGCGACGATCCCAACGCGCACGTGATCGCCGGCGATATCCTGTCGCCGGGGCAGACCGACGCGGCGGCGCTGGCGATGGTGGACTGGTTCCACAGCCAGGGCCTGCGGTAGGATGGTGCGCCGGCGGCCGGGCAGCATGCGCGGGCTGGAGGAGCTTGGGCGCGTAAGGCTTTCGAAACACTTCTACTTCCGCGATTTTCTCTATTCCGAGATCGGCAATTTCCATCGCATCCAGAACCTGCCCGACGACCCCGATCTGGCGATCGAATGCGGCCGGGCGCTCTGCGAAACGCTGCTCGATCCGCTGGAGGAGACCTTTGGCCGCATCGCCGTGCGCTCCGGCTATCGCTCGGCGGCGCTCAACCGCTTCGGCAATGAACGCGGGCTCAACTGCGCCCGCAACGATTTCCCGCGTGAATGCCATATCTGGGACCGCGGCCGCGGGGCGGAGCGGATCGCGGGTGCCAGCGTGGTGATCCCCTGGTTCGCCGACCGATACGCGCAGGGCCGCGACTGGCGCGATCTGGCCTGGTGGTTGCACGATCATCTGCCGGTGTCGGAGCTGGAGTTCTTTCCCAGGCTCTGCGCCTTCAACATCGCCTGGCGGCCCGTGCCGCTGCGGCGGATCGACAGCTATATCGCTCCACGCGGCACCCTGCTGGCGGCCGGTGCCGCGCCGGCGGAGGGCGCCGAACAGCGCCGGGCGCGCTATGCCGATTTCCCACCGTTTCGGGGGATTGCCTACCCTGAATGACCGGATCGCCCGGCGGTCGCGCCGGGCGGCGCCTGCCTGCCTTTTCAGCGACAGGGGCAGAGCGGGAAACCGCTGCTACCTGGCGCTGGCCGCTTGCCCGTCGCCGGCGAAACCCGCATGGTGGCGCCAAGGGGCGCCGCCCCGGGCGAGCATCGTTGCAGTGAAGGAAACCCGCATGACCGAAGCGCTGGTCCTGTTGCCCGGAATGATGTGCGACGCACGGATTTTCGAGCCGCAAATCAACGTCCTGAGCCGCGAACGTGCGGTGATGCTGGCGCCGATCACCCAAGGCGAGCGGGTCGAGGAGATCGCTTCGAATATCATCGACCAACTGCCGCAGCGGTTCGCGCTGGCCGGGCTCAGCATGGGCGGGATCGTGGCGATGGAGATCCTGCGGCGGGTGCCCGACCGGGTCACGCGGCTGTGCCTGATGGACACCAACCCGCTGGCCGAAACCCCGCCCGAGGCCGCTGCCCGCGAGCCGATGATCGTGCGGGTCCGCGCCGGGCGGCTGGACGAGGTGATGCGCGAGGCGATGAAGCCCGATTTCCTCGCCCCTGGTCCAGCGCGGATGGCGGTTCTCAACGCCGTCTACGCCATGGCCGCGGATCTGGGGCCGGAGGTCTTCGTGCGTCAGTCCCGCGCGCTGCAACGCCGCCGCGACCAGCAGAGCACGCTGCGCAAATACAAGGGGCCGACGCTGATCCTCTGCGGCGCGCATGATCGGCTGACCCCGGTGAAACGCCACAGCTTCATGGCCGAGCTGATGCCGGCGGCCGAGTTGCAGGTGATCGAAGAGGCCGGGCATCTGCCCCCGCTGGAGGCGCCGGAGGCGACGCTGCAGGCGCTGCGGACCTGGCTCGCCATGCGGCGCACGGTGGCCTGACGCGGTGGCCTAACGCCGGTCGGGATAGAGCGCAGCGCGCTCCGCCCGGCTCAGAACCCCGGCCGGGACGATCGGCGCACCGTTGTCGTCAAAGAACGGGTTGGCGCGCCATTTCCCGCTGATCCGGGCCGCCAGCGCGCGGGATGCAAGGCCCCAGAGCACCGGCGCCATCCCCTCCATCTTCGGCTTGCCGCCGGGGCGGGGCACGAAGCCGCGGCCGCGCACCGGACCCAGACGCGCAGGGTCGGCCAGCCGCGGCCCGCGGATCGCGGCAAAGGCGAGTGCGGGACTGGCCAGCGTGTTGAACATCGGCGTGCCGCAACAGCCCGCGTACCAGCGCAGCAGCCCCTTTGGCGACAGCCGCAGCAGCGCCAGATGCTCCTGCCCGGCGGTAAACCTTACGTGATGCGCGGCCATCTGGAACAGATCGACGGGGTCCGGCGCCGGGTCGGGCTGGCGGTGGGCCAGCTCATTGGCGCGGCAATCGGCGCAGAAACATTCCACATGGGTGCCGTGGCGCAGCCCGGCGGGACTGATGTCGCCCCGCAGCGCGCCGCATCCGCAGGAAAAGGCGAGGGGCGCATCGCGATCCGCCGCCCCCGCCATCGGTTCAGCTCGCTTTGGCGTTGGTATTGGCGGCGCGGCTGCGTTTGCGCTTGGGCGCCTTGCGGGTGTTGTTGGTGTCCATGAAATCGATCACCAGCGGCCGGATATTATCGCGCCACGAGCGGCCGGCAAAGATGCCGTAATGGCCTGCGCCCGGCTCCACATGGCTGGCCTTCATGCTGTCGGGCAACCCGGTGCACAGGTCGAGCGCCGCGATACACTGGCCCGGCGCCGAGATATCGTCATTGGCGCCCTCGACGGTCTTGACCGCCACATTGGTGATCTTGCCGATATCCACCTGGTGACCGTCGACCACGAACTGGTTCTTGGCAATCTCGCCGTTCTTGAAGATCCGCTCCACCGTCGAGAGGTAGAACTCGGCAGTCATGTCCATCACCGCCAGATATTCGTCGTAGAACCGGTTGTGGGCGTCGTGGTCGGAGGCCTCGCCGCGCATCTCTCGCTGGATCTGGTTGCTGAAGGCATCGGAATGGCGGTCGGCGTTCATCGACATGAAGGAGGTCAGCTGCAACAGCCCCGGATAGACCAGCCGCCCGACGCCGGGGTAGCTGAAGCCGACCCGCTGGATCGCGGTTTCCTCCAGCTGTCCCATGGTCACGCGGCGGCCGAAATCGGTCACCTCGGTGGGGGTGGCGTCGGGGTCGATCGGACCGCCGATCAGGGTCAGCGACAGCGGCTGCGCGGCGGGGTCCTGCTCGGCCAGATAGGCGGTCGCGGCCAGGGTCAGCGGCGCCGGCTGGCAGACCGCGATCACATGGGTGTCGGGCCCCAGATGCCGCATGAATTCAACCAGGTAGAGGGTATAATCCTCCACGTCGAACTTGCCGGCAGAGACCGGGATGTCACGCGCATTGTGCCAGTCGGTCACGTAAAGTTCGCAATCGGGCAATAGGCTTGCCACGGTGGAGCGCAGCAGGGTCGCATAGTGCCCCGACATCGGCGCCACCAGCAGAACCTTGCGCGGCTGGATGTCCCGGCCCGGAACCTTGAAGTAGATGAGATCGCCGAACGGCTTCTCGACCACTGTCTGGACCTCGACCACATGGTCTTTGCCATCCTCGCACGTGACGGTTCGGATACCCCAGTCGGGCTTCACGACCATCCTCTGAAATGTGCGCTCGGTCACCTTTCCCCAGGCGCTCATCCAGTTGAACACCGGGTTCGGAACCATGCTGAAACCCGGGTAGGAGGCAAAGGATTGAGCGGTCGCACCAAGCCATTGGTTGGCGTTGCGGGCCGACTCCATCAGGTCGTACGTCATCATGTAGCGCATTCGGGTCTCCTCGGTTTGCGACCAACTCGACTTGGATCAAACGCCGCTTTGCCTCCCGAACGCTGCGACGGTATTCTGCATAGCAGAAAGAGTAGGGGGGATTCGATAGAATGACAACTAGCGACGAGGGCGGAGGCGCCGTGTCCGGCGAACATCTCGACCGGTTGACGGAGAACTTGAAAAAGGTCGAATCCCTGACGACGCGGCTGATGGAGGTGATGTCGCGCAAGACCTCTCACAACCCCGGATTGAACGCCCCGGACCAGGAATTGTTCGCCCGCGCCGCCACCGCGTACTGGAGCGGCGCGCTGCAGAACCCGGCCAAGCTGCTGGAACATCAGATCGAGTTCTGGGGCAAATCCGTCAAGCATTTCGCCGAGGCGCAGCAGGCGCTGGCGCAGGGCAAGCTGACGGCGCCCGAGGATCCGGGCCCGAGCGACCGCCGCTTCACCAACCCGCTGTGGGACAGCCACCCCTATTTCAACTTCGTCAAACAGCAGTACCTGATCAACGCCGAGGCCATCCGGCAGGCGGTGGACAGCGTCGAGGGCATGGAAGAGCGCGAAAAGCGGCGGCTGAGCTATTTCGCGCGGCAGATCGTCGACATGATGTCGCCGACCAACTACCTGGCGACCAACCCCGATGCGCTGGAACGCGCGCTGGAGACCGAGGGCCAGTCGCTGGTGCAGGGGCTGGAGAACCTGATCGCGGACCTGGAGGCCAACGACGGCGAGCTGGTGGTGCGGCTGGCCGACGAAAAGGCCTTTGAGGTGGGCGGCAATATCGCCACCAGCCCCGGCGAGGTGGTCTATCGCAACCGGATGATGGAGATCATCCAGTACGCCCCCAGCACCGAAACCGTGCACGAGATCCCCATCGTCCTGTTCCCGCCCTGGATCAACAAGTTCTACATCCTCGACCTCAAGGAGCAGAACAGCCTGATCAAATGGATCGTCGCCCAGGGCTACACGCTGTTCGTGGTCAGTTGGGTGAACCCCGACCGCTCCTATGCCGATGTCGGGCTGGAGGATTACATCGAAGAGGGGCTCCTGACCGCGATCCGCGAGGTCAAGGCGATCTGCAAGACCGATCAGGTCAACGCGGTGGGCTATTGCATCGCCGGGACCACGCTGGCGCTGACGCTGGCGCTGCTGAAGAAGCGCGGCGACAAATCGGTGAAATCGGCGACCTTCTTTACCGCGCTCACCGATTTCTCCGAGCAGGGGGAATTCACCCCCTTCCTGCAGGACGATTTCGTCGATGCGATCGAGGCGGAGGTGGCGGAGCAGGGTATCCTGCGCTCCTACATCATGACGCGGACCTTCTCGTTCCTGCGCTCCAACGATCTGGTCTATGCGCCCGCGGTGCGCAGCTACATGCTGGGCGAGGCGCCGCCGGCCTTCGACCTGCTCTACTGGAACGGCGACAGCACCAATCTGCCCGGTCGGATGGCGGTGCAGTATCTGCGTGGGCTGTGCCAGCGCAACGCCTTCTGCGAGGACGGGATCGAACTGTTGGGCGAAACGCTGCAGGTGAAGGACGTGACTGTGCCGCTGATGTCGATCACCTGCGAGACCGACCATATCGCCGCGTGGAAGGACTGTTATCGCGGGGTGCAGCAGATGGGCTCGCGCTCCAAGCAGTTCATCGTTTCGGAATCCGGCCATATCGCCGGCATCGTCAATCCGCCCAGCAAAAAGAAATACGGCCACTACACCAATGCCGATCTCAGCGCCGATGCGGCGGGCTGGATGGAGGGGGCGGAGTTCCACGAGGGCTCCTGGTGGCCGCGCTGGGAGGCCTGGTTGTCGAAACGCGCGGGCAAGCAGGTTCCGGCCCGCAACCCCGGTGATTCGGAACATCCCAGCCTGGCACCGGCCCCCGGCACCTATGTGGTGGCGCGGCCAAAGCTCTGATTTTGCGTGAAAACCCCGGAATTTTCTGCGGCGCAGCGATTTTTCTTGAAATGCTGCGTCGCAGCATGCATATTGGATACAGCTAAACCGAAATCGGGACTGTCCCGCGGAGCACGCAAGGATTGTGACAATGGCAAGTACTCAAGATTTCACCGCGATGATGAAGGACGCGATGAGCGCATTTCCGGTTGATACCTCCGCAATGGAAGGCATCTTCAAATCGTCCGCGACCCTGAACGAAAAGTTGTCCGGCGTCGCGCTGGAAGCGGCCGGGAAATCCTCGGAGATCTCCAACGCCTGGACCAAGGACACCCTGGCCAAGCTTTCCGATCTGTCGAAAGCCAAGGCTGAGCCGGCCGACTACGCCAAGGCGATGACCGATTTCGCTTCGGCCGCCGCCGAGGTCGCCGCCGAGAACATGTCGGCCTATGCCGAGCTGGCCAAGAAGGTTCAGATGGACACTGTCGAGCTGCTGATGGCCGCCGGCAAGGACATGACCGAAGACGCCACCAAGGCCGTCAAGAAGGCCACCGAAGAGGCAACCGCCGCCGCCAAGAAGGCCGCCGCCAAGTAAGGCGCGGGCCCGGACGGGATCAACAGTACAGCTTTTGCACCCCTTCTCCTCCCAACCGGTGCAAATGCGAAAGGGCAGGTCGAAAGACCTGCCCTTTTTTCGTGTCTTTTCGGCCGTCGGAAGGGCGCTCCGGGGAATAAAATGCTGCATTGCAGAAAATATCTCTTGAAATGCTGCATCGCAGCATTCATGTTTCCTGCAGTTGACGGTGGGGTGCGCCCGCCGAAGCCCCCGAACCAAAGGAGCTGACTGATGGCCAGCAAAGACTACACCGAAATTATGAAAGAAATGTTCGATGCTTTCCCGGTGGACATGTCCGCCATGGAAGACGCGTTCAAGACCTCCGCCGCGCTGAGCGAGAAGCTCTCCGGTGTGGCGCTGGAAGCCGCCGGCAAATCGGCCGAGCTGTCCACCCACTGGACCCAGGACACCCTGGCCAAGATCAATGAGATCTCCAAGGCCAAGGACGAACCGGCCGATTACGCCAAGGCGATGACCGATTTCGCTTCCTCCACCGCCGAGGTCGCCGCCGAAAACCTGGCCGCCTTTGCCGAGATCGCCAAGAAGGTGCAGATGGACACCGTCGAGCTGATGATCACCGCCGGCAAGGACATGGGCCAGGAAGCCAGCGCCGCGATGCAGAAAGCGGCCGGCGAAATGGCCGGTGCGGCGAAAAAGGCGACCACCGCCAAGAAACCGGCCCGGGCCAAGTAACCGGCGCCTAGTCGATTGCATCCCCGATAGGGTGAGGTGCAATTTCGGGAAAGAGCGGGTCCCCTCGGGCCTGCTCTTTCTTTTTGTTCTGCGCTCGCATAGTGTTTGCTGCAACGCATCGTGTGTGGAGGGCGAGACGTGGCCGAAGACCAAAAACCCTTGCTGATCAAGCGCTACGCAAGTCGGCGGCTGTATAACACCGAAACCAGCGATTACGTCACGCTGGAGGATATCGCCGGCTTTATCCGCGAGGGCCGCGAGGTGCAGATCGTCGACCTGAAGACGGGCGACGACCTGACCCGGCAATATCTGCTTCAGATCATCGCCGAGCACGAAAGCCGCGGCGAAAACGTGCTGCCGGTCAATGTGCTGAACGATCTGGTGCGCAGCTACATGGTGCCGGGCGGGGGCATGATGCCGCATTTCCTGCAAAGCAGCTTCGAGATGCTGCGCGAAAGCCAGTCGAAGATGATGGAGAATATGAACGCCATGAATCCGATGGCCAGCATGCCCGGCTTCGAGGCGATGCAGGCCCAGCAGGAGGCGTTCCTCAAGGCGATGACCGGCGGGTTGAGCGGCAGCTGGTCCGGCCCGGAGCGCGAGGCCCCCGGCGAAGAGGCGCGCGGCGAGAACAGCGAAGACCTCGACGCGATCAAGAAACAGCTCTCCGAGCTTCAGGAAAAGCTGTCCAAGCTGAAATAGGCGGGGCAGGGGCGGCGGCCCCGCTTGGTCCATGACCGCCCCCTTCCCGAAACAGCACAGGCGCGGAATCACGCCCGCAGGGCGCCGCGCCGGCGCCTCCCGTCAATCGTAGCGGATCGGTGTGCGGAACCGCGGCTCTTCCAGCCATTCGAAATAGGTCCGCCGCAGCGCCTTGGCCACCGGTCCCGCCACGCCATTGGAAAACGTCCGCTCGTCCACCTTGGCCACCGGGATCACCCCGCCGCCCGAGGACGACAGGAATACCTCGTCCGCGTCCCAGAACTCCTCCAGCGGCAGCGGCCGGGCCTCCACCGTGAACCCCTGCGCCTCGGCCATCTCCAGCACCGTGCGCCGGGTGATCCCGTGCAACACCCCATGGTCCGAGGTCACCACCCGGTCGCCGAACACCGCAAAGACGTTGAACCCCGGTCCCTCGGTCACATTGCCGTCGTGATCCAGCAGGAACGTGGTCTCGTAGCCTGCGTCCTTGGCTTCGAACAGGCCGGAGGTGAAATCGCCCCAGTGGTAGTTCTTCACCTTCGGATCGACGCTGTCCTTGGGGATCCGGCGCACCGATTTGGCGATCCAGACGCTGGTGCCCTGATCGGCCGCGTCCGGCCTGACGATATGCACGTAAGGCACGCACCAGCCATAGAAATGGTTGGCGCAGTCGCGCGGATCGCGGCTGCCCGGCACCGGGTTCGGCCCGCGCGCGGCCACCATGGAGACGTAGGAGTCCTGCAGCCCCGAGGCCGCCACCATATCGTGCAGCGCCGCCCGCACCTCGTCCCGGCCCATCATGATGTTCATCCGCTGCGCGGCGACCGAGGCAAAGAACCGGCCGAGGTAATCCTCCAGCCGAAAGAACGCGCCGCCCCAGACCGGCACCACGTCATAGGCGATGTCGGAATGCGTCAGCCCCCAGTCGGTCACGCCGACGGAGGCTTCGGAGATCGGGATGATGCGGCCACCCATCCAGGCGGCGCCATGGGTCAGATCAGTCATGGTAAAACCGTGGCGCGCGGCGCGGGGTTTGGCAAGAGGGCACTGCATACGGCCATGGCACACGGCCTCCTGTTGCCCTAGTCTGCGGTCATGCCGGAAACGGGGGGATGGCAATGACGATCCGACCTTTGGCCGTGGCCATCGTGCTGGCGCTCCGGGTGCTGCCGGCGGCGGCGTCCGACACCGGGAAGCCGGACCCGGGCATGCTGCATGCAGAGGCCTTTACTCCCGCGCTCGATGCGATCTGCGGCCGCGGCACATCCATGTCGAAAGGCTGCGACGCAATCCGCGCGCGGACCATCGTCGATGCGGCATCGCCGCCCTGGCGCGCCATCGGACGGGTCAATTTCGCCAGCATCCGCCGCCGCCAGCACTGCACCGGGACGCTGGTCTCGGAGCGGATGGTGCTGACCGCGGCGCATTGCCTCTACAGCGTCCCGCGCAAATCCTGGATCCCGCCCGAAAGCCTGCGCTTCGCCGCCGGTTACCAGCGGGGGCAAGCCGTGGCACAGGCCCGCGTCCGCCGCTACCTGCTCGACCCGGTGCAGGACAGCCGCAGCCGCGATTTCCGCGGCGGGGTGGCGCAGGACTGGGCGCTGCTGGAGCTTGACGCACCGCTCGGCCGCGAGCTGGGCTATCTGCCGCTGGCCGGGGCAGGGGACGCCGCCGCCCCCGATGCCCGGATCCGCCTTGCCGGTTATGCCGGGCTGCGGCCGCATGTGCTGACGGTGGCCGGGGATTGCGGGCGCTGGACCGGCCTGCCGGGCGGCGGCCTCGCCGCAACCACCTGTTCGGCGATGCCCGGCGATTCCGGGGCGCCGCTGCTGGTCGCACGCGGCGACCGGCTGTCGGTCGCCGGTGTCTTTTCCACCGTCGCCGTCACCGCCACGGGGCGTCCGCACAGCCTTGCCATCCCGGCGTCGGTCTTCGCGGCCACTCTGGACGCCGCTGCGGCAGAGTAGGGAATGCAAAAGGGCCGCGCTCTTGGCGCGGCCCATGAGAAATCCTTATGCGAGGCGGCCTCAGGTGCCGTAGGCGCGCAGCGGCCCGGCGGCCTCGGCGGCGGCCGAGATCAGCACATCGGCGATCGCGTCCAGTTGCTCGGGCTTGAGGTAAACCGGCAGCCGCACGTCGCAGGCGTGCATCAGCATCGCCCGGGTCTGCGGCAGTTCCGGCAGGTCCTGGATGAACTGCCAGTTCCAGAAGGCGCGGGCATTGTCGGTGCTCAGGCCGAAGACCTGCACCTTGACGCCATTGGCCCCGGCGGCCTCGGCAAAGGCGCGGGTCTGCGCCTCGTCCATGCCCACGAGGTTGAACTGGATCGAATCCGGCGCGCGCTCCTCCGGGCCCAGCGGATCGGGCACCGACAGGAACGGCGAGGCGTTGAGTTTCGCTGCAACGTAGTCGTGGTTGGCCCGCCCGTCGCGCACCCGGCGCAGCAGCTCGGGCATCTGCGGCCGGATCACCGCCGCCGACAGGTTGCTCATCCGCAGGTTATAGAGCGGCAGCTGGTTCTGCCACTTGGCAAAGGCCTCTTCCAGCGCGCCGGTATTGTCGCCGTGCGGGCCCTTGTGCTTCTTCCAGTTATGCTCGTAGGCGCCTGACATGATCACCGCGCGGGCCACCAGATCGGCGTCGTCGGTGATCATGATGCCGCCTTCGCCGGCGTTGATCATCTTGTAGGACTGGAACGAGAAACAGCCGATCTTGCCGATGGTGCCGATGTTCTTGCCATCCCAGACGGTACCCAGCGAATGCGCGGCATCCTCGATCACCGGAATGTCGCGCGCATCGCAGAGCGCCATGATCGCGTCCATGTCGGAGGTGTGGCCGCGCATATGGCTGATGATGACGGCGGAAATATCCTGATCCAGCTTGGCCTCGAAATCAGCCAGGTTGACCCGGTAGTTCTCGCCCACCTCGCAGAGCACCGGCAGGCAATCCGCGTGCACCACCGAAGACGGCACCGCGGCAAAGGTGAACCCGGGGATCAGCACCCGCGCATCGCGCGGCAGACCCAGCGCCTTCAGTGACAGAAACAGCGCGGCCGAACAGGACGAGACCGCCAGCGCGTATTTGCTGCCGATCATGTCGGCAAACTCCCGCTCCAGCAACGCGACCGGCGCATCCTGTGGCGCGGTATAGCGGAACAGATCCCCCGATTGCAGCAGCGCGTCGATGGCCTCGCGGGCGGCGGGGGGAATGGGCTCGGCGTCGTGGACGTTCGGGATGAGTGTCATATTTCTGTTTCCTTAATAGAGCCTTTCAAAAACATAAAACAAAGCCGCCGCAAAGCCAAGCACGCCGAAGGCCGGCCGGGCGAAAACCGGCCGGGGACACGGCGTGCGTTGCAGATCGGAAACAGCGATGAAAGGCGGGTCAGATGCCCAGCCGGTCGCGTAGGCTGAACCAGGTCATCGCCAGAACCAGTAGCGGGTTGCGGAAGGCCGGGCCGCCGGGGAACGGCGTGTTGGGCATCCGCGCCATGGTGTCGAAGCCTTGCGTTTCGCCCTGGATCGCCTGTGCCATCAGTTGCCCCGCATGGGTGGCGGTGCCCACTCCATGGCCGGAATAGCCCGAGGCAGACAGGATATTCGGCGCCACCCGCGCCAGATAGGGCAGCCGCTTCATGGTGATCGCCAGCGTGCCGCCCCAGGCATAGTCGATTTTGATGTCCTTCAGGTGCGGATAGATCTCGCACATCGGATTGCGCACCTTGGCGGCGATATCGGCGGGGAAGCGGTAGCCGTAGCTTTCGCCGCCGCCGAACAGCAGCCGCTTGTCGGCGCTCAGCCGGAAGTAATTGACCACGAAACGGCTGTCGGCCACCGCGATATCCTTGGTCAGAACCTTTGCCGCGTCATCGCCCAGCGGCTCGGTCGCCGCGACGAAATTGTTGATCGGCATCACCCGGCCGGCGACCGTCTTGTTCAACCCGCCAAGGTAGCCGTTGCAGGCCAGAACCACGTGATCGGCGGTCACGCTGCCTTTCGGACAGCGCACCCGGGCCGGGCGGCCCTCTTCGATCTCCAGCACCTCGCTGTCTTCGTGGATGCGGACGCCCGCGTCGCGCGCCGCACGGGCCAGCCCCAGGGCCAGGTTGAGCGGGTGCAGATGCGCCGCGCCCCAGTCCACCACGCCGCCCCGGTAATCCGGCGAGGGGCAGATCGCGTGAAAGGCCTCGGCGTCCAGCGCCTCGATTTGATCATATCCATAGCGGCTCTGCAGCAGCTCGGCATAATCGTGCAGGTGTTTCACATCGCCTTTCGACGAACCGGACCAGGCCACGCCCGGTTTCAGGTCGCAGTCGATGTTGTGTTTCGCCACCAGCCCCTTGACCAGATCCTTGGCCTCTTCGCCCAGCTGCCAGAGCTTGGCCGCCTCCGCCGGATCGACCAGCGCCTCCAGTTCGTCCTGCGCCAGCCGCTGGCCGCTGCCCAGTTGACCGCCGTTGCGCCCCGAGGCGCCGAAGCCCACCCGCTGGGCCTCCAGCAGCACAACGGTAAGCCCGGCCTCGGCCAGATGCAGCGCCGCCGACAGCCCGGTGTAACCCGCGCCGACGACGCAGACATCCGCTTTGACCTCGCCCTCCAGCGCCGGGAAGGGGGGCAGCTCATGCGCGGTGGCCGCGTACCAGCTCTGCGGATATTCGCCGCGCCGGTCGTTGGAATAGAGCAGGTTCATGGGCTCGGTGCCTCCCTGTACATTTCGGGCCGAAAACTCCCCGTTTCGCGGGGTGAGTGGGTGCGGATCGCAGTCGGGCGGATCAGACGTTCAGCAGCAGATGCTCCCGCTCCCAGGGCGAGATCACCTGCAGGAATTCCTCGTATTCCGCCCGCTTGACGATGCCGTAGACGCGGCAGAACTCCTCGCCAAGCACCTTGTGCAGATCTTCGGCCTCGTCGAACAGGTCCAGCGCCTGGCCCATCACCTGCGGAATATCGGGCTCGTCGCTGTAGGCGTCGCCGCGCTGCTGCTTGTCGGGGCGGAGCTCCTGCGTCAGGCCGAGATAGCCGCAGGCGAGGCTGGCGGCGATGCCCAGGTAGGGGTTGCAGTCCATGCCCGCCAGCCGGTTTTCCACCCGCCGCGCGGCGGGACCCGAGATCGGCACCCGAATGCCGGTGGTGCGGTTGTCGCGGCCCCAGCTCAGATTGATGGGGGCGGCATGGTCGCGCACGTAGCGACGATAGGAGTTCACATAGGGCGCCAGGATCGCAATCGCGGTGGGCAGGTGAGTCTGCAGCCCGCCGATGAAGTGATAGAAGGCATCGGTTTCGCCGCCCTGCGGACCGGAGAACAGGTTGTTGCCGCTTTCCTTGTCGATGATCGAATGGTGCACGTGCATCGCGCTGCCCGGCTCGTCGGCGATCGGCTTGGCCATGAAGGTGGCGAAACAGTCGTGCCGCAGCGCCGCCTCGCGGATCAACCGCTTGAAATAAAACACTTCGTCAGCCAGCTTCACCGGATCGCCATGGCGCAGGTTGATCTCCAGCTGGCCGGCGCCGCCCTCTTGGGTGATGCCGTCGATCTCGAAGCCCTGCGCCTCGGCGAAATCGTAGATGTCGTCGATCACCGGGCCGAACTCGTCGACGGCGGTCATCGAATAGGCCTGACGCGCCGCCGCCGGTCGGCCGGAGCGGCCCATCATCGGCTCGATCTCCTTGGCCGGGTCGACGTTGCGGGCGACCAGGTAAAACTCCATCTCCGGGGCAACCACCGGATCCCAGCCGCGGGCGTGGTAGAGATCCACCACCCGTTTCAACACGTTGCGCGGGCTGAACGGGATCGGCTCGCCCTCGCGGTCGAAGGCGTCGTGGATCACCTGCAGGGTCCAGTCGCCGGTCCAGGGCGCGGCGCTGGCGGTGGACATGTCCGGCTTCAGGATCATGTCGCGTTCGATGAACCCTTCTTCGCCGGCGGCTTCGCCCCAGTCGCCGGTGATGGTCTGGTAGAAGATGCTGTCGGGCAGGTGGAAATAGTCCTGCCGCGCGAATTTGCTCGCCGGCACCGCCTTGCCGCGGGCGATGCCCGGCAGGTCGGAGATGATGCATTCCACCTCGTCCAGCCGGCGGCCTTCGAGATAGGCCTGCGCGGCCTCGGGCAGGGTTTTCAGCCAGTCGGTCATTGCGACCTCTCTTTCAACAGGAATTCGGCCATGAATTTGGCAATACGGCTATCGTCCAGCGGCGTGTCGAGCTTGTCACTGGCGGCGGCGAGCTGCGCCTCGGGCACCACGCCCTTGCCGCGGGTTCGGATCAGCCCGTCGACGAAGGCGGCGCTGAACTCGGGGTGCGGCTGCACCGTCCAGATGCTGTCGTCGTAGGCCAGGATGGCGTTTTCGCAGAAATCGTTCCCGGCCAGCACCCTGGCGCCTTCGGGCAGCGCGGTGACCTGGTCCTGGTGCCAGGCGTTCAGCACCACGGTCTCGCCGTCCATCTGGTATTCGGTGGGGCCGATGGACCAGCCGCCGTCGAATTTCTCGACCGTGCCGCCAAGCGCTTTGGCGATGATCTGATGGCCGAAACAGACGCCGATCATCGGCTTGCCGCTGGCGCGGATGTCGCGGATCAGCTGTTCCAGCGGCGGGATCCAGTCGTGATCCTCATAGGCGCCGTGGCGCGAGCCGGTGACGATCCAGCCATCGGCGGCCTCGGCCCCCTCGGGAAAGATGCCGTCGACCACCGCGAAGGTCTCGAACGTGAAGCCGTAGCCGTCGAGCAGCTTTCGAAAGAGCTCATCGTAATCCCCCATCTGACCGATCAGAGTGTCGGGGGAGTGGCCGGTTTGCAGAATGCCGATTTTCATGGATCACCGATTGTGGATTGGGTCGAAACTAGGGGGCGGCCCCGGGCCGCACAAGATTGCGCGGCTCCGGGCTTACACCGTGTCGAGGTAGATATCGACCTGTTCCGAGGGCGAAAGTTCGGCCATGTAATGCAGTTCCTGCCGCTTGGTCAGGACGAAATTGCGGATCAGGCCAGGATCGAAGATCCGCGGCATCAGTTCGCTTTCGGCGAAGATGTCGATCGCCTGACCCCAGTCGGTGGGCATCTGCGGCAGGTCGAGGTCATAGGCGTTGCCGGTGATCGGCTCCGGCGGCTCGGCGCCGTCTTCGATCCCGTTCAGCGCCGCGCCCAGCACCGCCGCCATCATCAGATAGGGGTTCACATCGCCGCCGGCCACGCGGTGTTCGATCCGCCGCGCGGCCGGGTTGCCGGAGGGGATGCGCACCGCCGCGGTGCGGTTCTCATAGGCCCAGCAGATGCCGGTGGGGGCATGGTTGCCCGGCACCAGCCGGTCATAGCTGTTGCCGTGCGGGGCAAAGATCAGCGCGGAATCGTGCATCGCCGACAGGCAGCCCGCCACCGCGTGGCGCAGCGCGTCGGTGCCGCGCGGGCCGCCATCGTCAAAGATGTTGCGGCCTTCCTCATCGAGGATCGAGAAATGCATATGAAGGCCGGAGCCGGAGTAATCTTCGTAAGGCTTGGCCATGAAGGAGGCGGCAAAGCCGTGCCGCCGCGCCATCCCCTTGAGCAGCATCTTGAACAGCCAGGCATCGTCGGCGGCGCGCAGGGCGTCGTTCTGATGCATCATGTTGATCTCAAACTGCCCCAGCCCGGCCTCGGAAATCGCGGTATCGGCGGGAATGTCCATCTCCTCGCAGGCGTCGTAGAGATCGCCGAAGAAGGTGTCGAACGCATCCAGTGCGCGGATCGACATGATCTCCGCCGCCTTGCGCCGCTTGCCCGACCGCGGCGAAACCGGCACCTGCAGCGACTTGCCGCTGTCGTCGATCAAGAAGAACTCCAGCTCCACCGCCACCACCGGGTTGAGCCCGCGCGCCTTGTAGCGTTTGAGGACCTGGGCCAGAGCATGGCGCGGGTCGCCCTCGAACGGACGGCCGTCGTCGCGATACATCCAGATCGGCAGCAGCGCACTGGGCGAGCTCAGCCAGGGCATCGGCACGAAGCCGCGTTCGGTCGGGCGCAGCACGCCATCTCGGTCGCCGCTTTCGAACACCAGTGGGCTGTCGTCGATATCCTCGCCCCAGATGTCCAGGTTCATCACCGAGAGCGGGAAGCGGGTGCCTTCGCTCACCACCTTGTCGGCAAAGCGCGCGGGGATCCGTTTGCCGCGCGGCTGGCCGTTGAGATCGGCGGCCGCCACCCGGATGGAGTGGATCTGCGGGTTCTTACGGAGGAAGTTCTGCATTCTGTCACCTGGTCGTCCGGCGCAGCGTGCCCCGAAGTGGGGCAGGAGCGCTGCGTCGGTAATTTGATCAAATTATTGGTAGCCCGACAGCAGCAGTCGCGCAAGGGGGGAGTTGTGGGGGAGGGAGGCAGCGGAGGAGGCTGCCGGAGATTTGAGCAAACGAGCCTGCCGCCCGCGGCCTTGATTCCGCGCAGGCGGGCTGGGTTCTCAGAGCTTTTCAGGCCTGTTCTTCTACCGAAGCAGGTTCGGGCGCACCCGCATCCGGGCGCGCCGCCCGGCCGGCAGATGCCGGTTGAGGCGCCGGTTGACCAGCCCGAAGCTGCCCACCACCGTCAGCGTCAGCAGGATGAAATACATCGCCAGAATCGGGTAGGGGATGAACGGGTTGAAGGTCTTGTCGGCGAAATAGCTGGCGTAATAGAGCGCATCGCCCTTCTGCCGCCAGGCCGGGAAGCCCGAGAAATAGACCAGCGTGGTAGCGTGGAACAGGAAGATCGCCTCGTTGGTATAGGCGGGCCAGGCCAGCCGCAGCATGGTGGGCCAGGTGATCCTGCGAAACTTCTTCCAGCCGGAGAATCCATAGGCATCTGCGGCCTCCAGATCGCCGCGCGGGATCGACAGCAACGCGCCGTAGAAGATTTCGCCCGAGTAGGCGGCGGTGTTGAGGAACAGCACCACCAGCGCCCCCAGCCAGGCCGAGGTGAAGGGATCGAAGACCGGGCTGACCGCCTTCAGGCTGAGGAACAGGAAATAGGCGAAAAAGAACTGGATGAAGAGCGGCGAGCCCCGGAACACGAAGATGAACCATTCCGCCGGCTTGCGCAGCAGCCGGTTGGACGAGGCCTTGCCGAGCGCCAGCGCGGTGGCCAGAAAGAACCCCGCCAGCAGCGCCAGGAGCCCGAAATAGACGTTCCAGATCATCCCCGAGCCGATCAGCGTGAACTGCTGGCACAGGGTGAAATCCTCGCGGGGCAGCAGCCGCTCGCCGATCCCGATCGAGCGCAGGGCATAGTCCTGGATGGTGACCCAGCAACTCATGGCGGCCCTCCTGCGGCGCGTCGCTGCGCCTCTCCGCCGGCGGTGGCCTGACCATGCGACAACCGGCGCATGATGCGGTCGAGCACCAGCTCAGACACCCGGGTGAAGCCCAGGTAGAAGATCAGCAGCGCCAGGAAATACCACATCCGCCAATCGCCGTGCGGGTAATCGGTGAACCGCGGGTTGGCGGTGCCGCCCAGCTCGCGCGCCCAGTAAACGATATCCTCGACCCCCAGCAGGAACAGAAGCGGCGTGGCCTTGATCAGCACCATCCACAGGTTGGAGAGCCCCGGCAGCGCATAGACCCACATCTGCGGCACCAGGATGCGCCAGAAGGTCTGGCGGTGGCTCATGCCATAGGCCTCCGCCGTTTCGATCTGGGCATGCGGCACCGCGCGCATCGCGCCATAGAGGACATTGGCAGCAAAGGCGCCGAAGACGATGGCGAAGGTCAGCACCGCAAGCGAAAATCCGTAGGTCTCATGCACCCACTGCGGCGCGGTGCCCAGCGGCAGCTTGGCTTGGGCGCAGACCACGAAATCGTTGCCCTGCCGGATCGGCTGGTCCCAGTCGGGGCATTTCACCTGATGCCGCATCCATTCCAGCGCCTGATCCAGCGCAATCACGAAAAACAGGAAAAAGGCGATGTCCGGCACCCCGCGCACCAGCGCGATATAGGCCTTGCCCAGCCAGCTCAGCGGCAGGATGCGCGAGCGCGCGGCACTTGCCCCGCCAAAGCCGAACAGCAGCGCGGCGGGCGCGGTGATCGCCAGCAGCAGCAGGACCGTGCCGAACGAGGCATAGAAGCCCATATGCTTGCCCGTCGTCAGGAAGCAGGCAAACCATTGCAGGGTCGGCAGAGTGTCCGGATCGGTGCAGAAATTGAACATGCGGCTCGGCAATAAGCCCCTCCCCGGGATGAACCCGGGAAGGGGCGGTGAGTGTCACAACGCGATCAGAAAGTGGTGGCCACTTCCCATTTGGTGATCATGGCGTTCAGGCTGCCGTCGTCTTTCATCGACTGGATCGCCGCATCGAACTTGGCCTTCAGCTCGCCGTCGGATTCGCGCACGCCCATGCCGACGCCGCCGCCGATCATCTCTTCGCGCTCCAGCAGCACCAGGCCGTCTTCTTCCGCCGCCACCGGCGCCAGATAGGCCTTGTCGGCCAGTACCGCGTCAGCCTCGCCGTTGCGCACCGCGGCAATGGTTTCCTCGGGCGTGGCGAACTCCACCAGGGTCCAGCCATGCTCGGCGATGAACGCGGCCTGGATGGTGTTGGTCTGGGCGGCGATCACACTGTTTTCCACGTCCACATCCGGCGACATCGCCAGATAGGCCGAGGGATCCGGCGGGGTGTAGTTCTGGGTGAAGTCGATGACCTCTTCGCGCTCGGCGGTGATGCTCATGCCGGCGATGATCACGTCATAGTTGCCCGACACCAGGTTGGGGATGATCGAATCCCATTCGTTGGTGACCCATTCGCAGGTCAGTTCGGCGCGTTTGCACAGTTCGTCGCCCAGCTCGCGCTCGAAGCCGTCAACCTGGCCGTTGTCGTTGATGAAGTTCCACGGGGGGTAGGCGCCCTCGGTCCCCATGCGGACGGTATCGGCGGAGGCCAGCCCGGCGCTGAGCGCGAGGGCGGCGGTGGCCAGGATCAGTTTCTTCATCGGATTACTCCCTTTTTGACTGGTTATTTTCGTTTCACGCTGCGTGGGATGTCGAGGACAGGAACCCGCGCAGGCGTTCCGATTTGGGCGCGCCGAACAGCGTCGCCGGCGGCCCTTGTTCTTCGATCCGGCCCTGGTGCAGGAACACCACGTGATCGGACACGTCATGGGCCATCTTCATATCGTGGGTGACGATGATCATGGTGCGCCCCTCGGCGGCCAGATCCTTGATCACCCTGACCACCTCCTGTTCCAGCTCCGGATCCAGCGCGCTGGTCGGCTCGTCGAACAGCAGCGCCTCGGGCTCCATGCACAGCGCGCGGGCAATTGCCGCCCGCTGCTGCTGGCCGCCGGAAAGCTGCGCCGGGTAGACATCGCATTTGTCGCCGATGCCCACCTTGTCGAGGTATTTGCGCGCGGCCTTTTCCACATCCGCGCGCTCGCGGCCCAGCACGGTGAGCGGCGCCTCCATCACGTTTTGCAGGATGGTCATATGCGCCCACAGGTTGAACTGCTGAAACACCATGGACAGGTTGGTGCGGATGCGCAGCACCTGCCGCGCATCGGCCGGGCGGCGGTGCAGGCCTTCGCCCTTCCATTTCACCGGTTCGCCCTTGAAAAGGATCTCGCCCCGCTGGCTGTCTTCCAGCAGGTTGGCACAGCGCAGCAGGGTGGATTTGCCCGAACCGGAAGAGCCGATCAGCGACACCACATCGCCCTTGTGGGCGGTGATGTCGACGCCCTTGAGCACCTCCAGCTCGCCATAGCTCTTGTGCAGATCGCGGATTTCGATGACGGGCGTTTCCTGGGCCACGGCGGCTCCGGTACTGGTTGCGGTATCAGATGGGTAATAGGGCGGAAATTTTGGCCCAATGCAACTTTCAAAACGCCGGAATGGGGTCGGAAACCGCCGATTTGACCAAAGGTCAACCGCGTTTGGCGGCGTTTCGGGCGCCGCTCCGGCCGGCCTCAGGCGCCGGGAGCGGGCGGTATCGGCTGGGCGAGGTAGGCGCTGGGCGGCAGGGCCTCGAATCCCTTCAGGTGCAGAGCGTTCCGGTCGGCGCGGGACAGGGTGGCCAGCGCCCGGTTCAGCGCGGCGCGCTGCGGCTCCGGGTCGCGCCCCTTGGCGGTGATATAGGGCAGGGCGGGGGTCGGATCGGTGGTGCCGATCACCCGCAGATGCTCCGTGACCGGCTCATGCTCGCACAGCAGCGTCCAGCTCAGCGCGTCGATGCCGGCGATATCGGCCCGCCCCTCGGCCACCGCGCGGGCGGAGGCCGCGTGAGCGCCGGTTTGCAACAGCTTGTCGAACCGCAGGCCGCGTTCCGCGAAATGAGCCGACGGCGCGGCCCAGCCCGATTGCGACAGCGCCTCGTTATAGGCCAGAGTTCCGGCTGCGAAATCCTCGATCCTGTCGCCGGTCGCATCGGCGCGCACCACGATCACCGAATTGTAGTGGCCCGGCGGGCAGCCCGGCAGGCCGTAATCGGGGGTGGCGACCAGCGTGACGGTATCGTGCAACCGGCTGCGATAGGGCAGGCCGCAGGTCTGCGCCAGCAGCAGCTCGGGCGATTGCCAGGCGGTCCAGGGCTCCACGTCGCGGCTGAGCGCCCGCGGGCCATCGCCCAGGGCATCGCGGATTGCGGTCCAGAACCTGTCGTTTGCGGGCCGGAGCGGGGCCGGGTCGTACATGCCCAGCCAGGCGATCACGCGCGGGCCGCCTTTTGCCGCGCCAGCGCCGAGTCGCGGTCGTTGACGCCCAGCAGGTTCGACACCAGCCGCAGCAGCGCATCCTCTTCCTCCGCCCGCTCGCCATCGGCCAGCACCACCGACCAGGCGGCCTCGACCACCGCGCGGCGGTCTTCGTAGGGGACGGCGTCCTTGATCGCGCGGGTGAAGCGGACGGTATCGGGCGCCTCGGCCTCCAGTGTTTCGGCGCGGCCGCGCAGCGCGCTCGCCTCGAACGGCGACAAGCCGTAGCGCGCGGCGGTCACCCGGTCGATCCGGTCGCGTTCGGAGGCGGCGTAATCGTTGTCGGAGCGCGCGATGCGCACCAGCAGCGCGGTCAGCGCCAGCCTTGCGTCGTCATCGTTGAGCGGGTCGGGATCGGGCCGGGTCAGCCGGGAGAGAAAGTCGCGGAACATGAAGGGCGATATATACCCGCCCCGGTTCCACGCCAACCCCGCACCAAGGGCAGGGAGGTGCGCAGGATGCTTATTGCCGCGCCTTGACCCGGTCGCGCGCGGCTTCGCTGTCGGCAAAGCTCAGGCCCATCGCCTTGCGCGCGTCTTCGACGATCTTCAGCTCGCCCTCTTTCTGCTCACCGTCGGCCAGCACCACCTCCCACAGAGCGTCCAGCGCGGCGAGCCGTTCCTCCAGCCCGGTGGTCTCGCGGATCAGCTTGCCGAAGGTATTGGTGTCGGGGGCGGCGGCGTGCAGCTTCTCGCAGGTGGCACGCACCTTGGCGGCCTCGATCGCGTTGTGCTGGTACATCCGCGCCAGGATGCGGTCGATCAGGCTGATTTCCTCGACCTGATAGTCGCGGTCGGCCTGCGCCACCCGCACCAGCAACGCCCCCAGCGCCAGTTCCGCATCCGGATCGGGCAGCGGCGCCGGCTCGGTCGGGCGGAAGGACTGGAACAGCTTTTTCAACATGGCCGGACCCTATCGGTTGATCGAAAATGCGCCAAGCGCACCCTAGCCGTCATAGCCTTCGACGATCACCAGATCGCCGGTGGAGACGGCATCGCGAATCTCTTTCGCCGCCTGATAGCCTGCGCTGCCGTAACAGGCCACCGCCTTGTCGTAGCTGTCGAATTCGATCACCACGGTGCGCTTGCGCAGGTTGCCTTCGCGGACCTCCTGCTTGCCGCCGCGCACCAGGAACCGGGCACCGTATTCGGCGAAGGGCACCGCGTTGGCCTGCCGGTAGCGTTCGTACACCTCCGGGTCGTCCACATCCACGTGACCGATCCAGTAGCCCTTTGCCATGATGGTGTCCTCCGCTCCATTTGCGCGGCGAGTGTGCCGTCGCGATGCCGTCTTGGCAAGCGGTTCAGCCGGTGGGTTGCGGGCAGCCAAAGCGCAGATCGTCCAGCGCGATGCCGCCGGGGTCGCGGTTCTCCACCGTCATCCCGGCGATGCGGCCAGCGGGGGCGAACAGGGCGTGTTCGGTGATCCCCTCGGGTAGGGTGAGGCGGCGTTGTGCGATGCGCGCGCCGTCGCGGGCATAGAGGGTCAGCGTGACCTCGCCCCGGTGGCCGGTGTTGAGCCCCAGCGCATTGGTGTATTCGGTATGGATCCGCAGCCCCACCGCGCAGGCGTCGCGGTGGAACAGCACCGCCACCGCCCCCTCGCCGCGGGCATTGGGGTGCGGCTGGCCCAGCGGCCCCAGCGGGTAGAGCGCCATGCTGCCGAATCCCTGGTGCAACGACAGGCTCACCACCCGGCCCGGTTCGCCCGGACGGATCGCCAGCGGCGCTCTGGGGGTGCCCACCAGCACGTCATGCGGACCGCCGTCGTCGATGTGCTCCGCCGCGACGCTCTGGCCCTTGAACGCCTCGCCCAGGTAGCCGCCGGGAAAGGCGATCCCGTGGTCGAAATTGTAGCCAGGGTAGCGTTTCGCCGGCAGCCGGTCGAAATCCAGCAGATGGGGGGCGAGGGTGCCGAGATCGCTATAGGGGACCGGCACGACCTCCTGCGCCAGGGCGGGGGAGGCGGAGAGAGCGAGGAGCAGGGCGATCAGGCGCATGGGCAGGGCCGGGCGGTTACAGGTGCCGCTATGGTGGCCTGTCGGGCGCTGGAGGCAAGGGGGGAGATGACTTTGCGCTTGCGTCCGGACAAAGACTGGCAACAGTGAAAGAGGGTGGAGGAGGCTTTGGGAGGAGATATGCGACACTTCATTGGAATACTTGCGGCCCTGGCGGCTTTTTCGGTGAGCCACGCGACCGCGGGAATTTTTCCTCAGGACGGGCTTTTCCCGACCGTGGCAGACGTGGAACACGGTGGCGGATGTCGCAAGAGTTCACCGCCGGGAAAGTGCTGCCACATGCAAAAGAGCACTGGCAAAGTTCACTGTCACTGAACTGCTGACGAGAAGACGCAATACAAGAACGCCCCGGAGCCGGTCCGGGGCGTTGTTATTGATTGCTATGCGTTCGGGGCTTCACACCAGCCGCGAGGTCTCTTTCGCCGCCCGCACGAAATCCTTGAACAGCGGGTGCGGATCGAAGGGTTTCGACTTCAGCTCGGGGTGGAACTGCACGCCGATGAACCACGGGTGATCCTTCCATTCCACGATCTCGGGAAGCCGCCCGTCCGGCGACATGCCGGAGAAGCACAGCCCGCATTCTTCGAGCTTTTCGCGGTACTTGATGTCCACCTCGTAGCGGTGGCGGTGGCGCTCCTCGATCTGGGTGGTGCCATAGACCTGCGCCACCTTGGAGCCCTCCTTCAGCACCGCGTCATAGGCGCCCAGGCGCATGGTGCCGCCCTTGTCGTCGGTGGCGCTGCGGGTGACCTTGTAGTTGCCCTGCACCCATTCCTTGAGGTGATAGACCACGGGCTCAAACCGTTTCTTGCCGGCCTCGTGATCGAACTCCTCCGAGCCGGCGGTGGTGACGCCGGCGACATTGCGCGCCGCCTCGATCACCGCCATCTGCATGCCCAGGCAGATGCCCAGGTAAGGCACCTTGTGCTCGCGCGCGAATTGCGCCGCCTTGATCTTTCCTTCCGTGCCGCGCTCGCCAAAGCCGCCGGGCACCAGGATCGCGTCGAAGCCTTCCAGATGCGGCGCCGGATCCTCGGTATCGAAGATCTCGGCATCGACCCATTCCACCTTGACCTTGACCCGGTTGGCCATGCCGCCATGGGTCAGCGCCTCGGCGATCGACTTATAGGCATCCTCCAGCTGGGTGTATTTGCCGACGATGGCCACCCGCACCTCACCCTCCGGGTTCTCGATGCGGTCGGCCACATCTTCCCAGCGGGCCAGATCGGGGCGCGGCGCCGGACTGATCTGGAAGGCATCCAGAACCGCCTGGTCGAGCCCCTCGCCGTGATAGGCCAGCGGCGCCTCGTAGATCGATTTCAGATCCTGCGCGGCGATCACCGCCTCGGGGCGCACGTTGCAGAACAGCGCCAGCTTCTCGCGCTCTTTCTGCGGGATCGGCCCTTCGGAGCGGCAGACCAGGATATCGGGCGCCAGCCCGATGGAGCGCAGTTCCTTCACCGAGTGTTGGGTGGGCTTGGTCTTCAGCTCGCCGGAGGCCTTGATGAAGGGCAGCAGCGTCAGATGCATGAACAGGCATTGCCCGCGCGGCTTCTCCTGGCTGAACTGGCGGATCGCCTCGAAGAACGGCAGCCCCTCGATATCGCCCACCGTGCCGCCGATCTCGCAGAGCATGAAATCGACCTCATCTTCGCCGATGCGGATGAAATCCTTGATCTCGTTGGTGACGTGGGGAATGACCTGGATGGTCTTGCCCAGGTAATCGCCGCGGCGCTCCTTCTCCAGCACGTTGGAATAGATCCGGCCGGAACTGACCGAGTCGGTCTTGCGCGCCGCCACCCCGGTGAAACGTTCGTAGTGGCCGAGATCGAGGTCGGTTTCGGCGCCGTCATCTGTGACGAACACCTCGCCATGCTCGAACGGCGACATCGTGCCGGGATCGACGTTCAGATAGGGATCCAGCTTGCGCAGCCGGACCGAGTAGCCGCGTGCCTGCAACAGCGCCCCCAGCGCCGCCGAGGCCAGCCCCTTGCCGAGAGAGGATACAACACCGCCGGTGATGAAGATGAAACGCGCCATTGTTGGGCTGCTCCCGTGATTGCCTGTATTTCCGATGCCCGACGCGGTCGAAAAACCGCAGCATCACGGGACTTCATCATTACAGGATTCGCGCAGCATGCGCAAGAGAACCGCAAGATGCTGTTGCGGTTCTCATCCCGATTTCTAAGTCTTGTGGATCAGTCGGCGCGCGGCACCAGCGGGGCGTTATCCCCTTCCGCCGGCGGCAGCAGAGTATCGCCCGTGGGCAGCGCCGGGGCGCTTTCCTGCGTCTGTTCCGTGGCGGGCGTGCTGCCCAGCCGGTCGATCACCGAGGTGCCTGCGGCTTTATCCGCCGCGATGATGGTCAGCAGGATCGAGGTGATGATGAAAGCGGCGGCCAGCACCCAGGTCACCTTGCCAAGCGCGGTTGCCGCGGCCCGGCCGCTCATCACGCCGCCGCCGCCACCGCCGCCCATGCCGAGCCCACCGCCCTCGGACCGCTGCAGCAGCACGACGGCGATCAGGCCGACGGCCAGGAAGAGGTGGATGATGAGGACGACGTTTTCCATGGGTTCCTGCGGCGCTGTCTCGGTGTCGCGGGGTATGTAGGGAAGTTTGCCGGGCGGGGCAAGCAATGAGTTTCGCGGGATCCTCCGTCGGCGGCGGATTGCGGGCTGGACAAACGCCCGGGCGCGGGCGCAATCTGCGCTCATGCCGCACGATCATCACGACCACGACGACCCGCATGCCCTGTTGCCGCCCGACCCGGCGCTGCGGGTGCGCGCGCTGGAAACCCTGCTGGCCCGCAAGGGGCTGATCGATCCCGCCGCGCTGGACGAGATCATCGACATCTATCAGAATCGCATCGGGCCCCGGAACGGGGCGCAGGTGGTGGCCCGCGCCTGGGCCGACCCGGCGTTTCGCGAGGCGCTGCTGCAGGATGCCACGCCGGTGGTGGCCGATCTGGGCTTTTTCGGCCGCCAGGGAGAGCATGTGGTGGCGGTGGAGAACACCGAAGAGGTGCACAACATGGTGGTCTGCACGCTGTGCAGCTGCTATCCGTGGCCGCTTCTGGGTATTCCGCCCGCTTGGTACAAATCCGACGCCTACCGCGCCCGCGCGGTGCGCGAGCCGCGCAAGGTGCTGGCCGATTTCGGCGTAGCCCTGCTGGAGCAGACCGCGGTGCGCGTCTGGGATTCCAGCGCCGAGGTCCGCTATCTGGTGATTCCCCGCAGACCCGAAGGGACCGGGGGGATGGGCGTGGACGAGCTTGCCAAACTGGTCACCCGCGACAGCATGATCGGCACCGGTCTGGCGCTGGAGCCGGGCCAATGACCCGCGTCCACGACATGGGCGGGCGGTTCGGGGACGGGCCGGTCGATCCCGGCGCGCCCGACGATCCGCTCTATGCCGAGGCGTGGCACGCACGGGCGCTGGCAGTGACGCTGGCCAGCGGGGCGCTGGGGCAGTGGAACCTGGACATGTCGCGCCGCGCCCGCGAGAGCCTGCCGCCGAAGGAATATGCGAGTTTTTCCTACTACGAGAAGTGGGTCGCCGCGGTGGCGGATCTGCTGGTCGAGACCGGGGTGGTGACGCGGGACGAGCTGGCGACGGCCGCCGCCGACGAGTCCGTCCCGTCGGGAGAGACGGGGAGGAGGGAGGCCCATCCGCTGGCAGCCCGTGCCCTCAGGGCCGAGAACGTCGCCGCCGCCCTTGCCAAGGGTAGCCCCGTCAACCGCCGGTTCGACGGAACGCCCGCCTTCGCCGCCGGTCAGGCGGTGCGCACGGTCCGTCCGGCGGCGAACCGGATGGTCGATGGTGGTCATACCCGGCTGCCGATCTATGCCGCCGGTGCCACGGGCCGTGTGTTGCGCTGCCACGGCGCCCACGTGTTTCCCGATGCCCATGCCCACGGGCTGGGCGAGGCGCCGGAGCCGCTTTACACCGTGGTGTTTCCCGCCGGTGAGCTCTGGGCGCACCCCGAGAATCCGCGCGACGAGGTCACCCTCGACCTGTGGCAGAGCTATCTGGAGCCGGCATGAGCGATCAGGCACCCGAACCCGTCTTCACCCAGCCCTGGCACGGGCAGGTCTTCGCGCTGACGGTCTATCTCAACGAGGCGGGCCATTTCGCCTGGCCGGAGTGGACCGCGCGGTTTTCGGAAACGCTGGCCCGCCACGGGCTGGAGAAAGAGCTCGACGGCGGCGAGGACTATTTCAACGCCTGGCTGGAAACGCTGGAGGCGCTGCTGGCCGATCTCGGGCAGGCGGCGCCGGATGATGTGGCGCGGCTGCGCGACGCGTGGGAGACGGCCTATCTCTCCACCCCGCATGGCGATCCGGTGCATCTGGCCGAAGGGGTTTGAGGGCGGCGCTTCCGCGCCTCACTCGTCCAGGTCGTCCATATCCGCCTGGCCCGACAGCCGCCGCCGCACATGGCTCCAGCCCAGCCCGATGCCCAGCACGGCGGACAGCGCCAGAATCCCCAGCCAGACGTTCAGGTCGGTATTGTCGAGCGCGAGCAGGCCGAAATCGAACAGCACCCAAAGCAGCGCCAGAACCACCGCCAGCACCAGGAACATCCCGAACCCGCCGATCGAGCGCAGCGTGGCGCGCAGGTAGATGATATAGCCGATCATCAGGATCAGCCCCATCAGCACGGTGATCGACAGGTAGGCATTGTAGTTCTCGACCGACCAGTGGACATAATTCCACCGCGTCGGGTTATAGGTCAGCGCCAATAGGACAAAGGCGAACAACCACCGCAGAAACAGGCCCATCGTAACAATCCGTCGGTTTTGAAGTGGGCGCAAAATTGCCCAAACCGGATGTTCTGTCCACCCCCGTACCGGGCCGCGGCAAGATTGCGGTGAGATTCCGGTTTTCCTGACGCATCAGCATCGCTATACCGGCGCGGGTTTGAAAAACGCATCGAAGGACCGGATATGGCCAATGTCGTCGTGGTCGGCGCCCAGTGGGGCGACGAAGGAAAAGGCAAGATCGTGGACTGGCTCAGCGAGCGCGCCGATGTGATCGCGCGCTTTCAGGGCGGGCACAACGCCGGGCACACGCTGGTGATCGACGGCCAGGTGTACAAGCTGCACGCGCTACCCTCGGGCGTTGTGCGCGGCGGCAAGCTCAGCGTAATCGGCAATGGCGTGGTGCTGGACCCGTGGCACCTGCTGAAGGAAATCGAAACGATCCGCGAACAGGGCGTCGATATCAATCCCGACACCCTGATGATCGCGGAAAACACCCCGCTGATCCTGCCCTTCCATGGCGAGTTGGACCGGGCGCGGGAAAACCAGAATTCGGTCGCCAAGATCGGCACCACCGGCCGCGGCATTGGTCCGTGCTACGAAGACAAGGTCGGCCGCCGGGTCATCCGGGTCGCCGATCTGGCCGACGAAGCGACGCTGGAACTGCGCGTCGACCGCGCGCTGGTGCATCACAACGCGCTGCGCAAGGGGCTGGGGCTGCAGGAGACCGATCGCGACGCGCTGATCGCGCAGCTCAGGGAAATCGCGCCGGAGATCCTGCAATATGCCGGTCCGGTCTGGAAGGTGATGAACGAAAAGCGCAAGGCCGGGAAACGCATCCTGTTCGAGGGGGCGCAGGGCGCGCTGCTGGATATCGATTTCGGCACTTATCCTTACGTGACCTCGTCGAACGTGATTTCCGGCCAGGCCGCCACCGGCACCGGCATCGGCCCGGGGTCGATCGATTACGTGCTGGGCATCGTCAAGGCCTACACTACCCGGGTCGGCGAAGGCCCGTTCCCGACCGAGCTGGACGACGATGACGGCCAGCGGCTTGGCGAACGCGGCCACGAATTCGGCACCACCACCGGGCGCAAGCGCCGCTGCGGCTGGTTCGATGCCGCGCTGGTGCGCCAGACCTGCGCGACCTCGGGCGTCAACGGCATTTCGCTGACCAAGCTCGACGTGCTGGATGGGTTCGAGACGCTGAAGATCTGCGTCGGCTACGAGCTTGACGGCGAGCGGCTGGACTACCTGCCCACCGCCTCCGACCAGCAGGCGCGCTGCAAACCGATCTACGAGGAAATGCCGGGCTGGTCCGAATCGACCGAAGGCGCGCGCAGCTGGGCCGATCTGCCCGCCAACGCGATCAAATACGTCCGCCATATCGAAGAGCTGATCGACTGTCCCGTCGCGCTGCTCTCCACCTCGCCGGAACGGGACGACACCATCCTCGTCACCGATCCCTTTGCCGACTGAGCCGGGGATGAGCGAGAAACCCGGCCTCAGTTACAAGGCGCGCCGCCGCTGGTCGCTGGTGATCCTGTTGCTGGGGATGCCGGCCTATATCGTGGCGGCGGTGACGCTGGTGAACTGGATCGACCGTCCGTCGATGCTGGTGGAGCTGATCGTCTACGTGGGCCTGGGCATTCTCTGGGTGATCCCGTTCAAGTTCGTCTTCCGCGGCGTCGGTCAGGCCGACCCGGAGGCGGAGGACGAGCAGGGCTGAGGTCTCGGCTGAAACGGCAGCGGTTTGCGGCCGTTGCTCCGCTGTTCCTTTCCAGGACACAAGGTGCGAAGCGCCGCCTCGCAATGTGTGCCCCATCTTGCTTGCGGCCCGCCCGGAAAACGAAAAGGCAGGCCATCGGCCTGCCTTTTCCCCCAGGTGCGCGCGGGCCTGATCCGGTCCGCGCGGCGATATTCCGGGCTCAGCCCGCGGCCCGCGACGACGCTGGCTGGAAGCCGATATCGCCCGAGGCGACGAAACGCCCGCTGTCCTTCTTCACGATCTTGCCCTCGCGCAGCAGCATCCCGAAGGAACGCAGACCGTCCTCGCGGCTGAACTCGTCATCGGCGGCCTCGCGCGCCTTGTGAATGAGCTGCGGGCGGGTGAACTGGTCGCGGCCCTCGACGAACTGCATGTAGGCGGCGGCGGCTTCCAGCAGTTCGGGCAGCTCCTGCGCACCCATTTCCTCGGCGAAGGCGGCAAAGCTTTCGCCGGCGGCCACCGGGGCGGCCTCTTCGACGGCGGCGGCGATGCGGCGCGGACGCACCGGGCCGGACTTGGCCGCCTGGACGGGGATGTCGTCGACCCGCTGTTCGGCCACCAGCTTCAGTGGCGCGGGCTTCGGCTGTTCATCCGCGCCGGGGCGGGTGCCGCGGGTGGCGCCGGGCCGGGGCCGGCGCGGATGCACCACCCGGGCCAGATCCGCGCGATAGGCGGCGGCGTCGGGATTGGTGTCGACGCTGCCACCGGACGAGCGTTCGGCCTGGGTCGCCGCGACGGCGGCGCGCAGATGCGAATAGGTCTCGCGGGTGGCGGCGGCCTCGGCGGCGTCCAGCTTTTCATCGGCGGCGGCCATCAGGCGCGACAGGTCCGAGGTCTCCTCGCGCGCGGCCTGCGGGGCGGGGCGATACTCCGCTTCCGGCTCGGCCTCCTGCTCCGGCGGCTCCGTGGCGCTGTCGCCCCGCAGTTCGGCCTCGACCTCGGCCAGTTCGCGCATCAGGTCGGCCTCGTCCTCCGGCGGTAGGGTGCCGGGCGGAAGTTCCGCGCTGGGCATCAGCGGGGCGGCGGCTTCGGCCTCCGGTTCGTGTTCGTCCCGCTTGACGATCATCACCCGGGGGCGGCGGCGGTCGGCGCCCCGGCCGGTGCCTTCGGCCAGGATGTTGTCGCCGTGATCCTCGTCGCGGGCTTCGTCCCCGGCGGTAGCCGGTTCGGCGTTGAGATCGGCAAACAGCGCGCTGTCGTCTTCGGCTTCTGCGGTCTCGTCCCGGGCGTCCTGCGCGGCGCGGGCCTGCAGCGCCGCTTCGGCGGCGGCGTCAGCCTGGCCTTCTGCGGCCTGCTGGGCGCGGGCCATGCGGCGGCGCAGGCGGGCGGCGCGGCGCGGATCGAGCCCGGCGAAGGGATCTTCCTCCGCTTCCTCCTGCGCCGGTTCTGCGGTGTCCTGTTCCGCTTCCGCGACCGTCTCTTCGACCGGCTCTTCGGCGGCGGCCTCCACGGGGGCGGCCTCTGCCTCGGCGGCCGGTTCCAGCTCGGCGGCCTCGGCGCTCAGCTCCGGCGATTCGGCGGTCTCTTCCGCTGCGGCAAGGGCATCTTCAAAATGCTCATCCTCGGAATAGTCGGCCTGCACCGCGACGGCCTCGTTACGCGATACCACGGCTCGGATGCGCTGCAGCTTGGCGGCGATGCTGTCGGGGTCGAGGGCGGCTTCGGCGGTGACCGGCTCGGCCTCCAGCTCTTCGGCCTCAGGCGCTTCCGCTTCAACCTCATCCGCTTCCGGTTCGAAGGCTGCCGCTTCTTCTGCGACCGGCTCTGCCTGGGCCATGAAGGCGGCGGCCTCTTCGCTGACGCCAACCGCGGCGACCTCTTCGGTCTCGGCTTCCGCGACAGTCTCGGCCGCGGGGGCTTCCTCGGCCTGCACGGCCTCCGGTTCTGCCACAGGTTCTGCGGGCGCTTCGCTCACCGCTTGGGCGATCTCTTCTTCGGGAGCGGGAGTGGGTTCGGGGGCCGGTTCAGCCGCGGCCTGAGGCGCGGCTTGCGGCGGGGCCTGTGCGGCCTCGGCCAGCTCGGCCGGCGCCGCGGCGCGCAGCACATAGCCGGCGCCCTCGCGCCGGGCTTCGACCTGGCGGGCGATCTCGCGCTCGGCGATCCGGGCGAGCATCTCGGTGTCGGGCTGCGGCGGTTCGGCGCCGAAATAGCGGTCGTCCGCAGCAAGGTCGCGGAAATACTCGGCGATCGCCTTCATGGTATCGAATGAATCCTCGAACCCTTCCAGCGTGCAGGAAAACGTGCCGTAGGAAACGGTCAATACCTTGTTACTCTGTACCATAGGCTGCTCGTCCTTTTCAGAATAGTTGGACTGACCTAACGCCAGGCAGTGGACAAATTCGGCCCGAATCTGTGCCAATCACCGTATCATTTTGTGGCCAGATTGTGATCTGTTTCCAAAACCCTCATTAATGAGACCATGAGTCATCAAATTGTACAATTCGCCACCCCGGTTACCCTGATTGGGGGAGGGGCGCTCGGTGTAGACGATCTGGAAACGGCGCTGGCGCTGGCGCCGGACCTTATTGCGGCCGACGGCGGCGCCAAGGCGGCGCTGGCGGCGGGTTTGATGCCCGAAGCGGTGATCGGCGACTTCGATTCGCTGCATCGGGCTGACCGCGACCGCATCCCGCCCGCCCGGCTGTTTCCGATCCGGGAACAGGACAGCACCGATTTCGACAAGGCGATCCGCTCGATCTCGGCCCCTCTGGTGCTGGCGGTGGGGTTCCTGGGCGCGCGGATTGATCACCAATTGGCAGCATTCAACGTGCTGGTGCGCTATCCCGAGCGGCCCTGCATTCTGATCGGCCAGCACGAGGTGGTGTTTCACGCCCCGCCCAGCGTGGCGCTCGACCTGGTGCCGGGGGCGATTGTGTCGCTGTTCCCGATGCGCGCGGTGACCGGGCGGTCGCACGGGCTGGAATGGCCGATCGACGGGCTGGAGCTCACGCCGGACGGCCGGGTCGGCACTTCGAACCGGGCGCTGGGCGAGATGCGGATCGAAACCGACGGGCCGGGCCTTCTGGTCATCGTGCCGCGTGATGCGCTGGTGGCCGTTACACAGGCGCTTGCCCCGGGGGCGTTTGTGCCCGCGCCAGAGACCGGGCCAGGGCCCGCTCGCGCATGACGATATAAAGGCCGGCGGCGACGGTGACGCAGATGCCGGCGCCGGCCAGCCCGTCGGGCAGATCGTGGAAGATCAGCCAGCCAAAGCCGGTGGCGACCGGGATTTCCAGATATTGCATCGGCGCCAGCGTTGCCGCCGGGGCATAGCGCAGCGACCAGGTCATCACCAGATGCGCGGCGGTGCCGACCGCGCCGATCGCGGCCAGCAGGATCCAGTCGCCGTTATCGGGCATCCGGAAGGACAGCAGCTCGATCCCCGCGGCATGGCCCAGAAACATCACGGGCAGCAGGACGACGGTCGCCATCACCCCGCTTACCGCCTGCAGCCCGATGGGGTCGGTATCCTTGGCCAGTTGCCGGGTAACCAGCATGAACAGGGAAAACAGAACCGCAACGCCCAGCGGGAACAGCGCGGGCAGCCCCACCTCGGCGAAACTCGGCTGGATCACCATCAGCGTGCCAACGAAGCCCACGACGCAGGCGGCGAGGCGGCGGCTGCCTACTTCTTCGTTCAGCACGAACTTGCCCAGCAGCAGCATGATGAAGGGCATGACGAAGGCGATGGCGACTGCATCGGCCAGCGGCAGGTATTTCAACGCGGTGAACATGCAGGCGATACCGCCGATATGCAGCGCGGTGCGCAACGCCGCCAGCCGCAGAAGCCGCCCGCGCATCCGCCACAGCCGCCCGGTGGCGGCCACCAGCGGGATCAGCAGCGCCGCCTGAACCGCGAAACGCACCAGCAAGAGCTGGCCCAGCGGCATCGACTGGCCCAACAGCTTTGCCACCGCATCACCCAGCGGGGCGAGTACGCAGAAACCTAACATAAGAAGAATGCCCAGTACCGGGCGGTCACCGTTCATGGAGGCCACGCTAGGGGGCAAAATTTAACAGTGCAAGCAACAACAGCGGGGGCTTGGGGGGGAATTTCCGGGCCTTCGAGACGCGACCATGTTGTTGAGGCAAGGCTCTACCGGGTGCACGTCAAGTGACGAGCGTGGCGCCTGCCGAGGGGCAGGCAGGCACCGCCCGGTTTGCGGCCGGGCGAAACCTCTTTGGCGCCACTGTTTGTGCCGTGCGCGTTTGCGATGAATCCCCCCTCAACAATCCGGCACATTCACTGCGAGGCCCCCCAGAGACGTCTCCTTGTATTTCTCGCTCATGTCCGCGCCGGTCTGGCGCATGGTCTCGATACAGGCATCCAGCGGCACGAAATGCTGCCCATCGCCGCGCAGGGCGAGGCTCGCCGCGCTCACCGCCTTGATCGCGCCCAGCCCGTTCCGTTCGATACAGGGCACCTGCACCAGCCCCTTCACCGGGTCGCATGTCATGCCCAGGTGATGTTCCAGCGCGATCTCGGCGGCGTTCTCGATCTGCTCGGGCGTGCCGCCCATCACCGCGCAAAGCCCGGCGGCGGCCATCGCCGAGGCGCTGCCCACCTCCGCCTGGCAGCCTGCCTCGGCGCCGGAGATCGAGGCGTTGTATTTCACCAGCCCGCCAATCGCGGCGGCGGTCAGCAGAAACTCCTCGATCCGCTCCGCATTCGACCCGGGCACATGGTCGAGCCAATAGCGGATCACCGCCGGTACCACGCCCGCCGCACCGTTGGTGGGCGCCGTCACCACCTGACCGCCGGCGGCATTCTCTTCGTTCACCGCCATCGCATAGGTGGCGATCCAGTCGTTGATGGTATGCGGCGCGGTCAGGTTCATGCCGTACTCCGCCTGCAGCGCCTCGTGAATATCATGCGCGCGGCGGCGGATGTTCAGCCCGCCGGGCAGGATGCCCTGGGCTTCAATCCCCCGCTCGATACAGCCATTCATCACCTCCCAGATCCGCGCAGTGCCGCCGGCCAGGTTTTCCGCCCCGCCGCGCGACACCTCGTTGGCGCGTTTCATACCGGCAATGCTGCGGCCGCTTGCCTTTGCCATCTCCAGCATCTCGGCCGCGCTCTTGAACGGGTAGGGGACGGGCGGACCCTGATCGGTGTCGCGCCCCGCGGCCAGCTCCTCCTCGGTCAGGACGAAACCGCCGCCGATGGAGTAATAGACCTGCTGCAGGATCACGTCGCCCTGCGCATCGGTCGCCATCAGGATCATGCCGTTGGCGTGGCCGGGCAGGGTGTGGTCATAGTCGAACACCAGATCGTTCTTCGGATCGAAGTGCAGCTCGCCCAGATCGTTATGCCGGATCACCTTGTTGCGGGCGATCTCTGCCAGTGCCGCCTCGGCCTTGTCCGCGTCATAGGTATCGGGCACGAAACCGGCCAGCCCGAGGATGGTGGCCCGGTCCGTCGCATGGCCGACGCCGGTAAAGGCCAGCGAGCCGTGCAGCGAGCCGCGCAGCCCGGCAAACTCGAACGGGGCGGCGCGCATCAGGTCCAGAAATCGCGCGGCGGCGACCATCGGGCCCATGGTATGCGACGAGGACGGGCCGACGCCCACCTTGAACATATCGAAGACGGAGAGAAACATCTTAGGTTGCAGTTCCTTCGGGTGGGGTTGCAGGGCGCGGCGCGGTGAAAGGGGCTGGCCCCAGTCCCTCCGCCCGGATTGCGTCGGCGGCGGCATCGCTCGCCTCCACCCGTGCCGCCAACGCGGCCAGCGCCGGGTAACGGGCCAGGTCGAACCAGCCGCGGTCGAAGGTGTCGGGATAGAGAGCCATCCAGCGCAGCAGGCAGGCCAGGTAGAACTCGGTGACGCCGCCGGGCCAGCCGGGCGCGGCCACGGCGGCGTCGAGGTATTGCAGATGCCGCGTCAGCCGGACGGTGACGCCGTCGCGCAGGGCGGCCTCGTGATCTTCGCCGACATACTGCCCGGGATAGAACAGCATGCGCAGATCCGCATGCAGCGTGTTGGACGCGAAGAACAGCCATTTCAGGAACGTCGTTCGCCCCGGATCCTCCGCCGCCGGTCCCAGCCCGCCGTGACGGTCGGCCAGCCACAGCAGGATCGCCGCGGTCTCGAACATTGGCCCGTCGGGCGTTTCCAGTACCGGAATCAGCCCGCCGGGGTTCAGCGCACGATAGGCCGGGCCGTCCTGTTCCCGTGCGCGGCGGTTTACCAGCACCGTCTCATAGGCCAGCCCGCGCGCCTCCAGCGCCAGCCGCACGGCGAGCGAGGCGTTGTCTGGGGCATAATGCAGGCGATAGGCGGTGCTCATGTGATCCCTCATATCGGCGGGCGGCTGGCTGCAGCTGCACCAAAGCGACATTTCCCATCGGAAACAAGTCATCGGGGGGAAAGGGGGGAGGTCTGCCGGATCGCTTCGACGTTAAGGCCACATATGAACCTAGTTGCCCCAGCGCGGAATCAAGGCCGAAGGCCGCCGCGCGAGCGCCGGACCGTCCCCGCGGTTCGGCGCTTGGCCGACGTGAGTGCGCCGATCAAAAGTCATCCGGACGTGGCTGCCATAAAGCGCGCTGATCAGAGGGTGCAGCGCCAAACCACGGTCCGGCGCTCGCGCGACTTGTGCTGTGGGGCGAATGTCGGTCGACAGATGGTTTCGGTCCGCCGACCGATGGGCTAGCGTTCCTGCAAACCAACCGCAGCACGCCCCGGAGGCCCCATGACCGACACGCCGCATCTGCTCCGCCCGCTCACCCTGCGCAGCGTCACCAGCCGCAACCGCGTGGTGATCTCGCCCATGTGCCAGTATTCGGCGCATGAGGGGCATCTGGAGGATTGGCACCTCGCCCATCTGGGCCGCTTCGCGATGGGCGGGGCGGGCATCGTCTTTACCGAGGCGACGGCGGTGCAGAAGTCGGGCCGCATCACCCATGGCTGTGCCGGGCTCTGGTGCGACAGCCAGATCATCGGCCACGCCCGCGTGGCGCAATTCGCCCTGACCCACGGGGCGATTCCGGCGGTGCAGCTCGGCCATGCCGGGCGCAAGTCCGGGATGCAGCGGCCGTGGTTCGGCAACGGGCCACTGAATGAGGATGATTTCGCCCGCGGCGACATGCCCTGGACCCCGGTCGGCCCCTCCGAGCTGCCGGTCGCCGAGGGCTGGCCGATGCCGCATGCGCTGACCGAGGATGAGATCGGCGCCCTGATCGCGGATTTCACCGCCGCTACCCGCCGCGCCCTGGCCGCCGGCTACAAGATCGTCGAGGTGCACGGCGCCCACGGCTACCTGATCCACTCCTTCCTGTCGCCGCTGTCCAACAAGCGCACCGACAAGTACGGCGGCGACCTGGAAGGGCGGATGCGGCTGGCGCTGGAGGTGGCGCAGGCGGTGCGGGCGGAATGGCCCGACGACCTGCCGGTGTTTTTCCGCACCTCTGCCGTCGACGGCGACCCAGAAGGTTGGACGCTGCCCGACACGGTGGAGCTGGCCAAACGGCTGAAGGCGCTGGGCGTTGATGTGATGGATTGCTCCTCCTCCGGCATAGCGGGCTCGGCCACCGGCGGTGGCGGCAAGCGCCAGCCGGGCTTTCAGGTGCCCTTCGCCGAAGAGGTGCGGCGCGCGGCCGATATCCCCACCATGGCCGTGGGCCTCATCACCCATCCGCAGCAGGCCGAGGATATCCTGGCCGCCGGCAAGGCCGACCTGATTGCGATCGGCCGCGAGGCGCTGGTCGATCCGATGTGGGCGCTGCATGCGGCACAGGCGCTGGGCCATGCCACCGGCTACGGCGCATGGCCCGAGCAATCCGGCTGGTGGCTGGCGGTGCGCGACAAGACCTCCGAGCTCTACCAGCCGGAGTAGATCACCGCCGCGCAGCACGCAGCCGGGCCGCAATCCGCAGCCCGTCGCGCAGGTTCAGCGACAGCAGGGTGAAATTCGTGGCCCCCGCCAGCAGCTCCAGCACCTGCACGGCGTAAAAGGCGGTGTCGAATTGGCCCGCCTGCGCGCGCAGGGCGAGGAACACGGCGCTTGGCAGCAAGATCAGGATGCCGTTGGCGGCGATGACCTTCATCCGGGTGGTCTTGGCGGCGACCTGCGGCAGTTTCATTCCTCGGCCCAGCCGCGCGCCGGTGATCCCGGCCGCCGCCAGACTGGGGATCAGCAGGGCCATTCCGTAGAGAATTGCGGTCTTCGCCATGGCGATCTGGTCTGACGTGCCGAAGAGTTCGGAAATCGCGGTGGCGCTCCAGAACCCGGCGATGATCATCAGACCCAACGTTCCGACGGCGGCGTGCAGTTTCGTCAGCATGGGGAGCTCCCGTCCTCAGTTAAATAGCATGCTATTAATATGAGGTTGCATAGCATGCTATTCAAGGCATATTGACTGCATGAGAGACAAAAAATTCGACAAGGGCGCCTCCGCCGGTTTCCTCGCGAACCAGATGGCGCGGCTCTTTGCCTCGGGGCTGGCGCGCAGGATCCGGCCGCTGGGGCTGGCCCCGGCGCAGTTCATGGTGTTGCTGGAACTGTGGGCGCAGGACGGGCTGTCGCAGGCGGAGTTGGTGGCGCGGCTGGACGTGGAGCAAGCGACGATGGCCAACACGCTGGCGCGGATGGAACGTGACGGGCTGATCCTTCGCAAACCCAGCCAGACCGACCGCCGCCTGCGGCTGGCGTTCCTGACCGACCGCGCCCGCGCGCTGCAAATCCCCGCGACCGAGGCGGCGCAGGCGCAGAACACGCGGGCCTTGTCCGGCCTCTCGCAGCAGGAGGCCGATCAGTTCACCGCGACGATGAAAAAAGTGATCGCGGCGATGCAGCAGGACCGCAACGCATCCTGAGGCGCCGCTGGGGCGGGCAGGAGACGGGCAGGCGGGCGAACCGGGCTCCGGCGCATGCCGAATAGCCCTCGCAGAACCCGGGCGCATTGCCTATAAGTCGTGAAAACCCCTGTGCCCGTTCCCCTGCAAGTGAGGCTGCCATGACCGGAGAACTCTCGCCCATCGACAAGGCTAAATTCGTCGCCGCCCGCCGTGCCGCCGATTTCGTGGAGGACGGCATGCGCGTCGGCCTCGGCACCGGCTCCACCGCCGCCTGGCTGGTGCGCTGCCTGGGCGAAATGGTGCGCCAGGACGGGCTGAAGTTCAAAGGCGTGCCGACCTCGACCCGGACCGCCGAACTGGCCCGCGACGTGGGCATCGAAGTGATCAGCCTCGACGAAGCGCGCTGGCTCGACCTGACCATCGACGGCGCCGATGAATTCGACGGCGAGCTGAACCTGATCAAGGGCGGCGGCGGCGCGCTGCTGCAGGAGAAGATCGTCGCCACCGCCTCCGACCGGATGGTGGTGATCGCCGATATCGGCAAACAGGTGGAGACGCTGGGCGCCTTCCCGCTGCCGGTGGAGGTGATCCCGTTCGGCTGGCAGACCACCCAGGCGCTGATCGAGGAAACGCTGATCTCGATGGATGTGCTGGGCCGAGACACCACGCTCCGGATGAACGGCGAGACCGCCTTCATCACCGACGAGGGCAATTATATCCTCGATCTGCACCTGCACCGCATCGGCAACCCGCGGCAGCTGGCGCTGGTGCTGAACCAGATGCCGGGCGTGGTTGAAAACGGGCTCTTCATTGATATCTGTGACACCGTTGTGCTGGGCTTCGGCGATGGCCGGGTCGAATTGCGCGATATCAACGAGGGAACGATCGAACATGACAGGCTGGACTTCGTCGAAAGCGAGAACCTGTTCACCGATCTGTCGGATTAAGGGCCGGAATACATGAGCTTTGACTACGACCTATTCGTCATCGGCGGCGGTTCGGGCGGCGTGCGCGCCGCGCGGGTGGCGGCGGGCGATACCGGCGCCAAGGTGGCGCTGGCAGAAGAAGACCGCTACGGCGGCACCTGCGTGATCCGCGGCTGCGTGCCGAAAAAGCTGATGGTCTTTGCCAGCGAATATGCCGATATGGTCGAGGACGCCAAAAGCTATGGCTGGTCGATCGCCCCGGGCCGCTTCGACTGGACCAGCTTCCGCGGCAAGCTGGAGGCCGAACTGGACCGGCTCGAAGGTATCTACCGCAACCTGCTGAAGAACTCCGGCGTGGAAAGCTTCGATCAGCGTGCACGCCTTGTCGACCCCCATACCGTGGAGCTGGCCGACGGCACCCGCAAGACCGCCAAACATATCCTGCTGGCCACCGGCGGCCGCCCGGTGAAACCCGACATGCAGGGGGCGGAGCTGGGTATCACCTCCAACGACATCTTCCACCTGCCCGAGCTGCCGAAATCGATCCTGATCGTCGGCGGCGGCTATATCGCCTGCGAATTCGCCGGCATCCTCAACGGGCTGGGCGTCGAGGTGACGCAATTCTACCGCGGCGCGCAGATCCTGCGCGGCTTCGACGACGAGGCGCGCGGGCTGGTCAGCGAAGAGATGTGCCAGCGCGGTATCGACCTGCACCTGGGCACCAATATCCTGGAGATGGGGCGCGACGGCGACGGCATCCGCGTCAAGGCCACCAACGGCACCGAGCGGGTGTTCGACCAGGTGATGTTCGCCACTGGCCGCACCCCCAATGCCGACGATCTGGGGCTGGAGGCGCTGGGCGTCGAACGCGGCCGCAAGGGCGAGGTCGTGGTCGATGAATACAGCCAGACCGGCGTGCCCTCGGTCTATGCCATCGGCGACGTGACCGACCGGGTGAACCTCACCCCCGTCGCGATCCGCGAGGGCATGGCCTTTGTCGAGACCGTGTTCAAGGGCAATCCGACGCCGGTGGATCACGAGCTGATCCCGACCGCGATCTTCACCCAGCCCGAGATGGGCACCGTGGGGCTGAGCGAGGAAGAGGCCGCCGCGCAGGAGCCGATCGAGGTCTACGCCACCAGTTTCAAGCCGATGCAGCAGAGCTTTGCCGGACGCGCCGACCGGGTGCTGATGAAGCTCGTGGTCTCCAAGGCGACCCGCAAGGTGCTGGGCTGTCATATCGTCGCGCCCGGCGCGGGCGAGATGATCCAGCTGGCCGGAATCGCGGTAAAGATGGGCGCGACCAAAGAGGATTTCGACCGGACCGTGGCGGTGCACCCGACCATGTCCGAGGAAATGGTCACGATGAAGACGCCGACGCGCAGCGCTTGATTTGATCGACGTCCGACACAGGTATCGGGCAACACAACAGAACAAGGCCGCAGCAGGCGGCAACAGAAGGGGAAACACATCATGGCGGGCAACAGCGGCGGCCCCTGGGGGGGCGGAGGCGCGTCCGGGGGCGGAGGCAACCGGGGCGATAACGGAAGCGGCGGCGGCAACGGCGGCGGCGGCGGTGGCCGTCGTCCCGAGGACGGCGGGCCGCAGATCCCCGAGATCGACGAACTGATGAAAAAGGGCCAGGAGCAGCTGCGCGTCCTGATGGGCGGCCGTGGCGGCAAGGGCGGCGGCAACGGCCGCGGCCCGGGCGGCGGTGGCGGCAGCCCGTTCTTTACCAAGGGCACCGTGGGGTTGGGCGTTCTGGCCGCCGCGATCCTCTGGGGCATGGCGAGCTTCTACACCGTCAAGCCGGAAGAGCAGTCGGTCGAACTGTTCCTGGGCAAGTTTTCCAGCATCGGTCAGCCGGGCCTGAACTTCGCTCCCTGGCCGGTTGTCACTGCGGAGGTGCTCCCGGTCACCACCGAACAGCGCGAGGATCTCGGCGTCGGGCGTGGCCAGGATGCCGGGCTGATGCTGACCGGCGACGCCAACGTGGTCGACATCGACTACCAGGTGGTCTGGAACATCAACGACCCCGCCCAATTCCTTTTCAACCTGCGCGATCCCCGTCCGACCATCCGGGCGGTGTCGGAATCGGCGATGCGCGAGATCATCGCGCAATCCGACCTGGCGCCGATCCTGAACCGTGACCGTGGCGTGATCGCCGACCGGCTGCACGACCTGATCCAGTCGACGCTCGACAGCTACGACAGCGGCGTCAACATCGTCCGGGTCAACTTCGACAAGGCCGACCCGCCGCAGCAGGTGATCGACGCCTTCCGCGAGGTCCAGGCCGCCGAGCAGGAGCGTGACCGGCTGCAGAACGTGGCCGACGCCTATGCCAACCGGGTGCTGGCCGAGGCCCGCGGTGAGGCCGCCCAGATCCTGGAAGAGGCCGAAGGCTATCGTGCCCAGGTGATCAACGAGGCCCAGGGTGAGGCCAGTCGTTTCTCCGCCGTTCTGGAGGAATACGCCAAGGCCCCCGAGGTGACGCGCAAGCGTCTCTATCTGGAAACCATGGAACAGGTGCTGGGCGATATCGACAAGATCATCCTTGACGACACCCCCGGCGGCGCCGGGCAGGGCGTGGTGCCCTATCTGCCCCTGAACGAGCTGCGCCGCAGCACCGGCAGCCAGGAGAAGAACTGATGCGGAAATCCACCTTTATCCTTCCGGTCCTGGTCGTTGCGGTCGCCGTCGTGATGTCGGCCATCTTCATCGTCGACGAGCGTGAAAAGGCGCTGGTCCTGCAATTCGGCCGCGTCGTCACGGTCAAGGAAGAGCCGGGGCTGGCGTTCAAGATCCCGCTGATCCAGCAGGTCGTGCGCTATGACGACCGGATCCTCAGCCGCGACGTGCAGCCGCTGGAGGTCACCCCGCTGGACGACCGCCGTCTGGTGGTCGACGCCTTCGCGCGCTACCGCATCGTCGATGTCAACCGGTTCCGCCAGGCCGTCGGTGTCGGCGGTATCGGCGCGGCCGAGACGCGACTCGACTCGATCCTGCGGGCCAAGACCCGCGAGGTGCTGGGTTCGGTCACCTCGGACGACATCCTCAGTTCGGACCGTGCCGCGCTGATGCTGCGTATCCGCGACGGGGCCTTCGACGAGGCCCGCGGGCTGGGACTGGATATCGTCGACGTCCGCCTGAAGGCCACTGACCTGCCGTCCCAGAACCTGGCCGCCACCTTCGACCGGATGCGTGCCGAGCGCGAGCGCGAGGCGACCGACGAGCGCGCCCGCGGGAACGAGGCGGCGCAGCGCGTCCGCGCCCAGGCCGACCGGACCGTGGTCGAGCTGGTCTCCGACGCCAAGCGCGAGGCCGAGATCACCCGCGGTGAGGCCGATGCCGAGCGCAACAAGATCTTTGCCGAAGCCTTTGGCAAGGATCCGGAATTCTTCGAATTCTACCGCTCGCTGACGGCCTACAGCCGGGCGCTGAAGGGGGGCAACTCCTCGATGGTGCTGAGCCCGGATTCGGAGTTCTTCAACTACCTGAAATCGGCCGAGGGGGCCGGGCGCGGCAGCGCGGCGCCGTCGCAGCCGGCGGCGTCGGAGTGATCGCGACCGTCTTCCTGGCCCTCGGGCTGGTGCTGATCGTGGAGGGGCTGGCCTGGGTGCTGGCCCCTTCGCTTATCGAGCGGATGCTCGAAGCGCTGCGCGCGCTGCCCGAACCGGCCCGCCGCCAGATCGGCGCACTGGCGCTGGTGACCGGGCTGATCCTGCTGTGGGTCGCCGAGCGGCTGGGGGCCGGATAAGGGAAAGCGCACAGGCATCCCTGACAGGCGGTCGGGGCGGCCACCGCTGCGCCCCGCCGGATCGAAGCGCAATCCCGCCCGCATAGCGCCGAAGGCACCGACGGTGACTTCCCGGCGATGGCCGCCCCTCTTTCCCCGCCGATGCGCGGCGCACCGCCGGTTTTTCCGGCCTCGTGCAGCGAAATTCCTCACGCGGCTTTCACAACACCTTGAATGCGTGCAACACTCGTTGCGGGTCCGGGAGGAGTACTTACATATCGGACCGGAACGCACGCCTCGAAAACCGCTCAGGGCGCGGGTTTCGACTGACTCAGGCATCTACAAGGAGGCAACCAGTGCAGCCAAAGGCACTCACATATCCGAACGGGCAGGCCGGCCCGATCACCCATCTGCGGCTGATCGGACTGACCGTTTTGACCATGATCCTTGTGCTGGCGCAGGTGGCCATGGCGCAGGCCAAGCCCGAAAGCCTTGCCCCGCTGGCCGAAAAGATCAGTCCGGCGGTGGTCAACATCACCACCACCACGCTGGTCGAGGGCCGCACCGGCCCGCAGGGGATCGTCCCCAAAGGCTCGCCCTTCGAGGATTTCTTCAAGGAATTCCAGGACCGCAACCAGGATGGGGACCGTCCGCGGCGCTCCTCCGCGCTGGGGTCGGGCTTCGTCATCTCCGAAGACGGCTACGTGGTCACCAACAACCACGTGATCGACGGCGCCGACGAGATCCGGATCGAATTCTTCGACGGCGAAGAGATGGAGGCCGAGGTGGTGGGCACCGATCCCAACACCGATATCGCCCTGCTGAAGGTCAAGGCCGACAAGCCGCTCGCCTTCGTCCCCTTCGGCGACAGCGACACCGCTAGGGTGGGCGACTACGTCATGGCGATGGGCAACCCGCTGGGCCAGGGCTTCTCGGTCTCGGCCGGGATCGTTTCGGCCCGCAACCGGGCGCTCAGCGGCACCTATGACGACTACATCCAGACCGACGCGGCGATCAACCGGGGCAACTCCGGCGGGCCGCTGTTCAACATGGAGGGCGAGGTGATCGGCGTGAACACCGCGATCCTCAGCCCCAATGGCGGCTCGATCGGCATCGGCTTCTCGATGGCCTCGAACGTGGTCAGCAAGGTGGTCGACCAGTTGCGCGAATACGGCGAAACCCGCCGCGGCTGGCTCGGCGTGCGCATCCAGGACGTGACCGAGGATGTGGCCGAGGCGATCGGCATGGCCAAGTCCGAGGGCGCGCTGATCACCGATGTGCCGGACGGCCCCGCCAAGGAGGCCGGTCTGCTGTCGGGCGACGTGATCGTCAGCTTCGATGGCAAGGACGTCAAGGACACCCGCGGGTTGGTCAAGCAGGTCGGCAATACCGCCGTCGGCAAGAGCGTCCGCGTGGTGGTGTTCCGTAAAGGCGCGACCAAGACGGTGCTGGTGACCCTCGGCCGCCGCGAAGAGGCCGAGCGCGCGGTGCCCGCGGCGATGGAGGGCGAACAGGCCCCGGCGCCCAGCAAGAAAGAAATGCTGGGCCTGACCCTGATGCCGCCGACCGCAGAGATGCGCGATGAACTGGGCATCTCCGACGGCTCCGACGGTCTGGTCGTGGTCGACGTAGACGAGGCCAGCGAAGCCTATGAAAAAGGGCTGCGCGCCGGTGACCTGATCACCGAGGCAGGCCAGCAAAAGGTCACCTCGGTCGCCGATCTGGAGGATCGTGTGAACGAGGCGCAGGAGGCCGGGCGCAAGTCGCTGCTGCTGTTGATCCGCCGTGCCGGCGAGCCGCGCTTCGTGGCGCTGAATATCGAAGCGAACTGACGCTTCTGAAACGCACTGCAAGGAAGGCCGGGCCCCTGGGTCCGGCCTTTTTCTTTGGCCGGTAAAGGCGACATTGGGAGAAAGCGATCCCCCAGCCCGGAAACAAGGCGCGTAGCGCGCCTCCATGGGCAGGCGCTGCCCTCTGTGGTGATTGAGACAGTTCCGCACGCTCTTCGACATCTCTGGCGGTGAAACTCAGAAGCTCACCGCGAAAAAAAACGAGCCATGCGCTTGGGGGCGCATGGCTCGCACCCGGCCGGTACAAAGTACGGGATGGACGGCCGGATTTGCGGAGGGCGCCGGGAGACGGAACACTCCATATCGCGCAAGAATTCCTCCAAGTGTGAGTTTTGCAGCTCCCCCCGTCCGCGTCTGTGAAGCAGATCACAGGCGCATGTAACGGGGCAGGGTGCCGCTCAGATCGCCTCCGGATCGGCCAGCATCTGCAACGCGGCGCGGTCGCGGACCGTCAGCCCGCCGCGCCCCACCTCGATCACCCCGGATTTGCGCCAGGCCGACAGGGTCTTGGACACCGCCTCTCGGGTGGCACCGACGAACTCGGCCAGCTCCGCCTGCGACAGCGCCAGCGCGCCGCCCTCTCCGACATCGGCCACGGCGCACAGGTGCAGCAGCCGCCGCGCCAGCCGGGTGGAGAGCGGCAGGAACACCTGTTCGTTCAGCAGCCGCCCCATCCAGCGCATCCGCTGCCCCGCCAGCCGGATCAGATCGTCGGCCAGGTCGGGATTACGGCGGATGTTATCCAGCACATCCGCATGGCGCACCCGGAGCAGCCGGCTGGGCGCCAGCGCCGTCACCGTGGCGGTGCGCGGGCCGGGGTCGAAAAGGGTGATCTCGCCGAACACCGCGCCCGGCCCCATCAGGTCGAGCGACAGCTTGCGCCCGGTCGCCGACAGGATGGAGAACTCCAGCCGCCCCTCCAGGATCGCATAGAGAGACTCGCCCGGCGTCCCCTGTTCGAACAGCACCGCGCCCACGGCCAGATCGACCGGCGCCGCCTGGGCGGCCAGCATGCGTTTCAGGTCGTCGGAGGCGGCGGAAAGAAAACCGCTGTCGGGCAGGGGGATCGCGCTCATGGCAGCTCCGGTCGGATGCGGCCCGGTCAGGCTAGCAAACACCAGGGGGCTGGCAAGCGCGGAATGTCACAGATCGCGGTCGGCCGGGTCGATCATGTATTTCTGCAGCCCCATCACCTGCCACCACAGGAAGGCGAACAGCGCGATGGGAAAGCCGAAGGTCTCGATCTTGACCCAGAGGTCGGTGGACATGGTGCGCCAGACAAACTCATTGGCGCCCGCCAGCACCGCGAACCCGAGGCAGAGCCGCCGGGTCAGGATCATCCAGCCGATCTCCTTCATCGGCAGCATGTCGGCCATCACGAAAGCCAGGTAGGACCGTCCCTGCAACAGTCCGATGCCCAGCAGGCCCGAGAACACGCCGTAGACGATGGTGGTCTTCATCTTGAAAAACCGCTCGTCGTTGAACCAGGCGGTCAGCCCGCCGAAGAAGATCACCATGAAGGCGGTGAAGATCTGCAGCCGGCTCAGCTCTCCGGTCAGCCGCCACAGGATCGCCATCGCCCCCAGCATCAGCGGCACGAACAGCACGGTGGCGACGATGAACCCGGAATACTCGGTCCCCGCGAAATCAAAGCTCTGATCGCGCAGCTTCATGTAGAGCAGGAAGAACACCACGGTCGGGCCCAGCTCCAGCACCTGCCGCAGGATCGGGTTCACGTCTTTCTTGTCGCTCATCTGGTCGTCGTCTTCCTGCTTCATCCGCCCATCTCAACTATCACCGCCCCCAGCGCGATCAAGCCCATTAGGGCGATCCGCCGCGGTCCCACCGTCTCTTTCAACACCAGCCAGCCGATCAGCGCGGCAAACACGGTGGAGGTCTCGCGCAGCACGGCGGCCTCGCCCACCTTGTCCAGCCGGGTGGCCAGCATGATCGAGCCGAAACTCAGAAACGCCACCAGCCCGCCGGAAACCCCGCGCAGCAGCAGCGGCCCCGGCGCCGGGCGGTGGGCCATATTGCGCAGCCGCAGCGCCGCCAGCACCGGAAAGGCGAGCCCGTCGATGGTGAAGAACCAGGCGAGGAAGGTGAACGGGTCGGCCGCCGCCCGGATGCCATAGGCGTCGTAGGTGGTGTAAAACGCGACGAAGAGGCCGGTCGCCACCGCCAGCCCCAGTGCCGGCACCAGCGTGTCGCGCGCGGCGGTGAGAAAGATCAGATTGTACAAGGCAAGGCCGAAAATCCCCGCCAGCAGCACCGCCACGCCCAGCCATTGCAGCGGCGTGAACACCTCGCCGAAGATCAGCCAGGCGCCGATCACCGCGAACAGCGGCCCGGTGCCGCGCACCACCGGGTAGACCACCGTATAGGCCCCCTTGGTATAGGCCTGCGCCTGCAGCAGCTTGTAAGCGGTATGGATCACCCAGGCCCCGGCGAAGATCGGCCACAGATGCGGCGCCGGCCAGGGCACCACGAACAGCGCAAACGGCGCCGCCATCAGCGCATAAGAGCCGTCGATCGCGCCGCGGCTGAGCCAGGGATCGTGGCGCCCCTTTTGCAGCGCTCCGAACACCGCGTGGAGAAAGGCGGCGAGCAACGCCAGCATGAGGGCGAGCCGGTGCCCGTCCTCGGTGCCCTCCAGAGAGATCAGCCAGTCGCTCACCGTGCGCCATCCCGGTCAGCGGTTGGGCGGGGCGGGGGGCTGATCTGCGGGGGCTGTCGGGTGAGAAGAAACGGGGGAGATGCGCCCGGGCGGGCGGCCTGGGGCGCGGGCAAGGGGGTCAGTCCTCCAGCCCGGTCAGGGCGGCGGCGAAATCGGCGGGGTCGAAAGGGGCCAGATCGTCGATCTGCTCGCCCACCCCGATGGCATGGATCGGCAGGCCGAACTTGTCCGCCAGCGCCACCAGCACACCGCCCTTGGCAGTGCCGTCGAGCTTGGTCATCACCAGCCCGGAGACGTCGGAGATCTTTTTGAAGATCTCCACCTGAGACAGCGCGTTCTGCCCGGTGGTGGCGTCGAGCACCAGCAGCGTGTTGTGCGGCGCGGTCTCGTCCTTCTTGCGGATGACGCGGACGATCTTGGCCAGCTCTTCCATCAGGTCGGCGCGGTTCTGCAACCGCCCGGCAGTATCGATCATCAGCAGGTCGGCGCCCTCTTCCTGTGCCTTGGTCATGGCGTCGAAGGCGAGGCTGGCGGGGTCGGAGCCCTCGGGCGCGGTCAGCACCGGCACCCCGGCGCGGTCGCCCCAGACCTGGAGCTGCTCGACGGCGGCGGCGCGGAAGGTATCGCCGGCGGCGATCACCACCGATTTGCCGGCCGCCTTGAACTGGCTGGCCAGCTTGCCGATGGTAGTGGTCTTCCCCGACCCGTTCACCCCCACCACCAGCACCACCTGCGGCCGCTTGGGATAAAGCGGCAGCGGCTTGGCCACCGGCTCCATGATGCGGGTGATCTCGGCAGCCAGCAGTTTCTTGATCTCCTGGGTGGAGACCTTCTTGCCATAGCGCCCTTCGGCGAGGTTGGCGGTGACGCGCAGCGCGGTGTCCACCCCCATGTCGGAGGCGATCAGCAGCTCCTCGAGCTGCTCCAGCATGTCGTCGTCGAGCACCCGGCGGGTCACCGTGCGCGGGGCCTTGCGCCCCAGCAGGCGGCCCAGCAGGCCGGGATTGCCGTCAGGGATTTCCATCGGCATGTCGGCGCCGGGGATTTCGGCGGGCGGCGCGCTGGGGCCGGGGTCCTGCGGCATCGGCTGGCCCGGCTCCGGCGCCTCGGGCAGTTCCGGCACCGGTTGCGGCGCGGGGCCGGGTTCGGGCTGCGGCTGCGGCTCGGCGGGGGCGGGCACGGGCTCCGGTTCGGGCATCGGTTCCGGCGCCGGCTCGGGCACCTGCTCCGGCTCCGGCGCGGGGGCCGGTTCGGGTTCGGGCGCGGGCTCGGCCGGGGCCGGGGGCACCTCCTGCGGTTGCGGTTCGGTTTCGGGCTGGTCCGCCGCCAGCTCCTCGACCTCGCCGCCCTCCTCGACGATCGCGTCGAGCCCCTGTTCGAGCTTGGAGGACGAGCGGAACAGCCGCTGTTTGAGTTTCGAGAATAACGCCATGGCAATCTCCGCGTGGTACCCTTTCCACCTAATGCGGATCGCGGCCACTTGCAAAGGGCGCGCGCGCCGGTTGCGCCCCGATCAGAGGCCGGAAGGGGCGAAAGCGGCGAGGAATCCGGCCTGCGCGCCCCAGTAGAGCGGCCAGACCGCGTAAGGCGTCAGCGTCAGCAGCCGGTGACCGGGGCGGAACAGGAACACCTCCCACGCCAGGATCACGTCGGAGACGATGAAGGCCAGCGCGGCAGGCAGGGCCAGCGCCAGCGCCCCTTCGGGCGGCAGCGCCAGCGCGCAGGCCCCCATGCCCAGGATGATGGGGATATAGACCAGCACCGGCAGCCGCAGCGCGCCCGCCCGCGGCGCAAGCCGGGCCGCCATCGCCGCACCCAGCAGGCCGAAGCCCGCCAGCGCGGCGACCCGCCAGCCGGTGGTCAGCTGCGCGGGATCGGCCGCCTCGCGGGTCAGGAACAGCACGATATAGGCCAGATGCCCGGCGGCGAAGGCCCCGACGCCGGCCATGAAGGCGCGCTCGCCCGGCCGCGACAGGCACCAGTCGCCAAGCGCGCAAAGCGCCAGCGCCAGAATCAGCAGCGCGGGGGCCTGCGCCAGCGCCGCCGCGCCGGCCAGCAGCAGGACCGAGCCGGTCTTGACCACACTGCGCAACAGGCCCGGATTGCGCGCCACCAGCGGCAGATAGGCCAGCGCAAGGGCAAAGGCGGCGAGCGTCAGGGCGGTCATGCGGATCCTCCGGTCCGGGCGGGCTGCGGCCAGCATTGCCGATTTGACAGCCGCGCGCCAGCGGCGGAAGCTGCGCCTGCCGCCGGGTCAGGCGGCGGTTCGGGAAAGGACCCGCATGCTCCGCTTCGTCATCGCCAGCCTGACGCCCATGGCGCTGATCGCTCTGGCCTGTCTTCTGGGCGGTCTCTGGCCGGCGCTGGCTCTGCTCTACATGACCGTCTTCGTGTCGCTGGCCGACCGGCTCGGCCCCGAGGCGCTGCCGGAGATCGAGGGGGCGGAGCGGGCCGCCAACCGTCTTTCGGTGACGCTCGGTCTCGCACACCTGCTGCTGTTGCCGCTGGGGGTCTGGGCGATTGCCGCCGGCCCGGAACTGAGCCCCTCGGGCGGCGTGCTGACCGGGCTGGCACTGGGGTTGTTCCTTGGCCAGGTCTCGCATCCCAACGCGCACGAGCTGATCCACCGACCCGCCCGCGGGCTGCGGCGGCTGGGGGTTGCGGTCTATGTGACGCTGCTGTTCGGCCACCACGCCTCTGCCCACCCCAAGGTGCACCACGTGCATGTGGCGACCGACCGCGACCCGAACTCGGCGCGGTTGGGCGAGGGGGTGTATCGGTTCTTCCTACGGGCTTGGCTGGGGTCTTTTCTGGCCGGGTTCCGGGCCGAGACGGCGGCCCGCGCCCGCCGTTCCAGCGGGGCCAGGGGGCCGCATCCCTATGCCGTCTACCTGGGCGGGGCGGCGGCGACGCTGGCGGCGGCGGGCCTGCTGGCCGGCTGGCGCGGCGTGGCGGTGCTGGGGGCGCTGTGCGCCTACGCGCAGGCGCAGCTTCTGCTGGCCGATTACGTGCAGCACTACGGGCTGCGCCGCAGCGTCGACGCGACCGGCAAGGCCGAACCGGCCGGTCCACAGCATTCCTGGAACGCGCCGCAGTGGTATTCCTCGTCGCTGATGCTGAACGCGCCGCGCCATTCCGATCATCACCAGAACCCGGGCCGCCATTTCCCGGCCTTGCGGCTGGACGACCGCATGCCGCTGCTGCCCCGCCCGATGCCGATCATGGCGGTGATCGCGCTGGTGCCGCCGCTCTGGCGCCGGATCATGGACCGGCGCGCCCGCGCCTGGGCCGCCGCGCCCCCCGGCAAAGCGCCGCCTGCGCGCTGATGCGCGATTGGCAAGCGGGCCGACGATCTGCGAAACTCTCCGCATGCGCCTGCACCACCTGATTCCCGCCCTGCTGCTCGCGGCCCTGCCCGCCGCCGCCCAGACGCCGATGTCGGCAGAGGCCTTCGACGCATATACCCGGGGCAAGACGCTGTTCTACGGCTCCGGCGGCGCCGCCTACGGGGTGGAACGCTATCTCGACGACCGCCGGGTGATCTGGTCGTTCCTCGACGGCGACTGCAAGAAAGGCGTCTGGTACGAGGACGGCGGCCAGATCTGTTTCCTCTACGAGGACCGGCTCGACCCGCAGTGCTGGACCTTCACCGAAAGCCCCAGCGGGCTGATCGCGCGGTTCGAGGACGATCCCGACGCCACCGAGCTCTACGAGGCCGAGGACATCGACGAAGAGATGCTCTGCTACGGCCCCGACGTGGGGGTCTAGGGGCCGGTCGGGCTGGGGGCGCTGCCCCCGCCGCGGCTGCGCCGCGACTCCCCCGGGATATATCTTGCCAGAAAAAGACCGGGTCTGCTCAGAACAGGGTGCCCTGTTCCGGCGGGGCCTTGGGGTTCGGTTGTCTAGGCGTCTTTTTCGGTGCCGAAGGGGCCGGCGGGGTGCCGGACGCGGGTGGCGCCTCCGGCGCATCGGTGGGCGCGGCGGTCACGCGTCCGTCACGGAATTCGATCTCCAGCAGGGGCGCTGACCGGGCAGCCCCGGCCGAGGTCACCACCTGGTCGCCCGCGCGCACCACCGCATAGCCGCGCTCCAGCGTCGCCTTGTAGGACAGCGTCTCGCGCAGCCGGTCGGTGGCGTCGAGCTGCCGGCGCAGCCGGTCCAGGCGCAGGTTCTGCGCCGCGTCGAGCCGGCCCGACAGCGTTGCGATGCGCTCCCGCCGCCGCTCGATCTCGCGCCTGACGGGGGTGACGGAGAGCCGCGCCGCCGTGAGCCGGTCGCGCCGCCGCGCCACCAGCGCGCGCAGGGCGGAGGGGCGCAGGCCGCCCGCCACCTCCGACAATCTCACCCGCCGCCGCTGCACCCCGCCGGTCAGCGCCTGCGGCAGCCGGTCGGCGATCCAGTCCAGCCTTTGCCGGGGCGCGTCGAGCAGGGCCTCACCGCGCGGCAGGGCGCGGGACAGATCGCCCAGCCGCTGGCGCCGCTGGGTCAGCGCCGCGGTGGCCGCGCGCGACAGCCGCGCGCCCATGTTCTCCGACCAGGCCAGCAGTTCCAGCCGCACCGGCACCGCCAGTTCCGCCGCTGCCGTGGGCGTGGGCGCGCGCATGTCGGAGACATAGTCGATCAGCGTGGTGTCGGTCTCATGCCCCACCGCGGAGATCAGCGGGATGTCGGAGGCGGCGGCGGCGCGCGCCACGATTTCCTCGTTGAAGCCCCAAAGATCCTCGACCGAACCGCCGCCGCGGGCGACGATGATCAGGTCGGGCCGGGGCAGGGCGCCGCCGGGCGAGAGCCTGTTGAACCCTTCGATGGCGCGTGTCACCTCGGGGGCGCAGTTCGATCCCTGCACCGCCACCGGCCAGATCAGCACCTTGCGCGGAAAGCGGTCCCGCAGCCGGTGCAGGATATCGCGGATCACCGCGCCGGAGGGCGAGGTGATCACGCCGATGATCTGCGGCAGATAGGGCAGCGGTTTCTTGCGCTCCGGCGCGAACAGCCCCTCGGCGGCCAGCTGTTTCTTGCGCTTTTCCAGCAGCGCCATCAGCGCGCCCTGGCCGGCGATTGCCACCTCGTCGACGTTGAGGTTGTATTTGGACTGGCCGCCAAAAGCCGTCATGCGGCCGGTCACGACCACCTCCAGCCCCTCTTCGGGCACCACCGAGAGGCCGGCGACCTGCCCCTTCCAGGTGGTGCAGGCCAGCACGTTGCGGTCGTCCTTGACGTCGAAATACAGGTGGCCGGAGCGGGCGCGGAACACCCGGCCCACCTCGCCGCGCACCCGGATGCGGCCAAAGCTGCCCTCCAGCGTGCGCTTCACCTCGCCGGAGATCTCCGAGACGGTGTATTCGGGCATGTTCTGCCCCGGGGTCGGGTCGTCGATCAGGTCGGACATCTTGCTTGCCGCTCTTCCTTGCTGCTCTGCCGGCTTGTTCTGCTGCGCCGCCCAGCTTAGAACGCCGCGCAGGCAAGGCCAAGCAGATCGGAGAACTGAGCCCATGAACATCCTCATCCTCGGCGGCGGCGGGCGCGAACATGCGCTGGCATGGGCGGTGATGCAGAACCCCAAGTGCGACAAGCTGATCGTGGCGCCCGGCAATGCGGGCATCGCCCAGATCGCCGATTGCGCCGCGCTGGACATCGAGAACGGCGCCGCCGTGGTGGCCTTTGCCGAGGAGAACGCGATCGACTTCGTGATCGTCGGCCCCGAGGCGCCGCTGGCCGCGGGCGTCGCCGATCGGCTGCGCGAGGCCGGGCTGCTGGTCTTCGGCCCGAACCAGGCGGCGGCGCGGCTGGAGGCCTCGAAGAGTTTCACCAAGGAGATCTGCGATGCGGCCCAAGCGCCCACCGCAGGATACGGCCATTTCACCGATGCCGAGGCGGCCAAGGCCTATGTGCGCGAGCAGGGGGCGCCCATCGTGGTCAAGGCCGACGGGCTCGCCGCTGGCAAGGGCGTGATCGTGGCCGAGACGGTGGATCAGGCGCTTGAGGCCATCGACGACATGTTCGGCGGCGAATTCGGCGCCGCCGGCGCCGAGGTGGTGATCGAGGAATTCATGGAGGGCGAGGAGGCCAGCTTCTTCGTGCTCTGCGACGGCGAGACCGTGCTGCCCATCGGCACCGCGCAGGATCACAAGCGGGTGGGCGAGGGCGATACCGGCCCCAACACCGGCGGCATGGGCGCCTATTCCCCCGCGCCGGTGATGACCGACGCGGTGACGCAAAAGGCGCTCGACGAGATCGTCAAACCGACCATGGCGGAGATGGCGAAACGCGGCGCCCCCTATCAGGGCGTGCTCTACGTCGGCCTGATGATCAAGGACGGCCAGCCGCGGCTGGTGGAATACAACGTCCGCTTCGGCGATCCGGAATGCCAGGTGCTGATGCTGCGGCTGGGCGCGCAGGCGCTCGACCTGATGCATGCCGCCGCCGAGGGCCGCCTGTCCGAAGCGCGGGTCAACTGGGCGGACGACCACGCCATGACCGTGGTGCTGGCCGCCAGGGGCTATCCCGGCGCCTACGAGAAGGGAACCGAGATCCGCGGGCTGGACGCGCTGCCCGAGACCAGTTTCGAGATGTGCTTTCACGCCGGCACCGTCGAGCGCGACGGCAGGATCCTGGCCAACGGCGGCCGGGTGCTGAACGCCACCGCGCGCGGCGCGACGCTGGCCGAGGCGCGCGCGCGCGCCTATGCCATTGCCGATGCGGTGGACTGGGCCGAAGGCTTCTATCGCCGCGATATCGGCTGGCGCGCGCTGGACTGAACCCGGGCCGGGCGCGCGGCCCCCGCCGCGCTCTGCGCGCCTCCGCGGGGGACAATTCCGGCGAGAGGCGGGGAGGGGGCTTTGCAGCCTTCCGCGCCGGGGTGTACCCTGCCGGTATTGGGAGAGAATGCATGAGTGCTGTGACCGAAGAGGGGCTGGACCGCCTGTTTGCCAGTCGCGATCTGGCCGATCTGGCCTTTACCCATGCGCCGGTGGGGCTGGTGGTGACCGAGAACCGGGTGATCCGGGAGTGCAACAACGCCTTCGCCGCGATGTTCGGATATACGCGCGACGATCTGCGCGACAGCACCTTTGCCATCCTCTACCCCAGCCAGGAGGAGTTCCTGAACATCCGCAACCGCGGCGACAGCGACCTGCGCGAAGGCCGCCCCTATTGGGACGAACGGGTGATGATGCGCCAGAACGGCGATCTGTTCTGGTGCCGGGTGCGCGGCCACAGCTTTACCCCCGACGATCCGCTCGCCCGCGCGGTGTGGAGCATTGCCGACCTCTCCGACACCCGCCCCTATCAGCCGCTGACCCGGCGCGAGCGCGAGGTTTTCACCCTGCTGGGCGAGGGCAAGACCAGCAAGGAGATCGCCCGCACGCTGGAGCTGTCCTATCGCACGGTGGAGGTGCACCGGGCGCGGCTTCTCAAGAAATTCGGCGTCAGCAATACCGCCGGGCTGTTCCAGTCGCTGGGCGATATCGGCGGTGCGCATGTGGTGAACGGCTAGGATGACGGTGCCCGACCGGCTGCGGCCCGGCGATCCGCGGTTGCACGCGGTGCTGCGGCTCATCCAGGACAGTTTCGCCTTCATGGACGGGCGTATCGACCCGCCCAGCTCGATGCACCGGCTGACGCCGGAGGCGCTGTCGCAGCAGGCAGAGACGGCGGAGGTCTGGGCACTGGGCGATCCCGTGGCGGCCTGCGTGGTGCTGACGCCCAAACCCGACTGCCTCTATCTGGGCAAGCTGGCGGTGGATGCCCGCCAGCGCGGCGCCGGGCTGGCGCGGCGGATGGTCGATCTGGCGGCGGAGCGCGCCCGCGCGCTGGATCTGCCGGAGCTGGAGCTGCAGGTGCGGGTGGAGCTGGCGGAAAACCACGCGGCCTTTGCCCGCATGGGCTTCGTCAAGACCGGCGAGACCGCGCATCCGGGCTACGACAGGCCGACCTCGATCACCATGCGGCGGCCAGTGGATTGATTGCGAGTTGATTGCGGACTAGCGGCAGGCAAGGGCGGCGGCGAACCCGCCGGGGCCGGTGTCGCGCCCGATCTCGCGGGCCGCGATGCGGCCCCCCGTCAGACGGCTGGCCATCAGCCGGGACCAGTCCGCGTTGGCGGTGACGATCTCCGGCCCGTCCCCGCAGTCGCGGATGCCGCCGGAGATCTCCGTCTCGCCGAACCGGTGGTTGGTCAGTCCCCCCGCCGCGGCCACCTGGGTGAGCGTTCCGTTCTCATAGCGCCAGATGCGCAGGGTCTTCGCCAGATGCGGCCGGTCGATATAGGCGATCTCGACCGCGCCGTCGCCGTCCAGATCGGCGGCGCCAAGCTGCGCCAGCCAGCGGTTGGCCTGTCCGATATGTGGCGTGGCGGCGATGCGGGTGAGCCGGCCTTGCGCATAGGCCCAGACCGCCAGCCGCGCGCCGAGGTTGCGATGCGATTCCACGGTCAGGAGTTCAGGTGCGCCGTCGCCGTCCAGATCGTGCAGCAGCGGGCGCACATCCTCGAACACCAGCCGGCGGGGCAGGCGTATGGCCGCCGCCTCCGCCCCGCCGTCGCAGGGGGCGAGGGTGACGCGCAGCCCGGCCCATTCCCAGGGGTCGCCCAGGGCGCCGTGCGGATAGCGGTCTGTCGGGGTGTCGTAGCGGGCGCCGGTCACATTCGCGGTGCAACCGGCGGCGGACCCGGCCGGCGTCAGCCCGGCCAGGGTCAGGGCGCAAAGGGCCGCGGCAAGACGCGCGGCCCGGCGCATCAGATCTGCTTTTCGGGCATCTGGACGACCAGACCGTCCAGATCCTCGGTCACCTTGAGCTGGCAGGTCAGGCGCGAGCGGGCCGGATCGGGCTCATAGGCGAAATCCAGCATGTCCTCTTCCATGTCGTCCTTGGCCGGCAGCTTCTCCACCCAGGCCGGGTCGACATAGACATGGCAGGTGGAACAGGCACAGGCGCCGCCGCAATCGGCCTCGATGCCCGGAATGTTGTTGTCGCGGGCGCCTTCCATCACGGTCAGCCCGACGGGCACGTCGACGACATGTTCGGTTCCGTTATGCTCGATATAGGTGATCTTTGGCATCAGCGCTGGGTCCTCTTCGATGGTCCACAACTCCTTAGACAAGGCGCCGGGCCGATTCCAGCCCGATTTGCCCCGTGGTCCGGGCCGCTCGACAAATCGTCATTGATGTTCTATTTTTGTTCCATGTCGATGTCCATGAATTCACCCTGCCGGACCTGGCCACGCCCGCCCGCCTGCCTGCCGGCGGCGCAGCTCGACGACCCGCCCGAAGGGGCGCGGGTGGCGGTGGCCGGGCTGGTGATCCTGCGGCAGCGGCCGGGCACCGCCAAGGGGGTGATCTTTCTGACGCTGGAGGACGAGACCGGCGTGGTCAACGTGATCGTCTGGCGCAAGGTGTACGAGGCGTTCCGCCGTGCGGTGATCGCCGGGCGGCTGCTGCGGGTGACCGGCCGGGTGCAGCGGGCGCATGGGGTGACCCACGTGATCGCGGAGGGGGTCGAGGACATCTCGCCCATGCTCGACCTTTTGCTGAGCGAGGCGGGCTGAGAACTTTGCGCCCGGGCCAATCTGGGTTACCATGGCGGCAACAGAACAAGAACCGCTCACCGAGGCCCCGGGCATGACAGTTTTTCGCATCGTCCTAAGCGCGCTGGCGCTGGCCGGGCTTGCCGCCTGCGGCGGGCCCGCGGCCGATCTCGGCGCCCTGGGCGAGCCGGAGGTGACCCGCCGGGTGCAGGAGGCACCCCCCGGCGCCCCGCCCGGCACCTGCTGGGGCAAGCACGTCAGCCCGGCGGTGATCGAAACGGTGACCGAACAGGTGCTGCTACAACCGGCCGAGGTGCACGCCGACGGCACCGTGACCAAGCCCGCGATCTACAAGACCGAGACGGTGCAGAAGATCGTGCGCGAGCGCAAGGAAACCTGGTTCGAAACCCCCTGCGACCGGGATCTCACGCCGGATTTCCTGGCCAGCTTGCAACGGGCGCTGGCCGTCCGTGGCCTCTACAAGGGGCCGGTGACCGGCCAGATGGATGCCCGCACCCGCGCCGCCGTGCGCCGTTACCAGAAGCCCCAGGGGCTGGACTCCGGCATCCTGTCGCTGGCCGCCGCCCGCCGGCTGGGGCTGGCGGTGGTCGATCTCGAAAACGGCTGACGCCGCGGCCCGGGCCGCGCGCCGCCTACCGCTTGAACAGCAGCGCCTGCGCCTTCTTGTCGTCGGAGATATTGCCGCGTTTCTCCGCCGCCAGCGCCCGGCCCGCCTGCACCGCGGGGCGGCTGCCCACCGCCTCGATCCAGCGGGCGAAATGCGGCTTGTCGTCGATCTGCTGCTCCTGCCGCTTCCACAGATGCGCCCAGGGCCAGATCGCCATATCGGCGATCGAATAGAAATCGCCGGCCACGAACTCATTTTCCGCCAGCCGCCGGTCGAGTACGCCGTACAGCCGCCCCACCTCGGCGCGGTAGCGGTCCTTGGCGTAGGGCAGGTCCTGCGGCGGATCCATCGCGGGGGCATATTGCAGGAAGTGATGCGCCTGGCCCGCCATCGGCCCGACGCCGCCCATCTGCCACATCAGCCATTGGTCCACCGCGATGCGGTCACGCTCGGTATCCCCGTAGAACTGCCCGGTCTTGCGGGCGAGGTATTGCAGGATCGCCCCGGATTCGAAGATCGAGATCGGCGCGCCGTCCGGCCCCTCGGGGTCGACAATCGCGGGCATCCGGTTGTTCGGCGCGATCTTCAGGAACTCCGGGTCGAACTGCGCCCCCGCGGTGATATCCACCAGGTGCAGTTCATAGGGCAGCCCTATCTCTTCCAAAGCGATGGAAATTTTCCAGCCGTTCGGCGTGGGCCAATAGTAAAGGTCGATCGCTTCGCTCATCTCTGCCTCCCGTTAACGGGGGGCGATCATGAGGCTTTCTGCGCGAAGGGCAAGGGCCGCGGCAGTGCCGGCAGCGCAAGAAGTCGTGACCAGCGCGGCGCCGGGCGCGGCGGTACTCCGTGGCGCAGCGCCGCCAGCGGCAGCCGCTCGGGCCGGCGCAGCAGCTCCTTGTAGAATTGCAGCGCGCCGGGGCGCGTATAGCTCGACCAGTGGCACACCCGCCGCTCCGGTGCGCCGATCGCCGCGCCCAGCCGGGTCAGGTGGTCCAGCGTGCCGCCGCAGTCCAGTTGCAGCGTCGCCGCATTGGGCGCCTCCAGCCCGTGGCCGATGGCGCGGTCGCCCGCGCGCGGCGGGGCGATCAGCCGCTCGAACAGGAAATCGAACGGATCGTTCTCGCGGCTGGTAATGTTGAGGAACTCGGCCCCGCGCCCGGCGGGGGTGGCGAGCGCCGCCTGCGCCCGGCTCTGATAGCTGGCCCCGGTCAGCGAGATGATTCGGCTCACCGCGCCCTCGGGCAGGTGGTGCAGCGCCTCAAGAACCAGCTCGGTGCCCAGAGAATGGGCGATCACGTGCACCGGGCGCTCCGGCGCCTGTTCCCGCAGCGCGGCGATGATCCTGGCCAGCGCCCGCCCGGCTTCCACGGCCCGGCGCTGCGCTGCCCAGAGGCTGCCGCGCGCCTCCCAGCCGAAGGCGACGGCCAGCCCCTCGGCCTTCAGCCCGGTGCCAAAGCCCAGATGGCGCGGCCAGCTCGGCGCCGACCAGGGCAGCGCCTCGGGGTGCAGCGCCAGGATATGCCGGTGCGGACAATGTTGTTTGTGGCCAGGCTGATACTTGAACCCGTGGATCATCACCACCGCCGGTCCCTCGGTCGGGCCGATCCGGTCCAGCGCCGCCTCGACCGGCGTCGGACTGCCGTGCAGCGTTGCGGTTTCGCCGATTGCATTGATCCGGATAACAGGCATGGCCCCAGCCCCATACACAAGATGTTGTGTGTGCTATGGCGCAGTGCTGTGACGACTCCGTGACGCTGGGGTTACAGCTTGGTAACGGAGGGCGCTCTGCCTTGACGACTGCCGCGGCCGGGCGTATGCCCGAAGCACATCGAGAGATCGTGGCGATTTGTTACCGGATTGCGGGCCACGTTAAACATTTCCGCTAAAAGGTCAGGATGAAAGACCCCTTTCGCTTGGCCGCGATCGGGGTTTTTTTGTGCCCTTTCAGGAACGGGGCCGGGAGATAGTGAACATGAGCGACAACTGGAAATCACGCACCACCGCGGTCCACGCCGGCACCCGCCGCAGCCAGTACGGCGAAATGAGCGAGGCGATCTTTCTGACCCAGGGCTTCGTCTATGACAGCGCCGAGGCGGCCGAGGCACGGTTCATCGAGGCCGGCGAGGACGAATTCATCTATGCCCGCTACGGCAACCCCACCGTGCGCATGTTCGAAGAGCGGATCGCCCGGATCGAGGGGGCGGAGGACGCCTTTGCCACCGCCTCGGGCATGGCGGCGGTCTCCGGCGCGCTGACGGCGCTGCTCAAGGCCGGCGATCACGTGGTTTCCGCCAAGGCGCTGTTCGGCTCCTGCCTGTACATTCTCGAGGAGGTGCTTGGCCGCTACGGTGTCGAGGTCACCTTCGTCGACGGCACCGATCTGGAGCAATGGCGCGCCGCGATCCGGCCCGACACCAGGCTGGTGTTTTTCGAATCGGTCTCCAACCCGACGCTGGAGGTGACCGACACCCGTGCCGTGGCCGAGCTGGCCCATGCGGTCGGCGCGCTGGTGGTGGTGGACAATGTCTTCGCCACCCCGGTGTTCTCCGACGCCATCGCACAGGGCGCCGATATCGTGGTCTATTCCGCCACCAAGCATATCGACGGGCAGGGGCGCACGCTGGGCGGCGTGATCCTCGGCACCACGGAGCTGATCCGCAAGCAGATCGAGCCCTATCTGAAACATTCCGGCGGCGCGATGAGCCCGTTTACCGCCTGGGTTCTGCTTAAGGGGCTGGAAACGCTGGACCTGCGGGTGCGCGCCCAGGCCGCCAATGCCGCCGCGGTGGCGCAGGCGGTCGAGGGGCACGCGGCACTGGCCCGGGTCCTTTACCCGGGGCTGGACAGCCACCCTCAGCACGCGCTGGCAATGGAACAGCTCGGCGGGGCAGGGGGCACCATGGTCGCGCTCGACCTCAAGGGCGGGCAGGCGGCGGCGTTCCGCTTCCTCAACGCGCTGAAGATCGCGCTGATTTCCAACAACCTGGGCGATGCGAAAACCATCGTCACCCATCCCGCCACCACCACCCACCAGCGGCTGAGCGAGGCGCAGCGTGCCGAACTGGGCATCACGCCGGGTCTGGTGCGGGTGTCGCTGGGGATCGAGGACGGCGAGGATCTGGTGGCCGATATCGTCCAGGCGCTGGACGCCGCGCACTGATCGGAACAGGTCGCAGCCGGGCCGGAAAAACATGTGATCCGGCGATAACTTTGGCGCGTAGAGGGATTAGGAATGGAAATTTTTAGTCCCCGCGCCTAGGTTTAGCGGGCAGATGCAAAGGGATCGCCGATGAACATACAGTTTCCCGCACTGGACCGCACTCCGGACGAAAAAGAGGCCGCGGTCGCCCTCGATGTGCTGCGCGCCTGGGCCAAGACAGCCACGCCGACCGAGGTCGCCCAGCTCGATCCGGCGATCGCCCGGTTGCTGCCCGACCATGACCTGAGCAATTACCCGGACCTGTCGCGGCAGTACCCGGAGGATTTCACCGCCGACGCGGCCTATCGCGCCACGATGCCCGACCTGCAGAACGGCCCGGCGAGCCTCATTCGCGGCGCGAAACAGCAGATCCAGCACGTGGGGATATCGAACTTCCGGCTGCCGATCCGCTTTCACACCCGCGACAACGGCGATCTGACGCTGGAGGCCAGCGTCACCGGCACCGTCAGCCTGGAGGCCGACAAAAAGGGCATCAACATGAGCCGCATCATGCGCTCGTTCTATGCCCATGCCGACCGCACCTTCAGCTTCGAGGTGATCGAAGCGGCGCTCGACGACTACAAGACCGATCTGGACAGTTTCGACGCCCGCATCCAAATGCGCTTTTCCTTCCCGATGCGGGTGGACAGCCTGCGCTCCGGCCTGGCCGGCTACCAGTATTACGACATCGCGCTGGAGCTGGTGGAGCGCGCCGGGGTGCGCAAGAAGATCATGCACCTGGACTATGTCTATTCCTCGACCTGCCCCTGTTCTCTGGAACTCAGCGAACACGCCCGCTCGCAACGCGGCCAGCTTGCCACGCCGCATTCGCAGCGTTCGGTGGCGCGGATCTCCGTCGCGCTCGACCCGCAGGCGCCCTGCCTGTGGTTCGAGGATCTGATCGAGGCCTGCCGCCGCGCGGTGCCGACCGAGACCCAGGTGATGGTCAAGCGCGAGGACGAACAGGCCTTTGCCGAACTGAACGCCGCCAACCCGATCTTTGTCGAGGACGCCGTGCGGCTCTTCTGCGCCGAGCTTCAGGCCGATCAGCGGATCGGCGATTTCCGGGTGGTGGCCAGCCATCAGGAAAGCCTGCACAGCCACGACGCGGTCAGCCTGCTGACGGAGGGGGAGACCTTTGCCGCCGACAGCCTCGACCCGCGTCTGTTCGCCTCGCTGATCCATCCCGGTTAGGCGAGGTTTCCAGCCGGTTAACGGGGCGGGGAGTCTGGCGGGGAAACTCCCCGTTTTCCGCGCTGCGGCGAAAAATGCTGCAATTGCGAAGGTGTTGCGCTATACTGCCTTTGCCGCGCGCCGTCCGGCCCGTGGCCGATGGTCAAGAACGGAGCGACAGCACCATGATCCCGACCTTCTCTCCCTTTCACGCCCAGGCCGCCACGTTGCGCCTCGCCAACTATTTCGCGGGCCAGCAGATCGCGGCGATGCAGGCGCTGACCCGGTTCGCCGCGCAGGTGCCTGCACAGCAGTCCCGCGTCGTGACAGCCCTCTGGCACAGCCCCGCCACCGCGCCCACGGCGGCGCCGAAACCGGCCCCGGCCCGGAAATCCGCGCCGAAACCGGCCCCGAAACCGCGGCGGCCGGCGGCGCGGCCGGCGCCGAAACCGGCGGCCAAAGCGGCCCCGAAACCCGCTGACAAACCCGCCGAGACGCCTGCCGCCAAACCGACGGAGAAGGCCAGCCCGGCCAAACCCGCCGCGCGGCGCAGCCGGACGGCGAAGCCGGCGGCGGCTGCGGCCAAACCGGCCCCGCGCAAGCGGACCCGCGCCCCGTCGAAACCGCCGGAGATGCCCGGCAGCGAGGAATGAGGCAACAGGCCCGGATTGTGCGACCGCGTCGCGCTTGACAGCCGGCACGCACCACGCCAACGCTGCCGCTCATGTTTGACCTGCGCCCTGTGGGATATGTGATCGGCCTGCTTGTCGCCATTCTGGGCGCAACCATGGTCCTGCCGATGCTCGCCGATCTGATCGAGGGGCGCGGCGAGTGGCATGTGTTTCTGCAAAGCGGCCTGTTCTCGATGCTGGCCGGCGGGCTGATCGCGCTGAGCTGCGCCAACGGCGTGCGCGAGGGGCTGACCATCCAGCAGACCTTCCTGCTGACCACCGGCGTCTGGGTGGCGCTGCCGGTGTTCGGCGCCATCCCCTTCATGCTGGGCGCCACCGAGCTGCGCTTTGTCGATGCCTTTTTCGAAGCGATGTCGGGGATGACCACCACCGGCTCCACCGTGATCAGCGGGCTTGACGATCTGCCGCGCGGCATCCTGTTGTGGCGCGGCATCCTGCAATGGCTGGGCGGTATCGGCATCATCGTCGTGGCGATGGTGTTCCTGCCCGAGCTGCGGGTCGGCGGCATGCAGATTTTCCGCTCCGAAGCCTTCGACACGATGGGGAAAATCCTGCCGCGCGCCACCGCGATCGCGGGCCAGATTGCGACCATCTACATCGCGCTGACGGTGATTTGCCTGTTCACATACATGGCGCTGGGCATGTCTTTCTTCGACGCGCTCGTGCACGCCTTCACCACCTGTTCCACCGGCGGGTTCTCCAATTACGACGCCTCGTTCGGCACTTTCTCGGGGCCGGCGGAATATGCCGCGTCGTTCTTCATGATCCTCGCCGCATTGCCCTTCGTGCGCTACGTGCAGCTGATCAACGGCCACGCCAGGCCGCTCTTGCGCGACAGCCAGGTGGGCGTGTTCCTGGCGATCATCGCCACGCTGGTGGTTGTGACCACATTGGTGCTGACCGCGATCTTTCCGCATCACTGGGAACAGGCCCTGCGCGAGGCGTTGTTCAACATCACCTCGATCATCTCCGGCACCGGCTATGCCAGCGTGGATTACATGGCCTGGGGCAGCTTCCTGATCATGATGTTCTTTTTCATCGGGCTGATCGGCGGCTGCGCGGGCTCCACCGCCTGTTCGGTCAAGGTGTTCCGCTATCAGCTTCTGTTCTCCTCCATCGCGGTGCAGATCCGGCGCATCCGCAACCCGCACGGGGTGTTCACCCCGCGGTTCCAGGGCCGCGCGGTGGGGCCGGATGTGCTGAGCTCGGTGATCTCTTTCTTCATGTTCTTCGTGGTGTCGCTGGGGGCGCTGTCCTGGGGTCTGGCGCTGACCGGACTGGACATGATCACCGCGATTTCCGGCGCTGCCACCGCACTGGCCAATATCGGCCCTGGGCTGGGCGACCAGATCGGGCCTTCGGGCAATTTCGGCGGGCTCAATGACGCGGCGAAATGGATGCTGTCGGTGGGCATGCTGGTGGGGCGGCTGGAGCTGCTGGCGGTCTATGCGATCCTGACGGTGAAATTCTGGCGGGGGTGATCCGATTGGCGTCCTGCGCCCGCCCCACAGAGTAAGCCGCGCAGAGGGGATTGCTTCGGAGCGGGTCCAACGAAAAAGCCCCGGCACACAGGCCGGGGCTTTCCCATCGCTTCACTGTCCTGAGCTCTTACAGCCCCAGCTTGGCCTGGACGATTTCATTGACCGCCTTCGGATTGGCCTTGCCGCCGGTTGCCTTCATCACTTGGCCGACGAACCAGCCGGCCAGTTTCGGGTTCTGCTTCGCCTTCTCCACCTGGGCGGGGTTGTCGGCGATCACCTGTTCGACCGCGGCCTCGATGGCGCCGGTGTCGGTGACCTGCTTCATGCCGCGTGCCTCGACGATCTCCGCCGGGTCGCCGCCCTCGGTATAGACGATCTCGAACAGGTCCTTGGCGATCTTACCCGAGATGTCGCCCTTGGAAATCAGGTCGATGATGCCGCCCAGCTGCTCCGGGCTGACCGGGCTGGAGGTGATGTCATGCTCTTCCTTCTTCAGCCGGCCGAACAGCTCGTTGATCACCCAGTTGGCGGCCAGCTTGCCGTCGCGGCCCTGCGCCACCGCCTCGAAATAGGCGGCCGTCTCGACCTCCGCCGTCAGCACCGAGGCGTCGTAATCGGTCAGGCCGAAATCGCCCATGTAGCGGGCCTTGCGCGTATCCGGCAGCTCCGGCAGCGAGGCGGCGATATCGTCGACCCAGCCCTGTTCAATCTCCAGCGGCAGCAGGTCGGGGTCGGGGAAATAGCGGTAATCATGCGCCTCTTCCTTCGAGCGCATCGACCGGGTCTCGCCCTTGTCGGGGTCGTAGAGCCGGGTTTCCTGCTCCACTTCGCCGCCGGCCTCGACGATGGCGATCTGCCGCCGCGCCTCGACCTCGATGGCCTGTTGAATGAACCGCATCGAGTTCATGTTCTTGATCTCGCAGCGGGTGCCCAGATGCGAGAAATCCTGCGTCTCCATGTATTTCTCATAGGCGCCCGGACGGCAGATCGACACGTTGACGTCGGCCCGCAGGTTGCCGTTCTGCATGTTGCCGTCGCAGGTGCCCAGGTAGCGCAGGATCTGCCGCAGCTTGGCGATATAGGCCGCCGCTTCCTCGGGGCCGCGGATATCGGGGCGGCTGACGATCTCCATCAGCGCCACACCGGTGCGGTTGAGGTCGACGAAGGACATGTTCGGATCCATGTCGTGGATCGACTTGCCGGCATCCTGTTCCAGGTGGATGCGCTCGATCCGCACCTTGCGGCCCACGCCTTCGCCCAGCTCGACCAGTACCTCGCCCTCGCCCACGATGGGGTGGTAGAGCTGGCTGATCTGATAGCCCTGCGGCAGGTCGGGGTAGAAATAGTTCTTGCGGTCAAAGGCGCTCATCAGGTTGATCTCGGCCTTCAGGCCCAGCCCGGTGCGCACCGCCTGTTCGACGCAGAACTCGTTGATCACCGGCAGCATGCCGGGCATCGCCGCGTCGACGAAGGAGACGTTGGAATTGGGCTCCGCCCCGAATTGGGTCGAGGCGCCGGAGAACAGCTTGGCCTTGGAGCTCACCTGCGCGTGCACCTCCATGCCGATCACCAGTTCCCAGTCGTGCTTGGCCCCGGCGATCACCTTGGGCTTGGGGGGCTCGAATGTCAGGTCCAGCATGGGGTGCCTCGTCTCCGCGATTGTCCGGCCTGCGTTCTAGGCCAGAGTGCGGGGCTGGGCAAGGGGATCAGGCGGCGATCAGGTGCGGCCTGTGACCGGGCCGTCCGGGGTGAAGGTGATCCGCAGCCCCCGCTCCAGATCGTCGCGGAACTGTTCGGCGATGGCGCGCAGCCCGTCGGCGCGGCCGCGGGCGGCAAACCGCTGGGGCGAGGTGACGCGCGCGTTGTTGTCGAACCCCTGCGCCGCATGGGCCCAGATCATCGGGTGCAGCTCGGTCAGGTGGTCGCGGATCAGCCAGCCGGCGCAATCGGCGATCTGCGCGCGCGGGCTGTCGGGGCCGTCCTCCCGCGCATCGCGGCGCAGGGCGACGGCGCAGTAGGCGGCCAGCAGGTTGATCATCTCCTGCCCGGGGCGGGCGGCGACGATATCGCGCAGCCCGTCGATGAAGAACGCCACATCCACCCGGTCGCAGGCGGCCGGATCCTGGGCGATGGCATCGAAACAGACCCAGGCATAGCCGCCCGCGCCCCAGGCGGCCTCGCTGCGGGCAGCGGTGCGGCGCGCCTCCAGCTCCAGCGCGTCGAGACTGCCGCCGGCGCGCGGCAGCAGATGCGCGCCGAGCGCGCGCATGGCGCGGAAGTTCTGCGGGTCGAGGTCGATCAGCTCGGCATATCGGTCGGCCAGTTGCGCGGCGGTGCCGGGCTGGCGCGCCAGCAGCGCGCACTGGGCGGCGGCGATGGCCGGGCTGTCAAGCTCGGTGGCGTCGAACGGCGCCAGCAGGCGCGCGGCCCGTTCGAAATGTGCCGCGCAACGCTGGCGGTTCAGGGCCGGCAGCGCCGCCGCATCGCCGGTGCCGCGCCAGGCCCAGCCGATGTCCGTATGGGCCTGGGCCACCACCAGATTGACATAGGGATCATGGCGATGCTCCTGCCGCACCGCCTCTAGCCCCATGACGCCGGACAGCAGCGCGGGATCTTTCTCGCCGGCGCCCTCGGCCAGGGCATGTTCCACCGCGTGCACCACGTCGCAGCGCGCGCCGAAGGCCAGAAGCTCGGCCAGCGGCACCCCGCCGGGCGAGGCGCTGCGGGCGGCATCGGCGGCCCGAATCTCCTGCGCCAGCTCGCCCCAGCGGTCCTGACGCGCCAGGAACAACCCGCGATCCTGCGACGCGCGGGCGGCGTCATGTTCGGCGGTCAGGTCGCGGACCGGGATATCGAGGCCGGCTTCGAGACCGGTTTCGGGATGTGCCTCGGACTGGGGCTCGGGGCCGTTCTGCGGGGGCTCGAGGGTGTCCGATGCAGGGGTGCCGGTGCCGCTGTGCTGCCCAAGCCGGGCGATGGCCCGGACAAGCGAGGGAGGCAGGGTGCGCAGCGCGCGGCGGGTGGTCTTGAGCATGGGGTGTCCCGGTTGTGTCGTTGACTGCCGATTGGCTCAGACCGTCGCCGCGCAATGGGGCGCAATCATGGCGCCTTGGGGGTGTTTGCCGCCATGGATTGGGGAATTTGCGTGGCATTGTTTACGGATCGGCGGCGGTTTGGCCGCCCACCCTTGTAAGCCGCAGCGATTGTTTACGGCGCCGCGACCGAACGGGTCAGAACAGGGTGAAGTGATGGCGCTCCACCCGCAGGCCACGGGCCTGGAGCGCGGCCTCCAGCGCCCGGTGCGGCGGCAGGGATTCGGCGGGCAGCCGGATCTTCCTGCCGGTCGTCAGCACTGCCGTGACCCGCACCGAGAAATCCCAGCGGGTGTCGAATCGCATATGGTCGATCTCGGCCAGCGCCAGCTCGCCGCGGCGCCGGCCGCTGTGCCAGCGCAGCGTGGAGTCGTCCAGATCCAGCCCGGCCTCCGGGTCGGCATAGAGATCGTAGAGCGCGGGCAGGGTGGGCAGCGCCAGGAGCGCCATCAGCCACCAGGCGGCGTCATAGACCAGGATCGCGGCGATCAGCGCCGCGTAGATGCAGATCAGAACCCCCATCAGCCGCGGCGACCGCCCCCGGCGGGCATGGCTGTAGGCGGGCGGCGCCATCGGCTCAGCGCCCGCCCGTGACGTCCAGCGTTGTGCCGGTGATGTAGGAGGCCCGGTCCGACAGCAGGAACAGGATCGCCTCGGCCACCTCCTCGGCGCTGCCGCTGCGGCCCATCGGCACGCCGGGGCCCAGCCGCCCGGCGCGGTCGGGCTGACCGGCCTTGGCGTGGATCTCGGTCTCGATGATGCCGGGGCGCACCGCATTGACGCGGATGCCGTCGGGGGCGACCTCTTCCGCGAGCCCCTTGGTAAAGGTGTCGACCGCGGCCTTGGAGGCGGCGTAATCGACAAACAGGTTGGCCGAGCCCAGCCGGGCGGCGGCCGACGACAGGTTGACGATCACCCCGCCGTCGCCCTGCCGCTGCATCCGCAGCACCGCCTGTTTCGCCACCAGAAAGGCGCCGATCACGTTGATGTCGAACATCCGCCGCAGCCGGGCATGGTCCATGCCGGTGACGGTGCTGGCCACGTCCACCACGCCCGCATTGTTCACCAGCGCGTCGAGCTGGCCGAAGCCGGTGTCGATGCGGTCGAACATCTCCTCGATCTCGTCCGGGTCGGCCATGTCGGCACGCAGCAGCAACACCCGCGCCCCCTGCGCCCGGCAGGCGGCGGCGACATCCTCGGCTCCGTCGCGGTCGCTGAGGTATCCCAGCGCCAGGTCGTAGCCACGCTCGGCGGCCAGCCTTGCGGTGGCCGCGCCGATCCCGGCGCTGGCCCCGGTGATCAGCAGGACAGGGCGCGTCATCGTTCAGGCCCCCCGGATCCGGCCGATCATCTCGGCCGTGTCGCGCGACAGGTCGGCGGTGGTTGCGATGCGGTCGAGCTGGGCGGCGATCTTGGCCTGCCGGTCGGCGTCGTAGCGTTTCCAGGTCTGGAACGCCGAACACATCCGCGCTGTGGTTTGCGGGTTCAGCGGGTCGAGCCGGATCAGCCAGTCGGCCAGCAGTGCGTAAGACGCGCCGGAGACGGCATGGAAGCCCGCGTGATTGCCCGCCAGCGCGCCAAAGACGGCGCGGAAGCGGTTGGGGTTCTTCCAGTTGAAATCCGGGTGCTCGGTCAGGCGTTTCGCCACCTCCGCCGCGCGGTCCGGGCCGGCTTCGACGATCTGCAGCATGAACCACTTGTCGATCACCAGCCGGTCGGCCCGCCACTGGTCGTAGAAGGCGGCGAGTTCGTCATGTCCCTGGCCCGCCTGCAACAGGCAGGCCAGCGCCGAGAGCTGCAGGGTCATGTTGTCGGCGGTCTGGTACTGCGCCGCCGCCCGCTCGCCGCCGTCGCGCCGGGTGATCAGCCGCAGCACGGCGCCCGCCAGCGCCCGCTTGCCCGATTGCGCGGCATCGGGGGCGTAATCATCGGTGACCTGCGCGGAGGTGTACATTTCACCCAGAAAACTCCCCAAAGCTTCGGCCTGGGCATCCTTCAGCCGCTCGACCGCCTGCCAGATCGCCATCGGGTCGGGGGTGATCCCCTGTTCCGCCAGCGCGCCGGCCAGCTCCGACTGCCCGGGCAGCCCCAGCATCAGCGCGCGATAGGCAGGGTCCAGCGTTTCGTCCCGCATCACGCGCACCAGCCCGTCGAGGTAGTCGGCATCGGGGGCCGCATCGCCGGTCGTCATCTTCAACAGCGTGTCGCGGGCCAGCGCGCGGCCGGCCTCCCAGCGGTTGAACGGATCGGTGTCATGCGCCAGCAGGAAGGCGCGCTCGGCATTGTCGGTTTCGCGCTCCAGGATCACCGGGGCGGAGAAGCCGCGCAGGATCGAGGGCACCGGCCTGGCCGAAAGCCCCTCGAAGGAGAAGCTCTGCTTCGCCTCCGTCATTTCCAGCATCCGGGTTTCCAGTACCTCGTCGCCGTTGGGGCCGATCAGGCCCACCGCCACCGGGATCACCTGCGGCAGTTTCTCCGGCTGGCCGGGGGTGGGGGGCGTCATCTGCTCCATATGCAGGGTATAGGTGCCGTCGGCGTAGGCCTCGGTCACCTTCAGCCGCGGTGTGCCCGATTGCGAATACCAGCGCTTGAACTGGCTCAGGTCGCGGCCGGTCACATCCTCGAACACCTTGAGCCAGTCTTCGATGGTGCAGGCCTCGCCGTCGTGGCGCGCGAAATAAAGATCCAGCGCCTCGGCATAAGCCGCATCGCCCACCAGCCGTTTCAGCATGCCGATCACCTCGGCGCCCTTTTCGTAGACCGTGGCGGTGTAGAAGTTGTTGATCTCCTGAAAGCTCTCGGGGCGGACGGGATGTGACAGTGGCCCGTTGTCCTCGGGAAACTGGCGCGCGCGCAGGTCGATCACGTCCGAGATCCGCTTCACCGGCGCGCTGCGCATGTCGGAGGTGAACTGGCTGTCGCGGTACACCGTCAACCCCTCTTTCAGACACAGCTGGAACCAGTCGCGGCAGGTGATGCGGTTGCCGGTCCAGTTGTGGAAATATTCATGCGCGATGATCGCCTCGATCCGCTCGAAATTGGCGTCGGTCGAGGTATCGGGCGAGGCCAGAACGCAGGAGGAGTTGAAGATGTTCAGCCCCTTGTTCTCCATCGCGCCCATGTTGAAATCGTCGACCGCCACGATGTTGAAGACATCCAGGTCGTATTCGCGGCCATAGGTGTCCTCGTCCCATTTCATCGACTTTTTCAGCGCCTCTATCCCGAAGGCACATTTGTGCTCGTCGCCGGGACGGACCCAGAGGTTCAGCGCCACCTCCTTGCCCGAGATGGTGGTGAAGCTGTCGGAATGGGCCACCAGCTCGCCCGCCACCAGGGCGAAGAGATAGGCGGGCTTCGGCCAGGGATCGTGCCATTCGGCCCAGCCCTCGCCGCTGCCCGTGGGGTTGCCGTTCGACAGCAGCACCGGCAGATCGCCGTTGATGCGGACGGTAAAGGTGGACATCACGTCGGGGCGGTCGGGATAATAGGTGATCTTGCGGAAGCCTTCGGCCTCGCACTGGGTGCAATACATGCCGTTCGACATGTAAAGCCCCTCCAGCGCGGTGTTGTTCGCCGGATCGATCTCGACCTCCGCCTCCCAGACGAAGGGGGCGTCGGGCGCGGCGACACGCAGCCCCTCCGGCGTCACCTCGGGGCTCACATCCTGGCCGTCGATGGCGGCGCGGATCAGTTTCAGCTTCTCTCCGTGCAGGAAGAACGTGCGATCCTCTGCCTGCGGATTGGGGCTGAAGGCGATGCGGCTGGTTACCCGCGTGGCATTGGGCGCCAGGTCGAAGGTCAGATGCACCTCGTCGACCAGATAGCCGAAGGGGGCGTAATCCTTGAGATAAACGGTTTCTGGGGCGGCGTCGCGCATTTGGGCCTCGCTGATTGGATTGGCGCCGACGTTAGGCAATGTGCCGGGCCCCCGCAAGGCGGCTGCGCCTGCGCGCGGCCGGGGCTTCGGCGCGGGCCTTCTCGCCTCGTTTGAAACAGCTATCGAAAAAATTGGTAAAAAGATTTTACCATCGTGTTGCCGATAGGAAACTTTCGTTCTAGACCGTGGACTGACCCCGGTTTAGAGGGGGTGCGACATCCAATTCAGCAGGAGGCATGTGGCGATGACGGAGAGAGTGGAGCGGAACGGGCTTCAGGTGGCCGCGGAACTGGCTGGTTTCATCGAGGAGCGGGCGCTGCCCGGAACCGGCGTGGCGGCAGAGGCCTTCTGGGCGGGGCTGGCGCGCATGGTGGCCGAGCTGGGCCCGAAAAACCGCGATTTCCTCGCCACCCGCGAAGAGATGCAGGGCAAGATCGACGCCTGGCACCTGGCCCATCGCGGCAAGCCGCATGACGCCGCCGAATACGAGGCCTTCCTGCGCGAGATCGGTTACCTGCTGCCCGAGGGCGCGGATTTCGCCATCGAGACCCAGGGCGTCGATCCGGAGATCGCCTCGGTCCCCGGTCCGCAGCTGGTGGTGCCGATCACCAACGCGCGGTTCGCGCTGAACGCCGCCAACGCGCGCTGGGGCTCGCTCTATGACGCGCTTTACGGCACCGATGCGCTGGGCGATCTGCCTGCCGGCGGCGGTTACGACTCGGCGCGCGGCGCCCGCGTGATCGCCTGGGCCAAGGCGCATCTGGACAAGGTGCTGCCGCTGACAGGCGGGAGCTGGACCGATGTGACCGGCCTCGATCAGGATCAGGGCGGGGCGATCCTCGCCTCCCAGCACGGGCCGCTGCGGCTGGCCGATCCGGCGCAATATGCCGGGCGGAACGCCGATGGCACCGAATACCTGTTCACCTGCAACGGGCTGCACATCCGCGTCGTGCTGGGCCCTGATACGCCGGTGGGCCGCGACGATCCGGCGGGCATCAGCGACGTGATCCTGGAATCTGCCATGTCCACCATCATGGACTGCGAGGACAGCGTCGCGGCGGTGGATGCCGAGGACAAGGTGCTGGCCTATTCCAACTGGCTGGGCCTGATGAAGGGCGACCTGAAGGAAAGCGTGACCAAGGGCGGCAAGACCTTTGACCGGGTGCTGTCCCAGGATCTGGAGTTCACCGCCCCCGACGGCAGCACGATCACCCTCAAGGGCCGCTCGCTGATGCTGGTGCGCAACGTGGGCCACCTGATGACCAACCCGGCCATTCTGGACGGGCAGGGCGGTGAGATCCCCGAGGGGCTGCTCGATGCGCTCTGCACCACGATGATTGCAATGCATGACCTGAAGTCCGCGGGCGGCAACTCGCTGCACGGCTCGGTCTACGTGGTGAAACCCAAGATGCACGGACCGGCCGAGGTCGCCTTCTCGGTGGAAATCTTCGACATGGTCGAGGATATTCTCGGCCTGCCGCGCAATACCGTGAAGCTGGGCATCATGGACGAGGAACGCCGCACCTCTGCCAACCTCAAGGAGTGTATCCGCGCGGCGAAATCGCGGGTGGCCTTCATCAACACCGGCTTCCTCGACCGCACCGGCGATGAAATCCACACCTCGATGGAAGCGGGCCCGATGCTGCCCAAGGGCGAGATGAAATCGACCCCCTGGATCACCTCCTACGAGGATCGCAACGTCGATATCGGCCTGGCTTGCGGGCTGCAGGGCAAGGCGCAGATCGGCAAGGGAATGTGGGCGATGCCCGACCGCATGGCGGATATGCTGGAGGCCAAGATCGGCCATCCGCAGGCGGGCGCCAACTGTGCCTGGGTGCCCAGCCCGACAGCGGCCACGCTGCACGCCACGCATTATCACCTGATCGACGTTCTGGCCCGTCAGGACGAGATCAAGGCCGGCGGCGCGCGCGGTACGCTGGGGGATCTGCTGACCATCCCGGTGATGGAGGGGCGGAACCTGAGCGACGAAGAAATTACCCGCGAGATCGAGAACAACGCCCAGGGCATCCTCGGGTACGTGGTGCGCTGGATCGATCAGGGCGTGGGCTGCTCCAAGGTGCCGGACATCCACGACGTGGGCCTGATGGAAGACCGCGCCACCTGCCGGATCTCCTCGCAGGCGCTGGCCAACTGGCTGCACCACGGCGTGGTGGGCGAGGATCGGGTGATGGAGGCCATGCGCAAGATGGCCGCGGTGGTGGACCGGCAGAACGCCGGTGACGCCGCCTACATGCCGATGGCGCCGGGCTTTGACGGTATCGCCTTCCAGGCTGCCTGCGATCTGGTGTTCAAGGGCCGGATGCAGCCCTCTGGCTATACCGAGCCGGTGCTGCATCGCCGCCGGCTGGAGCTGAAAGCGCAGGCCGCGTCGTAACTCATCCTGCGGGACCGAGGGGGCCGTCTGCCCCCTCGGGCTCCCCGGAGGATATTTGCAGCCAGAAAAAGAGCAAAACGGAGAAGATCAGATGGCAATCACGCTGGATCAGGCGCGCACGATCATCCGCGCGGCGCGCGATAAGGGGCAGGAACTGGGGCTGAAGCCCTTGTCGGTGGCGGTGCTGGACGCGGGCGGCAACCTGCTGGCCTTCGAACGCGAGGACGGTGCGGCGCCGGGCCGTTTCGCCATCGCCCACGGCAAGGCCTATGGCGCGGTGATGCTGGGCATGGCGGGCAGCGCCCAGATGGCGCGGGCCGAGGCGCAGCCCTATTTCATGGCCGCGGTCAACGGTGTTTACGGCGGACAGGTGATCCCGGTGCCGGGCGGCGTGCTGGTGCGCGACGGCGCCGGCGCGGTGATCGGCGCGGTGGGGGTGACCGGCGATACCTCCGACAATGACGCGGCAGCGGCGCTGGCGGGGATCGAGGCCGCGGGGCTCAGCGGCGAAAGCTGAGGCGCGACCTCCGGAGCGGCGGGCGCAACTGCCCACGCTTCGGGCAGGGGGCGCCGCTGTGCGCCCCGGCACACCCGGTTGCGCCGTGATGCAGGGGGCCGGGTGTTGCAGCCCGTGCAGCCGCCCTGTATCAAAAGCGGGAACACACGCAAGAGTGAGCGCTATATGGCCCGCCCCGTCGTCGGCATCATCAGTAATTCCTTTCTGATCAACGACAGCTATCCGGCCCATGCCGGCGGAACGATGAACTCCGAGGCGGTCGCCTGCGTCGCCGATTGCGCGCCGCTGCTCATTCCCGCCGATCCGCGGTTCTGCCCGGTCGAGGAGCTTCTGGAGATCTGCGACGGGTTTCTGCTGACCGGCGGGCGACCGAATGTGCACCCCGAGGAATACGGCGAAGAGGAAACCGAGGCGCATGGCGCCTTTGACCGGATGCGCGACGCCATCGCCCTGCCGCTGGTGCGCGCCTGTGTCGAACGCGGCCAGCCCTTCCTCGGTGTCTGCCGCGGGTTTCAGGAGGTCAACGTTGCCATGGGCGGCTCGCTCTACCCCGAGATCCGCGATCTGCCGGGGCGGATGAACCACCGGATGCCGCCCGAGGGCACGCTGGAAGAGAAGTTTGCGCTGCGCCACCGGGTGCGGCTGACCGAGGGCGGTGTGTTCCACAAGCTGTTCGGCGCGCCCGAGGTGATGACCAACACGCTGCACGGTCAGGGCATCAAGCGCCCCGGCAGCCGCATCGCGATCGACGGCTGGGCGCCCGACGGCACGCCCGAGGCGATTTACGTCAAGGACGCGCCGGGCTTTACCCTCGCGGTCCAATGGCATCCGGAATACGATGCCGCCAACGACCCGGTGTCGCGGCCGCTGTTTTCCGCCTTTGGCGAGGCGGTGCGCGCCTGGGCGGACACCAAACACGCCCGCCCGTTGCAGCGCAGCGCCTGAACCGGGTTTCCTTGAGCTAGCGCAAAGCGCGCCGCCGCCGTGCGTGTCAGGCTGATCCCGTCAACCGGGGAGGGAGCCGATGCGCATTTTGATCTGTTACGCCAGTACCGAGGGCCAGACCCGCAAGATATGCCGGTTTTGTGCCGAGCAGCTTGTGGCGCGTGGCGACAGCGTGGAGATGCTGCCGGTCGCCGACGCCGGAGAGATCGACCTTGCGCCGTTCGATGCCGCGATCCTGGCGGGGTCGGTCCATGTGGGCAGGCTGCAGGCCGGTCTGGCGGATTTCGCCGCCGCCCATGCCGGGGCGCTGAACCGGATGCCGGCGTTGTTCCTGGTGGTGTCGCTGGCGATCGCGGGCGACGAGCCCGATGACCGCGCCGAACTGGATCGTATCGCGTCGGATTTCGCGGCGAAGGCGGGATGGGCGCCGGGGCAGGTCGCGCATGTGGCCGGTGCCTTCCGCTTCACCGAGTACAACTTCTTCGAAGCGCTGGCGATGCGCTGGATCGCCAACCGCAAGGGGCAGAAGGTTGACCCGCACAAGGATACCGAGTTCACCGACTGGGCGGCGCTGGCCGAGGTGATCAAGGGGTGGCCGGTGGGGTAACCGGTCAGCGCTTGGGGTTGCGGATATTGGGCTTCTGTCGTCGACCCACAGAGCAAGCCGCGCGAGCGCCGGACCGTGGGCTGGCGCAGCGACCTCTGATCGGCGCGCTCAATGGTGGCCAAATCCGGACGACATCAGAGTGGTGTGCTTGCGTCAGCCAAGCGCCAGACCGCCGGGACGGTCCGGCGCTTGCGCGGCGGCCTTGTTCCGCGCAGGCGGCGTTGACCGGAGGGGCCTCAGGTCACCAGATCGAACTCATGCATCAGCGGCAATTGCCGCGCTCGCGTTCCCGTCAGATCGAAAAGCGCATTGGCCAGCGCCGCCATCGCCGGCGGCGTGCCGGGTTCGCCCGCGCCGGTGATATGCATCTGGTTTTCCAGGATTTTCACCTCCGTGACCGGTGTGTTGTGGATGCGCAGAGCGTCGTAATCGGGGAAGTTGGCCTGCTCCACCGCGCCCTCGGCGAAGGTGATCTCGCCGAAACAGGCCGCCGACAACCCGTAGACCATGGCGCCGGTGAACTGCGCCTCCAGATTGCCCGGATCCAGCGCGGTGCCGACATCGGCGGCGATCCAGGCGCGGGAGATCTCGATTTGTCCATCGCGGTCGGTCACCTCGATCACCGTCGCCGTCGGCACCCCGAAGCTGTAGCAGAAGCCGACGCCGCGGCCGATGCCCTCCGGCGTCTCGCCGCTCCAGCCGGACATCTCGCGCACCGCCTCCAGCACCTTGGCGGAAGGCGCGTGTTCGTCCTGCGCAAGCGCCAGCCGGAACGCCAGCGGATCGGCCTCGGCGGCATGGGCCATCTCGTCGATGAAGCAATCGAACAGAAACCCGTTCATCGACGCCCCGACCGAGCGCCAGAAACCCACCGGGATGTCCAGGTCGGCCAGATAGCCGCGAATGCGGTAATTCGGGATCGAATAGGGCTGGTTGAAGGCACCGTCGACGGTGCCCTTGTCGGGGCCCGCCGCCGGCATACCCAGCCAGCGGCCCATCGCCTGCTGCGTGGCCGACTGCGCCGCGATCTGACCGTCCAGAAGCACCGCCTTGCCGTCTTTCACCGCACCACGGAAGCGCGCCATCGCGCCGGGGCGGTAATAATCGTGGCGCATATCCTCTTCCCGCGACCAGGTCAGCTGGACGGGCGTATCGGGCAGCTCTTTCGCAACATTGGCGGCATAGACCGAGAAATCGACCTCCGCCCGCCGGCCGAAGCCGCCGCCCATATAGGTGGTGTGCAGTTCCACCGCCTCGGGGTCCAGCCCCACCGCCGCGGCGCAGGCCTTGCGGGTCAGCAGCGGCGCCTGATTGCCGCTCCAGATCTCCAGCTTGATGCCGGTGTAGAGGGCGGTGGCATTCATCGGTTCCATGGTGGCATGGGCGAGGTAGGGGATGCGGTAGTCCGCCGTCACCTCCCTGGCGCCCAGCGGCAGGGCCCCGACGTCGCCATCGTCGCGCAGGGTGGAATTGGCGTCGCCGTCGAATGCGGCGGCGATGCGGTCGAACACGGCCCCGGTGTCGGCGGGATTGGGGCCGGGGGCCCACTCGATCTCCACCGCCTCGGCGGCCTGCATCGCCAGCCAGGTGTTGGAGGCGACGACGGCGATGCCGTTGCCCAGGTTGACCAGCCGGTCGACCCCGGGCATCCCCCTGGCGGCGCTGTCGTCGAACCGGATCATCCGGCCGCCCAGATGCGGGTTCATCCGGAGCGCGGCGAATTTCATCCCCTTCACCCTTGTGTCGATGCCGAATTGCGCGGTGCCGGTGATCTTGGCCGCCATGTCCACGCGCGGCTGGGTCTTGCCCAGCAGGCGCCATTGCGACGGCGGCCGCAGCGGGGCGTCGACGGGATCGAGCTTGCCTGCGTCCACCGCCAGATCGGGATAGGCGATGCGGGTGCCGTCCGGCGCGATGACCGCGCCGCGCTCGGTTTTCAGCTGGGCGCGGTCTACCCCCAGCCGGTTCGCGGCGGCCTGTTTCAGCGTCTCGCGGGCACTGGCGCCGGTGGCGCGCATCCGCTCATACCCGTCGGGCATCGAGGTGGAGCCGCCGGTGAGCTGCATATCCATCACCTTGCCGATCTTGCCGACCTGCTCGGCCAGCGCATGGGCGAAATCGGAGCGGTCATAACCCTTGCCGGGCAGCGCCTCGCCCAGCACGGCGGAATTGTAATAGGCCTGCGCCGGCGGGCCGTGCAGGACGCGCAGCTGGTCGCGGTCCACGTCCAGTTCCTCGGCGATCAGTGCGGCCCAGGTGGTGTGCACGCCCTGGCCCATTTCGGCGCGCGGCGCGATCAGGGTGACGCCGTTTGCGTCGATCATCACGAAGGGGTTGAGCGTGGCGCCGCCCTCGGGCGGTGTGAGCGGGTTGGGCGCCGGGCGGGCGACGTAGTAGGCGCCGAAGGCCACCCCGCCCACCAGCGCGGCGGAGCCGATCAGGAAGCTCCGGCGAGCGATTTTTCCGATGCGGGCCATGGGATTACGCCTCCTTCATCATCTGGGCGGCGCTGTGGATCGCGGCGCGGATGCGGGGGTAGGTGCCGCAGCGGCACAGGTTGCCCTGCATCGCCGCGTCGATCTCTTCGTCGCTGGGATCGGGCGTTTCGGCCAGCAGCGCGGCGGCCTGCATGATCTGGCCCGACTGGCAATAACCGCATTGCGCCACCTGATGCTGCGCCCAGGCCTGTTGCAGGACCGAAAGCGCGCCGGGGGTGCCCAGCCCCTCGATCGTGTCGACCGCGCCCCAGACATCGCCGAGCACGACCTGGCAGCTGCGCACCGCTTCGCCGTCGATCTGCACGGTGCAGGCGCCGCAGGCGGCAACGCCGCAGCCGTATTTGGTGCCGGTCAGCCCCAGTTCGTCGCGCAGCACCCAGAGCAGAGGGACATCCTCGGGCAGGTCCACGCTGTGGCGGGTTCCGTTCACGGTAAGGGATATTGGCATGGGAGACTCCCGGCTGTGATGTGACGCTGCTCGAAAAAGCTGGTGCTGACAAAAGTAATTCAAAATGTCATTCTGTCAATTGACGAAATTGCAATAACTTGTCAGATTGTCAAAATGAGCGAAACATCCCCCGATCCACGCCGGTTGGCGATCCTCGAGTCCGCCACGCGGGCCTTTACCCACTACGGCATCCGCAAGACCTCGATGGACGATATCGCGCGCGGGGCAGGGGTGTCGCGCCCGGCGCTCTACCTGCATTTCCGCAACAAGGAAGACATCTATCGCGCGCTGGTGGCGGCCTTTTACGACCAGGCGGTGCAGGATGTCCAAGCCGCGCTGGAGGGCGCGGGGCGTGTGGCCGACCGTTTGGATGCGGCCTTTGCCGCGCAGGGGGGCGAGGTGGTGGCGCTTATGCTGGGCTCGCCGCACGGGATGGAGCTTCTGGACATGGGGGCCGACAGCGCGACCGACCTGATCCAGGCCGGCGAAGGCCGGCTGGCGGCGGTCTACGCCCGCTGGCTGGAGCGGATGGCGCGGGAGGGTGAAGTGAGCCTCACCGGCCCGGCGGAGGAGATCGCGGCCACCTTCACCGCTGCGCTGAAGGGGATCAAATGCGCGGTGCCCGACTATGGCACCTACCGCGCGCGGGTGGCCCAGCTTGCCGCGTTGATGGGGGCGGGGCTGGCGAAGCGTTAAGGCGCGACCGGCCTTCGAGCGATGCGCCCCGGTGAGGGTCAAGGCCGAAGGCCGGCGTACAGCCCCCGGTCCTGCGATCGTACGACTCGCTTCTTGGGGGGCGGCAGATAAGAGATCGGGACGCCGCCGCCGCTTCGCCCTTCCTTAGACCTGGCCGCCTGCGATCTCGATGCACTGGCCGTTGACACTCTCCGACCCCGGCCCCACCAGCCACATGGCTGCCGCTGCCACCTCTTCCGGCGCGATCAGCCGGTTGTGACGGTTGGCGCTGACCATGACGTCGCGGGCCTTCTCTTCGCTGACGCCGGCGCGTTTGGAGATGCTGTCGATATTGCGGGTCACGATGGGGGTGTCGACATAGCCGGGGCAGATCGCGTTGAAGGTATAGCCGCTGCCCATGTAATCCTCGCTCAGCGAGCGGGTCAGCCCGATCAGCCCGTGTTTCGACGCCGAATAGGCCGCTGCCCCCTTCAGCCCGCGCAGCCCGGCGATGGAGGCCACGGTGATCACCCGGCCCCAGTCGCATTGCGTCATGCCTTTCAGGCTTTCGCGGATCGTCAGGAAGGCGCCGTCCAGATTGGTGGCCATCGTGTTGCGCCAGAAGTCGAGGTCGGTTTTCGGCACCGAGCGGCCCTCGGCGATCCCCGCATTGGCGACGCAGATCTGAACCGGCCCGCGCGCGGCGACCGCGGCCTCGATCTTGGCCACCACATCGGCCTCGTCGCGCACGTCCATCGCCATGCCGGTCATGTTCGCGCCCGCCACCTCGTCCAGAACCTCCTGCCGGCGGCCGGTGATGGTGACCTGCGCGCCCTGGTCTGCCAGCGCCCGCGCGATGGCCAGCCCGATGCCGGTGCCGCCGCCGGTGACCAGCGCGTGTTTTCCGTTCAAACTCATCTGCCTGTATCCTCCCTTGCGTTGCGGCCAAGCTAGAACATCCTGAGAAACCTCTGCAACACGGACGCTCCGTCCTTTGCGCCTCGGCGCGGTTCGCCCTTAAGGGGCGGTGCCGGAGCCGGGCCAAGACCTGCTCCTCCATCACTTTACTTACCCATTCACACATGCGAATGTTTCGCGAATTTGCCGTGAGAGATCACGCATGGGAGGAGTAGTATCATGAAAAACCTGTTTGCCGCCGCCACCATCGCCGCCATCACAGCCACCGCCGGCTGGGCCAGCGAGGACATCGCTGATCAATACCCGCAGTCGGAGCTCTACTCGAAGCCGGTCGAGGTGATCCCGCATGTGTTCTCGGCGATCGGCGCCACCGCGCCGCCGACCTATGAGAACTCGGGCCATAACAACAACCTCTCCTTCATCGTCACCGACGAGGGCGTGGTGGTGATCAATGGCGGCGCCTCCGCCCGCCTTGCCGCAGCGCTGCACGAGGAGATCAAACGGGTCACCGACCAGCCGGTGGTTCTGGTGATCAACGAAAACGGCCAGGGCCACGCCATGCTGGGCAACAGTTACTGGCGCGATCAGGGCGTCGATGTCCTCGCCCATGTGGACGCGGTGGAAGAGACCGAGGAGAACGGCGATTTCATCCTGCAGGGGATGCAGCGGTACAACCGGGACAAGGCCGAAGGCACCCGCGTCGAGCACGCCAACCTGACCTTCGAAGAGGAATACGACATCTCCCTCGGCGGGGTGGAGATCAAGGTCCTGCACCTCGGCCCGGCGCACGATCCGGGCGACGCCCAGGTCTGGATCCCGCAGTGGGGCATCATGATCACCGGCGATATCGCGTTCCACGAACGCATGCTGCCGATCTTCGAGAACACCTGCACCAGCTGCTGGCTGGAAACCTGGGAGGAGAAGCTGGAGCCGCTGGCGCCCACCTACGTCATCCCGGGCCACGGACATCCGACCAATTTTGCTCAGGTGCGCCGCTATACCCGCGATTACCTGGTAGACCTGCGCGCCAAGATTGGCGACCATATCGATGCCGGCGGCGATCTGGCCGGCGCCTATTATGTGGACCAGTCGAACTGGGCGCAGCTGGACACGTTCGAGGAACTTGCGACCAAGAACGCCGGCCGCGTCTTTGCCGAGATGGAGTGGGAATGAACCAAGCAGCGCCGCATACCTCCGGGGTGGAGGGATGAAGTGGATCGACATGCCCCCCGTCTGGTTGCTGGGGGCGGCCCTGTTGGCCTGGGCGCAGGCGCGGTATTATCCTGCCGGGCTCAGCTTCGGCGGGGTCTGGGCCGATTTCGTCGGCGGCCTGCTGGTGGGCGGTGGCCTGCTGCTGATGCTGCTGGCGGTCTACGAGCTGCGCCGCCAGCGCACCACCATCATCCCGCATCGCACGCCCGACCACCTGGTGCAGTCGGGCATCTACAGCCGCAGCCGCAACCCGATCTACCTGGGCGACATTCTGGTGCTGGCCGGGCTGATCCTGCGGTTCGACGCGGTGCTGGCGCTGCCGCTCGTTCCGATCTTCACTTGGGTGATCGAACGCCGCTTCATTCTGCCCGAGGAGGACCGGATGCGGCGCAGCTATCGCGTGGACTTTGCCCGTTACGAACGCAAGGTGCGACGATGGGTGTAGCCGACATGCGATATGTGTAACGCGTATGTATTATTTCGACCCGCACTCTATGCCGCGCTTGCGAAATTTTCTTGCGCAGGATAGGTGACGGATTTGCAAACTGTACCGTATTTCGTCCCGTCCCAGGGGCGACAGAGGGGGACCAGATAGGTGAAGATAGGGACACCGAAGGAAATCTACGAAGGCGAGAACCGTGTTGCGATGACGCCGGACTCGGCCATGCAACTGCAGAAGCTGGGTTACGACTGCGCCATCGAGGCCGGCGCCGGTGCGGCCGCCGGGTTTTCGGATGCCGCCTATGAAGAGGCCGGGGTCGAGATCGTCAAGACCGCGGCGGCGCTGTGGAAGACGGTCGACATCATTGCCAAGGTGCGCCAGCCGAACGAGACCGAGCTGAAGCGTCTGGCCAAGGGCAAGACGCTGATTTCGTTCTTCAATCCCGGCGGGAATGAAGAGGGGCTCGAGCTGGCCAAATCCAAGGGCGCGAATGTGATCGCCATGGAGATGGTGCCGCGGATCTCTCGCGCGCAGAAGATGGACGCTCTGTCGTCGATGGCCAATATCGCCGGCTACCGCGCGGTGATCGAGGCCGGCAACAACTTCGGCCGCTTCTTCACCGGCCAGATCACGGCGGCGGGCAAGGTGCCCCCGGCCAAGGTTCTGGTGGTGGGCGCCGGTGTGGCGGGTCTGGCCGCGATCGGCACCTCGACCAGCCTCGGTGCGATCACCTACGCCTTCGACGTGCGCCCCGAAGTGGCCGAGCAGGTCGAATCGATGGGCGCCGAGTTCGTCTATCTCGATTTCGAGGAAGAGACCCAGGACGGCGCCGCCACCGGCGGTTACGCCAGCGTCTCCAGCCCTGAGTTCCGCGAGGCGCAGCTGGCCAAGTTCCGCGAACTGGCGCCCGACGTGGACATCGTGATCACCACTGCGCTGATCCCCAACCGCGAGGCGCCGGAGCTGTGGACCGAGGACATGGTGCAATCCATGAAGCCGGGCTCGGTGATCGTCGACCTCGCCGCCGAAAAGGGCGGCAACTGCAAGCTGACCGTCGCGGACGAAAAGATCGTCACCGACAACGGCGTGACCATCATCGGCTATACCGACTTCCCCAGCCGGATGGCGACCCAGTCCTCGACGCTCTACGCCACCAACATCCGTCACATGATGACCGACCTGACCCCTGAAAAGGATGGCCAGATCGTGCACAACATGGAAGACGACGTGATCCGTGGTGCAACCGTCACCTATCAAGGCGACATCACCTTCCCCCCGCCGCCGCCGAAAGTGGCCGCGATCGCGGCGCAGCCGAAGAAGGAGGCGCCCAAGGAACTGACGCCGGAAGAGAAGAAGGCGCAGGAGGCCGCGGCCTTCAAGCAGCAGACCAAGACGCAGGTGACCCTGCTGGTGATCGGCGCCGCGCTGCTGCTGGGCGTGGGCCTGGTGGCCCCGGCCAGCTTCATGCAGCACTTCATCGTCTTCGTGCTGTCGGTCTTCGTCGGCTTCCAGGTGATCTGGAACGTCAGCCACTCGCTGCACACCCCGCTGATGGCTGTGACCAACGCCATTTCGTCGATCATCATCCTGGGCGCGCTGCTGCAGATCGGTTCGGGCTCCTTCCTGGTGATCGTGCTCGCCGCGATTTCGGTCTTCATGGCCGGGATCAACATCTTCGGCGGCTTCCTCGTGACGCGGCGCATGCTCGCCATGTTCCAGAAATCGTAAGGAGTAGGGGATCATGGAATTCGGATTTACCACGGCGGCCTATGTGGTCGCGGCTGTCCTCTTCATCCTGTCGCTGGGCGGCCTCTCGGGCCAGGAAAGCGCCAAGCGCGCGGTCTGGTACGGCATCGTCGGCATGGGGCTGGCGGTGTTCGCAACGCTGATCGGACCGGGCCAGGGGCTCTGGCTGCTGTCGGTCGTGCTGATCGCCGCCGGCGGTCTGATCGGCGCCTATGTGGCGGGCAAGGTCGAAATGACCGGCATGCCGCAACTGGTCGCCGCGATGCACTCGCTGGTGGGTCTCGCGGCCGTCTTCGTGGGTTTCAATGCGCACTTCGAGATGGGCCATGTGGCCGCCATCATGGCACACGCTCCGACCACGCTGAACGCCACCGGCATGGAAGCCTGGATGCACGAGCAGCACCTGGGCACCTTTGCCGCGCTGATCGCGCATAAGACCCCGGTCGAGCTGAACATCCTCAAGGTCGAGCTGTTCCTCGGCATCTTCATCGGGGCCGTGACCTTCACCGGCTCGGTCATCGCCTATGGCAAACTGGCCGGCAAGGTGACCTCGGCGGCGAAGAAACTGCCCGGCGGCCATGTGCTGAACGCCTCTGCCGCGATCATCTCGGTGATCTGCCTGATCTGGTACTTCAACACCGGCGGTATCGTGCCGCTGGCGATCATGACGCTGATGGCTCTCTTTATCGGCTACCACCTGATCATGGGCATCGGCGGCGCCGACATGCCGGTCGTGGTGTCGATGCTGAACAGCTACTCGGGCTGGGCCGCAGCGGCTATCGGCTTCTCGCTTGGCAACGACCTGCTGATCGTTGTCGGCGCGCTGGTCGGCTCCTCCGGTGCGATCCTGTCCTACATCATGTGCAAGGCGATGAACCGCTCGTTCATCTCGGTGATCCTGGGCGGTTTCGGCGGCGCAGCCGGCCCGCAGATGGAGGTCGAGGGCGAACAGATCGCAATCGACGCCGAAGGCGTGGCCGCGGCCCTGAACGAGGCCGACAGCGTGATCATCGTGCCGGGCTACGGCATGGCGGTGGCGCAGGCGCAGAACGCGGTCAGCGACCTGACCCGCAAGCTGCGCGACGCCGGCAAGGAGATCCGGTTTGCCATCCACCCGGTGGCGGGCCGTCTGCCCGGGCACATGAACGTGCTGCTGGCCGAGGCCAAGGTGCCCTATGACATCGTGATGGAGATGGACGAGATCAACGACGACTTCCCGGATACGGATGTGGTCATCGTGATCGGCTCCAACGACATCGTGAACCCGGCTGCACAGGAAGACCCCAACTCGCCCATCGCCGGTATGCCGGTGCTGGAAGTGTGGAAGGCGAAACAGGTCTTCGTCTCCAAGCGGGGCCAGGGCACCGGCTACTCGGGCATCGAGAACCCGCTGTTCTACAAGGAGAACACGCGCATGTTCTACGGCGACGCCAAGGACAGCGTCGACAAGCTGATCCCGCTGATCGACTGATCCGGCAACAGCCTGAACGATCTGAAAGCGCCCCCTTCGCGGGGCGCTTTTTTCGTGGCTTCGATTGCCCCCCACGCGCCGAAAGATGCGCAAGCGCCGGATTGCCTCGCCGCATCGGGGGGGGCGCCGCTCGGACGTCGTCCGGATCTGGCTGGGAAAAAGCGCGCCGACCGGAGGGCGCCGCAGCATCCCACGGCCCGGCCTTGCGCGGTTTGCTCTGTGGGGCGGGCGGTAGCGCGGCGGCCACGGCCCTGCCGTATACAAAGGTATTCATGTAATTCATTGAAATAATGAGGTTTTGCGTTTCGCGGAAGGGGGCGTATACATAACCAAAAGCAAGGATTGCCCGATGCCGCCGATTGAAGACCATCCGCTGCGCTACCGGCTCGCCAACGAGCTGCACGCCCGCCCGTTCCCGGCGATGAAAAAAAGCTCGACGGTTGTCTATGTCGCCATCAAGCAGCCGAAAGAGGCCGTGAGCCGCGACCGCGCCGCCGATGTTGCGCATCTGATCCAGCTGTTGGACCGTCACGGCGCGCCGCACCCGCAGCCGGGCGCCACCCATTATTCCGGCCGCATCGGCCGCCACATGCTGAAATGGGAGCAGCACACCGAGTTTGTGACCTATACCGCGATCTCCGAGGGACTGAGCGAACGCCCCTTCGACCCGGTCGATTTCGAGGTTTTCCCCGAGGACTGGTTGTCGCAGGCGCCGGGCCAGCGGATCACCTCCATCGCGCTGCGGGTCTGTCCGCGCCCGAATGAGGCAGGCATTGAGGAGGCGCTGGCCGAATGGTTCGTGCCGGAAAGTACCGCCGCCTCCCATGTGCTCGACGATGCCGCGGTGGCCGCGGGGGATTTCCGCATCGACCCGGCCGGGCACATGCGCTTTGCCGTCTTCGTCAGCGAGGGCGCGGGCCAGCGCCGGATCGGCCGCGTGGTGCAGCGGCTGTGCGAGATCGAGACCTACAAGGCGATGTCGATGCTTGGGTTTTCCCGCGCGCAGCAGCTCTCGGGCGAGATCGGCGCGCTCGACAACCACCTGAGCCAGCTGATGGCCGACATGACCGGCGGCGCCATCGCCTCGGAGAAGACCCTGACCGAGCTTCTGTCGATCTCGGCCGAGCTGGAATCGATGGCCGCGCGCAGCTCGTTCCGGTTCGGGGCCACCGGCGCCTACGAGGCCATCGTCGGCCAGCGCATCGCCTCGCTGCGCGAGGAGCGGTTCCAGGGCCGCCAGACCTTCGCCGATTTCATGGCGCGCCGGTACGAGCCGGCGATGCGGACGGTGAACTCCACCCAGGGGCGGCTGCAGGCGCTGGCCGACCGCGCCATGCGTGCCGGCGAGCTGCTGCGCACCAGGGTGGACGTGGAGCGCAGCGCCCAGAACCAGGCGCTGCTGGAAAGCATGGATCGCCGTGCCGACCTTTCGCTGCGTCTTCAGCACACGGTCGAAGGGCTCTCGGTGGTGGCGATCAGCTATTACGCGGTCTCACTGGCGGGCTACCTGCTTTACCCGGTGGCGCAGGCGACCGGGATGAGCAAGGGGATGCTGACCGCCGTCGTCACTCTGCCGGTTGTGCTTGCCGTGTGGGGCGCGATCCGGCGGGTGCGGAAGCGGCTCGAACGAGGGCCGCATTCATAGCGACCCCGCCAAGCGCGATGGCTGTCAGCACCAGCAGCGCAGCGAGGCTGAGGGTGGGAATACCCGACAGCCCCGCGCCCAGGGTGCAGCCGCCCGCCAGCACACCGCCGACGCCCATCAGCGCGGCCCCGGCGAGGTAGCGGCCGGTCTGCGCCGCGTTTTCGAAGCTCTGCCATTGGAACTGTCCGCGCAGCAGGCTTGCCGTCAGCGCGCCGAGCACCACCCCGCCGACCAGCGCCGGGCCGAAGCCTGCGGGCACGGCGGAGGAGGCGACGGTAAAGAACAGCGTTTCCGACATCGGCGAGGTGAACGACAGGCTCTCCATCGCGATGGGTTCGAACTCGTCGAACAGGACAAAACCGGTCCCGACCCAACCCAGGGGCACCAGCAGCCCGATCACTGCGGCGCCTGCGAGGGGCAGGGGGGCCGCGCCGGAGCGCAGCGCATAGAGCAGCGCGCCGCCTGCGATCAGCCCGGCCCAAAGCGCCGCGCCGCCCGGCAGCGTGGCCAGCGACGTGAAACTCCCCGTTTCGAGCGTCAGACTCCCCAATCCGGTGCGCAGCGGCGCCAGCACGCCCTTGAGCGTGGCATGTGCCGTGACAGCGAAGACCAGCAACACCAGCACCGCGCGCAGGTTGCCGCCACCGGCCAGCACCGTCAGCCGCGAGACGCAGCCGCGGGTCAGCACCATACCCGCTCCGAAGGCCAGCCCGCCCAGCACGATGGCCGCAACGGGCAGCTCGGCAGCCATGAAGCGGTGGTCGCCAAAACCGATCCAGCCCGCCGCGACGGCGGCCTGGGTGCCGATCACAGCCACCGCCAACGCGGTCAGCCAGACGCCCATCGCGGCGCGCCGGTCGTCGCCCACCAGCGCCCGGCGCAGGCAGAAGCGGGTCAGCTGCGCCAACACGCCGAAGGCAAGGCCCAGGCCAAGGCCGAACAGTACGCTTGCCTCGCGCGCGGTGGTGTCTTCGAATCCCAATGTTTCGAACATGGCTTTCTCCCGGGTTTGGAACTTTTTCCCAATTGAGCCGGGATCAGCGCATAATCAAGTGATCTGTCCCTCCGGAGAGATCATGCAGACAGAACGCATGTTCCGATTGGTTCCTCTGCCGTATCATGTTGTTCTCCGCCCGCGGCAGGGTGCAGAAACGAAACCGCCGCCCCGGGGGGCGGCGGCAGGTCTTCGTCCTTTTTTCCGGTCTTGCCGGCTCAGCGCCCGCGAATGCGCGGATCCAGCGCATCGCGCAGCCCGTCGCCCAGGTAGTTCACGCTCAGCACGGTGAGCGAGATCGCCATGCCGGGCCAGAACACCCGTTCGGGATACTGCTGCAGATAGTCGGTCGCATCGAACAGCAGCCGCCCCCAGGTCGGGAAATCCGGCGGAAAGCCCAGACCGAGGAAGCTCAGCGCGCTTTCGGTGATGATCGCGGTGGCGATCCCCAGCGTGGCCGAGACCATGATCGGGCTCAGCACGTTGGGCAGGATATGGCGCAGGATCATCTTGGTGTTGGTGGTCCCGATCGAACGCGCCGCCAGCACGAATTCGCGTTCCTTGATCGCCAGAACGTCGCCGCGCACGATCCGCGCGGTGGGCATCCAGCTGGTCACCCCGATCGCGACCACGATCAGGATAAAGATCCCCTGTTCCGGCCCAAAGGCCGAGTTCAGCGGATCGCGGAACAGCAGCATCATCACCAGCAGCAGCGGCAGCAGCGGCAGCGCGAGGAACAGGTCGGTGAGCCGCATCAGCGGCCCGTCCAGCTTCTTGAAGAAGCCTGCCATCACCCCCACGAAAGAGCCCAGCCCCAGCGCCAGCAGCATCGCGGTGATGCCGACCGAGACCGAGGTTTTACCGCCTGCCATCATGCGGGCAAAGGTGTCGCGCCCCAGCTGATCGGTGCCGAAGGGATGGGCAAAGCTGGGGCCCTGGTTGCGGGCGCGGATGTCGATATGGGTGGCATCGATGCTCCACACCAGCGGGCCCAGATAGACCCAGAGCACGATCAGCAGGAACAGAACCCCGCCGTAAAGCGCGCCCTTGTGGTTCTTGAACTGGTCCCAGACCTCGAACCACTGGCTGCGGGGCGGTTTGGTGAATTCCTCCATCGCGCCGGCCCCGGGCAGGGCGGTCGAAGCGGGGGCCAGACCCTCGTCGGGGACAAGTCGGTCCTTATCAGTCATAGCGGATCCTCGGGTCGAGCAGGCCATAGAGAACGTCGGCGATCAGGTTGAACAGAACGATCAGCACGGCGAAGATGAAGGTCAGCGTCTGCACCATCGGCAGGTCGTTGGCCTGGATCGCGCCGATCAGCAACTGGCCGATCCCGTTCACCTTGAACACCTGTTCAGTGATGATGGCGCCGCCGAAAATGGCCGGCACGCCAAGCGCGATCACGGTGACCACGGGGATCATCGAGTTGCGCAGCACGTGAACCATCACCACCACGTATTCGCCCAGCCCCTTGGCGCGGGCGGTTCTCACGTAGTCCTGATTGAGATTGTCGAGCATGGAGGCGCGCATGAACCGGCTGATCTGCGCGGTGATCTGCAACGCCAGCACCATCACCGGCATCACCATCTGCCTGAGCTGCTGCATCAGGCTGTCCCAGTCGTTCACCTGCAACGTGGTGTCATAGATCGACGGGAACCAGCCCAGGTTGACCGAGAAGATCACGATCACCAGCACCCCGGAGAAGAACGGCGGTACCGAGAACCCGACCATCGAAACAAAGGTGCCGGCCTGGTCGAACCAGGAATATTGCTTGTAGGCGGAATAGATACCGATCGGCAGCGCGATCAGGATACCCACCAGATAGGCGGTGCCCACGACCCACAGGGTCTGGGGGATACGCTGGATGACGATATCCATCACCGGGCTGCGGGTCTGCCAGGAGATCACCCGCAGGTCCCCTGCCGAGAAGGAGGTGCCGAAGATATAGTCGATCAGCACCTGCGGTTCGATCCAGAAGAACTGCACCAGCCACTTCCAGAACCGGATATGCATCGGCTGGCCAAGACCCAGCGCCTCGCGCATCTTTTCTTTGACTTCGGGCGGCACGGTCAGCGGGACCTGTGCCATCGGATCGCCTGGTGCCAGTTCGAGGAGGAGGAAAATCACCAGGCTGATAAACAGCAGTGTCGGCACGGCCAGAACCAGACGCCGAACGGTAAAGGTGAGCATGTGGTTACACCCTTTTTCCCGGAACGCTCTCGCGGCGTTCGCGGTCTTCGAATATGACAGCCCCGGCGATGCCGGGGCTGCCGATGGCTGGGATTACTTGATGCGGTACCAGTCCGCGATGTTCCACAGCTCGCTGTCCCAGGTGTTCAGCGCGACACCGCCCAGGGTGTTGGAGTGCGCGGAGGTCCGGCCACGGTGCACCAGAGGGATCATCGCCCCGCCTTCGATCACCATGTCGTTGAGCTTCTGGGCGATCGCGGCCCGCTCTTCCAGGCTGGCGGTCTGGCTCAGCTTCTTGTGCAGCTCGTCATACTCCGGACGGCACCAGCGCGAGATGTTCTCGCCCTGCCACTGGGTCTCGGGGCGCGGAGCCTTGTCGCACAGGATGCCGCCCAGATAGGCTTGCGGGTCGGCGCCGTTGAAGTTGTTGGCGTACATCTCGACGTCGGCATAGAACTTCTGGAAGGTGTCGGGGCTGCCCGGGTCACCGCCGAAGAAGACCGATGCGTTGACATTGCGCAGCTCGGTCTCGATACCGATCTCGCTCCACCACTGCTTGATCAGCGCCTGGAAGTCCTGACGCACGGCGTTGGTCGAGGTCTGGTACAGGATCTTCATCGGCATGCCGTCCGGGGTCTCCCGCACGCCGTCGCCGTTGCTGTCCTTGTAGCCGGCTTCTTCCAGCATCGCCTTGGCGCCTTCGATGTCCTGGGTGGAGCAATCGAAGGTGGTCGAGGCGTAGGCTTCCGGTGCCGGCACCCAGTTGCAGGTGACCTTGCCGGCCTTGCCGTAGCCGATTTCAACCAGCAGCGGGCGGTCGATGGCCAGCGACATCGCCTTGTAGACGGCCGGATCGGTCAGGAACGGGTGCTCGTGCGCCGCAGTCGAACGCTCGCCCTCCGGCAGGTCCGGCGAGGCATTGGTCTGGTTCAGCATGATCCGCTCGACCAGGGTGCCGAAGGCCGAAACCGGAACGCCCTTGCCGCCTTCTTCCATCTTGGCGATGACGTCGGGGGCCAGCTGCAGGTTCCAGGCATAGTCGAATTCGCCGGTTTCCATCACTGCACGGCCAGCTGCGGTCGCATCGCCGCCGCCTTTGAACAGCAGCTTGGAGAACGCCGGCTTGCTCGGGTCGCGGTAGTTCGGGTTGGCCGACATGGTGATCACGTCGTTGGGACGGAACTCATCCACGACGAAGGCGCCGGTGCCGATCGGGTTGAAGTTGGCCTCGGTGCACTCGGGGGCCTTGGCGCCCAGGCATTCGGCGAACTGCGCGGCCTGGATGATCGGGCTTTCGGCGCCGACAAAGGGCCCATAGGGGTAGGGCGTCGGCTCGCCGAAGGTGATGACCACGGTTTCGGCGTCCGGCGTCTCGACACTGGTGACCCCTTCGAAGTGACGCAGCTGCGCGCAGCCGCCTTCGGGATGGGTGCAGTATTCATAGGTGAATTTCACGTCGGCCGAGGTGAACGGGGTGCCGTCCGACCATTTCAGGCCCGGGGTGATGTGCCACGTGATCTGGGTCAGGTCTTCGCTGACGCCGCCGTTTTCGACGGTCGGAATCTCGTTGACCAGATAGGGGACCATCGCGCCCTTGGTGTCGAAGCGTGCCAGCGGCTCCAGCACAATCGCCGAGGCTTCCTGTTCCTTGGTGCCGCCCGACAGATAGGGGTTCAGGATCGACGGCGCCTGCCAATAAATCAGGCTGACCTGGCCGTCGGTTCCACGCTCGGCCATAGCAGCCGGCGCCAGCGCCGCAGATGCGATCGCGCCGAGCAATAGGGCTTTCATCTTCATAATACACTCCACATGTTGGGCACATACGTGCCGCTTGTCTCCGCTTGATTTGCGGATGGCGAATTGCCCGCTGTATGGGGTAACAAATTGCTACGTATGGCAAAAAGCGAATTGCCGCGTAACCGTTCTCAGCATCCCCACCGGCGAGTACGCGACCATCGAAACAGAGTTTGCGAAAAAAGCAAGCCTTGCCGTCAGGAAAACGTCGCATGGGGTTTGACACTGCCCACGGCACGGCCTTAGCGTTCGCATAAAACAAAAAAGGGGAGTGGCCTTGCTGGATAACCCAATCGCTCAGATTGAAGGTCTTCGCGTCGAATTCGAAACCAAGGACGGCCCTGTCGTCGGTGTCGAGGATGTTTCTTTCACCGTCTCACCGGGCGAAACCGTCTGTATCGTGGGCGAATCCGGGTCGGGCAAATCGGTCTCGTCGCTGTCGCTGATGCGGCTGGTGGAATTCGGCGGTGGCGAAATCGCCGGCGGCCGCCTAATTTTTGACCGCAAGGATGGCGGTGAGCTCGACCTCGCCACCGCCGAGCAGGATCTGATGCGCCAGATTCGCGGCAATGAGATCGGCATGATCTTTCAGGAGCCGATGACGGCGCTGAACCCGGTCTTCACCGTCGGCCGCCAGCTCACCGAAGGGCTGCGGGTGCACATGGGCATGTCCAGGGACGAGGCGGAGGCCCGCGCGCTGGAGCTTCTGCGTGAGGTGCGAATCCCCGAACCGGAACGGCGGTTGAAGCAGTACCCGCACGAGCTGTCTGGCGGCATGCGCCAACGGGTGGTGATCGCCATGGCGATGGCCTGCAAACCGCGCCTGCTGATCGCAGACGAACCGACCACCGCGCTCGACGTGACCATCCAGGCCGAGATCCTGGCGCTGATGGATCGGCTCAAGCGCGAGACCGGCACCGCGGTGATGTTCATCACCCACGACATGGCTGTGGTGGCCCAGATGGCCGACCGCGTGGTGGTCATGTACCGCGGCAACAAGGTCGAAGAGGGGCCCGTCGAGCAGATCTTTGAAAACCCGCAGCACGACTACACCAAGGCGCTGCTGGCGGCTGTCCCCAAGCTGGGCGAGATGCGCGGCAAAGCGGCTCCGGAGCCGATGAAGCTGCTGGGCGTCGACGACCAGAAGATCGAACCGATCCCCGGCACCGACAAGCCGTTGCTGACGGTCAAGGGGCTGACCACCCGGTTTGCTGTCAAGGGCGGTTTCTTCCGCCGCACGGTGGCCAATGTGCACGCGGTCGAGGATGTTTCCTTCACCGTCAACAAGGGCCAGACGCTGAGCCTGGTGGGTGAATCCGGCTGCGGCAAATCGACCTGCGGCCGCTCGGTGCTGCGGCTGGTGGAGCCGCTCGCGGGGCAGATCGAGCTCGACGGCATGGACATCATGGCGCTCAGCGATCGTGATCTGCGCAAGGCGCGGCTGGATATGCAGATGATCTTCCAGGATCCGTTTGCCTCGCTCAATCCCCAGATGCAGCTCGTCGATCAGGTCGCCGAGCCGATGCGCAACTATGGCATCGCCACCGGCTCCGAGATTCAGGACCGGGTCGCCAACCTGTTCGACCGGGTCCACCTGCCGCGCAGCTTCATGCGCCGTTACCCACACGAGATGTCGGGCGGCCAGCGGCAGCGGATCGCCATCGCCCGCGCGCTGGCGCTGAACCCCAAGCTGATCGTGGCCGACGAGGCGGTTTCGGCGCTGGACGTGTCTGTGCAGGCGCAGGTGCTGAACCTGATGATGGAGCTGCAGGCGGAACTGGGGCTGTCCTATCTGTTCATCAGCCATGACATGGCGGTGGTCGAACGGGTCAGCCACCATGTGGGCGTGATGTATCTGGGCCGCATCGTTGAGATGGGGCCGCGCGCAAGGGTCTTCGAGAACCCGCAGCACCCCTATACCCAGGCGTTGATGAAGGCGGTGCCGATCGCCGATCCCCGCCGCCGCAAGTCGGAGAAGGATCTGAACTTCAAGCCGATCCCGTCGCCGATCCACGGGCTCGACTACCAGCCCGAGCCGTCGCGCTACGACGAGGTGGAACCGGGGCATCTGGTGCTGACCACCGACAGCGGATACTGAGACCCGCAATGCCCGATCCCGCCCGTCATGTCATGCCGCAGGGCGCGATTGCGCTGACGACAGGAGGGGCGGGCCACCGCACCCGCCGGACCCTTGCCGGCGCCACCGCCCAAATTTGCGTCACGCGCCCGCGGTCCGGGGGTGACGTCGCGGCGCCCGGCCGGCGACCCCTCGACATGTCCGGCCGGCTCGGTGACACCGGAGCGGTCGGGCCGTGGCAGGGCGCAGACCGCGCCGCCCGGTCAGCGCCGCAACCAACCCAAAGAACGGAGCTTCGATGTCGACACGATTAAGCCCGCGTGAGATTCTGGAAAAGCTGGTCAGCTTTCCCACCGTCAGCCGCGACAGCAACCTGCCGCTGGTCGACTGGGTCGACGAATATCTCGCCGGGCACGGCATCACCGCCCACCGCTGGTACGATCCCGAACAGCCGCACAAGGCGGCGCTGTTTGCTCATGTTGGCCCGTGGGAAGAGGGGGCCGTGGTGCTTTCGGGCCATACCGACGTGGTGCCCGTCGATGGCCAGGAGTGGACCTCGGATCCCTTCACCGTGACCGAACGCGACGGCAAGCTTTTCGGTCGCGGCTGCGCCGATATGAAAGGCTATGACGCGCTGGCGATCTGGGCTCTGGTCGAGGCGCAGACGCGCGGGGTGAAACGGCCGCTGCAACTGGCTCTGAGTTTCGACGAAGAGGTCGGCTGCACCGGCGCGCCGCCGATGATCGAGGCGATCCAGCCGGTGCTGCCCAAGGGCAGCGCGGTGATCGTGGGCGAACCGTCGATGATGAAGGCGGTGACCGGCCACAAGGGCGGCCAGGGGTTCTGGGTCGATGTCTGGGGTTATGAGGTCCACAGCTCGATCGCGCACACCGGCGTCAACGCGATCATGGAAGCGGCCAAGATCATCGACTGGGTCAATAAGGTGAACGAAGAGCAGCGCGCGCGCACGCCCGGCCCGGTGGCGGCGATGTTCGATCCGCCCTGGACTACCCTGCACGTCGGCCTGATCGAAGGCGGCACCGCGGCCAATATCACCGCCAAGCATTGCCGCTTCGACGTCACCTTCCGCGCGGTGCCCGATGACGACCACGCCGAATGGCGCGCCCGCATCCTCGACAAGATCGCCGAGGTGGAGGCGGGGATGAAGGCCGTGCGCCCCGAGGCGCGGATCGACGTCACGGTGCGCCACGGCGTGCCGGGCCTGCGTCCCGAAGAGGACGGCGCCGCCGAGGCCATCGTGCGCCGGATCACCGGCGACAACGCGACCCACGTGGTTTCCTACGGCACCGAGGCCGGCCAGTTTCAGGAGGCGGGCTATTCCGCCGTGGTCTGCGGCCCCGGCGACATCGCCCAGGCGCACCAGCCCGACGAGTTCATCACCATTGCCCAGTTCGAGGCCGGCGCCGCCTTCATGGAGAGTCTGGTCGCCCGGTTGCAGGAGGATTAAGCCATGCCGATCAAGAACCGTTTTGCCGAGATGCACGCCGAGATCACCGGTTGGCGCCACCACCTGCATGAGACCCCGGAACTGCTCTACGAGGTACACAAGACCGCCGCCTTCGTGGTCGACCGGCTCAGGGAGTTCGGCATCACCGATATCACCACCGGCATCGGCCAGACCGGCGTGGTGGCGGTGATCGAGGGCAGGACCAATACTTCGGGCAGGGTCATCGGGCTGCGCGCCGACATGGACGCGCTGCCGATCACCGAGGCCTCGGGCGTCGACTACGCTTCCAAGGTGCCGGGCATGATGCATGCCTGCGGCCATGACGGCCATACCTCGATCCTGCTGGGGGCGGCGAAATACCTTTCCGAAACCCGCAATTTCGACGGCAAGGTCGTGGTGATCTTCCAGCCGGCCGAAGAGGGCGGCGCCGGCGGCAAGGCGATGTGCGACGACGGTCTGATGGATCGCTGGGGCATTCAGGAGGTCTACGGGCTGCACAACATGCCCGGCCTGCCGGTGGGGTCCTTCGCGATCCGGCCCGGCCCGCTGCTGGCCTCGGCCGACGAGTTCGAGATCACCGTGACCGGCAAGGGCGGCCATGCCGCCGCACCGCATGACGCTGTCGACACCACGCTGGTGGCGTCGCAGATCGTCGTGTCGCTGCAATCCATCGTCGCCCGCAACGTCAATCCGGTGAAGCGGGTGGTCGTCACCGTCGGCACCTTCGTCACCGACAGCAATGCCTCCAACGTGATCGCGCATCAGGTCCGGATGAAGGGCACCGTGCGCACGCTGGATCCCGACGAACGCGCGCTGGCCGAGGAACGGGTGCGCCGGGTCGCGGAAAACACCGCCGCCGCCTTCGGTGCCGAGGCCGAGGTGATCTGGAAAGAGGGCTACCCGGTCACCGTCAACACCCCGGAGGAAACGCAGTACGCGATCGAGGCCGCGCGCGCCGTGTCGGATCAGGTCAACGACGACACCGATCCGGTGATGCCGGCAGAAGATTTCTCTTTCATGCTGGAACAACGGCCGGGCGCCTATATCTTCCTCGGTAACGGCGACACGCCGATGTGCCACCACCCGGCCTATCGTTTCGACGACGAGGCGATCCCGCTGGGCACCAGCTGGTTCGCCGAACTGGTCGAACGACGTATGCCCGCGGCGTAACGGGATCTCCCCTGCGCCGCCACCACCACACGACAAGGACCCGACAGATGCCGATCAAGAACCGCCTCGCCGAACTGCTTCCCGAAATCGCCGCCTGGCGGCAGGACATCCACACCCACCCCGAGCTCGGCTTCGAGGAAACCCGCACCAGCGGGCTGGTGGCCGGGAAACTCAAGGAGTTCGGCTGTGACGAGGTGATCACGGGCGTCGGCGGCACCGGGGTGGTGGGCGTCATCAAGGGCAAGACGGACACCCAGGGCCGGGTGATCGGCCTGCGCGGCGACATGGACGCGCTGCCGATCCTGGAACAAAGCGGCGCCGCCTATGCCTCGGAAAACCCCGGCGTCATGCATGCCTGCGGCCACGACGGCCACACCGCCATGCTGCTGGGCGCCGCCAAGTACCTTTCCGAGACCCGCAACTTCGACGGCACCGTGGTGCTGCTGTTCCAGCCGGCCGAAGAGCTGGGCTCCGGTGCCAAGGCGATGATCGATGATGGCGTGATGGACCGCTTCGGCGTGCAGGAGGTCTACGGCATGCACAACGCACCGGGCATCCCGGTGGGCCAGTTCGCCATCCGGCCCGGTCCGATCATGGCCGCGACCGATGAATTCTACATCAACGTGCACGGCCGGGGCGGCCACGCCGCCAAACCGCATGACACCATCGACCCCACGGTGATCGCCAGCCAGATCATCCTGGCGCTGCAAACCATCGTCAGCCGCAACGCCGATCCGGTGGCCCAGGGTGTGGTCTCTGTCACCTCGGTCGACAGCTCCTCGCACGCTTATAACGTGATCCCGCAATCGGTCACCTTGCGCGGTACCGTGCGCACCCATTCGGCCCAGATGCAGGACACCATCGAAAAACGTCTGGGCGAGCTGGCCCGCGGCATCGCGGCAGGCTTCGGCGCCGAGGCGGAGGTCACCTATCTGCGCCACGTGCCGATCACCATCAACTCCGACGAACCCACCGCCTTTGCCACCGAGATCGCCGAGACGGTTTCCGGCGGCTGCCTGGAGGCGCCGCTGATCATGGGCGGCGAGGATTTCGCCTATATGCTGCAGGAACGCCCCGGCGCCTTCATCTTCGTCGGCAACGGCATGAGCGCCGAGTTGCACCACCCGGAGTACAACTTCGACGACGAGGCGATCCCCGCGGGCTGTTCCTGGTTCGCCGAACTGGTCGAACGCCGCATGGCGGCCGCCTGAGGATCTGACAGATGCCGATCAAGAACCGCTTTGCCGAACTGCATGACGACGTGACCGCCTGGCGGCGCGATATCCATGAAAACCCCGAGATCCTCTACGACACCCACCGCACCAGCGCGCTGGTGGCCGAGAAACTCAAAGAGTTCGGCTGCGACGAGGTGGTCACCGGCATCGGCCGCACCGGCGTCGTCGGCGTGATCAGGGGGCGGACAGACACCAGGGGCGCCGCCGTCGGGCTGCGCGCCGACATGGACGCGCTGCCGATGCAGGAGCAGACCGGGCTACCCTATGCCTCCAGGACGGAGGGCGCCATGCATGCCTGCGGCCATGACGGGCATACGGCGATGCTGCTGGGCACGGCAAAATACCTGGCCGAGACGCGGAATTTCGACGGCACCGCCGTGGTGATCTTCCAGCCCGCCGAAGAGGGCGGCCGCGGCGGCGAGGCGATGTGCAAGGACGGGCTGATGGACCGCTTCGGCATTCAGGAGGTCTACGCGATCCACAACAGCCCCGGCCTTCCCCTGGGGATGATCGCGGTGCGCCCCGGGCCGGTGCTGGCCTCGGGCGACAGTTTCATCATCCGCCTGCAGGGCCGCGGCGGGCACGCCGCCAAGCCGCATGACACTGTCGATACCACGCTGATGATGTCCCACGTGATCACCGCGCTGCAAAGCGTCGTCTCCCGCAACACCGATCCGGTGCAGCCCGCCGTGCTGTCGGTCACCTCGGCCGAGACGCTGACCAAGGCCTTCAACGTGATCCCCGACCGGGCCGAGGTGAAGGGCACGATCCGTACCCATTCGCCCGAGCTGCGCGCGCAGATCCCCGACCGGCTCAAGGCGGTGGTCGACGGCGTTGTGCAGGGCTTCGGCGGCAGCGCCGAGGTCGAGATCCTCCCCGGCGTTCCGGTCACCGTCAACGATGCCACCGCCGCCGGTTATGCCCGCGAGGTCGCCGAAAGCGTGGCGGGGCCGGGCCAGTGTGTGGTTCCGCCGCTGACCATGGGCGGCGAGGATTTCTCCTTCATGCTGGAGGAGCGCCCTGGCGCGATGATCGGGCTGGGCAACGGCGACAGTGCAGCGCTGCACCATCCGGAGTACAACTTCAACGATGCGGCGATCCCGCTGGGGTGCAGCTGGTTCGCCGAAATGATCGAAACTCGGATGCCCGCGGCCTAGGCGCAGCCTGCGCCGCCTCCGGACAGAGCGTGTTTTCGCAGAAACATGCCGAGTTCGTCACACGGGAAAAACAAGCGTCTCACAGGCGCGAGGAATAGGAAAAGGCGCCCAACCGGCGCCACAAGAAAAGGAGTAAACCCATGCCGGTCAAGAACCGCTTTGCCGAACTTCAGGACGAAATCACCGCCTGGCGGCGGGATTTCCACGAACACCCCGAAATCCTGTTCGATACCGAGCGCACCAGCGCCATCGTCGCCGACAAGCTCAAGGACTTCGGCTGCGACGAGGTGGTCACCGGCATCGGCCGCACCGGCGTTGTCGGCGTGATCAAGGGCAAGCAGACCGGCTCCGGCAAGGTGATCGGGCTGCGCGCTGACATGGACGCGCTGCCGATCAACGAGGCGACCGGGCTGGGCTATGCCTCCAAGACGCCGAACGCCATGCATGCCTGTGGCCATGACGGCCATACCGCCATGCTGCTGGGCGCCGCCAAGTACCTGGCCGAAACCCGCAACTTCGACGGCACCGTGGTGGTGATCTTCCAGCCCGCCGAAGAAGGCGGCGGCGGCGGCAAGGAGATGTGCGACGACGGCATGATGGAGCGCTGGGGCATCCAGGAGGTCTACGGCATGCACAACTGGCCGGGCCTGCCCACGGGCCAGTTCGCGATCCGCTCCGGCGCCTTTTTCGCGGCCACCGACCAGTTCGACATCGAGTTCGAGGGCAAGGGCGGCCATGCCGCCAAGCCGCAGGAAACCGTCGACACCACGGTGATGGCCGCCCAGGCGGTGACCGCGCTGCAGACCATCGCCAGCCGCAATGCCGATCCGGTGGATCAGGTTGTGGTTTCTGTCACCTCGTTCGAGACCTCGTCCAAGGCCTTCAACGTGATCCCGCAGAAGGTGCACCTGAAAGGCACCGTGCGCACCATGAGCCACGCGATGCGCGACCTGGCCGAAACCCGCATCAAGGAGGTCTGCACCGGCATCGCGGCCACCTTCGGCGGCAGCGTGTCGGTGGAATATCACCGCGGCTATCCGGTGATGGTCAACTCCGACGACCAGACCGAGTTCGCCGCCGAGGTGGCGCGAAAGGTCTCGGGCCAGTGCGAGGATGCGCCGCTGGTGATGGGGGGCGAGGATTTCGCCTTCATGCTGGAAGAGCGTCCCGGCGCCTATATCCTGGTGGGCAACGGCGACACCGCGATGGTGCACCACCCCGAATACAACTTCAACGACGAGGCCATCCCGGCCGGCTGCTCCTGGTGGGCGGAGATCGTTGAACAGCGGATGCCGGCGGCCTGACCCCGGAAACGTTCGCGTAAGAAAACCGAAAGGGCGGGGCCGGTGTCCCGCCCTTTTCTGGGGGCGCGTCGGCGGGCGCGCGCGTCAGCCTTCGGCCCAGAGCGCCTGGTAAACCGCCTCAATCCCGTCGGCCTCGGCCCGCGCGCTGAAGCTCGCCTCGGCGATCTCTCGCGCGGCGCGGCTCATGTCCGCATGGCGCCCTGCATCGTTCAGCAGCGCCCGGCCGGCCTCGGCGGCCGCTTCCGCGGCCTCCTGCTCCACCACGATGCCGGCGCGTCCCTGGGCGGAGAAGGCGCGGTAATAGCCCGCTTCGCTCGCCACGAAGGGGACACCGCTTGCCATCCCCTCCAGCGGCGCCATGCCGTAACCTTCGTAGCGCGGCAATTGCATCACGAGGCTCAGGCTCCGCATTACCCGGGGCAGTTCATCGGCGGGGATCTCGCCGGGAAACAGGATGCGATCGGACAGCCCGGCGGCGGCGACGCGCGCCTTGAGCCCATCGAGAAACCCGTGATGCTCCCGCGCTGCCCGGCCCAGCACCAGCGCGACGGCCCCCGGCAGGTCCGGCAACAGCCGCAGCATCGCCTCGACGAACAGGTCGGTGCCCTTCTCGGGGCGGATGCGGCCCACGGTGGCGATCCCCAGGCTGCCGCCATATCCCAGCCCGGCCCAGGCGGCAGCACGATCCTCTGCCGGCGTAAACAGTTCGGTATCCACCCCATGCGGCACCACTGCGCGGACATGGGGAACAAATTCGGCCGCGGCCTCGGTCGTCGCCACCACCGCATCCATGCGGGAGATCAGCCAGCGCGGCAGCGCCGAATGCCGCCTCTGCGCGGCGGAGGTGAAGACGATGCGAATGGGCAGGCGCAACACGTCGCGGGCCCAGAGCGCCGCGCGCATCTCGGTATTGCGGCGCACGTGCCAGATCGCGAAGGGGCGGCCTTCCGGCGGCTGCCGCGACAGCCTGCGCGCCTGCGCCACGCTGATCGGGTCGGGGCAACCGGGCAGCGGCTGGCCCACCAGCGCCAGGTCGTGGGTCTTCACCTGTTGCCGGACCACATTGGCCGCTGTCGCCGAAACCCCGGTGAAATTGCGGTTGAAATTGGTGACGAAAAGCTCAGGCATCGGCAGCGTCCAGCGCAAGCGCGGAACACAGCCTGTCCACCACGCCCTCCAACGCCTCTTCCTGCCGCTGCACCAGGCTGCGCGCGCCGGTCTGCGCCGCCGCGAGCCGGCCGGGGTGATCCAGCCAGTCCGCCACCGCCGCCGCCAGCGTGGCGGCATCGCGCACCTCCACCAGCCCACCGGCGGCCTGCAGCGCGGCATAGGCCCCTTGCGCATTTTCCCGGTGCGGCCCGGTGATCAGCGGTACGCCGAATTGCGCGGGCTCGATCGGGTTATGGCCGCCCTTCGGCACCAGAGAGGCGCCAAGAAAGGCGAAGGGGGCAAGCGAGTACCAGGTCCCGGTCTCGCCCAGCGTATCGGCGAGATAGACCTGGGTGTCGGCCGCCAGCGGCTGTCCTTCGCTGCGCCGGGCACAGCTGAACCCCGCTTCGGCGATCAGCGCGGCCACCTCCGCGCCGCGTTCCGGGTGGCGCGGGGCGAGGATCAGCAGCAGGTCGGGAGAGCTGGCGCGTAACCGCTGGAAGGCCGCCAGCACCACCTCTTCCTCGCCGGCATGGGTGGAGGAAGCGAGCCAGACGGGCCGCGTGCCGATCGCCGCGCGCATCGCCGCCAGCGTGGCCGCATCCACCGGCGGCGGGGCGGCGGTGGCCTTGAGGTTCACTCCTTGTTCAACCCGGTCCTCCGGCGCGCCCATGGCGATCAGATCCTCGGCGGTCTGCCGGCTCTGCGCCATCAGCAGCGCGAAATGGGACAGGATGAAATGCGTCGTTTGGGGCCATTTCTTCCAGCCTTCGACCGATTTCGCCGACAGCCGCGCATTCAGCAGCGCCACCGGCGCGCCGCGCGCCGACGTCTCGACGATCATCAGCGGCCAGAGCTCGCTTTCCACGAAGAGTGCCGCATCGGGCCGCCAGTGGTCGAGGAAGCGGCGCACCGGCCCCGGCGCATCCAGCGGCGCGAACTGGTGGCGGCAGCGCGGCGGCATCCGCCGGGCCAGCACCTCGGCCGAGGTGGCGGTGCCGGAGGTGATCAGGAATTCCGCACCCGGCAGCCGCGCGCCCAACCGGGCGATCAGCGTCAGCACCGACAGGCTTTCGCCGACGCTGGCGGCATGGAACCAGATCAGCGGTCCGTCGGGGCGGGGCAGGGTGGCATGGCCCAGCCGCTCACGCGCCCGCTCGACCGGGACGCCATGCGCGTGCAGCTTGCGCGCCACCGCGCGCCAGGCCAGCGGCTGGATCAGCGGCGTAATCGCGCGATAGATCCGAAACAACGCCGGGGGCGGGGCCATTCAGCCGCCCGTGTGGCTCATGTGGCGCGGCATCTGGCCGTCGGCCCGCTGGCGGGAATAGTCGAAATCATGCCCCTTGGGCTTCAGCGAGATCGCGGCGCGGATGGCCTGTTCCAGCGCCTCCTCGCTGTCGGGATGCTCGCGCAGGGGCGCCCGCAGGTCGGCCATATCCTCCTGGCCCAGGCACATGTAGAGCTCGCCGGTGCAGGTCAGCCGCACGCGGTTGCAGCTTTCGCAGAAGTTATGGCTGAGCGGCGTGATAAAGCCGATCTTCTGCCCGGTCTCCTCCAGCCGCACGTAACGCGCCGGTCCGCCGGTGCGCTCGGCCAGGTCGGTGACGGTGTAATGCTCGGCATAGCGCGACCGCACGTCCTTCAGCGACCAGTACTGGTCCAGCCGGTCCTCGTTGCCGAGATCGCCCATCGGCATGACCTCGATCCAGGTCAGGTCCATGTCGCGTTCTGCACACCATTCGGTGATGCGCGGCAGCTCTTCCTCGTTGAACCCCTTCAGCGCCACCGCGTTGATCTTGACCCGCAGCCCGGCCTTCTGCGCCGCGTCGATGCCGCGCAGCACCTGCGGCAGCCGGCCCCAGCGGGTGACGTCGGCGAACTTCTGTTCGTCCAGCGTATCCAGCGAGATATTCACCCGCCGCACACCGGCGTCGTAGAGATCCTGCGCGAAGCGTTCAAGTTGCGAGCCATTGGTGGTCAGCGTCAGCTCTTTCAGCGCGCCGCTGTCCAGATGCCGGGTCATCGAATCGAAAAACGTCATGATGCCGCGCCGCACCAGCGGTTCGCCGCCGGTGATCCGCAGCTTCTCCACCCCCAGTCCGATGAAGGTGGAGCACATGCGGTCCAGCTCCTCCAGCGTCAGCAGCTCTTTCTTGGGCAGAAAGGTCATGTTTTCCGCCATGCAATAGACGCAGCGGAAATCGCACCGGTCGGTGACGGAAACGCGCAGGTAGGTGATTGCGCGGGCAAAGGGGTCGATCAATGGGGCGCTCATGGAGGCATAGGTAAAGTGCGTCCGGGCGCGCGGCAAGGGGGATTGGCTCTGGCAGGGTTCACAGTGGCGGGATATGGTCGCAGCCATGAGATATTCGGTGATCCTTTCTTTGGCCCTTGTGACGGGCTGCACGCAGGTCAGCGGCGTGGCGGACAACCTGCGCAATCGCCTCGGCAGCGCGGGCAAGACCCAGGCCGCGCCGACGCAGGAACAAGCCTTGCCTCCCGCGGCCGATACCCTGCCGGAGGAGCCGCCGGTGCCGGCGGTGAAACCCGCCGCCGACGGCAAACTGGGCCGTACCGTGGCGGGGCTGGGCGATCCGGCGCGCAGCGGGCTGTGGCTGGAAACGCCATTGGTCACGAGCGGCGGCAAGGGCCGGGTGGTCTGGCCCACAACCGGACGCTGGGTGGCGGTGGCGCTGATCCCGGCCAGCGGCGAGGTCACCGCCGGCAGCCGGCTGTCGGTGGAAGCGATGCGCGCGCTGGGCGCGCCGCTGACCGAGCTGATCGAGGTCGAGGTTTACGCGGGCGGCTGATCCGCTGCGGCCTTCGGCAGATATTTCCCTGCCTCCTTGCGGGCAAAAGGCTTCATCGCCGCGCCATGTTCGGCCAGAAACGCCCGGACCCGCGCAGGGTCATGCTTGCTCAACTCGCGCAACCACCAGGCGATGGCCTTCTGGATGAACCAGTCGCGGTCTGGCACGTAACCGGCCGCCCAGCCCAGGATACGGTCGCGCGCGTCCAGCTCTGCCGGTTTGGGATGGTTCTGCTTGGTCCAGGGCAGGGTGGCTACCAACGCCGCGCGGCGGGTCCACATGTGCTCCGAGCGGGTCCAGTCCTCTACCTCGTCGAGCCGGGCGGGATCGGCCACCAGCCGTTTCTGCGCCGCCATGCAGGCGTGATCGGCGATCGCCCAGCTGTCGAAGTCGGGCACCCAGCTCTTGATCAGGTCCCACACGGCCCCGTCGGGCCGGATCCGCGCCTGGGTCAGCAGCTTGGCCGCTGCCAGCCGCGCCTCGAAGATATCCGTTTGCCAAAGCGCCTCCGCCAGCGCCACCCGATCTTCGACCGTCAGCTTCTGCCGCCAGGCTTTGGTCAGGTCGTTGGTCGCGGTGTTGGGAATGCCCAGCACCGTGCGGCTCTGCTTGTGATAGGCGGCCATCTGCTCGGCCCGGCCGGGTTCGATATGGGCCTTCAGCTCGTCCAGCGCCTCGTCCAGCGTCATGTCGGCTCCCCGAGGATGTCGGTGGGCAGCCCGTCGATGGTCTGCTGATTGCGCTCTTCCCAATAGGTCTCGATGCCGTCCGGGCCCTTGGCCTCGGCCCATTTCTCCAGCACGTCGCGCTCGCCTTTGTAGTCGAAGAAGGGCACCGCATAGCCGCAGGAGGTCTGCACCAGCTCGACGGTCATGTCGAAGATCTGCCGCACGCCGGGGCAGACGGGAAACTGTACATTCAGGCCCTCAAACTCCCCGTTTCGCGGATGCAGTACCCGCGCCGTACCGTAGGCGCGCAGGATCAGCGGCCGGGTCTCGAACCCGCACCACATCAGGGTCATGCGGTTGATCTGTTTCAGGTGGCCCGCCGTCTCGTTGCCGCTGCCGGTCAGGTTGCGCCACAGGATGCGGTTGGGGCCCAGAACGCGCAGGCTGTCCATTCCCTTGGGCGAGATATTGACCCGGCCCTCAGGCGCGGCACTGCCGACGAAAAAGATGTGCTGCGCCTCGATGAAACACCTGTGATCGTCTTCGATGCTGTCGAACTGCTTGGCCATGCCGCCCCTATTCGACCGTCACTGACTTTGCCAGGTTGCGGGGCTGGTCGACATCGGTGCCCTTGGCCACGGCGGTGTGATAGGCCAGCAGTTGCGCCGGCACCGCGTAGAGGATCGGTGCCACCGCCGGGTGCACATCGGGCATCGAGATGGACAGCCAGGCACCGTCGCCGGCCGCCGCCTGACCGGCGGCGTCGGAGACCAGCATCACCTTGCCTTCGCGCGCCATCACCTCCTGCATGTTCGACACCGTCTTGTCGAACAGCGGGTCCATCGGCGCCAGTACCACCACCGGCATCTGCGCGTCGATCAATGCGATCGGGCCGTGCTTGAGCTCGCCCGACGCATAGGCTTCGGCGTGTATGTAGCTGATTTCCTTGAGCTTCAACGCCCCTTCCAGCGCCAGCGGGAACATCAGCCCGCGGCCCAGGAACAGCACGTCCCGCGCCGCACTGAGCTGTTGCGCCGCGTTGCGGATCTCATCATTGCGCTCAAGCGCCGCGTTGAGCAGTTGCGGCAGCCCGCGCAGCGCCGAGATGTGATCGGCCAGTGCCTCCGGGCCCATTTCGCCACGGTCGGCGGCGGCCTTCAGCGCCAGGATCAGCAGCACGGTGAGCTGGCAGGTGAACGCCTTGGTCGAGGCCACACCGATCTCCACCCCCGCATGGATCGGCAGCGCCAGGTCACTGGCCCGCGCGATCGAGCTTTCGGGGACATTGACCACCGACACGATGGTATCCGCCTTGTCCTGGCAGTAACGCAGAGCGGCCAGGGTATCGGCGGTCTCGCCCGACTGGCTGACGAACAGCGCCACGGTGCCCTTGGGCAGCGGCGGTTCGCGATAGCGAAACTCGCTGGCGATATCGACCTCGACGGGGATCTTGGCGAGCTGCTCGAACCAGTATTTCGCGGTGAGACAGGCGTAATAGGCGGTGCCGCAGGCTACCAGCGTCAGCCGCTCGACACCGGAGAAATCCAGCCCCTCGCCGGGCAGGCGCACGGCATCGTCGCCGGTGGGGAGGTAGTGGCGGATCGCCTCGCCCAGCACACCGGGCTGTTCGGCGATTTCCTTGGCCATGAAATGCTTGTGCCCGGCCTTGTCCACCCGGGTGTTGTCCAGGTGAATGGTCCTGACCGGGCGGTTCGCCAGCGCGCCCTTGGCATCGCGGATTTCCAGCGAATTGCGGGTGACGATGGCGCGGTCGCCTTCCTCCAGATAGGTGATGCTATCGGTCAGCGGCGACAGCGCGATGGCGTCGGAACCCACGTACATCTCGCCTTCGCCATGGCCAATGGCCAGCGGAGAGCCCTTGCGCGCGGCGATGATCAGATCGTCCTCGCCATCGAACAGAAAAGCCAGCGCAAAGGCACCCTCCAGCCGGTCGATGGTTTTCATCGCCGCCTCGACCGGGCCGATCCCCTGGGCGAGATACCGCTCGGCCATCAGCGCCACGGTCTCGGTATCCGTCTCGGTCTCGAACCCGATACCGTCCTCGGCCAGTTCGGCGCGCAACTCGCGAAAATTCTCGATGATGCCGTTGTGCACCACCGCCACGGCACCGGCTTGATGCGGGTGGGCGTTGTTCACCGTCGGCGCCCCGTGGGTGGCCCAGCGGGTATGGCCGATGCCGGATTTGCCGGCCAGCGGCTGATGCACCAGAAGGTCGCTCAGGTTGACGAGCTTGCCCACCGCGCGGCGGCGTTCCAGGCGGCCTTCGTTGACGGTGGCGATGCCGGCGCTGTCATAGCCGCGGTATTCCAGACGCTTCAGCGCCTCGACCAGGATCGGCGCGGCCTCGTGCCGGCCCAGAACCCCAACAATCCCGCACATTACTTGGCCTCCCTGGCGCGTTTTTCCTTCCGCGCCTTCAATATGTCGAAGAGTTTGCGGGCCCGGCCCGGCTTGTTCTCCTGGCTGGCGCGGGCGATGGCCAGCGCATCCGGTTCCACGTCGCGGGTGATGACCGAGCCGCTGGCCGTCATCGCTCCGTCGCCCACGGCGACCGGTGCCACCAGCATGGTGTTCGACCCGATGAAGGCGCGTTTGCCGATCTCGGTCCGGTGCTTCATCACCCCGTCGTAGTTGCAGGTGATAGTGCCGGCGCCGATGTTGCTGGCCGCGCCAACGCGCGCGTCGCCGATGTAGCTGAGGTGATTGACCTTGGCGCCCTCGGCGATCTCGGCATTCTTGATCTCGACGAAATTGCCGATCCGCACATCCTCGGCCAGTTCTGCGCCGGGGCGCAGCCGGGCATAGGGGCCGACCACCGCGCCGCGGCTGACATGGCAGCCCTCCAGATGCGAAAAGGCGCGGATGGTGGAGCCCGTCTCCACCGTGACCCCGGGGCCGAAGACCACGTTGGGCTCGATCAGCGTATCGCGGCCGATCACCGTGTCGAAGGCCAGATGCACGGTCTCCGGCGCTGTCAGGGTGACGCCGTCCTCCAGCAAATCGGCGCGGGCGCGCGATTGGAACACCGCTTCCGCCGCGGCCAGATCGGCGCGGGAGTTGATGCCCAGCGTCTCTTCCTCGCTGCAGGCGATGGCGGTGACCGAGAGGTCACGCGCGCGGGCCAGTTCGACCACGTCGGTCAGGTAGTATTCCTCGGAGGCGTTGTCGTTCTCGACCTGTGCAATCAGGTCGAACAGTGTGGCGGCGTTGCCGGCCAGAATCCCGCTGTTGCAAAAGGTTATCGCGCGTTCCTCATCATTGGCGTCCTTGAACTCCACGATCCGTTCCAGCCGGTCGCCGTGCATCACCAGCCGGCCGTAGCGGGCCGGATCGGCGGCCTCGAAGCCGAGGATTACCAGGTCGTGGGCCTGCCGCGCCGCCACCATCCGCTCCAGCGTCTCGGGCCGGATGAAGGGGGTATCGCCGTAGAGCACCACCACATCGCCGTCGAAGCCTTGCAGAGCGTCGCGGGCCTGGTCGACCGCGTGCGCAGTGCCGAGCTGCTCCTGCTGGATCACCACCTGTGCCGTCTCGTCGATCTCTGCCACGGCGGCGGCCACCGCATCAGCGCCGTGGCCGGCCACGATCACTGTGCGTTCGGGGTTCAGAGCGGCGCCGCTCTGCATCGCGTGGGCCAGCATCGGCGCCTGTCCGATCGGGTGGAGAACCTTGGGCAGGTCGGAGTTCATCCTTGTGCCTTTTCCGGCGGCCAGGATGACAAGGGCAGTGCGCATTACGTTTTCTCTTTGTCTTTTGCTCTGGCCCGTTTTATCCGCTGCAAGTGGTGGCGCAACCGTTACCGGCATCAAAGAAGGTTGCGGGCTGCAATACGAATGGGCGGAAACACGCCGAAAGGGGGCAGGTGATGCGCAGTGTGATCTTCGATCTGGATGGAACCCTGGCCGATACCTCGGGCGATCTGATCTCGGCGGCGAACGCCTGTTTCCGTCAGATGGGCGTGGGCGATGTGCTCGACCCCGCTACCGATCAGGGCGTGGCGCTGCGCGGCGGCAAGCGGATGCTGACGGTGGGGCTGGAGCGGCTGGGGCGCTACGATCCGGCGGTGGTCGAAGACTATTACCCGGTGCTTCTGGAGGCCTACGCCGAGGATATCGACACCCGCACCGTCCTCTATCCCGGCGCGATGGATGCGGTGGCGGCGCTGAGCGCCTCCGGCTACGGCGTCGGTGTCTGCACCAACAAGCCCGAGGGGCTGGCCGACCTGCTGTTGCAGCGGCTTGGCGTACGCGATGCCTTTGCCGCGCTGGTGGGAGCCGACACGCTGCCGGTTCGCAAGCCCGATCCCGAGCCCCTGCGCGAGGCCGCCCGGCGTACGGGCGGCGACCCGGCCAGGACCCTGCTGGTGGGCGATTCCGATACCGACCGGAACACCGCGAAGGCGGCGGGGGTTCCTTCCGTGCTGGTCACCTTCGGCCCTTCGGGGGCGGATATGGCGGCGCTGGCGCCCGAGGCGCTGCTGGAACGCTACGAGGATCTGCCGGCGCTGGTGGTTCAGCTAATCGGCGCGAACAGCTGATCTGTCAGCGGGGCGAGGCCGGTTTTCGCCAGCCCTGACAGCGCGTCTTCAATCGCATCGGCGCGGGATTTGCCCAGAACCGGGTCGGCCAGATCGTGATACTTCGCGCGCAGCTCTGCCGCGCTGGGCGGATCGGTATGATCCCAGCGCGGCGTGGTCCAGTCGCTCTGCAGTTCGGTCCCGTCGCGCAGCACCAAGGTGACCCGGGCGAAGCGGCGCAGCGGGAATTCCGCATTGGCGAAATCGGATTCGCGCAGCACCATCGACTGCGACAGCGGTCGCACCTCCGGATCGTCCAGCGCATCGTCAGCCAGATGTTCGGGGCGGATTTCTCCATGCACCATGGCAAGCGCGGCGGGGAAGGAGGTTGAATATTGTGCCTCGTCCGACAGCCGGGGATCGTTCATCGCCAGGCGCACGGACTCATGGAAGGTCTCGACCTCGATCCGCTCCACCCGTTCGGGCGGCAGGTTGTGCGCCCGGCGCAGCGCCAGTACCGCCTCGACCGGCGCATGGGCCCAGCGGCAGACCGGATAGGGTTTGAAATACTGCTGCAGGATCGCCCAGCGGTCGCCGAGGTCGGCCCAGAACTCCGGCGCGTCCTCCACGGTGACGGCGGGGGCGCCGGTGAACCCCCTTTCGGCGAGCAGCGCGGCTGAGACCCCCGCCATCGAGCCCCAGCCGGAGCCGTCCTTGACCATGGTGGGATAGTCGATACAGCGCATCATCTGGCTGCGCGGCCCGTGGTATTCGGCGATGCCGAGGGCGTGGCGGGTGGTCTCATGATTGAGCTTCAGCAACCGCGCGGCGGCGGCGGCGGCGGTGACCGCGCCCCAGCTGCCCGAGGTATGGAACTCCGGCACACTGCCATGCTGCGCCTCCGCCGCGCGGGCGCCGAATTCATAGCCCATGACGATAGTGGCGAGGAACTCTTCGCCCGATACCCCCTGCCGCTGCGCGAGCGTCAGCGCGGCGGGAAAAAGCGGGCAACCGATATGCCCCTTGGCGGGGTTGTATCCGTCGTGGCCGTCGAGCGAGTCGATCATCATGCCGCCGGCCAGCGCTACCCCGGGCGGGCTGGCGCGGCGGCTGTCGAACAGCATCGGTGCGCTGCCGCCGAAATGCTCCGCCGCATGATCGCGTATGATCCGGCTGAGCCGGGTGCCATGGCCCCCGGCGGCGATGCCGATCAGGTCGAGCAGGGCCATTTCGGCGCGGGCCCATACCTGGTGCGGCAGATCGGCCCAGTGCAGGCCGTGGATGAGGTCGAGCGGTGTCATGCCTGCAGCCTGAGCGCGCGGGCAGGGCGCGGCTGGTCCGTTTGCGACATGGTTTTGTACGTTCTGGGCCGGGTCCTGTACCTTTCTGGCCCGAGTGGGGCGCGCGCGGATCGCGGCGGGGCTGCGGGCGTGTTTTCACGCGGAGCGGCGCACTGCATTCGCCTTTGGTGAATTCTCGCCACCCGCTCTTGACCGCCCCCGATCCGCGCCGCACAAACACCGCATGAGCGAAATTTTCACTGGCAGTTTCACCCAGCAGGAGCCGATCCCCGAGGACGGGATCGAAGCGGCGCTGGCCGTGCTGCGCCATGGCCGCCTGCACCGCTACAACGTCGCCCCCGGAGAGCTGGGCGAGGCCGCCCTGCTGGAACAGGAGTTCGCCGCCCAGATGGGCGCGAAATACTGTCTCGCCGTGACCTCGGGCGGTTATGCGATCTCCACCGCGCTGCGGGCTGCCGGGGTGAAGCCGGGCGATCCGGTGCTGTCCAACGCCTTTACACTGGCCCCGGTTCCCGGCGCCATCGCCTCGATCGGCGCGCGGCCTGTATTCGTCGGCGTGACCGAAGGGCTGACCATCGATCTCGACGATCTGGCGGCCAAGGCGGATCAGGCCCGGGTTCTGCTGCTCAGCCATATGCGCGGCCATATCTGCGACATGGACCGGTTGATGGCGATCTGCGACGCCGCCGGCATCACCGTGATCGAGGATTGCGCCCATACCATGGGGGCGGCGTGGAACGGGGTGCCGTCGGGACGGCACGGGGCGGTGGGCTGCTACTCCTGCCAGACGTACAAACATGTGAACTCCGGCGAGGGCGGGCTGTTGATCACCGACGACGAAGAGATCGCGGCGCGGGCGGTGATCCTGTCGGGCTCCTACATGCTGTACGAACGCCATCTCGCCGCCCCGGCCCCGGAAGTGTTCGAGCGGGTCAAATACGACACCCCCAACATCTCTGGCCGGATGGACAATCTGCGCGCGGCGATCCTGCGGCCGCAGCTGCGCGCGCTCGACACCCAGGTGACACGCTGGAACGACCGCTACCAGGTGTTGGAGGAGGGGCTGCGCGGCACCCCCGGCCTGACGCTGATCGAGCGGCCCGGGGCGGAGACATATGTCGGGTCCTCTATCCAGTTCCTGCTGCTTGACTGGCCGCAGGACAAGATCCGCGCGGTGCTGAGCCGTTGCGCGGCGCGGGGGGTGGAACTGAAGTGGTTCGGCGCGCCGGAGCCGCATGGCTTCACCTCGCGCTACGACAGCTGGCGCTATGCGCCGTCCGACCCGATGCCGGCGACCGACCGTATCCTCTCCGGCATCCTCGACATGCGGGTGCCGCTGACCTTCAGCCAGGAGGATTGTGCCCTGATCGCACGCATCATCCGCGCCGAGGTGGGATCGGTGTTTCAGGACGCGCCCGCGGAAATTCGGTCTTAAGGGCTTGATCCGAGGGGGGACGCATGTCAACTGTGACATATATGCGGTTTTTCGCATCTAGCCCGTCAGTGCTTTTTTCCTTACATGGCAATGTAATTGCTGGGTAAATGCGGCGAGTAGCCGATTTTTCCACTGGATCTCGCGTGGGAAATTCAGGCGTATGTTTCAAATCTCAATTACATGTTGACTTACGGTCGTTTCAGCAACCTATAGTAGTGAGGGGCAAGAATAACGAAGGTCCGGACGTGTTTCCGGGCGGCACTGAGGAGTAGTTTCATGACAGGCGGCACAGTCCAATCGGACTTGGCGACCCTCTTTCCGACGATCGTAAGGCGGCCCGCCGGGGCGGGGGCCGGCGAGAGCTTTCTGGCCTACGCGCTGGATCAGCACGCCTTGGTGAGTGTCGCGGATGCAGACAGGAAGATCGTCTACGTGAACGATCTGTTCGCTCAGATCAGCGGGTATGCCAAAGAGGAACTGATCGGTCAGACCCATAATATCCTGAGGTCGGAAGAGCATCCCCAGGCCTTTTACCAGGAGCTGTGGAGCACGATTACCAGCGGCAAGACCTGGAGCGGCGAGGTCAAGCACATCCGCAAGACCGGCGAACCCTATTGGGTCAAGGCGACGGTGGTGCCGTTTTTCTCTCCGAACGGGCGGCCGGAGAAGTTTCTGTCGATCCACACCGATATCACCGACATCAAGCTGGCCGAGGCGCAGTTGCAGCGGCAGATGTCCTTCGATCTGATCAAGGATGAGATCTATCTGTTCTGGCCCGACACGCTGCATGTCTTCTACGTCAACCAGAGCGGTCGCATCCGGATGCGGGCGCTGGGCAGCGCGATGACCAACCTCACCCCGTTCAAGCTGCTTCACGGGGTTTCGGAACGCGCCTTCGCCGACCGGCTGGCGCCGTTGCTCTCGGGCGAGCGGAAATGGACGAACTTCGAGGCCGAGCAGTTGCGCCCCGATGGCCGCACCACGCCGGCGGAGGTAACGATCCAGCTGATCCGGCCGCTGGACGAAAGCCCGCGTTTCCTGGCCCATGTGCGCAATATCAGCCAGCGCAAGCAGGCCGAAATGGCCAAGCAACAGTTTGTCGCCAATGTAAGCCACGAGCTGCGCACGCCGCTGACCGCGATCAAGGGGGCCTTCGGACTGATCAAGACGGGGCTGTCGCGGAAAGGGCCGGAACAGGCCGGGCCGCTGGCCGATATGGGTTTGAAGAACACCGCGCGGCTGGAGTCGCTGATCGAGAACCTTCTGGATATGGAGCGGATCGCGACCGGGCGGATGGTGTCGAACCTGTCGACGGTGAACCTGAACGAGGTGATCGAACAGGCCGTGGCCGATGTCGCCAGCTACAAGCCCGGGAAAAAGGTCGGGGTCGAATTCGCCGGCGAAGAGGCCCCCTTGTACATCAAGGGCGACGCAGAAGGATTGTCCAAGGTGTTCGCCATCCTGCTGTCCAACGCGGTCAAGTTCTCGCACGACGGCGGCGCGGTCGAAATCCGCTCGAAACGGGACGGCGCGCGAATTTCCGTTTCGGTGGCCGACCGCGGCATTGGCATCCCGGAGCATTTCCTGCCTCAGGTCTTCGCACCGTTCACTCAGGCGGACCCGTCGGATACCCGGCGGTCGGACGGGGCGGGCCTTGGCCTCGCCATCGCGCGTTCGATCATCGAGGAGCACGGGGGTGCGATCAAGATTCGCAGCACCGAAGGCGAGGGGACGGAGGTCTCCTTCTACCTGATTTCCAGCGGCAAGGACGCATCGAACGACCCCTCCGAAGCCGTGACCTGAGCTTCGGGGGGACCCCGGTCGCCAAGCAGCGCTTGACGCGACTCATTTCTTGCACGTATTAAATGAACAAACGTTCAATAAGCGTCTCGGAGGGGGCCATGTTCAACGCAACGATGCAATTCGATCTGGGGGAGGACGTGAATGCGCTACGCGATGCGGTGCATCGCTGGGCGCAGGAGCGGGTGAAGCCGATGGCGGCCGAGATCGACCGCAGCAACAATTTTCCCGCCGAGCTGTGGCGGGAAATGGGCGAGCTGGGTCTGCTCGGGATCACCGTGTCCGAGGAATACGGCGGTGCCGGCATGTCCTATCTGGCGCATACCATTGCGGTCGAGGAGGTGGCGCGCGCCTCTGCCTCGGTTTCGCTGTCCTACGGGGCGCATTCCAACCTCTGCGTCAATCAGATCAAGCTGAACGCGAGCGAAGAGCAGAAGAAGAAATACCTGCCCAAGCTGATCTCGGGCGAACATGTGGGCGCGCTGGCGATGAGCGAACCCAGCGCTGGCTCCGACGTGGTGTCGATGAAGCTGCGGGCGGAAAAGCGCAACGGCTACTATGTGCTGAACGGCAACAAGTACTGGATCACCAACGGGCCGGATGCCGACACGCTGGTGGTTTATGCCAAGACCGACCCGGAGGCCGGCTCCAAGGGCATCACCGCCTTCATCGTCGAAAAGACCATGAAGGGGTTTTCGACCTCGCCGCATTTCGACAAGCTGGGGATGCGCGGCTCCAACACCGCCGAACTGATCTTCGAGGATTGCGAAGTGCCGTTCGAAAACGTGCTGGGCGAAGAGGGCAAGGGCGTCCGCGTTCTGATGTCGGGCCTGGATTACGAGCGGGTGGTGCTGGCCGGCATCGGCACCGGCATCATCGCCGCCTGTCTGGATGAAATCATGCCCTACCTGGCCGAGCGCAAGCAGTTCGGCCAGCCGATCGGGAACTTCCAGCTGATGCAGGGCAAGATCGCGGATATGTACACCGCGATGAACTCGGCCCGCGCCTATGTCTATGAGGTCGCCAAGGCCTGCGACAAGGGCACCGTCACCCGCCAGGACGCTGCGGCCTGCTGCCTCTATGCTTCGGAACAGGCGATGGTGCAGGCGCATCAGGCGGTTCAGGCGATGGGCGGGGCGGGCTTCCTGTCCGATGCTGCCGTCAGCCGGATCTTCCGCGATGCCAAGCTGATGGAGATCGGCGCTGGCACCAGCGAAATCCGCCGCATGCTGATCGGCCGCGAACTGATGGGGTCGATGGCCTGATCTGCAGGCCCGGAACGTAAACGGTCCGCGCGACCGAGGGAGACGCGCGGACCGATCGGCAACGCAGGGCGCACAGCCCGGCGCTGTTGGGAGGATCAGAAACGGTGAACGTAGGAAATGCCCCAGACCAGCGGGTCGATCTCGGCCTTGCCGATATAGGCGCCGTTCAGGGTCACGTCGGACTCGATATTGATCCAGCGCACATCCACCCGCAGCGATCCGCGGTCGCTGACCGCGTAATCGACCCCGGCATGGGCCGCGACGCCGAAGGAATCGTCGATCTTCAGCACCCCCAGCGGCGAGCTTTCGTTCCAGAAGGTGGTGTAGTTCAGACCGATCCCGACGAAGGGCGTGAAATCCGACTGCGTCGGGATATGATAGTTCAGCGACAGGGTGGGCGGCAGATGCTTGGCGGAACCGGCATAGGCGCCGCCGAGATAGATGTCATGCTTGAACGGCGCCGCCGCCAGCAGTTCGATGCCCCAGTTGTCGCGGAAGAAATATTCTCCGGCAATGGTCGGGCGCACGCTTTCGTCGATTGTCGCGGGCAAACCGGCCAGCGTTCCGTTGTCGGACTGCGGATCGACATAGCCGAATCCGAAGCCCACGGTCCAATCCCCCTGGGATTGCGCCGCCAGCGGACTGGCGAGCGCCGCCGCAAGGGCGGTCGTGTAAAGCAAAGCAGCGGTTTGGCGTGTCATCTTGCTGTCCTTTCGTATTTTCGTAGCCGCAGCATCGCAGTGTTGCGTCGGGCCGGCGCTGATCTGGGTCAATCCGGTGGCGGTTTCCCAGTCGGGCCGGCGCGGAGAAAACAGAAGGAAATGGCGTATTTTCAAGGGGATATGTCATGACATTCTCTGGCTGCATCCCTGGATTGACGTCAGCGGGCGGCTGGGACGTCCCGGACCGGCTCAACATGTCGGCGCAATGCCTGGACGGTGATCCTGATGCGCTGGCAATCATCGACCTGACCGGGGCTGAACGCCATGACGTGACCCGCGGTGCATTGGCGATATTGGCCGATGCGCTCGCCCGCCGTCTGCTGGCCGAGGGGGTGGCGCGCGGCGACCGGGTGGGGGTGCTGCTGACGCAATCGCCCTGGACCGCGGCCTCGCATCTGGCGATCTGGAAAATCGGCGCGATTTCAGTACCCTTGTTCAAGCTCTTCAAGCATGACGCACTGCAAAGCCGGGTGGGCAACGCTGGCGCAAAACTGGTCCTGACCGATCCGGAGGGGGCAGAGCTGTTGGGCGATCTGGCGCCGGCGATGATGGTGGAAAGCGCCGGCATTGACGGCGCTCCGGTCGCCTGCGCCGACACCGGGCCGGAGGATCCGGCGGTGCTGATCTACACCTCCGGGACCACTGGCGCGCCCAAGGGCGCGCTGCACGGGCATCGGGTACTCACCGGCCATCTGCCGGGCGTCTGGCTCAGCCACGATCACCTTGGGCAGCAGGGCGATTGCCTGTGGACACCGGCGGACTGGGCCTGGATCGGTGGTCTGTTCGACGTGCTGATGCCGGGGCTGGCGCTGGGCGTTCCCGTGGTCGCCGCGCGGATGGAGAAATTCACCACCGAGGGCGCGGCAGAGATCATCGCGCAGGGCGGCGTGCGCAACGTGTTCTTCCCGCCCACCGCGCTCCGCATGCTGAAGGCGGCGGACCAGGCCATTCCCGGCCTGCGCTCGGTCGCCTCGGGCGGCGAGCCGCTGGGGGCCGAGATGCTGGCCTGGGGCCGCCGCGCCTTCGGCCTCGATATCAACGAGTTCTACGGCCAGACCGAATGCAACATGATCGCCACCTCCTGCGGTGCCGATTTTCCGGCCCGCCCGGGCTGTATCGGCAAGCCGGTGCCGGGGCATGAGATCGCGGTGCTGGACGCCGACGGCACCCCCACCATGGAAGAGGGCGACGTCGCCGTGCGCCGCGGCTCCGCCTCGATGCTGCTGGAGTACTGGCAGAACCCGGAAGAGACGGCGAAGAAATTCCATGGGGATTGGCTGATCACCGGCGACCGCGGCATCTGGGAAGACGACTACCTCCGCTTCATGGGGCGCGAGGACGACGTCATCACCTCTGCCGGCTACCGCATCGGGCCGGCAGAGATCGAGGATTGCCTGCTGACCCATCCGGCGGTCGCCACCGTCGGCGTGGTCGGCAAGCCCGATCCGCTCAGAACTGAGATCGTCAAAGCCTATGTGGTGCTGAAAGGCGGTGCCGAGGCGAGCGAGAAAGAGCTTCAGGCGTATGTCAAGGAACGGCTGGCAAGCTACTCCTATCCAAGGGAAATCTCTTTTCTGGATGCCCTGCCGATGACCGTCACCGGCAAGGTGATCCGCAAGGAACTCAAACGCCGCGCGGCGGCGGAAATGGAGGCCGAACAATGAAACTCACATCCAAGATCATTCCCTCGTCCGAGGAGTTTCAGGCCAACCGTGCCGCCCATCTCGACGCGCTGGAGGTGGTCAGCCGGGCGGCACAGATGGCGGCCGAGGGCGGCGGCGAGAAATCCCGCGCCCGCCATGTTTCCCGCGGCAAGATGCTGCCGCGCGAGCGGGTGGCCAACCTGCTCGATCCCGGCTCGCCCTTCCTCGAAATCGGCGCCACCGCGGCGCATGACATGTACGACAATGCCGCCCCCGCCGCCGGGGTGATCGCCGGCATCGGCCGGGTCGAGGGGCAGGAGGTCATGGTGGTCTGCAACGATGCCACCGTGAAGGGCGGCACCTATTACCCGATGACGGTCAAGAAACACCTGCGCGCGCAGGAGATCGCGGCCGAATGCGGGCTGCCCTGCGTCTATCTGGTCGACAGTGGCGGCGCCAACCTGCCGCAGCAGGACGAGGTGTTCCCGGATCGCGACCATTTCGGCCGCATCTTCTACAATCAGGCCAACATGTCCGCCCGCGGCATCCCGCAGATCGCCGTTGTCATGGGCTCCTGCACCGCCGGGGGCGCCTATGTACCAGCGATGTCGGACGTGACCATCATCGTCAAGGAACAGGGCACCATCTTCCTCGCCGGTCCGCCGCTGGTGAAGGCCGCGACGGGCGAGGTGGTCAGCGCCGAGGACCTCGGCGGCGGCGACGTGCACACCCGCCTGTCCGGCGTGGCCGACTATCTGGCCGAGGATGACGCCCACGCGCTGGCGCTGGCCCGCCGTGCCGTCAGCCACCTCAACCGCGCCAAGCCGCAGACGGTGCAATGGCAGAGCCCGGAAGAGCCCGCCTATGACCCCGACGAGATCCTCGGCGCCGTGCCGGCCGATCTGCGTACACCCTATGATATCCGCGAGGTGATCGCGCGCACCGTCGACGGCTCCCGCTTCGACGAGTTCAAGCCACGCTTCGGCGAGACCATTGTCACCGGTTTCGCCCATATCATGGGCTGCCCGGTGGGGATCGTCGCCAATAACGGCGTGCTGTTCTCCGAGGCCGCGCAAAAGGCCGCGCATTTCGTGGAACTGTGCAGTCAGCGCCATATCCCGCTGATTTTCCTGCAGAACATCACCGGCTTCATGGTTGGCCGCAAATACGAGAACGAGGGCATCGCGCGCCACGGCGCCAAGATGGTCACCGCCGTGGCCACCACCAATGTGCCCAAGATCACCATGCTGGTCGGCGGCTCCTTCGGCGCCGGCAACTACGGCATGGCCGGGCGTGCTTATCAGCCGCGCTTCCTCTGGACCTGGCCCAACAGCCGCATCTCGGTGATGGGCGGGGAACAGGCGGCAGGCGTGCTCGCCACCGTCAAGCGCGACGGCATCGAGCGTTCGGGCGGTAGCTGGTCAGCCGAGGAAGAAGCGGAGTTCAAACGCCCCACGCTGGAGATGTTCGAACGCCAGTCGCACCCGCTCTACGCCTCCGCCCGGCTCTGGGACGACGGCGTGGTCGACCCGCGCAAGACGCGACAGGTGCTGGCGCTGAGCCTCAGCGCCTCGCTCAACGCGCCGATCGACGACACCCGCTTCGGCGTGTTCCGGATGTGATTGGGTAGGGCAGGGAGGCCGACATGATCGAAACCCGACTGACAGACCGCTTCGGCATCGACCACCCGGTGCTCTGCGCGCCGATGGCTTTGGCTACGGGCGGACGGCTGGCGGCGGCAGTGACCCGCGCCGGGGGCCTCGGCCTGATCGGCGGCGCCTATTGCGATGCCGACTGGATCGCGCGGGAGTTCGAGGCGGCGGGCAATACTTCCGTCGGCTGCGGCTTCATCACCTGGAAACTGGCGGAAACGCCGGGCCTGCTGGACGAGGTGCTCGCCCGCAAGCCCGCCGCCATCTTCCTCTCCTTTGGCGATCCCGCGCCCTTCGCCCCCGCGATCCGGGCTGCGGGTATCCCGCTGATCTGCCAGGTGCAGACGCTGGCAGATGCCAAGAACGCCGCCGGGGCAGGGGCCGACGCGATCGTCGCCCAGGGCGCCGAAGCCGGGGGGCATGGGGAGAAACGGGCAACCCTGACACTGGTGCCGGAGGTGGCCGACTGGCTCGCAGCCAACGCGCCCGATACGCTTTTGCTCGCCGCAGGCGGTATCGCCGATGGCCGGGGTCTGGCAGCAAGCCTGATACTGGGCGCCGACGGCGTGCTGGTGGGCTCCCGCTTCTGGGCCAGCGCGGAATCGCTGGCCGCCCCGGGCATGACCGGGGCCGCCATCGCCGCCACCGGCGACGACACCATCCGCAGCACGGTGATGGACGTCGCGCGCGGCCTGACATGGCCCGGCCGTTTCACTGCGCGCGTTTTGAAGAACCCGGTCACCGACCGCTGGCACGACGATCCCGAAGGCCTGGCAGAAAACGCCGATGCGATTGCGGCGGGCTGGAAAAAAGGCTGGGACGCGGGCGATCCGGCCCGCGCCAATACCTTCGTGGGTGAGGCCGCGGGCCTGATCCATGACCGCCCGCCGGCGGCAGACATCCTGACCGCCATGGTCACGCAGGCCGAGGCGCTGCTGGGCGGCGGCTGGCGGGGAGCGTTGAAATGACCGCGCAAAGCCTCTCCACATTTCCGACCAGTCATTCTCAGGCGGAAACGATCCCGGGGGATCGCCACAGGAGCGCCGTTGCTCCGACCGGCAATGGCGACGGGCAGAGCCCCCGCTCTGCGGCAGACGAAAGGACCTGACATGTTCACCAAAATCCTGATCGCCAACCGCGGCGAAATCGCTTGTCGCGTGATCGAAAGCGCCCGTGCCATGGGGGTGCGGACGGTGGCGGTTTACTCCGACGCTGACGCCGGTGCGAAACATGTACAATTGGCCGATGAAACCGTACATATCGGCGCCTCCGCTCCGGCCGAAAGCTACCTTCGCGGCGAGGTGATCATTGCCGCCGCGCAGCAGACCGGCGCACAGGCGATTCACCCGGGCTATGGTTTCCTCTCGGAGAACCCCGATTTCGTCGAGGCGGTCGAGGCCGCGGGCCTCACCTTTATCGGCCCCTCGGCGCAGGCGATCCGCGCCATGGGCCTCAAGGACGCCGCCAAGAAGCTGATGGAAGAGGCCGGGGTTCCGGTCGTTCCCGGCTATCATGGTGACAATCAGGACCCGGAACATCTGTCCGGCGCCGCCGACACCATCGGCTATCCGGTGCTGATCAAGGCGGTCGCGGGTGGCGGCGGCAAGGGCATGCGCAAGGTGGCAAGCCCGGAAGACTTCGCCGCAGCTCTCGAAAGCGCCAGGTCCGAGGCGCGCACCGCCTTCGGCAACGATGCGGTTCTAATCGAGAAATTCGTGGAAAAACCGCGCCATATCGAGGTGCAGGTGTTCGGCGACGGCACCGATGCCGTGCATCTGTTCGAGCGCGACTGCTCGCTGCAGCGCCGCCACCAGAAGGTGATCGAGGAGGCTCCGGCGCCCGGCATGACGCCCGAGATGCGCGCGGCGATGGGCGAGGCCGCCGTGCGGGCGGCGCGCGCCATCGGTTACAAGGGGGCGGGCACCATCGAGTTTATCGTCGATGCCTCCGACGGGCTGCGCTCCGACCGGTTCTGGTTCATGGAGATGAACACACGGCTGCAGGTCGAACACCCGGTGACCGAGGCGATCACCGGGATCGACCTTGTGGAATGGCAACTGCGCGTCGCTGCCGGCGAGCCGCTGCCGCTCAGGCAGGACGACATCGCATTGACCGGCCACGCCTTCGAGGCGCGGCTTTATGCCGAGGATGTGCCGAAAGGCTTCCTTCCGGCCACCGGCACGCTCACCCATCTGGATTTCCCGGCCGAGGCGCGTATCGACAGCGGTGTGCGGGCGGGCGACACGATCAGCCCGTTCTACGACCCGATGATCGCCAAGGTGATCACCCATGGCCCCACACGCGCCATCGCGCTGGCCCGCATGACCCGCGCGCTGGAGCAGAGCGAGGTGGCAGGCTCGGTCACCAACCTCGCCTTCCTTGCGGCGCTGACCCGTCACGCCGGCTTCGCATCGGGCGATGTGGATACCGGCCTGATCGAGCGCGACCTGGACGGGCTGATCGAGGCCGCGGTTCCTACGCCGCCGCTGCTGGCGCAGGCCGCCTTCGCCGCTGCCGGTCTGATGGACGCCGGCGCCGATACCGGCTTTACCCTCTGGGCGCCGCTGTCGCGCAGCGTGACGCTGCAGCAGGGCGATGAGGAGATCACCGTCGCGATCCGGTCGCGCGGCGCCGACAGCGCGCTGATCGCGCTGGACGGGCAGGACATCGAGGCGCAGCGCGGCGATGCCGGCTGGAGCTTTGATGGCGCCCGCGCCGTTCCGATGGCCCGGTCCGGGGCAGAGATCACGCTGTTCGACGGGCCCGGCCACGTCTTCACCGTGGTCGATCCGCTCGATCGCGCGGCGGAGGGTGCGGCCGGCGGCAACCTGATCGAGGCACCGATGCCGGGGCTGGTGAAGGCCGTCTTCGTCGCCGCCGGTGATCCCGTGGAGGCGGGCCAGAAGCTTGCCATTCTGGAGGCGATGAAGATGGAACATACCCTGACCGCGGCGCGTGACGGCACCGTGGCCGAGGTTCTGGCCGAGGCCGGTGCGCAGGTCGAGGCCGGGGCGCCGCTGGTGCGGCTGGAGGATGAAGAGGGCTGAGCGGCGGGCCGCCGCGCAATTGATGTGAGAAGAAGCGGGAAAGGGACGCAGGATGGGTGAACGGGTCGAGATCTTCGAGGTTGGCCCCCGCGACGGGCTGCAGAACGAAAAGCGCCCGATCCCGGTGGCCGAAAAGGTGGCGCTGGTCGACTGCCTGAGCCGGGCAGGCTTCCGGCGCATCGAATGCGCCAGTTTCGTCAGCCCCAAGTGGGTGCCGCAGATGGCCGGCAGCGGCGAGGTCCTGGCGGGCATCACCCGCGCGCCGGGCGTGCGCTATGCCGCGCTGACGCCCAATATGCGCGGGTTCGAGGATGCGGTGGCCGCCAAGGCCGACGAGGTGGCGATCTTTGCCGCCGCCTCCGAAGGGTTCTCCAAGGCCAATATCAACGCCACCATCGAGGAAAGCGTGGCCCGCTTCGCACCGATCCTGGAGGCCGCGAAAGAGATCGGTCTGCCGGTGCGCGGCTATATCTCCTGCGTGACCGATTGCCCCTACGACGGGCCGACCCCGCCCGCGAAGGTGGCGGAGGTGGCGGCAACGCTCTGGTCGATGGGCTGCTACGAGATCTCGTTGGGCGATACCATCGGACAGGGTACGCCGGAGAGCATCGCGGCGATGCTGCGTGCGGTCACCGGCGAGGTGCCGGCGGAGAAGCTGGCCGGGCACTACCACGACACCGCGGGGCGGGCGCTGGACAATATCGACGCCTCGCTGGAGCTGGGTGTGCGGGTGTTCGATGCCGCGGTGGGCGGTCTGGGCGGATGCCCTTATGCGCCGGGTGCGGCGGGCAATGTGGCGACCGAGGCGGTACAGGCGCATCTGGAGCGGCTGGGATACCAGACGGGGCTGGATGCGGCGGTGATCGCCGAGGCGGCCGATATGGCGCGGGCGATGCGCGCCGGAACGGGCGAGGGGGCCTGATACCATGTACGAGACCATCACAATCGACACCGACGCGCGCGGCGTCGCCACGCTGACCCTGAACCGGGTCGAGAAACACAATGCAATGTCGGCCACCATGATCGCCGAACTGGCGCAGGCGGCAGAGCAGCTGGCCGCCGACGATGCGGTGCGCGCGGTGATCCTGACCGGCGCCGGCAAGAGTTTCTGCGCCGGCGGCGATCTGGCCTGGATGCAGGCGCAGATGGCTGCCGATCCCGAAACCCGCTTTGTCGAGGCGCGCAAGCTCGCCCTGACGCTGCAGGCGCTCAATACCCTGCCGAAGCCGCTGATCGGCGCGCTGCAGGGCAATGCCTTCGGCGGCGGTGTCGGGCTGGCTTCGGTCTGCGATGTGACGCTGGGCGCGGATCATCTGAAGATGGGGCTGACGGAAACCCGGCTCGGGCTGATCCCGGCCACCATCGGCCCCTATGTCGTCTCCCGCATGGGGGAGGCGCGGGCGCGCCGGGTGTTCATGTCGGCGCGGATATTCGACGCGGCCGAGGCGGTGGAACTGGGGCTGCTGGCCCGTGCCGTGCCGGCCGAGGATCTGATGGCGGCGGCCGAGGCCGAGGTGGTGCCGTATCTGTCCTGCGCGCCGGGTGCCGTGGCGGCGGCGAAACGGCTGACGCGCGAGCTGGGTCCGCGCATCGACGACGAGGTTATCGACCACACCATCCGCGCCCTGGTCGACCGATGGGAAGGCGGCGAGGCGCAGGAGGGCATCGCGGCCTTCTTCGACAAGCGCAAGGCGAACTGGGTCAAGGACGCTTGAGCACTTAGGATCGGCGTCCTCTTCAGCCTCTCCCGCCGCGCGGGCGGGGCTGGCGTCCGGTCTTTTCTGGCTTCAAATACTCCGGGGGAGTCGTGGCCTGCCATGGCGGGGGCAGCGCCCCCTTTTTTCACGCCGAGGCGACAGAGCGAAAGACTCACCGCAGCGCGGAAATCCACCATGCGGCGCAATGTGCGGAATACCGTCGCATACGATATGGTTCACCCCACGACGCCGCGTCGCGGCATTCCGGGGTCAGAAGCCGGAAAACCCCAACACATTCAATAATTTGAAGTTGATGTCACAGCTCAAAACTACCGTCCCGGAATGGCCCGGCCTCGGTTGACGCTCCGGACCGGCGGGAGTAGAGAAGCGGCAGGTCAACATGCCAATTGACGGCGCGCCACCCGAACGCGCGCGGGAAAGGAGCCTTTCGTGGAAGATCTGTTGCGGGAATACCTCCCGATTCTGGTGTTTCTGGCCGTCGCCATCGGGCTTGGGCTGGTTCTGATCCTCGCGGCTGTCGTTCTTGCGGTCCGCAATCCCGATCCGGAAAAGGTCAGCGCCTATGAATGCGGCTTCAATGCATTCGACGACGCGCGGATGAAATTCGACGTCCGCTTCTATCTTGTGTCGATCCTGTTCATCATCTTCGATCTGGAGATTGCCATGCTGTTTCCCTGGGCCGTGGGCTTCAAGGATCTCAGCGATGTCGGTTTCTGGTCCATGATGGTATTCCTCGGGGTGCTGACCGCGGGCTTTGCCTATGAATGGAAGAAGGGGGCGCTGGAATGGGAGTGATGACGGGGGTCAACACCGCCGGGGCCGACAAGGAAGTCGCCACCCAGGCGCTGAACCGCGAGCTGCAGGACAAAGGGTTCCTGCTGACCTCGTCGGAGGACATCATCAACTGGGCGCGCACCGGCAGCCTGCACTGGATGACCTTCGGTCTGGCCTGCTGCGCGGTCGAGATGATGCATACCTCGATGCCGCGCTACGACGCCGAACGCTTCGGCATCGCGCCGCGCGCCTCTCCGCGCCAGTCCGACGTGATGATCGTGGCCGGGACGCTGACAAACAAGATGGCTCCGGCGCTGCGCAAGGTCTACGACCAGATGCCCGAACCGCGTTACGTGATCTCGATGGGCTCCTGTGCCAACGGCGGCGGCTACTATCACTACAGCTATTCGGTGGTGCGCGGCTGCGACCGCATCGTGCCGGTCGACGTCTACGTGCCCGGCTGCCCGCCGACGGCCGAGGCGCTGCTCTACGGGCTGATGCAACTGCAGCGCAAGATTCGCCGCACCGGGACGATCGTGCGCTGAGGCGCGCGCGGATGGAGAGAGCACGATGAGCGAAGCACTGAAAGAGCTGGGCGCGCATATCGAGATCAAGCGCACCGATTGCGTCCTGGGCTGGGATGTCAGCCATGGTGAGCTGAACGTCGACGTGGCGCCGGCCAACCTGCTGGGGTTTGTCGAGTTTCTGACGACCGACCCGACCTGCAAATTCTCGACCCTGGTGGACATCACCGCGGTGGACTACCCGGACCGGCCGAAACGGTTCGACGTGGTCTATCACCTGCTGTCGATGTACCAGAATCAGCGCATCCGCCTGCGGGTTTCGATCCGCGAGGAGGACATGGTGCCCTCGATCATCGGCATTCACCCCTCGGCCAACTGGTTCGAGCGTGAAGTTTTCGACATGTTCGGCATCCTGTTCTCGGGCCATCCGGACCTGCGCCGGATCCTGACTGACTATGGTTTCCGCGGCTATCCGCTGCGCAAGGATTTCCCGACCACCGGCTATACCGAGGTGCGTTACGACGAGGTGGAAAAACGCGTCGTCTACGAACCCGTCAGCCTGGTTCAGGAATACCGGCAGTTCGATTTCATGAGCCCCTGGGAAGGCGCCGAATACATCCTGCCGGGGGACGAAAAGCAGGAGGCCAAGTGATGGAATTCCTGTTCTGGGCAATCTTCGCGATCACCGCGGTGCCGATGCTGAAGCTGCTGCCGCATTTCGGCATCAACAAATACTGGGCGCTGGCCTGTGTCATCCCGATCGCCGTGCCGATCCTGGCCTGGGTCATGGCGGTGAAACTGCAAGAGCTGGAGAAACTCTGATGGACGGCTCCAAAGGCTTCGAAGACGCCCTGACCGGCGAACAGAAGATCCGCAATTTCAACATCAACTTCGGGCCCCAACACCCGGCCGCCCACGGCGTGCTGCGTCTGGTGCTGGAACTCGACGGCGAGATCGTCGAGCGCTGCGATCCGCATATCGGCCTGCTGCACCGTGGCACCGAGAAGCTGATGGAATCCCGCACCTACCTGCAGAACCTGCCGTACTTCGACCGCCTCGACTACGTGGCGCCGATGAACCAGGAACACGCCTGGTGTCTGGCGATCGAAAAGCTGACCGGGGTTGAGGTGCCACGCCGCGCCTCGCTGATCCGGGTGCTTTATTCCGAGATCGGCCGCATCCTGAACCACCTGCTCAACGTGACCACCCAGGCGATGGACGTGGGCGCGCTGACCCCGCCGCTCTGGGGGTTCGAAGAGCGCGAGAAGCTGATGATCTTTTACGAGCGGGCCTGTGGCGCGCGTCTGCACGCGGCCTATTTCCGGCCCGGCGGCGTGCACCAGGACCTGCCGCCCGATCTGATCGACGATATCGAGGCCTGGAGCCGGGAGTTCCCCAAGGTCCTGGACGATATCGACGGGCTGCTGACGGAAAACCGCATCTTCAAGCAGCGCAACGCCGATATCGGCGTCGTGACCGAAGAGGATATCCAGGAGTGGGGCTTCTCCGGGGTCATGGTGCGCGGCTCCGGCCTGGCCTGGGACCTGCGTCGCGCGCAGCCCTATGAATGCTATGACGAGTTCGAGTTCCAGATCCCTGTCGGCAAGAACGGCGACTGCTACGACCGCTACCTCGTCCGCATGGAGGAGATGCGCCAGTCGCTGAAGATCATCCAGCAGGCGATCGAAAAGCTGCGCGCGCCGGAGGGGCAGGGCGATATCCTGGCCCGCGGCAAGCTGACCCCGCCCAAGCGCGGCGACATGAAGACCTCGATGGAAAGCCTGATCCATCACTTCAAGCTCTACACCGAGGGCTTCCACGTGCCCGCCGGCGAGGTCTATGCCGCCGTCGAGGCGCCCAAGGGCGAATTCGGTGTTTATCTGGTGGCCGACGGCTCCAACAAACCCTACCGCGCCAAGCTGCGCGCGCCGGGCTACCTGCACCTGCAGGCGATGGACCATGTCGCCAAGGGGCACCAGCTGGCCGACGTCGCCGCGATCATCGGCACCATGGATGTCGTGTTCGGGGAGATCGACCGCTGATGACCCGCGCGACCGCCCTGCTTCTTCTCAGTAAAAATACTCCCGCCGGAGGCTCCCTCCGGTGCGGCCCGCACAAGGGGACGAAATAATGCTCCGCCGTCTGCATCACGAACAGCCTGACAGCTTTGCCTTCACCCCGGCCAACCTGGCCTGGGCCGAAGCGCAGATGACCAAATACCCCGAAGGCCGCCAGGCCAGTGCGGTCATTCCGCTGCTGTGGCGCGCGCAGGAGCAGGAGGGATGGCTGAGCCAGCCGGCGATCGAATATGTCGCCGACATGCTCGGCATGGCGCATATCCGCGCGCTTGAGGTCGCCTCGTTCTACTTCATGTTCCAGCTGCAGCCGGTGGGCTCGGTCGCCAACATCCAGATCTGTGGCACCACGTCCTGCATGATCTGCGGCGCCGAAGACCTGATCAGCGTCTGCCGCGAGAAGATCGCGCCGAAGCCGCATATGCTGAGCGAAGACGGCAAATTCTCCTGGGAAGAGGTCGAATGTCTGGGCGCCTGCGCCAACGCGCCGATGGCCCAGATCGGCAAGGACTACTACGAAGACCTGACTGCCGAACGCTTTGCCGAGATCCTCGACGAGTTGGCCGCGGGGAAGGTGCCGGTTCCGGGGCCGCAGAACGGGCGGTATTCGTCCGAGCCCAAGTCCGGGCTGGTGACGCTGACCGATTTCGAAAGCGGCCGGACCCAGTACAACGCCAGCGTCGCTCGTGCGGTCGAGCTGGGCGATACCGTCAAGCGCATCGACGGCACCGAGGTCCCGATCCTGACGCCCTGGCTGGGCAAGTCGGGCGCGAAACCCGCCGCCACGGCCGAGGCGCCCGCGCCGCAACCGGCCGCGAAAGCCGCTGCGAAACCGGCCGCCGCGCCGAAAGCCGCACCTGCGGCCGATGTGGAAGAGGCCGAACCCGAGCTGTTGAGCGCGGCGCGCGAGGGCGGGGCGGATAACCTCAAGCTGCTCAAAGGCGTCGGGCCGAAGCTGGAAGAGACCCTGAACGAGCTGGGCTTTTTCCATTTCGACCAGATCGCGGCCTGGGGTCCGGCCGAGATCGCTTGGGTCGACAACCGGCTGAAGTTCAAGGGCCGGATCGAACGCGACGGCTGGATCGAGCAGGCCAAACAGCTTGCCGCCGGCGAGGAAACCGAATTCGCCAAACGGGCGAAAAAAGACAAGATTTACGACTGATCCCGCCGCGCGACGCGCGGGGGACGAAGGTGACGGAAAACGATGAACGACGAGCGTGACAAGGCCATGGCCCGAAAGGGGCGGATCACCGGTGCGGTGATCGCCGTGGCTGGCCTGTCGGCGCTTCTGGCCCCGTGGATCGTAGGTCAGCTCGGCCTGACGATCCGCCATGAGATGCTGATCTATCTGGGATCTCTGGCGGGTTTTGTCTGGGCGTTCGTCAACATCTATCAACTCTGGCGCATGCGCCAGGACAGCCAAGGGTAGCTCTCATGCTCAAGGACCAGGACCGGATCTTTACCAACCTCTACGGGATGCATGACCGCACGCTGAAAGGCGCGATGGCCCGGGGGCACTGGGACGGCACCGCCGGCATCATCGCCAAGGGGCGCGACTGGATCATCCAGCAGATGAAGGACAGCGGGCTGCGCGGGCGCGGCGGCGCGGGCTTTCCGACCGGCCTGAAATGGTCCTTCATGCCGAAGGAAAGCGACGGCCGCCCGGCCTATCTGGTGATCAACGCCGACGAATCCGAACCCGCGACCTGCAAGGACCGGGAGATCATGCGCCACGATCCGCATACGCTGATCGAGGGGGCGCTGATCGCCAGCTTCGCCATGGGCGCGCATGCCTCCTATATCTACATCCGCGGCGAATACATCCGCGAGCGCGAGGCGCTGCAGGCCGCGATTGACGAGGCCTATGACGCCGGTCTGCTGGGCAAGAATGCCGCGAAGTCGGGCTGGGATTTCGACCTGTACCTGCATCACGGGGCAGGGGCCTATATCTGCGGCGAGGAAACCGCGCTGCTGGAAAGCCTCGAAGGCCGCAAGGGCATGCCGCGGATGAAACCGCCGTTCCCCGCCGGTGCCGGCCTTTACGGCTGCCCGACCACGGTGAACAACGTGGAGTCCATCGCCGTCTGCCCGACCATTCTGCGCCGCGGTCCGGAATGGTTCAGCTCCTTCGGCCGGCCGAACAATGCTGGCACCAAGCTGATGGCGCTGACCGGCCATGTGAACAACCCCTGTGTGTTCGAAGAGTCGATGTCGATGTCGGTGCGCGAGATCATCGAACATCATGGCGGCGGCATTCGCGGCGGCTGGGATAACCTCAAGGCGATCATCCCCGGCGGAGCCTCCTGCCCGGTGCTGCCGAAAGAGGCGCTGGAGGATGCCATCTTCGACTTCGACTGGATGCGCGAGAACAAATCGTCCTTCGGCACCGGCTGCATGATCGTGATGGATCAGAACACCGATGTGGTGAAAGCGGTCTGGCGGCTGTCCAAGTTCTTCAAACACGAAAGCTGCGGCCAGTGTACGCCGTGCCGCGAGGGCACCGGCTGGATGAGCCGGGTGATGGACCGTCTGGTCACCGGCGATGCCGAGGTCGAAGAGATCGACATGCTGCTTTCGGTGACAAAACAGGTCGAAGGCCACACCATCTGCGCGCTCGGAGACGCGGCCGCCTGGCCGATCCAGGGCCTGATCCGGCATTTCCGCGAAGAGATCGAGGACCGCATCAAGGCCAAGAAAACCGGGCGCATGGGCGCCATGGCCGCGGAGTGACCGGGGGAATGGGCGTAACCGCAACATATCCCGGTCTGGCCAAGGGGGCGGCGGTCGCCGCGCTCTGCCTGCTGGCGCTTGCCGGCTGCAATGTCGACAAGGACAAGCAGATCCGGTTCGACGGCCACCATTTCCGGACCAAGGCCAAGCCAACCGACCGCAAGGTCGCGCTGGCCCCGTTCACCGTTGAGGTCAAGAACGTCTCGCAATCGCTCAAGGGCGCGCGGGCAGCCGGGGAATATGCCGGCATCCGCTATTGCGTGGTCAACTACGGCTCCTCCCGCATCGACTGGGAAGTGGGGCCGGAGACCGATCCGGAGACCCTGGTGATCGAGAAAGACCAGCTGACGTTCCGCGGGACCTGCCTGAAACCATGAGTATGGCGGCGGCATATCCCCGCCTGTCCGGCTGGCCGTTATTGAATAACGCCGCCGGTTCGGCCTGTGCTGAACGCTCCCAAAAGGAGGGTTCTGTCATGCCGTATCTGTCCGCTGTCCTGATTGCCGCCACCATGTTCCTGGGCCTGCCGGCCGGGGCGGCGGTGGCCAAGCCGCCGCTGCGCGAGGTGCCCGAGATTGCCGACGGCATCTTCACCATCGTCGTCGCCAACGAGATCCGCCGCAAATGCGACGACATCGACGGGCGGCTGATCAAGGGGATCTTCCAGATCCGCCGGCTGAAAGCCAAGGCCAACGATCTGGGCTATTCCGACCGCGACATTCGCGCGCTGCTCGACTCCAAGGCCGAAAAGAGCCGGATGATCGCGCGCGGCAAGACATACATGGCCGGCTTTGAGCTGGACTATGACAAACCGGGCGATCTGTGCCGGCTGGGCCGTCTGGAAATTCAGAACAACAGCGCAATCGGCGCGCTATTGAGGGCGAAATAGACCATGTCTGACCTCCGCAAAGTCAACATCGACGGAACCGAGATCGAAGTGGACGGGGCCATGACCCTGATCCAGGCCTGCGAACAGGCCGGGATCGAGATCCCGCGCTTCTGTTATCACGAGCGGCTGTCGATCGCGGGCAACTGCCGGATGTGCCTGGTCGAGGTCGTGGGCGGCCCGCCGAAGCCCGCTGCCTCCTGCGCCATGCAGGTCCGCGACCTGCGCCCGGGGCCGGAAGGCCAGCCGCCGGTGGTCAAGACCAACTCGCCGATGGTCAAAAAGGCCCGCGAGGGGGTGATGGAGTTCCTGCTGATCAACCACCCGCTGGATTGCCCGATTTGCGACCAGGGCGGCGAATGCGACCTGCAGGACCAGGCGATGGCCTATGGCGTCGACTTCTCGCGCTTCCGCGAGGCCAAGCGCGCGGTGGATGACCTCGATCTGGGGCCGCTTGTCGAAACCCATATGACGCGCTGCATCTCCTGCACCCGCTGCGTGCGCTTCACCTCCGAAGTGGCGGGCATTACCCAGATGGGGCAAACCGGCCGCGGCGAAGATGCCGAGATCACGTCCTATCTGGGCGAGACGCTCGACAGCAACATGCAGGGCAACATCATCGACCTGTGCCCGGTCGGCGCGCTGACCTCCAAGCCTTACGCCTTCACGGCCCGCCCGTGGGAGCTGACCAAGACCGAAACCATCGACGTGATGGATGCGCTCGGCTCGAACATCCGGGTCGATACCAAGGGCCGCGAAGTGATGCGGATCCTGCCGCGCAACCACGACGGCGTGAACGAGGAATGGATTTCCGACAAGACCCGCTTCGTCTGGGACGGGCTGCGTCGCCAGCGGCTGGACCGGCCCTATGTGCGGGAAAACGGCAAGCTGCGCCCGGCAAGCTGGGGCGAGGCCCTGGGCAAGGCCGCCGCCGCGCTGAAGGGCGCGAGCAAGGTCGGCGCGCTGGTCGGCGATCTGGCCCCGGTCGAGGCGGTGTTCGCGCTCAGGCAACTGGTCGAAGGGCTGGGCGGCAATATCGAGGCGCGCACCGACGGCGCGGTGCTGCCCGTCGGCAACCGCTCGGCGTATGTGGGCAATGCGGCGATCGAGGAGATCGACACCGCCAAGGAGATTTACCTGATCGGCAGCAACCCGCGTGACGAGGCGCCGGTTCTGAACGCCCGTATCCGCAAGGCCTGGAGCCATGGCGGCAACGTCCATGTGCTGGGACCCCGGGACATGGACCTGACCTATGATTTCGAGTGGGTTGGTGCGGGCCGTGACGCGCTGAACACGCTGGTGGCCGGGACCAAGCCGGCCGAGGGCGCGCTGGTCATCGTCGGGCAGGGCGCCCTGACCGAAGGCGACGGCGTCGCCGTGCTGGGTCAGGCGATGGCGCTGGCCGAGAAACTGGGCGGCAAGATGCTGGTGCTGCACACCGCCGCCGCCCGCGTCGGCGCGATGGATCTGGGCGCGGTGACCGAAGGCGGGATGACCAAGGCGCTGGACGGCGCCGACGTGGTCTACAGCCTGGGCGCCGACGAGGTGGAGATCGCCGAAGGTCCGTTCGTGATCTATCAGGGCAGCCACGGTGACCGCGGCGCGCATCGCGCCGACGTGATCCTGCCGGGCGCGGCCTACACCGAAGAGGCGGGCCTGTTCGTCAATACCGAAGGCCGGCCGCAACTGGCGATGCGCGCGGGCTTCGCCCCGGGCGAGGCCAAGGAGAACTGGGCGATCCTGCGGGCGCTTTCGGGCGAGATGGGCAACGCGCTGCCCTACGACTCGCTGGCGCAGCTGCGTCAGGCGCTGGTGGGCGAGGTGCCGCATCTGGCGCGCGTCGACGAGGTGATTGAGAACGAATGGCAACCGCTTGAGACCGCGACGCTGAAACAGGGCGACTTTGTCCCGGTGGTGCGCGATTTCTACCTGACCAACCCGATCGCCCGCGCCTCGGCCGTGATGGCCGAGCTCAGCGCCAACGCGGCGGCCCGCAAGTCGGGGAAACTGGCCGCAGAATGATCCGTGCACTGCTCATATCGCCCCTGCTTCTGGCGGCCTGCGACACGCAGACCGGCCACGAGGAGGTGACGCGCTTTGCCCCCGATTACCAGGGGGTTGAGACCCGTCTTCTGGACGGGGATCTGGTGCAGTTCACCGTGGCGATGACCGGTGCGCGCGAGCAGGCCGACCTGGACGCCTATGTCGAATGCGCGGCGGCGCAATATGCGCTGATCCGCGGCTACGGTTTTGCCCGGCATCTGCGGACAAATGTTAATCAAGAGGGTGGCGTGTGGCGTGCAGATGCGGTTTACACCATCTCGCCATCGCTGCCCCGCGGGCTGCGCAAACTCGACGCCGAAGTCGTGGTTGCGCATTGCGCGGAGAACGGAATACCCACGGTGTGAGGACCTATGGCTGACTTCTTTTCCACCCCGGGCGGCATCGCCATCCTGATCCTGGCGCAAGTGCTTGCGGTCGTTGCATTTGTCATGATCTCGCTGTTGTTCCTGGTCTACGGCGACCGCAAGATCTGGGCCGCGGTCCAGATGCGGCGCGGGCCCAACGTGGTGGGCGTCTACGGCCTGCTGCAATCGGTGGCTGACGCGCTGAAATACGTGGTGAAAGAGGTGGTCATCCCTGCCGGGGCCGACCGCACGGTGTTCATCCTGGCGCCGCTCACATCCTTCGTGCTGGCGATGATCGCCTGGGCGGTGATCCCGTTCAACGACGGCTGGGTGCTTTCGGACATTAACGTGGCCATTCTGTACGTTTTCGCCGTCTCCTCGCTGGAGGTCTATGGCGTGATCATGGGTGGCTGGGCCTCGAACTCGAAATACCCGTTCCTGGGCTCGCTCCGCTCGGCGGCACAGATGATCTCCTACGAGGTCTCCATCGGGCTGATCATCATCGGGGTGATCATCTCCACCGGGTCGATGAACTTCTCGCATATCGTCGAGGCGCAGGACGGCAACTACGGGTTCTTCAGCTGGTACTGGCTGCCGCATCTGCCGATGGTGTTCCTGTTCTTCATCTCCTCGCTGGCCGAGACCAACCGCCCGCCCTTCGACCTGCCGGAGGCGGAATCGGAACTGGTGGCCGGCTACCAGGTGGAGTATTCCGCCACGCCCTTCCTGCTGTTCATGGCCGGCGAGTACATCGCGATCTTCCTGATGTGCGCGCTGACCTCGCTGCTGTTCTTCGGCGGCTGGCTGTCGCCGATCCCGGGTATCCCGGACGGGGTGTTGTGGATGGTGGGCAAGATGGCCTTCTTCTTCTTCCTCTTCGCGATGGTGAAGGCGATCACGCCGCGCTACCGCTATGACCAGCTGATGCGGCTGGGCTGGAAAGTGTTCCTGCCGTTCAGCCTGGTCTGGGTGGTGTTCGTCTCCTTCGCCGCGAAATTCGACTGGTTCTGGGGCGCCTTTGCGCGCTGGACCACGGGGGGTTAACAATGACTCAGATCGACTATACCCGCGCCGCCAAATACTTCCTGCTGAACGACTTTTTCGTCGGCATGAAGCTGGGGCTGAAATACTTCTTTGCGCCCAAGGCGACTCTGAACTACCCGCATGAAAAGGGCCCGTTGTCGCCCCGCTTCCGCGGTGAGCACGCGCTGCGCCGCTATCCCAACGGGGAAGAGCGTTGTATCGCCTGCAAGCTGTGCGAGGCGATCTGCCCGGCGCAGGCGATCACCATCGACGCCGAGCCGCGCGAGGACGGCAGCCGCCGCACCACGCGCTATGACATCGATATGACCAAGTGCATCTACTGCGGTTTCTGCCAGGAGGCCTGCCCGGTCGATGCCATCGTCGAGGGACCGAATTTCGAGTTCGCCACCGAGACGCGTGAAGAGCTGTTCTACGACAAGGAGAAGCTGCTCCAGAACGGCGAGCGGTGGGAAGCCGAGATTGCCCGCAACCTGGAACTGGATGCGCCGTACCGATGAACGACACGCCCATCAATCCCTTCGAGGCCATGATGAAGCAGGCCCACGATATGGCCCGGGCCTTCAACCCGGCGCTGGAAAGCTTCAGCCCGAAAGGGTTCGAGGCGCTGTGGCCGACCATGCCCAAGGACGTGATGGAGCTGATGTTCGGCAATGCGGTCAACAAGGGCGGGCTGGATGCCAAGACACGGCTGCTGCTGACTTTGGCGGGGCTGACCATGCAGGGGGCGCAGGCCGATACGGCGGTGCGTCAGACGGTGCGCCACGCCATCGAGGCGGGTGCGAAGAAACAAGAGATCGTGGAAACGATCGGTCAGATGTCGGTGTTTGCCGGCATTCCGGCCATGACCCGGGCGCTGGAACTGGCGCGCGAGGCCATGGGCGGCGAGAACGAGGATGACGAAGCATGAGCGTGTTTGCCTTTTACCTCTTTGCGATCAGCGCCATCGCAGGCGGGCTGTTCACGGTGATCAGCCGCCAGCCGGTCCATTCGGTGCTGTGGCTGATCCTGGCCTTTATCTCTGCGGCGGGGCTGTTCGTGCTGCTGGGGGCGGAATTTGTCGCCATGCTGCTGGTGATCGTCTACGTCGGCGCGGTGGCGGTGCTGTTCCTGTTCGTGGTTATGATGCTCGACGTCGACTTCGCTGAGCTCAAGGCGGAGATGGCCAAGTACATGCCGCTGGCGCTGCTGGTCGGGCTGATCATTCTGATGCAGTTCGTGATGGCCTTTGGCGCCTGGGAGGCGAATACAGCCGCCGAAGGGCTGCGCGCGCAACCGACGCCGGGTGATCTGACCAATACCGAGGCGCTCGGTGCGATCCTCTATGATCAATACTTCATCCTGTTCCAGCTTGCCGGGCTGATCCTGCTGGTGGCGATGATCGGGGCGATCGTGCTGACGCTGCGCCACCGCCAGGACATCAAGCGGCAGGACATCCTGGCGCAGATCTATCGCGATCCGGCCAAGGCGATGGAGCTGAAGGACGTGAAACCGGGGCAGGGGCTCTGATCCGATGGCCCTGCTTGACCTTGCCCACCTGCTGTTCAGCAAGGTCGGGATCTTCGGGGTCGCGCTGTTGTGGGGCGTGAAGGTGGTGGTGAGCTGGACGCTCTATCGCTGGTGGAAGTTCAAACGCGCCGCCATGGCGGTGATCAAAGACTAGGCCGGGCGCAACGACCCGGCAGGCCCCGGACACCCGGGACCGACAGACAAGGAACGAACGGGCGCGGGCCCAGAGGGACGACATGATCGGACTTGAACATTATTTGACCGTCGCGGCGACGTTGTTCGTCATTGGGATCTTCGGGCTGTTTCTGAACCGTAAGAACGTGATCATCCTGTTGATGAGCATAGAGCTGATGCTGCTTTCGGTGAACATCAACCTGGTGGCGTTCTCCAGTTTCCTCGGCGACATGGTGGGGCAGGTCTTTACCCTCTTCGTGCTGACCGTGGCCGCGGCCGAGGCCGCCATCGGGCTGGCGATCCTGGTCTGCTTCTTCCGCAACCGCGGCACCATCGCGGTCGAAGACATCAACGTGATGAAGGGGTAAGAGATCATGGAAACCATCATCCTCTTTGCCCCGTTGGTGGGCGCCATTCTGGCCGGGTTCGGCTGGAGAGTGATCGGCGAGACCGCCGCGATGTGGGTGACGACGGGGCTGCTGTTCCTGTCCTGTGCGCTCAGCTGGGTCGTGTTCCTGTCGTTCGACGGGGTTACCCAGCACATCGAGATCCTGAAGTATATCGAGAGCGGCTCGCTCTCCACCGCATGGTCGATCCGCCTGGACCGGCTGACCGCGATCATGCTGATCGTGGTGACCAGCGTGTCGGCCTTCGTGCACCTGTACAGCTTCGGCTACATGGCGCATGACCCGCAGTGGAAGGACGGCGAAAGCTACAAGCCGCGCTTCTTTGCCTATCTGTCGTTCTTCACCTTTGCGATGCTGTCGCTGGTGACCGCCGACAACCTGGTGCAGATGTTCTTTGGCTGGGAGGGCGTCGGTGTCGCCTCCTATCTGCTGATCGGCTTCTACTACCGCAAACCCAGCGCCAACGCGGCGGCGATGAAGGCCTTTATCGTCAACCGGGTGGGCGACTTTGGCTTTGCCCTGGGCATCTTCGGGCTGTTCTTCCTGTCCGACAGCATCAACTTCAACGATATCTTTGCCTATATGCCGACGCTGGCCGAGACCCAGCTGACCTTCCTCTGGGGCGAGTGGACCGCGACCGAGGTGATCGCGCTGCTGCTGTTCATCGGGGCGATGGGGAAATCGGCGCAGCTTCTGCTGCACACCTGGCTGCCGGACGCGATGGAAGGCCCGACCCCGGTGTCGGCGCTGATCCACGCCGCCACTATGGTGACCGCGGGTGTCTTCCTGGTCTGCCGGATGTCGCCGCTGATGGAATTCGCGCCGCATGCGACCGGGTTCATTGCCGTGCTGGGTGCCACCACCGCGTTTTTCGCTGCGACCGTGGGCCTGGTGCAGACCGACATCAAGCGCGTCATCGCTTATTCGACCTGTTCGCAGCTGGGCTACATGTTCGTGGCCGCGGGCGTGGGCATGTATTCGGCGGCGATGTTCCACCTGCTGACGCATGCCTTCTTCAAGGCGCTTCTGTTCCTTGGCGCGGGTTCGGTCATCCATGCGATGCACCACGAGCAGGACATGATGAATTACGGCGGTCTGCGTAAGAAGATCCCGTTCACCTATTGGTCGATGATGATCGGCACGCTGGCGATCACCGGGGTGGGCATCCCGCTGACACAGATCGGTTTCGCCGGTTTCCTGTCCAAGGACGCCATCATCGAGAGCGCCTATGCAGGCGGTACCGGCTACGGCTTCTGGCTGCTGGTGATCGCGGCGGCCTTCACCAGCTTCTATTCCTGGCGTCTGATCTTCCTCACCTTCTTCGGGGAGGCACGCGGCGACAAGCACACCCACGATCACGCCCATGAAAGCCCGATGGTCATGCTGATCCCGCTCGGGGTTCTCAGCATCGGCGCGGTTTTCGCGGGCATGCTGTGGTACGGCAACTTCTTCGGCCACGCCGATCAGGTCGGCAAGTTCTACGGCATCCCGGTCTCGGCCGCGATGCATGAGGAGGCCGCCGCAGAAGAGGGCGCGGGCCACGGTGAAGCCGCCACGCATGGCGAGGCAGCGACCACCCACGGTGAGGCCACTGCCGATCACGGCGCGGCTGCCGAGGGCATCCACCACGTCTCCTTTGCCGGTGAGCCGGGGCAGGGCGCGCTGTATATCGGGCCGGACAACACGGTTCTGGAAGACGCGCACGCGGCCCCGAAATGGGTCAAGGTTTCGCCCTTCATCGCGATGGTGCTGGGCCTGCTGGTGGCGATCTGGTTCTATATCCTGAACCCGTCGCTGCCCGGCCGTCTGGCTGCGAACCAGCGTCCGCTGTACCTGTTCCTCAAGAACAAGTGGTACTTCGACGAGATCTATGACGCCCTGTTGGTCAAGCCGGTTCTGGCGCTGGGTCGTGTGCTGTGGAAGCGCGGTGACGGCAGCACCATCGACGGCATTATCAACGGTGTCTCGATGGGGATCATTCCCTTCTTCACCCGGCTGGCCGGCCGCGCACAGTCGGGCTTCATCTTCACTTATGCCTTCTGGATGGTGCTGGGGATCGCCGCCCTTGTCACCTGGATGACGATCGGCGGAGGAGCGCACTGATGGACAACCTTCTTTCGATTGTCACCTTCATCCCGGCTCTGGCCGCGCTGATCCTGGCGCTGTTCCTGCGGGGCGAAGACGAGGCGGCGCAGCGCAATGCGAAGTGGGTGGCGATGTTCGCGACCACGGTCACCTTCCTGGTGTCGATCGCGATCTATACCGGGTTCGACCCCTCCAACACCGGCTTCCAGATGGTGGAAGAGGGCGAATGGCTGCTGGGCCTGAAGTACAAGATGGGCGTCGACGGGATCAGCGTGCTCTTCGTGCTGCTGACCACCTTTATCATGCCGCTGACCATCCTGGCCTCCTGGCAGGTCACCAACCGGGTCAAGGAATACATGATCGCCTTCCTGCTGCTGGAAACGCTGATGCTCGGCGTGTTCATGGCGCTGGATCTGGTGCTGTTCTACCTGTTCTTCGAGGCTGGCCTTATCCCGATGTTCCTGATCATCGGGATCTGGGGCGGTGCCAACCGCATCTATGCCTCCTTCAAGTTCTTCCTCTATACCTTCCTCGGCTCGGTGCTGATGTTGGTGGCGATGGTGGCGATGTATGCCGATGCCGGTACCACCGATATCGAGATGCTGCTGGCGCATGAGTTCGCCTCCGACAGCTTCTCGGTGCTGGGCATCCACGTCCTTGGCGGCATGCAGACGCTGTTGTTCCTGGCCTTCTTTGCCAGCTTCGCGGTGAAAATGCCGATGTGGCCTGTCCACACCTGGCTGCCGGACGCGCACGTGCAGGCGCCCACAGCCGGTTCGGTCGTGCTGGCCGCGATCCTGCTGAAGATGGGCGGCTACGGTTTCCTGCGGTTCTCCTTGCCGATGTTCCCGGTGGGCTCCGACGTGATGGCGCCGCTGGTGCTGTGGATGTCGGCGATCGCCGTTGTCTACACCTCGCTGGTGGCGCTGGTGCAGGACGATATGAAGAAGCTGATCGCCTACTCCTCGGTCGCGCATATGGGCTTTGTCACCATGGGCATCTTTGCCGCGAACCAGCAGGGCGTCGACGGCGCGATCTTTCAGATGCTCAGCCACGGCTTCATCTCTGCCGCGCTGTTCCTCTGCGTCGGCGTGATCTACGACCGCATGCACACCCGCGAGATTGACGCCTATGGCGGGCTGGTGAACCGGATGCCGGCCTATGCGCTGGTCTTCATGTTCTTCACCATGGGCAACGTGGGCCTTCCGGGCACCAGTGGCTTCATCGGTGAATTCCTGACCATGATGGGCGCGTTCCAGGTCAACACCTGGGTGACGGCTGTGGCAGCCTCTGGCGTGATCTTCTCGGCGGGCTATGCGCTCTGGCTCTACCGCCGGGTGGTGTTCGGCGACCTGATCAAGGAAAGCCTGAAGACCATCCAGGACATGACCGCGCGCGAGAAATGGATCTTTGCGCCGCTGGTGGCGATGACCCTGCTGCTGGGGGTCTACCCGTCGCTGGTTACCGACATCATCGGGCCGTCGACCACCGCGCTGGTCGCGAAATTTGACACTGCGCTGGCCGCGGCCGAGGCCGCCAGCCAGCACGCCGCTAACTAAGGGAGCCGGAGATGATCCAGGCCGATCTTACCGTAATCCTGCCGGAAATCGTTCTGGCCGTTTACGCCATGGTGGCGCTGATCGCCGCGGTCTATACCTCGAAGGACCGGCTCGGTCCGACGCTGGTCTGGACCACCGGGGCGCTGATGGTGCTGCTGGGCATCTGGATCGCGACCGGGCCGGGGACCACCCGCGCGGCCTTTGGCGGCATGATCGTCGACGACGGTTTCGCCCGCTTTGCCAAGGTGACGATCCTGCTGTCGGCGGCCGCCGTTCTGGTGATGAGCCAGGAATACATGTCGCGCCGCGGGTTGCTGCGGTTCGAGTATCCGCTGCTGGTGGCGCTGGCGGCCGTGGGCATGATGATCATGGTCAGCGCAAGCGACCTGATGACGCTCTACATGGGGCTGGAGCTGCAGTCGCTGTCGCTCTACGTGGTCGCCGCTCTGCGCCGTGACAGCGCGAAATCGACCGAGGCCGGCCTGAAGTACTTCGTGCTCGGCGCGCTCAGCTCGGGCATCCTGCTGTACGGCGCATCGCTGGTCTACGGCTATGCCGGCACCACGCTGTTCTCCGGCATCATCCAGACCGCCCAGCATGGCGAGGTTTCGGTCGGGCTGCTGTTCGGCCTAGTGTTCGTGATTTCTGGCCTTGCGTTCAAGGTCTCGGCCGTGCCGTTCCACATGTGGACGCCGGACGTCTACGAGGGCTCGCCCACCCCGGTCACCGCCTTTTTCGCCACCGCGCCCAAGATGGCGGCGATGGGCCTGCTGGCGCGGGTGCTGTTCGACGCCTTCGGCCATGCGGTTCCGGACTGGAGCCAGGTGATTGCGGCGCTGTCGCTGCTGTCGATGTTCCTGGGTGCCGTGGCGGCGATCGGCCAGCGTGATATCAAGCGGCTGATGGCCTATTCCTCGATCGCGCACATGGGGTACGCGCTGATGGGGCTGGCAGCCGGCACCGCCTTCGGTGTGCAGGCGATGCTGGTCTACATGGCGATCTACGTCACCATGAACCTGGGTACCTTCGCCTTCATCCTGATGATGGAGAAGGACGGCAAGCCGATCACCGATATCTCGGCGCTGAACATGTATGCCAAGCGCGAGCCGGGCAAGGCGCTGGCGATGCTGATCCTGATGTTCTCCATGGCCGGTGTGCCGCCGATGCTGGGCTTCTTCGGGAAGTTCTACGTGCTGCGCGCGGCCTATGAGAGCGGCCTGGCCTGGCTGGCCATCGCCGGTGTGATCGCTTCGGTGATTGCGGCCTTCTACTATCTGCGGATCGTCTACTACATGTACTTCGGCACCGAAGGCGAAGAGATGGACGCGCACAGCTCGCCGATGCTCTGGGTGTTCCTGACCGGGTCCGCGGCGGTGATGCTGCTGGGGATCATCAACATGTTCGGTGTTGAGGGGGCAGCGGCGGCGGCGGCAGCGACGCTTGTCAACTGATCCCGCGACAGTGCGGATAAACGGCCGCCGGACTGCACCGGCGGCCGTGTGCATTTGGAGAAGAGGCGGATGACGGACTGGCCCGAAGGATATGGGCGGCGGGTTCTCGACGAGGTGGACAGCACCCTGAACGAGGCCGCCCGCATCGCGCCCACGCTGGCGGGGCCGGAATGGCTCCTGGCGCTCCGGCAAACCGCCGCGCGCGGCCGCCGCGGGCGGGCGTGGAGCAACCCGGAAGGCAATTTTTCCGCCACTCTGGCGCTGCGTCTCGAAGGGGCGCCGCATCAGGCCGCGTTGCGCAGCTTCGTCGCCGCGCTGGCGCTGTTCGATGCCTGCGTGGCGGTGACCGGCCGGCCCGACGGGTTTTCGCTGAAATGGCCTAATGACGTGTTGCTGAACGGCGGCAAGCTGGCCGGTATCCTGCTGGAAAGCGCGGGCGCGGCGGGGTCTGTGATGCCGCTCTTTATCGGGATCGGCGTCAACCTGGCCGAGGCGCCGCCCGCCGAGCTGGTCGAGGCGCGAGCGCTGCGCCCGGTGTCGCTGGCCGGAGAGACCGGCGTACGGGTGGCGCCCGAGGAATTCCTGACCGAGCTGGCGGCGGCGTTTGCCCGCTACGAGGCGCAATTCAGGTCGCTGGGCTTCGCGCCGATCCGCGATGCCTGGCTTGCCCGGGCCGCCCGGCTGGGACAGCCGGTGACGGCGCGCACCGGCACCTCGGAAACCCACGGCACCTTCGAGACGGTGGACGCCGAGGGGCAGCTTGTTCTAATGACCCCGGCAGGACGGGTGCGCATCCCCGCGGCCGACGTCTTTTTCTGATACGCGAAGGGGGACGACCCATGCTTCTGGCCATCGATTGCGGCAATACCAATACCGTGTTCTCGATCTGGGACGGCGAGAAATTCCTCTGCACCCTGCGCACCTCGACCCATCACGCGCGCACGGCGGATGCCTATTTCACCTGGTATTCGACGCTGGTGAAGCATTATGGCATCGAGGCGGATATCACCGATGTCATCATCTCCTCGACCGTCCCGCGGGTGGTGTTCAACCTGAGGGTCTTTGCCGACCGCTTCTTCGGATGCCGTCCGCTGGTGGTGGGAAAACCGGAATGCCTGCTGCCACAGCCACCCAGGGTCGATGCCGGAACCCAGGTCGGCCCCGACCGTCTGGTCAACGCCGCCGGCGCATTTGACCGCCATGGCGGCAATCTGATCGTTGTAGATTTCGGAACCGCCACTACATTCGATGTAGTCGGTCATGACGGCGCCTATGTGGGCGGCGTGATCGCGCCGGGGGTCAATCTGAGCCTTGAGGCGTTGCATATGGCCGCGGCGGCCCTCCCTCATGTGGATATCGCCAAGCCCCAGCGTGTGGTCGGGACCAATACGGTCAGCTGCATGCAGTCGGGCGTGTTCTGGGGCTATGTCGGCCTGGTGCGCGAGATTTGCGCCCGGATCAAGGCCGAGCGAGACCAGGACATGATGGTCGTCGCAACCGGCGGGCTGGCGCCGTTGTTCCAGCAAACCGAGGCGCTTTTTGACGCCTACGAAGATGATTTGACGATGCACGGACTGACCGTGATTCATCGCTATAACAAGGAAAATACACCGCGATGAGCAGTGAACGACTGATTTATATGCCGTTGGGCGGCGCCGGCGAGATCGGCATGAACGCCTATGTGTACGGCTATGGCGCCCCGGACAAGGAACGGCTGATCCTGGTGGATCTGGGCGTAACCTTTCCCGATATGGACGGCAGCCCCGGGGTGGACCTGATACTGCCCGATATCGCCTGGCTGAAGGAGCGCGCCGACCGGCTCGACGCGATCTTCATCACCCACGCGCACGAAGACCACGTGGGCGCCGTGGCGCATTTCTACCGCGATCTGGGCGCGCCGATCTACGCGCGCGCCTTCACCGCCAATATTGCCCGCGGCAAGATGGAGGAGTTCGGCCACCCCGAAGAGGCGGTGCGCACGGTTTCGGCCTGGCCCGAACAGGTCGACGCCGGCCCGTTCAAGGTGGGCTTTCTGCCGATCTCGCACTCCATCCCGGAAAGCGCGGGCCTGGTGATCGACAGCCCCGACGGCCGGGTGATCCACAGCGGCGATTTCAAGCTCGACCCCAATCCGGTGGTGGGCGAGCCCTTCGATCCCGAGCTCTGGGGCGAAGTGGCGAAACCCGGCGTGCGCGCGCTGGTCTGCGATTCCACCAATGTGTTTTCGGCCGCGCCGGGCCGCTCAGAATCGGAGCTGGGCAAACCGATCGAGGAGCTGGTGAACAACGCCACCGGTATGGTGGTCGCGACCACATTCGCCTCCAACGTGGCGCGGGTCAAAACGCTGGCCGAGGCGGCCGAGCGGGCAGGGCGTTCTGTCGTGCTGCTGGGCCGGGCGATGTTGCGAATGGTCGAGGCGGCGGTGGAAACCGGTGTGCTGCGCAGCTTTCCCAGGGTGATCAGCCCGGAAGAGGCGCAGGAGATCCCGCGTGAGAACCTGATGCTGCTGGTCACCGGCAGCCAGGGCGAGCGGCGCGCCGCCAGCGCCCAGCTGGCCCGCGGCAAGTACCGCGGATTGGAGCTGAAGGAGGGCGATCTTTTCCTGTTCTCCTCCAAGACCATTCCGGGCAACGAACGCGGCGTGATCCGCATCATGAACCAGCTCAGCGAAAAGGGCGTGGATGTGGTGGATGACGCCGGCGGCCGCTATCACGTCTCGGGCCACGCCAACCGCCCGGACCTGCAGCGGATGCATCAGATCGTGAAGCCGCAGATGGTGATCCCGATGCACGGCGAACACCGGCATCTTCGCGAGCACGCCCGCCTGGCCGAGGAGCAGGGCATCGCCTCGGTGATCGCGGTCAACGGCATGATGCTGGACCTGTCGGGCAATGCGCCCAAAGTGGCGGGCTATGTCGAGACCGGGCGCACCTATCTGGACGGCAGCGTCAAGATCGGCGCGCTGGACGGCATCGTGCGTGACCGGATCCGGATGGCGCTGAACGGCCATGTTGTGGTTTCGGTGGTGCTGGACGAAGAGGACGAGCCGATCGACGGCGCCTGGGTCGATCTGATGGGGCTGGCCCCCACCGGCACCTCCAACGCGCCGCTGGCTGAAGTGCTGGAAGAGGACCTGGGTCAGTTCCTGGGTCGCGCCAAGCCCAAGACACTGACCGATGACGACAAGCTGGAAGAGGGGCTGCGCCGGGTTGCGCGGCAAAGCGCGCAGAACGAAATCGGCAAGAAGCCCGAGGTGACGGTGGTGATCAGCCGCCTGGGCTGATCCGGCCTGTCATCAGCTGAGATACAGCGCCCCGCTTCGGCGGGGCGTTTTCATATGCGGCACGCATCCGGCTATAGGCGGCAAGCGCCGCTTCGATGTCCCGGTCTTCGCCGCGCTCTCCGTCGCCCGCCATAGACGGCCGGCGCAATCTTTGCTGGCGGATCCGGAAACGCAAAACGCGCCCCGGAAATGACCGGGGCGCGTTCTGAAAAAAATCCTGAGGCTTCGTGCGGGGTCAGCCCGCGCGGCGCTCCTCGAAGCTGAGCGCGATGAAACTGGGCATGTGGTCGCCCATGCCGACGACGTTGTTGCCGCCCTTGCGGTCGCCGCCCCGGTCGGACTTGTCGCTGCGCCCGCGTGTGCTGCCGGATTTGCGCGGCGCCCGGGAGGAACGGGCGCGCTCCTCGCCCTGTTCCGCGGCTTTCTCGCTGCGCTTTTCCTCGGCCGGTTGCTCGGCCTTGGCCGTGCTTTCGGATTTGGCCTCCGCTTCGGGCTTCGTTTCGGGGGCCGGCTTGCCGGGTTTCAGCGGGTTGTCCAGCCGCGGGATCTGTTTTTCCACCAGCCGTTCGATCGCATCCAGCGCCTTTTCGTCGCGCGGCACGCAGATCATCATCGCCTTGCCCTCGCGCCCGGCACGGCCGGTGCGGCCGATGCGGTGCACGTAATCCTCGGCATGGCCGGGCACGTCGAAGTTGAACACATGGCTGACGCTGGGCACGTCCAGCCCGCGCGCGGCCACGTCGGAGGCCACCAGGAACCGGAGCTTGCCTTCGCGGAAGTCATCAAGCGTCCGCGTGCGCTGGCTCTGGTCCAGATCGCCGTGGATCGGGGCGGCGTTGTAGCCGTACTTCTTCAGCGATTTCGCCACGATATCCACATCCGTCTTGCGGTTGCAGAAGATGATGGCGTTGGTGCATTTGTCGCCCTCGCCGTCGATCAGCGCGCGCAGCAGCTTGCGCTTCTCGCTGCCTTCGCGGTCCTTGCGCGAGGCTTTGAACACCACCACGCCCTGCTCGATGCTTTCCGCGGTGGTGGCCTGGCGGGCGATCTCGATGCGCGCCGGGTTCGACAGGAAGGTATTGGTGATCCGCTCGATCTCCGGCGCCATTGTGGCGGAGAAGAACAGCGTCTGGCGGGTGAACGGGGTCAGGCTGAAGATCCGCTCGATATCGGGGATGAAGCCCATGTCGAGCATGCGGTCGGCCTCGTCCACCACCATGATCTGCACGCCGGTCAGCAACAGCTTGCCGCGCTCGAAATGATCCAGCAGCCGGCCCGGGGTGGCGATCAGCACGTCGACGCCCTTGTCGATCAGCGCGTCCTGCTCCTTGAAGCTGACGCCGCCGATCAGCAGTGCCTTGGTCAGCTTGACGTGTTTGGCATAGGTGTCGAAGTTCTCGGCCACCTGCGCGGCCAGTTCCCGCGTCGGGCACAGCACGAGGCTGCGCGGCATCCGCGCCCGGGCGCGGCCGCGCGCCAGCATGGTGATCATCGGCAGCGTAAAGCTGGCGGTCTTGCCAGTGCCGGTCTGGGCGATGCCCAGGACGTCGCGCCCTTCCAGCGCCGGGGGAATCGCCCCCGCCTGGATCGGAGTGGGCGATTCATAGCCGGCCTCTTCGATGGCCTTGAGAACCTTCGGGTTGAGATTCAGGTCAGAAAATTTTGTCATATGTTTCCGCATTTCGCGGACATCGACATGGCCCGCGCGTCTGGTCTGGGCCGGACCCGGGTGGTCCCGCGTCATGCGCATGAAAGCCCCTGAGGCCGCATAGCAAAAAGGCGAGGGGCGGTCAAACGAAGTTCCGGCAACGGGAGTTTTCCGGCGGAATTGGACGAATACGGAAACAGTTTGGCAAAAAAGCTAGAACTGTTTCTGACGCTTTGCGTCGAGCTGGAGATCGCAGCGGTGCAAGAGCCCCTCGGCCTCGAGCGCCCGGCGCAAGGCGGGGGTGTCGGCGCACAGCTCATCATAAAAAGCGCGCAGGCCCGCTTCGCCCTCTGCCGCTTCGATGCCGCTCAGCAGTTGGTGCAGGGTCAGGCCCCCCTGGGCCGGATCGCGCGCCGGCGCCAGCTCCGCCCGGTAAGAGCCATGGGCGAGGCGGTAGCGGTAGGCGGCGATCCAGTCCTCCCAGCTTTTCGCATGGCAGTGTAACAGCAGGATGCTGTCCAGTGCGACCTCGCCGGGGTTCATATCCTTGCCGCGAAACACATTGTGGATGCGGATTTCCAGCGGCTCCAGCCCGGTGCGCACAAAGAGCTTGCCTGCCACATGGCTCATGAAGCCGCCCTTGATATGGGCGCCGAAGCGCGGATAGAGGCGCGAGACGGTGGCGGCGCGGTCGGGGCCGGCGGGGATGAACCCCTTGAACAGCGTGCCGTCGCCGGCCAGCGCCTCGGCCGGGCGGATGCGGGCGCAGAGTGCCTCCTCGGGCAGGGCATCAAGGATGTCGGGCAAGGGCTTGTCGGGCCAGAGGAATTCGTCGACGTCCATATGGATCAGCCAGTCCACCTCGGCCCCTTTGCGGCGATAGGCATCGGTGGCATTGGCGGCCTGACGGACCTGGTGTTTGACCGGCCGCTTGATCCCCAGCTTGCGCCAATGGGCGTCGTCGCAGGAAAAGACGCGGACCTTTGGATGTGCCTTGAGCGCGGCCAATGCCTCCGGATTGGGGGCGTCGAGATAGAGAAACAGCCGATGCGCGCCCCGCTCGATATGGTAGGCGGCGAAATTCAGGATATCTTCACGCGCTGCCTTGATCGTGCTGACGATGCCCCATTTTGCGGTCATTTGGCTTGCCCGGGCTTTCTGTTCGCAGAGATGGTTTCTTGAAACTTTGCACCCGTGCGAAGACGGTGCGGTTGTCCTGCATGAGCAGGCTTAGCATGCGGTCGCCCAAAGGGCGAAACACATCGTCTGCGGCCGCCATTTTGTGCAGGCGCATGAGAATGGAGATTTCCAGATCGCCGTCGGGCATGGAATAGGCATCGAGCCCAAAGGCTAGGGGGTAGCGGTCGTCCGGGGCGTTTCGGGGAAACGCAATGGAGTTGGGTTGGCCGGAGAACCGGCGTTCGCTGTCGTGCAGCTTGATCAGATCGAAGACGAGCGCAAAGGATTGCCCGGCAAGGCGCTGCTCGGCGGTTTCACCGATATCGGCGAATGTCGTTGCTGCGGAAATCAGCCATCGCGCGGGCAGGCGCGCGGCGAGAAACTCTCCTTCTTGCCGCCACATGCGCATGAACAGTTTCCTGAAGCGGGGAGGGCAGTTGCGCCGCCGCAGCAATGCGATAACCATGGCGTGGAAGGCGAGCAGCTCTGACCGGCCACCGAATTCCACGCAGAGGTCGGCGTATTTCGCCCGGGCATCGCGTGTGTGGCGCCGGACAATCTCTTGATCGGATGCCGGAAGGCGCTTTTTCTTAAGGCTTTCCAGGTCGATGCGCCCGCGCGGAATGACCGCCGCGATATTGGTGTAGGGGCTTTCGCGCCTGTTGAAATATCTGATCAGCGTTTTGATTCCGCCGGGGATGATCGTCTCGGGCGCGGGCCGGCTGAGCGTCTCGCCGAAGCGGATCCGGCGCCTGAACGCGCGGTAGGTCGATTTGACTGGTGGCCGAAACCACGGGGACGACCGGGTGGACATGAAACCGCTCACCTATATATGCCGGCGGCAATTTGCCTGCCGGTGACCTGAAAATAATGGGCCGGGGCGCTGCCGCCCCGGTAAAGGCTTTACACCATCATTTCCTTGGTCGCGGACAGTTTCAAGTCCGGATAGTCGCGTTCGACCCGATCGATATCCCATTGCAGGCGGGTCAGGTAGACGATGTCGCCGTCATGGTCCTGCGCGATGTGCTGTTTGTTGGCGTTCACGAATTTGTCGAGCGCCTGCTTGTCGCCGCTCACCCAGCGGGCGGAGGTGAACTGGCTAGGCTCGAAACGCACCGGCAGGCCATATTCCATCTCGATCCGGCTGGCCAGAACTTCGAATTGCAGTGCGCCCACGACACCGACGATGAAGCCCGACCCGATGGAAGGTTTGAACACCTTGGCCGCGCCTTCCTCGGCGAATTGCATCAGCGCCTTTTCCAGATGCTTGGACTTCATCGGATCGCCCGCGCGCACGCCCTGCAGCAGTTCCGGCGCGAAGGAGGGGATGCCGGTCACGCGCAGAGCCTCGCCTTCGGTGAGGGTGTCGCCGATGCGCAACTGGCCGTGGTTCGGGATGCCGATGATATCGCCCGCCCAGGCCTCTTCCGCCAGTTCGCGGTCGGAGGCGAGGAACAGCACCGGGTTGGACACCGCCATCGGTTTCTTGGTGCGCACATGGGTCAGTTTCATGCCGCGCTTGAAATGGCCGGAGGCGAGGCGGACAAAGGCGACCCGGTCGCGGTGCTTGGGGTCCATGTTGGCCTGCACCTTGAAGACGAAGCCGGAAACCTTTGGTTCATCAGGGGAAATCTGCCGCGGCTCGGCGCTGGTCGGCTGCGGCTCGGGGCCGTATTTGCCGATGCCATCCATCAGCTCCTTGACGCCGAAGGAGTTGATTGCGGAGCCGAACCAGATCGGCGTCATGTGCCCTTCCAGCACCGATTGCGGGTCCAACGCGGGCAGCAGCTCGCGCGCCATCTCGACCTCTTCCTTGAGTTGATCCAGCAGGTGCGCAGGCACGTGTTCAGCCAGCTTGGGGTCGTCCAACCCGTTGATTTCAACGCTTTCGGCCACCTTGTTGCGGTCAGCGCGGTCCATCAGTTCGAGCCGGTCGCGCAGCAGGTCGTAGCAGCCCATGAAATCGCGCCCCACGCCGATCGGCCAGCTGGCCGGGGTCACGTCGATGGCTAGGTTTTCCTGGATTTCGTCAATGATATCGAATGTGTCGCGGCTCTCGCGGTCCATCTTGTTACAGAAGGTCAGGATCGGCAGATCGCGCAGCCGGCAGACCTCGAACAGCTTCTGGGTCTGGCTTTCCACGCCCTTGGCACCGTCGATCACCATGATCGCGGCGTCCACCGCCGTCAGGGTACGATAGGTGTCCTCGGAGAAATCCGAGTGCCCGGGGGTGTCGACAAGATTGAAACGCAGGTCCTTGTAATCGAATGACATTGCCGAGGCGGAGACGGAGATGCCGCGGTCCTTTTCCATCTGCATGAAATCCGACCGGGTGCGCCGCGCTTCGCCTTTGGCGCGCACCTGTCCGGCCATCTGGATGGCGCCCCCGTAGAGGAGGAATTTTTCGGTCAGCGTGGTCTTGCCGGCGTCCGGGTGCGAGATGATCGCGAAGGTGCGGCGGCGCGCAATCTCGGGCGGCAGGGCGGGGCGGTTGGAAGCGGTGTCGAGCATGAGCGCGCGTATAGGTAAGCTTTGGGCTGGTGGCAAGAAAATCAGGGGGTGACCCGCGTGCACCGGCGGTGCGCCGGGCGGGGCCTTCGGGCGGCGTAAACGGATATGGGGCAGGCCGCGCCGGAACGCAACGGTCAGGAGAGGCCCGATGGCGATGACCAAGGCGCGCGCCTACACCGAGATGCTACACGATCTGGAGCGGTTGCAGGAGGGGCTGCGCAAGCAGTGGCTTTACGAATGCCTGCCCGCCGACTGGAACGGGCTGGAGACCTGGGCGCCGACCAAGCGGCACAAGACCCGGGTGACGGTGCGGCTGGATGCGGACATGGTGAAATGGTTTCGCAATATCGGGCCGGGATACGGCGAGCGGATCAACCTGATCCTGCGGATTTACTGGCTGGCGCTGATGAGCGGCGATGTGAAGGCGCATCTGGCCGAGGACAGCACGCCGCGCCTGCGCGCCTTTGCCCGCGATCTGCATGAGAAGCTGGAGGCGGAGCGCGTGGCGCGGGAGAAGGAGCAGGAAGAGGCGCGCAAGCAGCGGTGAGGGGGACGAACGTCTGAGCAGCCCGCACGGCTTGATCTGTGGGGTGAACAGGGACGATCAGGCGTCCTTCAATGCATCGAGGCGCGGCGCAGCAGGTCGATGGCGTCGGGGCGGTCGAGCAGGGTTTCCTGCACGTCGATCCCGTGACCGCCGCCCCTGTCATGCCCGGCGAGGCTGGGGCCGATCTTCTCCAACAGCTCCTCGGGCAGGGCGGGGCGGGTGCGCGGATCGACCAGCAGGCTTTCGGCGGCGATCCCCTCGGCATAGATGATGTAGTGGCGGTCGAACAGGATCTGGAAGTAATCCACGTAGCCGCCCTTGAGTACGTAGACGGTATCGCCGTTCACCAGATGCCGCGCCTTGACGAGCAGCTCGGGCCGACCAGCGCCGATCATGTCGCTGCGCTGATAGACGAACAGGCGGTGATCGGGGCTGACCACCAGATCGTCCGCGTTATTGAGGGTGCCGGCGCGGATCACGACGGGCGCGAAGGCGCCCTCGGCCCGGAGCGTGCTGTGGCCAATCCAGCGGATCTCCTGCGCGCCGGCGTCACGGGTCAGCACCCGGTCGCCGATTTTCAGATCCTCGATCGGCACCTGCGCGCCGGTGGCCAGGGTGATGCGGGTGCCGCGGGTGAAGGAGACGCAGGCGATCTGGGCGAATTTGCGCCGGGCGCTGTCGCGCTCCATGCCGACCAGGCGATAATCGGTCTTTGCCTCGAGCGCCGTCAGCGGCAGCAGATAGGTGGCGGCGATCAGCCCGTCGTCGTCGGTCTCGACCAGCACCAGCGCTTCGGTGCTGGCGGCATCCGGGGTCATGAATTGCAGCGCGCAGTCCAGGTGTACGATGGCGCCCGGGCGGCCCAGTTCGCTGCTCGCGTCGATGCGGAATGTGCCGTCGCCCAGCGTGGCCAGGGTCAGCCGCCGGCGCGTTGCCCCCGGTTCCAGCATGTAGTTGTCGTCGAGGATCAGCTCGTCCATATCCGCGACCGGATCGCCCAGATTTGCGCCGCTGCTGACCCGGAAGTCTGTGGCGGGATAGACGGGGATCGCCTGCACTGGAGTGTCGCTTGTTGTGGTCACGGCGTTGGGTCTGTACCTAGTCTGGGTCAATATAGAGAACCGGGTGGCGCTGTTACGCAAGGGCTAGCTCGGGATTGTGGCGGATATCGGTCAATTGCCGGGTGATACCCTGGCATTGTTTTGGAAACCGGTGGTAATCCGAAAGGATAAACCGGCAAAGAGGGAGAGCGAGATATGGATCTTGGACTGACGGGCAAACGCGCGCTGGTGTGCGCCAGCAGCAAGGGGCTGGGGCTGGGCTGTGCCGAGGCGCTGGCGGCCGAGGGCGTGAATCTGGTGATGAACGCGCGCGGGGCCGAGGCGCTGGAGGCCAGTGCCCAGGCGATCCGTGACGCCCATGGCGTCGAGGTCGTGACCGTGGCCACCGATGTGACCACGCCCGAGGGGCAGGCCGCCGTGCTGGAGGCCGCCGAGGGCGCCGATATCCTGGTCAACAACGCCGGCGGGCCGCCCCCGGGCATGTGGACCGATTGGGAACGCGAGGATTTCATCAAGGCGCTCGATGCCAACATGCTGACGCCGATCGCGCTGATCAAAGGGCTGGTGCCGTCGATGATGGAGCGCGGCTGGGGCCGGGTTGTCAATATCACCAGCCAGGCGGTGCGGGCGCCGATCCCGGTGCTGGGGCTGTCGAACTCCGCGCGCACCGGGCTTACCGGCTATGTCGCGGGCACCGCGCGGCAGGTGGCCGGCAAGGGCGTGACCATCAACAACCTTCTGCCGGGCATCCATGCCACCGATCGCGCGGTATCGCTGGATTCGGGCGTAGCGGCGCAAAAGGGGATTTCCATCGAGGAGGCCCGCGCGCAACGTTCCGCCACCATCCCCGCCGGGCGTTACGGCACGCGGGAGGAATTCGGGGCGGCCTGTGCCTTCCTCTGCTCGCAACACGCAGGTTTTATCGTCGGCCAGAACATTCTGCTGGACGGCGGCGGAGTGAACCTGACCATGTAAACCAAAGGGCCGGGGTGGGCGCGAGGCGTCGCCCGGGCCAGCCCCGGTCAGCCCCCGGCGGCGACCGGATGACGACAGCACGAGGATGGCGCGATGAAACATGATGCGGTGCAGACCTATTACGGCGAAACCCTGCAGGGCAGTTCCGATCTGCAAACCAATGCCTGCTGCACGCCGGGCGACATGCCGGCGCATCTCAAGGCGGTGCTGTCCAAGCTGCATGACGAGGTGCTGACCCGCTACTATGGCTGCGGGCTGATCGCGCCGCAGGCGCTGGAGGGGATGCGTATTCTTGATCTGGGCTGCGGGGCGGGGCGCGATGTTTATGCCCTTTCCGCGATGGTGGGCGAGGGCGGCTCGGTCGTAGGGGTCGACATGACGCCCGCACAGCTGGAGGTGGCGCGGCGGCATCAGGCGTTTCATGCTGAGGCCTTCCGCTATGCCAAGTCCAATGTGGAGTTCCATGAGGGTTTCATCGAAAAGCTGGACGCGCTGGATCTGGAGCCGGGCAGCTTTGACATCATCGTGTCGAACTGCGTGCTGAACCTTGCCACCGACAAGGCGGCGGTGCTGCGCGGGGCGCAGCGGCTGCTGAAGCCGGGCGGTGAGATGTATTTCTCCGACGTCTATGCCGACCGGCGCATCCCGGCGGACCTGGCGGAGGATGAGGTGCTTTACGGCGAATGCCTCTCTGGCGCGCTCTACTGGAATGATTTCCTGACCATGGCGCGGGAGGCCGGTTTCGGCGATCCGCGCCGGGTTGAGCAGCGGCTGCTGACCGTCGAGAACCCGGAACTGGAGGCGAAGGTGGCGCCGATCAAGTTTCTCTCGGCCACCTATCGGCTGTTCAACCTGGGCGGGCTGGAACCGGCCTGCGAGGATTACGGGCAGGCGGTGATCTACAAGGGCACGGTGCCGCAGGCGCCGCATGAACTGGCGCTGGACGATCACCACGTAATCGAGACCGGCAAGGTGTTCCCGGTTTGCGGCAATACCTGGCGGATGCTGGCCGAGACGCGGTTCGCGCCGCATTTCGAGTTCATCGGCGATTTCTCGACCCATTACGGCATCTTCGAAGGCTGCGGCGGCGACAGCCCGTTCAACGGGTTGAGCGAAGGCGCGACCCCCGCGTTCGGCGGGAGCTGCTGCTGACGGCTTGTCCCCGGCGGCGCGGGTTGTTATCTCCACGCACGCCCGATGGTTTTTATCGGGTATGGGAATGAGGCCTCGGTGACGGCAGACACGACCACCCCACGGCTTGAGATCAGGAACCTGGTGCGCCATTTCGATGGCCGCCGGGTGGTCGACGACGTGTCGCTGAGCATTCAGGCGGGGCAGGTGACCTGCCTACTGGGTCCGTCCGGTTGCGGCAAGTCGACCACGCTCAGGATGATTGCCGGCGTCGAAATGCAGGACAGCGGCGAGATCTGGGTCGACGGCAAGCTGGTCTGCGACACCATCTTCCGGGTGCCGCCCGAGCGACGCGAGATCGGGCTGATGTTCCAGGATTTCGCGCTGTTCCCGCATCTGAGCGTGGCTGACAACGTGTCTTTCGGTCTGCGCAGCGGTTCCAAAGCGGAAAAGCGGGCGCGGGTCGAGGAACTGTTGGAACGGGTCGACCTGATCCAGTTCATCGACGGTTACCCGCATCAGCTTTCGGGCGGCGAACAGCAGCGGGTGGCGCTGGCCCGCGCGCTGGCGCCCAGGCCGCGGATCATGCTGATGGACGAGCCGTTCTCCGGCCTCGACAACCGGCTGCGCGACGGTATCCGCGACGAGACGCTGAGCCTGTTGAAAGACGAGGACACCGCCGTTCTGCTGGTCACGCACGAGCCGGAAGAAGCGATGCGCATGGCCGATGAGATCGCGCTGATGCGCGGCGGCCAGATCGTACAGCGCGGCGCGCCCTACAACGTCTATACCCGCCCGGCCGACAAGGCGGCGGTGGCGTTTTTCAGCGATATCAACGTGTTGAATGCGCAGGTGAACGGGGCGCTGGCGGAAACCCCGTTTGGCCAGTTCCTGGCGCCGGGCGTGCCGGACGGCACCGATGTGGAGATCGTGTTCCGGCCCCAGCACGTGCGGCTGGATTTCGACCGCAACGGGCAGGGCCCGCTGCCGACCCCGGCCGAGGGGGTGGCGGCGCGTGGTGTGGTCGAGCGGGCGCGGTTCCTGGGCCACGAGAGTCTGGTGGAGTTCCGCATGGATTACGACGGCTCGGTGCTGAAGGCGACGGTGCCCAATGTGTTCCTGCCGCAGACCGGGCGGGTGATGTGGCTGACCGTGCGGCGGGATCGGTGCTTCGTGTTTCCGGCGTGAGCTTCGGACACAGGTGAAAGCCGCCGATGCGGTTTGCCTGCGGAGGGGGTATTCGCAGTCAAGAAATGACGGATGTTCAGCTTTGGCGCGCTTCGAAGTCCGCCAGCGACTTGCCGGGCTCGTCGACGAAAAGCTCGGGCAGGGCCACCGCCTCTTCGATCAGGTCGAGGCGGAACTCGCGGAAATCGCCGCGCAACTCGCACCAGGCGGTCAGCGTCCAGACGCGACCCCAGTTTTCCAGCCGGAGCGGCCGGATGGTGCAGCGGGTACGCGCGCCGTCGGGGGTGCGATAGGCGACGCGCAGTTTCTGCCGCCCGCTGATCGCGCCGCGCAGGGTGGCCATATGCGACAATCCACGCGCGGCATTGGCCAGCGGGGTGAGGGCGGTCTTCCACGCCTCGGCCTCCGCGACAACCTCCTGCGGTAAGGCGGCATCGATCTTGTCGGCGAGCGACTGGGCCGCGGATTTCAGCCCCGGATCGGCGGCCTCCGCGACGATGGCGATGCCGAGGTTCAGCGCCTCCAGTTCCGCCGGAGTGAGGGTGAGCGGCGGCAGTGCGATGCGTTCGGCCAGCCGGTAGCCGGTGCCGCGGGTGCCCTCGACCGGTACGCCGGCGGCGGTCAGCCGGTCCATGTCGCGGTAAATCGTGCGCTGCGACACGCCCAGCCGAGTGCAGAGATCCTGCGCGCGGTGCAGCTTTCCATCGCGCAGAATCCGCAGGATATCGAGCAGTCGGTCGGTGCGTGCCATGAGGGTTTCTGCGTCGGGAGGGGTGGGGAGGTCAAGATAAACTGCCAAAAACCTGTCAGTTGTACGCGGAGCGGACCGGACGGGCGCTGATTTCGTGCTTTAAGCAGGGCTTTGGCGGCGCGCGGCGCTTCCCGCCGGGGCGGCAGCGGCTCTAGAACAGAGAGGACCCCGCCGCGGGACCGTCCGGACCCGCGCATGGGAGAGAGAAAAAGGAGACGACTTATGTTGAACAATATCGGCCTTCCGGGCCTTCTGCTGATTGCTGTTGTGGTGCTGGTCCTGTTCGGGCGCGGCAAGATCAGCTCGCTGATGGGCGAAGTGGGCAAGGGCATCACCTCGTTCAAGAAGGGCGTGAGCGAAGGCACCAAGGAGCTGGAAGAGGACGCATCCGAGACCGCCAAGGACGTCACGCCGGCGGCCACCGAGACCGACAAAGACAAGGCGTAACCGCGCATGTTCGATCTGGGCTGGAGCGAATTGCTGGTCGTCGGCATCGTCGCGTTGATCGTGGTGGGGCCGAAGGACCTTCCGGTGCTGTTCCGCAATGTGGGGCGCTGGGTGGGCAAGGCCCGCGGCATGGCGCGCGAGTTCTCGCGTGCGATGAACGAGGCGGCGGATGACTCCGGCATGCGTGACGTGGCCAAGACCTTCAAGACGGCGACCAACCCGGTGGGTTCGGCGCTGGACGGGGTCAAGGACGCGGCGCGCGAGATGACCGCCGGGCTGGATCCGACCAAATTCGATCCCGACAGCGAGACCGGCAAGCTGGCCAAGGAGCGGGCCGAGGACGCCAAGAAAATCCAGGCGGCCACCGCCCGGGCCGCCGCCGAGCGCAAGGCGCGCGAGGCGCAGGAGGCGCTGGCCAAGGCCGAGGAGGCCGAGGCGGCGCTCAATGACACCGCGCCCGCCGCCGAGAGCCCGCAGGAGCCCGAAAGCAAGACATGACCAATACCGATACCGACGAGATCGAGGACAGCTCGGCACCGCTGATCGAGCATCTGGCGGAACTGCGCACGCGGCTGATCCATTCGGTCGTGGCCTTCCTCGTGGGGATGGTGATCTGTTTCACCGTCGCCACGCCGATCTTCAATTTCCTGACCGCGCCGCTGTGCCAGGTGCTGGCCGATCGCGGGCAGGACTGCGACCTGATCTTCATCAGCCCGCAGGAGGGCTTTTTCGTGGCGATCAAGGTGTCGCTGCTGGGCGGTCTGATCCTGTCGTTCCCCTATATCGCGTTGCAGATGTGGCGGTTCGTGGCTCCGGGGCTCTATAAATCGGAGAAGGGGGCGTTTCTGCCCTTCCTGGTGGCGTCTCCCTTCATGTTCATACTGGGGGCGGCCTTCGCCTTCTACGTGGTGACGCCGCTGGCCTATGACTTCTTCCTCGGGTTCCAGCAGTTCGGCGCCGAGGGCGAGGCGGTGGAGGCCGGCCAGGCCGCGCCGCTGAGCGTGGTGTTCCAGGGCTCGGCGCAGGAATACCTGAACCTGACGATCAAGTTCATCGTGGCCTTTGGCCTGTGCTTTCAGCTTCCGGTTCTGCTGACGCTGATGGGCAAGGCCGGGCTGGTCAGTGCGGAGGGCCTTGGCGGTGTGCGCAAATACGCGGTTGTGGCGATCCTGATCCTCGCCGCGCTGGTGACGCCGCCGGATGTGATCACCCAGGTGATCCTGTTCACCGTGGTCTATGGCCTGTACGAAATCTCGATCTTCCTGGTGCGCCGGGTCGAGAAGAAGCGCGAGGAGCAGCTTCGTGCCGACGGCTACTATGACGACGAGGAAGAGTTCGACGATCCGATGATGGCCGAATTCGACGAGGACGAGAGCGACAGCAAGTAAGCCTGTCGCAGATGAAAGTACGGGGCGCGCGGGGCAACCTGCGCGCCCCTTTGCTGTCCGGGCCGCCCATGCCCCTTGTTGCCCGCCGCGCTTCGTGCTTGAACCAGCCGGAACGACTGGAGGACAGCAGATGGATCAGGCCGCACTCACCCGCATCGCCGAGGCGCTGGAACGGATGGCACCGGCGCCGATGCCGGCACCGGATTTCACCGAAGCCGGCGGTTTCGTCTGGCATGTGGAGCCTGACCGGCTGGAGCCGGTGGCGCAGATCAACCGGGTGCGGCTGGACCTGCTGGTGGGCATCGACCGTTCGCGCGATACGCTGTTGGAAAACACCCGCCGCTTTGCCAAGGGCTTCAGCGCCAACAACGCGCTGCTCTGGGGCTCGCGCGGGATGGGGAAATCGAGCCTGGTAAAGGCGGTGCACGCGGAGGTGGCCGAGGAGGCCCCCGAGCTGAAGCTGGTGGAGCTGCAGCGCGAGGACCTGCCCAGCGTTGGCCGTCTGCTGAACCATCTGCGGGCTGCACCGCAGCGCTTCCTGCTGTTCTGCGACGACCTGTCGTTTTCCCACGACGACCAGCACTACAAGAGCCTCAAGGCGGTTCTGGACGGCGGTATCGAGGGGAGGCCGGAGAACGTGCTGTTCTATGCCACGTCGAACCGGCGCCACCTGATGCCGAGGGATATGATCGAGAACGAACGCTCAAGCGCCATCAATCCGTCGGAGGCAGTGGAGGAAAAGGTCTCGCTCAGCGACCGCTTCGGGCTGTGGCTGGGCTTCCATCCCTGCGATCAGGACGAATATCTCACGATGATCGACCGTTATTGCGCCGCCTACGGGGTGGAGGTCGATGCCGAAACCCTGCGCGCCGAGGCGATCGAGTGGCAGGCCACGCGCGGTGCGCGGTCGGGCCGGGTGGCCTGGCAATTCTTCACCGATCTCGCGGGTCGGCAGGGGGTGCGGGTCTGAGGGCGGCGCGTCCGGCGCCGCAGTCGCAGACCGTGAAAGGAAAAGGCGCCAGTGGCGCCTTTTTTCGTGTTCGTTGTTTTCGGCACGCGGGCTCGGTGTCGGTCGGGCTGTCCCGGCTCCTACTTCAGGTAGGGGGCCGGATCGACGCTCTCGAACCCGTCGCGCACTTCGAAGTGCAGATAGGCCTCGTCGCCCGTCCGTAGCTGAGCCAGTTTCTGGCCGCGTTTGACCGGGTCGCCCTTTTTCACCGTGATCTTGTCCACATTGGCATAGACCGTCAGCAGATTGGCATCGTGACGGATCACAACGATCGGGACCTGGTCGGCATCCTGGGTAATCGCGGCGACAGTGCCGGACCGGGCGGCGCCCACGGGCGTACCGGCGGCGGCAGAGATGTCGATCCCCTCGTTGCGCCCTTTGGCGTAGTCGCGGATGATCTTGCCGCCCGAGACCGGCATCGCCATCGCGGCGCCGGAGGGTTTGCTGGGCTTCTCGACCGTGACCTTTGGCGGCTCCGGCGCCTTGACCGCGACCTTTTCGTCGGGCAGCGGCCCGGTGGCGCTGGGCGGGGTCGGCGTGGGCGAGCCGGCGCCGGGGGCCGTGACCTCGGTTTCCGGGATGGCGCGGCGCGGGGCGGGCTGGTCCTTGACCGGGATCAGCAGGTACTGGCCTTCGCGGATGGCGAAATCGGGGCCGAGCCCGTTCCATTCGGCCAGCGCCTTGATCGGCACCTGGTAGAGCCGCGAGATGGTATAGGCTGTTTCGCCGCGCTCCACCTTGTGGCGGACGGGTTCCACCCGCTCGACCTTGGTCTGCGGTTTCGATTGCGGCCGGGGCGAACTGGCGGCGGGGTCCAGCGTGGCGGTTTCGACAGCCGAGGGCGCCGGGGTGGTATCGGGGGCCGCGTCGATGGCCGAGCCCGCCAGTGTGGCGATGTCGATCGAACCGGCGGTGCCGGCGGGCGGCTCCGAAACCCGGCGGGGCAGGGCCAGTACCTCGCCCTGGCGCAGCCGGTCGGTGGGCTGGACACCGTTGAAGCGTGCCAGCTCTTCGGGCGGCAGGCTGATCCGGTGGGCCACGTCGGTCACGGTATCGCCGCGGCGCGCCACGGCGACCTGATAGCTGGGATAGGAAATGATGCCGCGGGCATCCGGCTCGGGCCGGTCGACGGTGTTCACGCTGCGGGCGGCCTCGGCGGTGCTGAAGCTGCCCACCCTGCCGCGCAGATCGTAATCCAGCGGTTCGGAGCAGCCTGCAAGCAGGGCCAGAACGGCGGTCGCCGCCCAGAGGCGGCCCGGTGTCGCGATAGCGGGAAATGGCATCTGGTGGTCCTCAATGCGCGCCCCCTGTTGACCGGGGCTTTTGGGTGTACCTGTTACGCTCAACTGTCTTCTTAACTGTCCTGTCCCAGCCCTTCGAGCAAGGGGACAAACCGCACCGGCCGGAGCTCGTCGTACTCGAAGCCGGTCTCGCTGCGCCGGACCCGGATCAGGGTCTGCACGGTGTCGGACTGGCCCACCGGCACGACCATGATACCGCCGATTTTCAATTGCGCCAAGAGCGGGCCTGGCGGATCCTCGGCGGCCGCGGTGACGATGATGCGATCAAAGGGTGCCTGTTCGGGCAACCCGTGCGAGCCGTCGGCAGTCATCGCGGTGATATTGACCAGGCCCAGCGCCTCGAAAATCGCGCGCGCCTCGCGCACCAGCCTTGCATGGCGGTCGACGGTATAGACCCGTCGGGCCAGCTTGCTGAGGATCGCCGCCTGGTAGCCGGAGCCGGTCCCGACCTCCAGCACCTTGTCGCGCGGGTTGACCTGCAGCGCCTGGGTCATCAGGCCGACCACCGAGGGCTGGCTGATGGTCTGGCCACAGGCGATCGGCAGCGGCATATCCTCGTAGGCGCGTTCGGAGAACAGCCCGCGCACGAAGGGGCCGCGGTCGATCTCTTCCATCGCGGCGAGGACACGCTTATCGGTCACGCCCTTGGAGCGGAGCGCGAACAGGAACTGCATCTTGGTTTCTGGTGCGGGTCCTGTCATTCGATGGCCTTCAGCGCCTCCAGCGCATCATGGGCGGTCAGGTCGGCGCGCATCGGCGTGACCGAGACGTAGCCGTCCAGGTTGACCGCGGCATCTGTGCCGGGCTCGGTCGGCTCGTGCTGGTTGCCGCCCTTGATCCACAGAAACCGCCGTCCGGAGGGCGAGCTGTGCGGCTCGACCGAGAAATGGGTGTCGCGGCGGAAACCCTGCGGCGCCACGCGCAGGCCGCGCACCTCCGATCCCGGCACCGGCGGGAAGTTGATATTGTAGAACAGCCGGTAATCCTGGCCCGCGTCGGGGCAGGCCGAGAGGATCCTTCGGACCGCTTCGGCGCCGTGCTGGGCGGCGGCCTCGAACGGGTTGTCGAGGCCGAGGTTGCCGGGGCCGTAGTATTGCGACAGCGCCATCGCCGGGATGCCCTGCAGTGCCGCCTCCATCGCCCCGCCCAGCGTGCCGGAATAGAGCGCGTTTTCGGCCGAGTTGTTGCCGCGGTTGACGCCGGAGAGCACCAGATCGGGCTTGGTGTCGTGCAGCACGTCGTGCAGGCCCGCCATCACGCAGTCGGCCGGGCTGCCCTCGGCAGCGTAACGTCGGTCGCCCAGCTTGGCGATCATCATCGGGTGGGTGTAGCTGATGCAATGAGCGACGCCCGATTGCTCGAAGGCGGGGGCGACGGTCCAGATCTCGCCGTCCGGACCGGCCAGTTCGGAAGCAATCGCCTCCAGCACCGCCAGCCCGGGCGCGTTGATACCGTCGTCGTTGGTCAGAAGTATGCGCATGAGTGCCTGCCCTGTTTGCGTCTTGATAGTCGCCGCCGGGAAAGGGGGCAAGGCGCGGGGCCTCCCCACGCTGAAATTATCCCCGGCTGTCGCGGAATGCGGCATGGCCGGCACGGCGATTTCCGGTCAGAGCTGCGCCAGCAGGCGTTTTGCCTCATCGGCCGGGTGCACCAGCGTGGCGCGATCCTCGCCCGGGAAGAACCGGGCGCGGGTGGCAGTCGGCATCGGCTGCGGCTCCAACACATGGACCCGGGGGCCGGTGCGCCGGGTTTCCGCGGCCCAGCTTTGCGCCAGCGCGATCTGAGCGGCCTTGGTGGCACCGTAGGCGCCGAAGAATTTCTGCCCCGCCGGCGGGTCGTCGAAGAACACCGCCTGGCCGGCATCGCCCAGCAGCGGCGCGACATAGGTGATCAGCAGCGCGGTGGCATTGGCATTCACCGCGATGGATTTATCCCAGTCCTTGGCGTCGATGAAATGCGCCGGGCTGAGCGGGGCGGCGTGGATCGCCGGGTGCAGCCACAGGTCCAGCTTGCCCCAGCGGTCGTGGATGCCGCGGCAGAGGGTTGCCATCGCTTCGGGAACCGTGATGTCCATCGGCGCCAGCGTGGCGCTGCCGCCCTTGGCCTTGATACGGTCGTCGAGCTCTTCCAGTGCGCCGGTGGTGCGCGCCACGGCGACGATGTGGTGGGTGTCGCAAAGCGCCTCCGCCAGCGCGGCGCCAAGCCCGCGCGAGGCGCCGGTGATCAGGGCGATGTTTGTCTCGGGCTGTGTCATGGGGCGGGTGTGCGGCCTTTCCGGCGTGGCGTCAAGGGGGCCACGGTTCGTTTCCGGTATTGCCCGGCCGCGTCGGGCCGGGGCGTGTCCGGATCAGCCTTGGCGGTGCCTGTACCGCTCCTCCGGAGCGTTTGAGAGACCGGCCTCACCTGCCGGGCAGGCTGATCCGCCGGGTTTCGCCGTTGCGTTGGAACACGAGCCCGCCTTCGTCGATCGCGACGACCCGGCCCCAGGCGACCTGGGTGCCGGGGGTGACCCGCTTGATCCGGCCGCCGGGCAGGCGCAGCAGAGCGCGATAGCCCCGCGCGCTGCCGGTCAGACCGATCAGGGTCATTTCGTCGTCGTCCAGGACCTGCGGCGTCGTGGCCAGATCGGCCACGGTCGCGGACGTGGCGCCCGCGTCAGGTTTGCTCGTCATGTGGTGTGTCCTTGCGGTGCGCCGGGGAGAGGCGTGTCCGTCTTGTTGTATGTCCGAAACGCCCTCTACCGCGCCGCATGGCGGAGCGGAAGAGGGGCAGAAGCGCTGTCGGCGGGATGCCGCCGGGGATGGCCCGGACCGGCGGGAGAAGGCCTGCCGGTTACTCGGCGGCCTTCATCTCGAAGCCCTGTTCGATCATGTCGGCGGGTTTCACCGGGTATTCGCCCGAGAAACAGGCATCGCAATACTGCGGGCAGGATTTGTCGCGGCCCTGCGCTTCGCCCACGGCGCGGTAAAGCCCGTCGAGCGAGATGAACTTCAGGCTGTCCACGGCCAGATGGTCGCGCATCTCGTCCTCGGACATGGTCGCGGCCAGCAGTTTTTCGCGCTGCGGCGTGTCGACACCGTAGAAGCAGGGCCAGGCGGTCGGCGGGGAAGCGATGCGGAAATGCACCTCCTTGGCGCCGGCGTCGAGGATCATTTCCTTGATCTTGCGCGAGGTGGTGCCGCGCACGACGGAGTCGTCGACCAGGATCACCCGCTTGCCCTCGATCAGCGCGCGGTTGACGTTCAGCTTCAGCCGCACACCCATGTTGCGGATCTGTTCGGTGGGCTCGATGAAGGTGCGGCCCATGTACTGGTTGCGGATGATCCCCATCGCGTAGGGGATGCCCGATTCCTGGCTGAATCCGATCGCCGCCGGCGTGCCGCTGTCGGGCACCGGGCAGACGATATCGGCGTCCACCGGGTTTTCCTTGGCCAGTTCCCGGCCGATGGCGGCGCGGGTCTCATAGACGCTGCGCCCGCCCAGGATACTGTCGGGGCGCGAGAAATAGACATGTTCGAAGATGCAGAAGCGCGGTTTCTGCGGCCGGAACGGGAAATGGCTTTCCACTCCGTTCTCCGACGAGATAACGACCATTTCGCCGGCCTCGATCTCGCGTACGAACTCGGCCCCGATAATGTCGAGCGCGCAGGTTTCCGAACTCAGCACCCAGCCGTCTCCGATCCTGCCCAGCACCAGCGGCCGCACGCCCAGCGGGTCGCGCACACCGATGAGCTTGGTGCGGGTCATGGCGACGATGGAAAAGGCCCCTTCGACCCGGCGCAGCGCGTCTTCCATGCGTTCGGGGATGTTCCGCTGCAGCGAGCGGGCCATCAGATGGATGATGCATTCGCTGTCCGAGCTGGACTGGAAGATCGAGCCGCGCTCGATCAGTTCGCGGCGCAGCGCGTTGGCGTTGGTGATATTGCCGTTATGGGCAATCGCGGCGCCGCCCATGGCGAACTCGCCGAAGAACGGCTGCACGTCGCGGATCGCCGCGCCCTTGGACCCGGCGGTGGAATAGCGCACGTGTCCGATGCCGAGCGGCCCCGGCAGCGTTTCCATGATGTCGGTGGAGGTGAAATTGTCGCGCACGTAGCCGAAGCGGCGGGCGGAGTTGAAGCCCTGTTCGGGGTCATGGGTGACGATGCCGCCGGCTTCCTGGCCGCGATGCTGCAAAGCATGCAGGCCGAGGGCTACGAAACTGGCGGCGTCTTGCACGCCGATGACGCCGAATATGCCGCACTCTTCACGCAGCTTGTCGTCATCGAAAGGGTGGGCGGGCGGCATTTGCGGCGTCGGCACGGGAGGGGAGCTCCGAATCCGTTGGCGATATATGGCCTTCACATAATGGCATGTGGAGCGAGTGTCACGAAAGGATCACATATTCTGTGTCGATCCGGCCTCATTCAGATTGCCGCACCCGGTTCGGGGCAGTCGCCAGCGAACCTTGCAGCCGATGTTTGCCCTGTTGCGGGCGCAATGCGCCCGGCGCGATCAATTCGGCGCGGGGTCGGATCGCACGGGATCGGACTTGCCGTCGCGTCGTCGGGCGCAGAGCAGGCCCAGCAGCGTCCTGCTTTCCCGATAGCTGAGTACGCGGTGGGTGCTTTCCTGCTCCGGGCCGGGGACATGGAGCAGCATGTTGGTCTGGGCGACGACAATCTGCTCTTGATCGAAGTTCATGGCGATGCCGCCGCGCAGGGAAAAGCCGGTGATCGTCCGCACGCCGCAGAAGCCGGTGGTGGTGGGCACCGGGAGCAACACCAAGGGGGCGTCGAACAGCGATTTGCAGGCATGGTCCATCACCGCCACATGCTGTCCGGCATTCAGCCGCATGTCGGAGCAATTGCCCAGATTCCCGGCGGGAATTTGCCAGTGGACGAGGCTGCGGTCGGGCGGTTGGCGATGCAGTGCGGAGATCGCGACCATCCCGTCGAGGGTGCGTACCCGATCACCCGGGCGCAACCGCTCGATGGGTTGCCAGCCGTTGTCGCCTTCCAAAAGGGTTCCGGGGGCAAAAGTCCGGTCAAAGGCCCGCTCCGGCCGCGACGGTGCAGCTAGGATTGAGGGCCTGGACCGGATGTGCGCATGCCCGCCGGGCACATCCTGGCACATCTACCAACTCACTAAACACAAACTCCTTCACGGCGACATCCGCCACCGCAAATACACCAGTGGTTGCAAAAGAGGCGGTCAGGCGGCGAAAATGCGGCAGAAATGTGGTGAGTGGTTAAACTCGATTCCATTGGGCGCAGGCGTTGCTGGAACGCGGCAGGACAGGGACCGCGATAGCCCAGGTTTGGACGCGGCTCGTCCGGCCTATTCTTCCGGTGCGCCGCAGCTCCCCACCAGCCCCTCGTATTGCTGGGTGATCCAGCCCAGGGCCGCTTCCGGGTCGCGGTCCTCGATGCTGGATGTCAGGCGCGAAAAGACCGTGGCGGAGCGGCTTTCGTCGACGATGGTGAAGCTCTGGCCGGTCATCACCGTGTCGTAGACGAAGAAGGCAATCGCCACCAGCAGAATGCCGCGGGCCACGCCGAACAGGAACCCGGCGCCCTGATCCAGCCCGCCGAGCATGGAGCGATGCACCAGCGACGAAAACAACGGTGTGAAGAAGGAGACCACGATCAGCGCCACCGCGAAGACGGCGGCAAAGGCGGCGATGATGCTCAACTCGCAGCTTTCGCCGATATAGTCGCCGACCTTGGGAATCTCGCGAACCAGCGGTTCGACCTGAGGCGCGAAGATAAAGGCCAGCACGGCGGCCGCGACCCAGCCGGCGATGGCCATCGTCTCGCGTACGAAGCCGCGGGCATAGGCCAACAGCGCCGATACCACGATGACCAGGGCCACAACCCCGTCGATGATGGTGAAACCTTCCATGTTCCTCGCCCGCCCTGCCTTATGCGTCAGCCCGCCCCGAAAACCTCGCCGACGAAGCCGGTCAGGTCGGCAGGCCGCGTCAGCTTGAGCCCGCCGCCCGACCCGATCTTGCCACCGGCCGGAGCGATTGCAGCGGTGAAACCAAGTTTTCGCGCTTCTTTCAACCTGTTTTCGGTCTGGGGCGCCGGTCTCAGGGCGCCGGAGAGGCTGATTTCCCCGAAAACCACCGTATCGGCGGGCAGCGGCGCATCCTCGCGCGCGCTCAGCAGCGCGGCGGCGACGGCGAGGTCGGCCGCCGGTTCACCGATCTTCATGCCGCCCGCGACATTGAGATAGACGTCGAGCCCGGCGAAGGGGATGCCGCAGCGCGCCTCCAGCACCGCCAGGATCATCGACAGCCGCCCGCCGTCCCAGCCGACCACGGTGCGGCGGGGTTGCGACAGCGGCGACGGGGCGACGAGGGCCTGAAACTCCACCAGCACGGGCCGTGTGCCCTCAATCCCGGCAAACACCACCGAGCCGGCGCTGGGGCTGCCGCGTTCGGACAGGAACAGGGCAGAGGGGTTGATAACCTCCGCCAGTCCGCCGCCGGTCATCTCGAAGACGCCGATCTCGTCGGCGGGGCCGAAGCGGTTCTTGACCGCGCGCAGGATGCGGAACTGGTGGCCGCGCTCGCCTTCGAAATAGAGCACGGTATCGACCATATGCTCGACCACGCGAGGGCCGGCGATCTGGCCCTCCTTGGTGACATGACCCACCATGATGACGGAGGTGCCGGTACGCTTGGCGAAGGTGGTCAGCTCATGCGCGGTGGCACGTACCTGGGTGACGCTGCCGGGCGCGCTGTCCACGTTATCGGCCCACATGGTCTGGATCGAGTCGATGATGACGAGCTGGGGGCGTTCCGCCTCCAGCGTGGTGAGGATGTCGCGCAAGTTGGTCTCCGCCGCCAGCCGCACCGGCGCATCGGCAAGCCCGAGGCGGCGGGCGCGCATACGGACCTGTGCGCTGGCCTCTTCGCCCGAGACATAGACGGTTTTCAGCCCGTGCCGCGCAAAGGCGGCGGCGGCCTGCAGCAGCAGGGTTGATTTGCCGATACCTGGATCGCCACCCACAAGGATCGCCGAGGCGGGGACAAGGCCGCCGCCCAGCACCCGGTCAAGCTCGCCCAGTCCTGCGGCGGCGCGGGGCGGCGGGGCCTCCTCGACCGAAAGGTCGGTGAGTGGCACCGCGCTGCCGCGCCGGGCGCCCAGAGATTTGGAAACGGGGCCGGAGGACAGCGGCTTTTCCTCGGAAATGGTGTTCCATTCGCCGCAGGATTCGCAGCGGCCGGACCATTTGGAGGTGCTTGCGCCGCAGGCCGAGCAGATGAAGGTTTTTGTTTTCGCCATGCGCCGTTATTGCCCGTCCGCGCCTTCCGCCTCAAGCCCCCGCATGCGCCGTTCGGTCAGCAGGCCGAGGATCAGCGAGGCGAGGATGCAGAAGGTGAAGAGGTAGAGGCCCCAGGCGACCTCGATCCGGGCGTAGGAGATGCCCTTGGCCAGCGCAATGTACAAAGCGATGAGGAAAATGTCTGCCATCGCCAGTTTGCCCAGCACCGTGAGGGCCGGCAGGGCGCGGGCATCGAGCAGCCGCCATTGCACCAGCGCCAGCCCGATGGTTTTCAGGTAGGGGGCGAAGAGGGCGAAGGCGGTGACCACGAGGGCGAGGAACACGTCGGTGCGCCAGAGCGATTGCAACCCGGTGATGACCGAGATCTCGCTGAGGCCAAAGAGCGGCAGGAACCCCGCGCGTAGGAGCGGCGCGAACCAGGCGACGGGGTAGAGCACCAAAAGGGCGAGGTTGGCGAGGCGGAGGGTCATGGCGAAGGGGTAGCGCATAACGGGGGAGCGCGGAAGCGGGAAGGGGGCCTGGAGCCAACCAAGCCCGGAATCAAGGTGCGCAGCGCCGCCGGGCAGCGCCCGACCGCCCCTATGGGCGGGCGCTGCCCTCTGTTGTGCTTGGCGGCTGACTTTGTGAGGTTACCTGACCGCTTCGATCGGCCCCTCGGCGCGACCATGAATGAACTGGTCCAGATAGGGATCGCCGGAATTGTCCATCTGGCTCACCGGGCCGGTCCATTTGATCACCCCGTCGTGCAGCATCGCCACATTGTCGGCAATCGCGCGTACACTCGTCATATCGTGGGTGATGGTCATCGCCGTGGCGCCCATCTCCACCACGATCTCGCGGATCAGTTCGTTAATGACGCCCGCCATGATCGGGTCGAGCCCGGTGGTGGGTTCGTCGAAAAAGATGATCTCCGGCTCCGCCGCAATGGCGCGGGCGAGGCCGACGCGTTTCTGCATGCCGCCCGACAGCTCGGCGGGGTAGAGATCGGCGGTCTCGGGCTTCAGGCCCACCCGGCGCAGTTTCTCGATGGCGATCTCGCGCGCTTCCGCCGTGGGACGTTTCAGCGCGCCGCGCAGCAGCCGGAAGGCGACGTTTTGCCAGACCGGCAGCGAGTCGAACAGCGCGCCGCCCTGGAACAGCATGCCGAAACGGGCGAGGAATTCGTCGCGGTCGCCGCTGGTGGCGTCCTTGCCGTCCACCAGAATGCGGCCCCTGTCCGGGGTGATCAGGCCCAGCACGCATTTCAGCGCCACCGATTTGCCGGTGCCGGAGCCGCCGATGATCACCATCGAGGTTCCCTTGGGCACCTCCAGCGTCAGCCCGCGCAGCACGCGGTTGTTGCCAAAGGCCTTATGCACGTCCTCATAGCGGATCATACCGAGAAAAACGCCCCCGTAAGCAGGAAGTTGGCGGCCAGGATCAGCACCGCGGCGACCTCGACGCTGGTCTTGGTGGCCTGACCCACGCCCTGGGCACCGCGGCCCGAATTCATGCCGTAGTAGCAGCCCATGACCGTGGCGATGCCGCCGAAGGCGCAGCCTTTGACCAGTGAGGAGACCACATCGAGCGTTTCGAGGAAATCAACCGTGTTCTTGAGGTAGGCGGCGGAATTGAAGCCGAGGTTCTCGGTCGCCACGAAATAGCCGCCCGCGATTCCGATGACGTCGCCGACCGCGACCAGGATCGGCACGGTGATCAGCCCGGCCAGCACGCGCGGCGCGGTGAGGTATTTCATCGGATGGGTCGACAGGGTGACCAGTGCGTCGATCTGCTCGGTCACCTTCATGGTGGCGATCTCGGCCGCAATGGACGAGGTGACCCGCGCGGCGATCATCAGGCCGGCCATCACCGGGCCCAGTTCGCGCACCATGCCGATGGCGACGATCTGCGGCACCACCGCCTCGGCGTTGAAGCGGGCGCCGCCGGAATAGATCTGCAGCGCCAGCGCGCCGCCGGTGAACAGCGCGGTCATCCCCACCACCGGCAGCGACAGCCAGCCGATGTGCAGCAGCGCCTGGAACACCTCGCGCGGGTAGAACGGCGGGCGGAAGATATGGCTGATCGCCGACAGCGCATAGAGCGCCGCGCGCCCGATTGACGCCAGCGTCGCCAGGACGGCCCGGCCCAGATGGGCGACAGGGGTCAGCAGCGCGGTCACGAGCGGTAGCTGCGGGCATAGCGCCCGCCCAGCGAGGTCAGGATCTCATAACCGATGGTGCCGGCGGCATCGGCGACGTCGTCGACGCCCTGGTGCGGGCCCAACAGGCTGAGGAATTCCGGCACGTCGCCCTCCATCCCGGTGATATCCACCGTGATCAGGTCCATCGAGATGCGGCCGGCCAGCGGGTAGCGCTGATCGCCATGCCACAGGCCCAGTTTCGGCGCCATGATGCGGGGCAGCCCGTCGGCATAGCCGGCGGCCACGGTGGCGATGCGCGCGGGGCGCTGCGCGGTCCAGGTATTGCCATAGCCCACGGACTCGCCCGGCATCACCTCGCGGGTCTGGATCACCGGCAGGTCGAGCGTGACCACCGGGCGGGCGTCCTCGAACGGGCGGCCGCCATAGAGGCCGACACCGGGGCGGGTCAGGTCGAAATGGTAATCCGGGCCCAGCAGCGTGCCGCCTGTGGCCGCGAGCGAACGCGGGATATCCAGCCCGTCGGTCATCTCGCGGAAAGAGCGGAGCTGTTTCTCGTTCATGAAATGATCGGGCTCGTCGGCGCAGGCCAGGTGCGACATCAGCAGCGCCGGGCGCTGTTGCAGCACCGGTTCGCGCAGCGCCGCCCATTCGGCGGGCTCCATTCCCAGCCGGTTCATGCCGCTGTCGAGCTGGATGCCGAAGGATTGCTGTGGCAGCGATTCCAGATGCCGCAGCACCTGATCGACCGAGTTCAGCATCGGCGTCAGATCGTTGTCGCGAATGAGATCGGTATCGCCGGGCATATGGCCGGAGAACACGCCGATCATCGGTCCCGGGCCGAGGGTGGCGCGGACGGCGGCGCCCTCTTCGGCGACGGCCGTGAAAAAGCGGCGGGCGCCGGCCTTGGCCAGGGTGCGCGCGACGGGTTCGGTGCCCAGCCCGTAGCCGTCGGCCTTGACCACGGCGGCGGTTTCCACCGCGGACTTGGCATCCAGCGCGCGCCAGTTTTCGGCGAGGGCGTCGAGGTCGATGGTCAGATGTCCGGTACTCATGGCCCGTTCATGCCACGAGGGCGCGGCGCGTCAAGGGCAAAACCGCCGATGGGCGGTGCCGCGCCCGCGCTTGTGCGCATTTCAGGCGGCGGGGCGCGGGGTGGAATGCCACCAGATGCGCACCTCTCGGGCCAGGCCCGAGGCGGTGAATTCGCCCACCAGCATGCCATCAAGCTCCATCCGGGGCAGCGGATCGCCCGGCTTGCGGTCGGGCAGGCCGGTGCCGGTGGATTTCGCCCAGATTTCGAACAGTTCCTCGGAGGCCACCTGATAGGTGACGTTCCAATGGGCGATGCCGCCGGCGGCGGTTTCGCCCAGCACCTCGTAGCGCAGCGAGATATCCTGCTGCAGCTTGATCCGGTCCCAGTAGGCGGCGAGTTCCGCCGGGCCCTGCTGCACCTGAAACGGCGTGTTGTGATAACAGCCGTCCGGGGTGAACAGGGCGGCGAAGCCTTGCGAATCCTGCCCCTCCCAGACGCGTTTGTAGGCGGCCATGAAATCGTGGATCGGCATCGCTCAGAACTCCTGCGCGCTGTCTTGTTGCCAGGATTTGGCGAGGTTCCCGAACCGGGTGAACTGCGCCTCGAAGGCCAGTTCGACGGTGCCGATGGGGCCGTGACGCTGCTTGCCGATGATCACCTCGGCCTTGCCGTGCAGCCGCTCCATCTCTTCGATCCAGGTGGCCATGGCCTCGACATTCTCTTCGCCGGGCTTTTCGCGTTCTTTGTAGTATTCGCCGCGATAGACGAACATCACCACGTCGGCGTCCTGTTCGATCGAACCGGATTCGCGCAGGTCCGAGAGCTGCGGGCGTTTGTCGTCGCGGCTTTCCACCTGGCGCGACAGCTGCGACAGCGCGATGACCGGGATGTCGAGCTCTTTGGCGATGGCCTTGAGCCCCATGGAGATCTCGCCGATTTCCTGCACCCGGTTTTCCGAGGTGCCGCGCACCAGTTGCAGGTAGTCGACGATCAGCAGGTCCAGCCCGTGGGTCCGCTTCAGCCGCCGGGCGCGGGCGGCGAGCTGGGCGATCGGGATGGCGGCGGTGTCGTCGATATAGAGCGGGCAGGCCTCCAGCGCCTTGGCCGCCTCGACGAAGCGGCGGAACTCGGCCTCGGTCATGTCGCCCTGGCGGATCTTGTGGCTGGAGATTTCGGAAGCCTCGGCGAGGATCCGGCCTGCCAGCTGCTCGGCGCTCATTTCCAGCGAGTAGAAGCCCACGACGCCGCCCTGGACCGCGCCTTCGCTGCCATCGGGCATCAGGCCGCGCTTATAGGCCTTGGCGACGTTGAAGGCGATGTTGGTGGCGAGCGAGGTTTTCCCCATCGACGGGCGCCCGGCGAGGATCAGAAGGTCGGATTTATGCAGACCGCCCAGCTTGGCGTCGAGATCGTCGAGCCCGGTTGAGATGCCGGCCAACCCGCCGTCGCGCTGATAGGCGGCGTTGGCGACGTTCACCGCATCGGTAACTGCACGCAGGAAACTCTGGAAACCGCTTTCCGACTGGCCCTGTTCGGCCAGACCGTAGAGCGCCTGTTCGGCCTCGATGATCTGCTGCTTGGGTTCGCTGGCCACATCGACGCGGGCGGCCTTGTCGGAGATGGTCTTGCCCAGCCCGATCAGCTCGCGCCGGATCGCCAGATCATAGATCATCTCGGCATAGTCGCGCACCGCAAAGGCGCTGATCGCGGCACCGGCGAGGCGGGCGAGATAGGCCGGGCCACCCAGTTCCTTGAGCCCTTCGTCCTGCTCCAGAAACGCCTTGAGTGTGACCGGCGATGCGAGCGCGTTCTTGGCGATGCGGGCGGCGGCGACCTCGTAGATGCGGGCATGCACCGGATCGTAGAAATGTTGCGGCCCGATGACGCTGGCCACCCGGTCGTAGACATCGTTGTTGGTTAGGATCGCGCCCAGCAGCTGCTGCTCGGCCTCGATCGAATGGGGCATGGTCTCCGCGTCCTGCGTCTCGGGCGCGGGCGGGTTGACTGCTGTGATCTCGTTCATCTCTGTCCCGTTCTGCCTGTCAGCCGCGCCTCCCGCGCGGTGCCCGGACCGGTCTTGCGCCGGTTCGGTCGTTGTACCTGACCCCGCGTGGAAATCCATCTGGATAGATGCGTGGGTAAACCGGTGGATAAGCCTGTGGGACTCACCCTGGCCGGCGGAACTATTCAAAATACGGTAGCACAGGTTCCGCCGCCCGCAAAATGTTGCGGGTTTGCGGCGCTTGAGCTCTGATTCTGTGGAGTTTTTGTCCTAAACGGCCCACAGGTTTATCCCCTGTGGTCCGCAAAGGCGGCTCTTCGGCGTCAGGCCTTGTGCTCTTCCTGCCACTTCCGCGGATCGTGGAGGAAGGCCTCCACCCCCTGCAGGGTGTCGCGGGTGAAGGCGTTGGATTCCTTGGCCGCGGCCAGCACATCCCACCAGGTGCACAGGTGATGCAGGCTGACGCCGTGATCGCCCAGCGTCTTCTCGGTTTCCGGGAAGATGCCGTAGTAGAAGATCACCGCCGTATGCGCGCAGGTGGCGCCGGTATCGCGGATCGCGTCGACGAACGACAGCTTGGATCCCCCGTCGGTGGTCAGATCCTCGACCAGCAGCACCCGTTGGCCTTCGCTCATCGCGCCCTCGATGCGGGCGTTGCGGCCGTATCCCTTGGGCTTTTTCCGCACATAGGTCATCGGCAGCCCCATCCGCTCGGCCACCAGCGCGGCAAAAGGGATGCCCGCGGTCTCGCCGCCGGCGATATTGTCGAACGCCTCAAAGCCCGCGTTGCGCATCACGGTGACGGTGAGGAAATCCATCAGGGTGGAGCGGATGCGCGGGTAGGAGATCAGCTTGCGGCAGTCGATATAAGTCGGGCTCGGCAGGCCGGAGGCCAGCGTGAACGGCTCTTCTGCGTTCAGATGCACCGCCTGGATCTCCAGCAGCATCCGGGCGGTGAGGCGGGCCATCTCTTCGGGCGAGGGGTAGGAAGAGGGGATCATTGCGGAACTCCATTCGGGCGGCAGGTTGCAGGGGGGATTAGCCGAGCCGGCGGCAAAAGAAAAGCCCGCCGCGGCGCGGGGCCGGGCGGGCAAATCCTAGGGCATGAGCCTGGATCAGAACAGGAAATCGTTGGCCGAAAGGTCGGCCATTGCGATCCCGTCGAGGGTGATCGTATTGCCGCTGCCGTCGTCGATCACCGCGCTGCCGTCCACTTCGGAGAGGTGGCTGGCGCTCAGGTCGTCAAAGCTCTCGATGGCGCCGACCTTGCGCAGGTCGATTTTTTCCTTGGTGCCGGCGGTCTCGAAGTCGTAGATCACGTCGTTGCCGAACTTGCCCTTGAAGATGAACTTGTCGTTGCCGCCGTCGCCGGAAAGGCTGTCGTCGCCGCCGCCGCCGATCAGTTTGTCGTTGCCGCTGCCGCCTTCCAGCGTGTCCGCGCCGCCGCCTCCCAGCAGTTTGTCGCGGCCGCCGTCGCCTAGCAGCGTGTCCTTGCCTCCCAGACCTTTGATCACGTCGTTGCCACCAAGCCCTTCAAGCGCGTTCTTGGCCTTGGAGCCGGTGATCTTGTCCTTGGACTCCGAGCCGCGCGCGTCTTCGATCCCCTTCAGCGTGTCGGTGTCACCAAACCCGTCCGTGGCCGTGCCTTTCTGGAGGTTCACCGTCACCCCGTCGCTGCCGCCGTAGTGCGCGTCGCGGTCATAGCGGACCTCGTCGTGCGCGCCCTTGCCACCGTTCAGAAGGTCGTCGCCGGCCAGGCCGCGCAGCACGTTGTTGCCGCCGTTGCCGATCAGCGTGTCGTCATGGGCGCTGCCGCGCAGCATCTCGATGCTCATCAGCGTGTCGGTGTCGCCCCAGCCGTCGGTTGCCGTGCCCTCGGCGAGATTGGCGGTGACACCGGAGGGATCGTCCTTGAAGCTCACCTGGTCGTAGCCGGCGCCACCCTTGTAGGTATCATCGCCCTTGGAAGAGACGAAATAGTCGTCGCCGGCGCCGCCGTCCAAAACGTCTTTGCCCTTGGTGCCGTAGATGTCGTCATCCTCGGAGGCGACCTCGATCCCCAGCAGGTCGGACCACAGGATGTATTCGCCTTCCGCGAAATCGCCGGTGACCTCATCCTGCGCCAGAATATAGCGGTCGGTATTTGCGAAGGCCTTGAACTCGGACAGCGACGAGAATTCCGGCAGGGCATCGCCGTCGATCACGAAGAAATAGTCGGAGCCTTCCATATGGCCAGTGGCGTCGTCGCCCCATTCCACGGAGAATTCCAGCAGCGTCGTGGAGTGGGTGACACCGCCGCTTTTCCAGGTGATTTCGGAGATGTTTACATTCGCGTCCCTGACACTGCTGAGCGAACTGGGGTAGAGGGCTGTGCTGTCCAGGCCGATGAAATAGGTCTCGCTCAGATCGACATCCGCCCAGACGTCCCCGTCCTTCTCCGGCGCCCGCAGGGTGTAGGAGAAGCCTCCATCGTCCATGGCGGTAACGGTGAATGTCGCGCTTGCGCTGAAGCCGGTGTAAACAATTCCGGTCCAATCATCGTTGTCGCGCCAGTCGGAGTGGGCACCTTCAAGGGTATATGTCGTCATAAATCTTCCTCGCAATAAGACCTGAATCGCGGGCAAGCGCGGTACGCTTGCTCACTCAGGGCGATAAGAAACATGACGCCAATTAGCCGCAATAGTTAATGCGCAGTGCAATGGCCGCTGAGGCGCTCTGCCGTAACGTTATGTGCTGTTAGTGCCGCAGTGCCGGTGGATCCGTCGTGGCGGTGGATCCGTCGTGGCGGTGGCGCTGTTTTTATGTCACGCGCCAGTGCAGCGGGAAGCCCGGGTCGAAAACGGTCACGGGACCTTCGCCGCCGATGATATGACCGGGGTAGGCAACCGGGTCGCCCTTTTCCAGCGTGACCGTGTCCTCATTCGCCGGCAGCCGGTAGAAGGCGGGGCCGTTGAGCGAGGCGAACCCCTCCAGCCGGTCCAGAGCGCCTTCGCGTTCGAACACCTCGGCAAGGATCGACATGGTGTTGGTGGCGGTAAAACATCCGGCGCAGCCGCAGCCGCTTTCCTTGTTGGCATCGGTGTGCGGCGCGCTGTCGGTGCCCAGGAAGAAATGCGCATCTCCACCGGTCGCGGCGGCGACCAGCGCCAGGCGATGTTCTTCGCGCTTGGCCACCGGCAGGCAGTAGTAATGCGGGTGGATACCGCCGACCAGGATGTTGTTGCGGTTGATCACCAGGTGATGGGTGGTGATGGTGCCGCCCATGTCGTCCTGCGATTTCACATAATCAATGCCGTTCGAAGTGGTGATATGCTCCATCACCACCCGCAGGCCGGGCGTGGCGCGGCGCACCGGGTCGAGCACCCGCTCGATGAAAACCGCCTCGCGGTCGAAGATGTCGACCTCCGCATCGGTCACCTCGCCATGCACGCAGAGCGGCAGGCCGATCTCGGCCATCTTTTCCAACACGCCGCGGACCTTGTCGAAATCCTTGACCCCGCTGGCCGAATTGGTGGTGGCCCCGGCGGGGTAGAGTTTTACCGCGGTGACCAGGCCGCTTGCGGCTGCGGCGGCCACATCCGCCGGATCGGTGTCCTCGGTCAGATAGAGGGTCATCAGCGGGTCGAACGTCATGCCCTCGGGCAGGGCGGTCATGATCCTGTCGCGATAGGCGGCGGCCTGCGCCCCGGTCACCACCGGCGGCACCAGGTTCGGCATGATGATGGCACGGGCGAAATGGCGCGCGGTTTCGGGCAGAACGGACTTCAGCATCTCGCCATCGCGCAGATGCAGGTGCCAGTCGTCGGGGCGGCGGATCGTCAGGGTCTGTGTCATGGCCGCTCCGCTAGCACAGTCCTGCGGATCGGGCCAGTGGTTTAGAGCGGTCCCTGGCGCTCTGGATCGTCGAAAAATCGCCGGTCTCGCCCCGGCAGCGCCCTTCGGGCTTGTTGCAAGCAGCGGGGAAACAGGCTTTCCTGCTTCGGCTCCTTGTGACCTATTCTGCGACCGGCGGCGGCGGGCGGAACAGCCCTTCCTGCGCCTGATGCTCCAGCTGGTCGAGCCGGCGGCGGAACCGCCGCGCCCGCATCCGCGAAGTCACGTTGCGGCACAGCAGCATGGTCAGGTAGAACCGCTCGTTCTGGTCCAGATGCGCCATCAGGTTGCGCAGATAGGAACCGTGATCGCGCCGCGCGCGGTAGAGCCTGTGGAACTCCCGCTCGGTCAGCTTGTCGGCACCGGCCAGCGACAGCAGCCGGTAGAGGATCTTCATCTCGATCAGCTGGGTCTGCAGCGCCCCGCCCATGAAGGGAAGTCTCAGCCGCGACACATTGGTCCGGGCAAACAGCGTTGCATGCATGGCGTCCAGCGTTTGGCGCGGATCGTAAAGGATAAAGGCGTGGGCGGCGGCATCCAGCATGTCGGGCGCGTAGCCGTAGCGCGAGGTGAAATCGGTGCGGCGCATTTCGGAAAAGCGATCGTCCCATTCGGTCATCCGCGGCTCCAGCGTGGCCTGCGGCTGCACCGCGATCACCGTGGCCCCGGGGGAGGCCACCGAATAGGTCGTCGCGGCATAGCCGCAGGGTCCGGCGCCGTAGAACAGCACCCGGTCGAAATCCTCGAAGAACCCGTCGTCGATCAACTGGTCGAAAAAGGCGTACACCTCCTCATCGCGGAACCAGGTGTCGCCATCGGAAATCAGGCACAGATGCGACCAGCCCTGGGCCTTGACCATGTCAAAGCCGAACGGTTGCGCTGTCTCCGACAGTGCCCGGATGCCCTGGATGGTTTCGAAGGTGACCAGCAGCGTCGCCTTCTGGTCGATAAAGGTGGCGAAATGGCGCTTGCCCAGCTCCTGCGACATGCCGTGGGCCTCGGCCTGCGCGATCAGCGCCTGCCGCCATTCGGCCTTGCTGAGATCGGCCAGCGAGGTCTCGATCCCGTTCTCGTCGTCCTGCGTGTCGTTGTCCTGGGTCATGCTGTCCTGCATCGTGCCGAAGTTTATTCTTCCGGCCACATGTCGGGCCGGTTCTGCGCGAGGTCAAGCTATGGGCGGACTATGGCCGAAGTTGGGAAAACTCGGGCCGGTTTCCGGGTGGTTCTGTGGTTGGGGTGGGGGGCTGAGTGTGGATGAAAGCGCAAAGGGTGCAGCGATTTGCCAGGAACAAGGCGCGCAGATCTCTGTTCGGCCTTTTGCGAGGCTGGCAGCTGATATTAATCGGTTGCCGAAAGCTCTTTTAGTTCTCCTTCATCCGCCCCAGATTGGCAAACCCCAGCAACGTTCGGGCCGAATTGCGCGAGATCGGGCGCGACGGCGGCGTCATCAGCAACCGGGCGAACAGCGCGCGATAGGGCTCCTGTTCCATCAGTTCCAGGAACCGCGCCCTGCGCCAGGTCACTGCTTCCTGATGCAGCCGTCCCAGCTCGGCGTCGGCATGCAGCTCGTCGCGCAGCGGCGTGCTGCGCGGGTCCATGCGGTGGATGCTGGTGTCTGTATCGGTGTTGAAATTCCGCTCCACCCAGTAATCCATGTCCAGCATGTGATTGCCATGCACTGCCCGCCCGCGGTCTGCCTTGAGGACAAAGCTTTCCATCGACCCCAGCGCATAGTGGTTGAGCTGCGCCAGCCCGTAATTGGGCCGCCCGTAGCTGTTGAAGATCCGCGTCACCTTGAACTGATCCTCCAGGGCCCGCCCCTCGCCGTCATACCAGCGTGCCCCGTCCAGCTTCGCCTTGTCGGGGTTGCGCGGGCGATGCACGCCGAGTTTCCGGTAGGTGCCGTCGTTGCGGTAGAGCGTCTTGAACATCGAGGCGCGCCAGGGCCAGTACATCACCGCCGGCGCGCAGCGGGTGAACGCGCCGGTCACCGGCTCGTCGCGGTAGCGCACGGTGCCGGCATTGCCGAACAGCCGCCAGGTCAGGGTGATCGCGGTGGCCTCCGGCAGCGCCTCCAAGAGCGCCAGCAGCGTGTTGTCGCCCACATGGATATTGACGAATTCGTCGATATCCAGCGCCATGATCCAATCGGCCTTTCTGACCAGTTTGTGCTTGTCGGCACGCTTCAGCCCGGTGAACTGGATACCGCCCTCGTCATAGGGCCCGTCATTGCGCAGATGGGTCAGCCAGCCCAGTTGCTCCAGCCGGTCCAGCATCGCATCGGTGCCGTCCTGACAATCGTTCGAAAGCACCAGGAAATCGGTGAAGCCCACGGCGCGGTGATGGGCCAGCCACTCCAGCAGAAAGGCGCCCTCGTTGCGCACGGTCAGCACCGCAAGGATCCGTTTGGGTTGCCGTGCCACCGTGCTCATCTCACCAGCCGCGCTTGAAGGTGACGACCTTGCCCTGCGAGGCGCGCGGGAAATAGGTCAGGCCGGCCCCGGACATGGCGCGGAACACCGTTTCGGTGCCGGCCTGGCCAAAGATCTGGGGGTGCAGTTCGACGATGACCAGCCGCAGGGAGGAGAGGTCCACCTTTGGCAAGAGAGCCTGCTCCGCGCCCTCGATGTCGCAGACCAGCGCGGTGGGGGCGATCTCCTCAAAGACCTGAGAGACCGGGCGCACCGGCACCTGTTCTCGCGCGATCACACCGCCGTGCTTGTCGCCCAGATTGTCCTCCATCGAGGAGGCGACGAAATCGCCGCGCACGTAGAAGGTGACCTCGCCCTCGGTTTCGCCGAGCAGTGCGTTGTGCACCGTCACGTTCGACACCTTGTTTGCCGCGTGGACCGAGCGGATGTAGGGGATTATCGCCGGGTTGGCCTCGAATGCATGGACATGGTTCACTTTAAGCGCTTTGGCCATCAGCGTCGACATATACCCCAGGCCCGCACCCAACTCGATCACCGTGTCTTCGGGGCGGATCTGCGAAAGCACAGCCTCGCTTTCCTTCAGTTCATATGCGTCGCTGTGCAGCAGCCGGCGTCGCTTGCGGTCGATCACCCGGGTGTCATAGGGGAATTTCAGCCCGCGCGAGCGGATGAATTTCGGTTTGTCGTCGGCCGCTTGCGCATCCATCGCTTAACTCTCCAAATCGAGCGCGAGGGCATAGGCCGCGCGCTCGGTCCCGGTCAGGCGGATCTCCATCGCCTGGCTGTAAAGCTCCTGAAACTCCGGCGTCTCATGCAGCTCCGCCGCCTTGGCATGATGCCAGGCCACACCCTGTTCGTGCAGGCTGCGCAGCCGCTCGTCCGCCATCAGCCGGTCGTATTCGGCCCTCAGCCGCGGCAGGTTGCGCTGGATCGTCAGGTCGCGGGCGTCGTCCCAGTCCATCCGGATCCAGTAGTTCAGCCCGATGGAACGGTCCACATGCAGCGCGCGCCCCCGCTGCCGCTTGATCAGGAAGCTGTCGGCGGAGCGCAGGGCGTAGTGGTTCAGTTGCAGCAGATCATACCCGATGGAGCGTTTGGAGCTGCGCCAGCCGTTGTCAATCGCCTCCTTGGTCATGTCCCGGCCCGATCCGTTGACCCACAGCACCTTGTCGCGTTTGTCGTCGACCAGCTTGTTGGGGCGGTGACAGGACATCTTGCCGTAGGCGCCGATGTTCTTGAACAGCGTCTTGAACCCCCAGACCGTGTGCGGTTTCGGGCAGTAGGCCGGCGCGCAGCGGTCGAACTGTTCGATGACGAAGCGATCCTCCAGCCGGGTCACCCCGCTGTGGCCGAACAGCCGCCAGGTCATCGCCACATTGGTGGCCTCGGGCGCCGCATCGAAGAAATCCTGCAGGGTGCCGTTGCCGCAACGCACGTTCACGAATTCGTCCACGTCGATATGCATCAGCCAGTCGGCGTTTTTCACCACCGGCTCCTTCAGCGACATGTTCAGCGCGTGCTGCTGCGGGGACTTGCCGCGCCAGTCGTCGTTGTTGCGGTGTTCGACCACGCCCATTTGTTGCAAGCGGTGCAGGATCTGGTCGGTGCCGTCGGTGCAGTCGTTGGTGTAGATCAGAAAGTTGTCGACACCGATGGCGCGGTGATAGGCCACCCATTCGACGATATAGGGTGCCTCGTTTTTCATGCAGCCTACGATCACCGTGCCGCTGGACCCCTCGGCCAGCGTGCGCGGCGGCGCAGGCGGGTAGGGGGCGCCGGGGGCATCCTCCTGCACCGCTCCCAGATTGTTGTGCGGGGCAAAGGGGGTGGTCTTCAGGTGGTGGAATTTCTCCACCGCCAGCGGCGGCAGCACCCGCTGCGCGATCTCGCTCAGACCCGCCTGCGCGGCGGCCGGCTTGTGGCCGTTCACCTGCGCCAGATCGGCGTGCTTGCGCGCGTGTTCCGCCTTGGAGGCCTGCTCGATCGGCGCCATGAAACAGCTCAGATACTGGGTGGCGCGAAAGCCGCGCTCCGGATCGGCCTCCTCCCAGTCGGGCAGGGGAACATCGGGACGCAACGCAACGCCAAGGCCGGGATACGTCTGTGCCAGGGCCTCGCTATCGGCGGCGAACCTGGCCGAGACGGCGGCCAGCGCACCGGGTTCCAGCGCCGGCCCGTCGATGGCGATCTCGTCGAGGAAGCCGCGCCACATCGGCCGGGGCAGGATGCGTTTGTGATCCTCCAGCACCTTCAGCAGCAGCCTGTTGAGCTGGCGCGCCCGCGCCAGCCAGGCGGCGGAGGGGGCGGGCGGCACATGCGCAGGCTCCGCCTTGCCGATGGTCGGTTCGATGTCGAAGGCTGCGCGGATCTCCTCCGTCGCCGCGGCGCCATAGAACCGCGCCGGATCGTAGGGCCGCAGGGTGACGGAACCCGCCCCGAAGACGCTTTCCCAGAACCGCACCAGCGCGGCGGTGTCGAGCCAGAACGGCGGTGCCTGTGTCTCCACGAATTGCCCGCCCGCCGGATCGGGTTTTGGCGCGGCGGCAAGGCTGCCCGCCCACCAGTCGCCGCCCGCGCGCGCCAGCTCCAGCTCGCGGGTGAGCGGCGCCGCGCGCCCCTCCAGCACCTGGCCGGCATAGGCGCGCGCCAGCGCCCGGGCGGGGTCGTCCACATGGGCAATAATGCGGATATCCTGCGACAACGGCGTCAGCAGCGCCTTGAGCCGTTCCAGTTCCGAGGTCCGGTGCAGCGAACCGCCCAATTGTTCGGCCGAAAGGATCAGCGCCTGCGGCTGCGCCTTTTCCACATCCTGCGCCAGCGCGCGCGCCAGCATGTGAAACAGTGCCTCCTGCTTCTCCGGCGCGATGAAGCCGCGGTTGAAGCGCAGCGGGTCGATATGATCGGGATCGCTCACCGCCATGTAAAGCCGCGTGTGATTCTTCGTCCCCGGCGTGCGGGGATAGAGCACGCCCTTGTCCTTCAACTGCGCCCGCTTGGCATCGAGCACCTGATGCAGCCGGGCGGCGCCCATGTATTGCGGGCCGATGTGCAGATAGATCCGCATCAGGCGATCCCCAGCTTTGCCAGAATCGCTTCTTCCTGCGGCGGCAGGGTCGAGGCCGCGCGCAACTGATCGCGCATCCGGCGATAGGCGGGCCGGGCCAGCAGCGCGTCGCGTTTGGCCCGGTGCAGGCGCACCGCCTCTTCATGCAGTGCGCCAATTTCCGGATCGGATTTCAGTTCCGCCAGCGCTGCGCGCAGGGCGGGCAGGTGGCGCTGGATCGAGGTATCCTCCCAGGCCGGATCGTTGCGTTCGCGCCAATAGGTATCGTCAAAGGCGCGGTTCTCGCGGTTCACGTCGCCGCGGTCGTTCTTGACCAGGTAGCTGTCGAGCGAGCGCAGCGCGTAGTGGTTCAACGTCGCCAGCTCCCGCGCGCCCTTGGCGGGGAACTTGCGGATGCGGCCGGGGTTGGCGGCGATCAGAAACTTAAAGGGCACCGGCCGGCCCGAGCCATCGGTCCAGCGCGGCCGCTTGCCCTTGTCCAGGTCGCGGCGAAAAAACGGCCGGTGCGCGCCGTAGTATTGCAGCGGAAAATCGCGCCGCACCAAGGATTTGACCTCTGCCGACAGGTCGTCGCACCAGATGTCCGGGTTCTGGCTGCGGGTGAACTGGGCGATCACCGGATCGTCTTCGTAGGTCTCGATCCCGCCATTGGCAAAGTACTGGAAACAAAGGGAAATCGCCTGCGGATTGCCGCAGGCCTCGATCAGCGCAGGGATGGTATGGTCGCCCGTGTGGATATTCAGGAACTCGTCCACATCGGCGATCCAGACCCAGTCGGCCTCTTTCACCACCGTCTGGTGCGCGGCGTGTTTCAACGCTTCCATCTGGTAATTGCGCCCCTTGGCCGGGTTGGGCAGATGCGTGACCAGCCCGCGCGCCTCCAGCGCATCCAGCAGCCGGTCGGTGCCGTCGGAACAATCGTTGGAATAGAACAGGTGATCGGTGACCCCGATCAGGCGGTTGTAGGCGATCCATTCCAGCAGGAACGGCCCCTCGTTCTTCACGCAGGTCACCGCGGTGATCCGCATGTCGCCTCCTTTGCTGGCTCCTGCTCAAGCCTGTTGCGCGCCGGGCGCGTTGTCCCGGTTTTTCCTTGGCCGCGACAATCGCAGCTTGGTGTGGACCCGTCAACGGGGCGCGCCGGCGTGCCGCGTGTCGGGGCGTTGCGATGCCCGGCTTGACCCGCGCGCCATCTCATGCCCTGTTCGGGGCAGGGAGAGAAGACATGCAGATACCCCATTCGATCGACGAGGTTCAGGCGCTGCTGGCCGGACAGGATTACGTCTGCGGCCGGGCGCTGGGCACCGTGGCCTTTCTGGCGCTGAAGCTGGGCCGGCCCTTGTTTCTGGAGGGCGAGGCCGGCACCGGCAAGACCGAGATCGCCAAGGCGCTGGCCGCGGGCCTCGGCCGCCGGCTGATCCGGCTGCAATGCTACGAGGGGCTGGACGCCGCCAGCGCCGTTTACGAATGGAACTTCCCGGCCCAGATGATCGCCATCCGCACGGCGGAGGCCGAGGGCAATGCCGACCGCGACCTGCTGCAGCAGGAGCTGTTCAGCGCCGATTATCTGATTGAACGGCCGCTCCTGCAGGCGATGCGCCCGGACGAACACGGCGCGCCGGTCCTGCTGATCGACGAGTTGGACCGCACCGACGAGCCGTTCGAGGCCTTCCTCTTGGAGGCGCTGTCGGATTTCCAGGTAACGATCCCCGAGCTGGGCACCATCGCGGCCCCCGAGCCGCCCATCGTCATCCTCACCTCCAACCGCACGCGGGAGGTGCATGACGCGCTGAAACGCCGCTGTCTCTATCACTGGGTCGACTACCCCGATTTCGCCCGCGAGATAGAGATCCTGCACGCCCGCGCGCCGGAAGCGGCAGAGGCGCTCAGCCGCGAGGTGGTGGCCTTCGTACAGAAGCTGCGCACCGAGGACCTGTTCAAGAAACCGGGCGTGGCGGAGACCATCGACTGGGCCAAATGCCTGCTGGCGCTCGATGTCATCACGCTCAGCCCGGAGGTGATCGCCGACACCCTCGGCGCGATCCTGAAATACCAGGACGATATCCAGCGCATCCAGGGGGCGGAGGCCAAGCGCATCCTCGACGAGGTGCGGGCAGAGCTGGCGCCGGCCTGACACCGATGGCTCTTTTTCTGGCCAAAAATATCCTGCGGGGGTGCGGGGGTGCAAACCCCCCGCTCCGACAGGCGGGCCGGGCACGACCCTCTGCTCTTATCGCGGGGGCACCCCATGCCTGAACTCCCCACCCTCGACATTCCCGAGAACCCGAAGCTCACCCATAACATCACCTGGTTCGCCCGGGCGCTGCGCAAGGCCGGGCTGCCGATCGGAACCGGCCGGGTGGTGGATGCCATCCGGGCCGTCGAGGCGGCGGGCTTCACCTCGAAAACCGATTTCTTCTACACGCTTCGCGCCTGTTTCGTCTCCCGCCCCGAACACAACCAGGTCTTCGCCCAGATCTTCCGCCTTTACTGGCGCGACCCGCGCTACATGGAGCATATGATGGCGATGATGCTGCCCGCCGTGCGCGGCGTGCAGGAGGAACGATCGGCACAGGCCGCCGAGAAACGCGCGGCCGAGGCGCTGCTCGACGGGGCGCAGGGCGATCTGCCGGAGATCGAACAGCCCGAGGGCGAGGACGAGGTGCAGATCGAGATCGACGCCTCCCGCACAATGTCGGGCGAGGAACGGCTGCGCACGCTCGATTTTGAACAGATGAGCACCGAGGAGATCGCGCGCGCCAAACGCATGCTGGCCCGTCTCACCCTGCCGGTGAAACCGATCCCTTCGCGCCGGGCGCAGGCGAGCCACACCGGCCGCCGTTACGACCTGCGCCGCAGTTTGCGCGAGGCGATGCGGCGCGGCGGCGAGATCCACAGCCTGCACCGGGTGGAGCCGCGCCCGCGCTGGCCCAATCTGGTGGTGCTTTGCGATATCTCCGGCTCGATGAGCCAGTACAGCCGCATGGTGCTGCATTTCCTGCACGCGGTCGCCAACGCCAAGGGGCAGGGCTGGGCCAGGGTCCACGCCTTCACCTTCGGCACGCGGCTGACCAATATCACCCGCCACCTTGCGAGCCGCGACGTGGACGCAGCCCTCGCCGCCGCAGGCGCCGAGGCGCAGGATTGGGAGGGCGGCACGCGGATCGGCGCCTGCCTGCACGATTTCAACCGCGACTGGTCGCGCCGGGTGATGGGGCAGGGGGCGGTGGTGCTGCTGATCACAGACGGGCTCGACCGCGACGACCCAGACCAGCTCTCGCGCGAGATGGAGCGGCTGCATCTCTCCTCCCGCCAGCTGATCTGGCTCAACCCGCTGCTGCGCTGGGAGGGCTTCGCGCCCAGGGCCCGTGGCATCGCCGCCATGCTGCCGCATGTGGACAGCTTCCGCGCCGGCCACAACATCGCCGCGCTGGAGGATCTGGCCGAGGCGCTGTCGCGCCGCGACGATCCCGGCGACAAGGCGCGGCTGATGGGGATGCTCTAGTCAGAGCCCTCCGCGCGCGCCTCCGACACTTTTTCTGGCCAGAAATCCTTCGGGGCAGAGCCCCTGAGTTCGCGTTCGGCCGCAATCGCCAATCACCCCGAATTTGATCTGAATCATTCTGAAAACGGAATGTGATCAATAAACTGGCGGCAGAATGCAATTCTGCGAAAGGATTAGACATGACGCTGAACTGGAAAATCGGCGGCTTGTTGTTGGGGCTGGTGTTCTTTGCCGCCGTCCTGCTGGTCAAGCCGATCGGTGTCTCGACTCAGTTCGTCATCCTCGATGGGATCATCGCCGACGTGGCGAACCCGGATCTGGTGACGCAAACCGACGAGGGCTACACCTCGACCAATGCCTACCTGGCCAAATCGAACGGCAAATACGCCAAATCAGTCGCCAATCCGCTGAACTACAGCTTTGTCTTCGTGATCGCGATGGTCGTCGGCGGCTTCCTGTCGGTGATGCTGCGCGGCGGGCTGGACAAGGCGGAGCGGACGATGCCGGCGCTCTGGCGCGCCAATTTCGGTGACAGCGCGGTCAAGCGCAACATCGCCACCTTCGTCGGCGGCTTCATCGTGCTCTACGGCGCGCGACTGGCTGGCGGCTGTACCTCGGGCCACATGATGTCGGGCATGATGCAAACCTCGCTCTCGGGCTACATCTTTGCCGCGGGCGCCTTCGCGGCGGCGGTGCCGGTGGCCCTGATGCTCTACAAGAAGGAGGCCTGAGCCATGACCTCGATCATTCTCGCTATCGTTATCGGCGGCGCCTTCGGCTTCGTGCTGGACCGTGTCGGGGCGACCAACCCCACTGTGATCGGCCGGATGCTGAACCTGACCAACCTGAGCCTGGCCAAGGCCATCCTGCTGGCGATCGGTGTCGGCTCGTTCCTGATGTTCGGCGGCCAGATGCTGGGTCTCGTTGACGTGGGTCATATGTCGGTCAAGGCCGCCTATGTCGGCGTCTTTATCGGCGGTCTGATGCTGGGCGCCGGCTGGGCGCTGGCGGGCTTCTGTCCCGGTACCGGCGTCGTTGCCGCGGGTTCGGGGCGCAAGGACGCGTTGTTCTTCATTGCCGGCGGGTTGCTGGGGGCGGCGGCCTATATGGTCTCTTACCCGTCGTGGAAGGCCAGTGGCCTGCTCGACAGTATTGCCGGCGGCAAGGTTACGCTGGGCACGGTGCCGGGGTCGAAGTTCGACGGGATCACCGGGCTTCCGGGCGATGTGCTGGGGCTGATTCTGGGGCTGGGCTTCATCGCGCTGGCCTTTGCCCTGCCGGAGCGGATGGCAGGCCAGCCCGGCGGCGCGGCGAAGCAGCCGGCCGAGTAAATTCCTGAATTCCGGGGCCTGCGCGGGTCCCGGGATCGTGGCCGGACCCCCTGGCCACGCGCAAGCGGCCCGGTCTCCCGTGTTCCTGCCGGGCCGCTTTTGCGCTCTCCTCTTCACCAGACTCCGAGCCGCGCTCCCCTGCGCGGCGTGCTCTTCGGGCCGGGCGCGGGCCATGCAATCCGCAGGAAACGGGTCGCCCGCCGTGCCCTGCGCGTCCTACCTCCTCTGCACCCCAAATCGCAAAGGAGAGAGGCGATGAAACTCCACTACCACCCCTATGACAGCGGCTTTGTGGCCACGGTGCGCGCCGGCGGTCCCGATGCCTATGGCAATCCGGCCGAACACGCGGTTTCGGATGGTGCGGGCAACCCTTGCCGCCACTGCCTGCGCCATATCCCCAAGGGCGCGCCGATGCTGATCCTCGCCGCGCGGCCGTTTCCCAAGCCGCAGCCCTATGCCGAAACCGGGCCGATCTTCCTTTGCGGCGACAATTGCGCCCCCTGGAACGGCGAGGACGTGCCAGAGATCCTGACCTCCTCGCCGGACTATCTGCTCAAGGGCTATAATGCCGAAAACCGCATCGTCTACGGCAGCGGCAAGGTGGTGCCGTCCGAGCTGTTGCCGGCCTATGCCGAAACCTTGCTGGGTGACCCGCGTATCGCCTATGTTGACGTACGCTCGTCCCGCAACAATTGTTTCCAGACCCGCATAACGGAGCGCTCATGACCGACACCTTCGACACCGTCCCCGAAACCGCCCTGGCCTGGCACCGCGCCGGGCGCGGGGCGGCGCTGGCCACCGTGGTGGAAACCTGGGGCAGTGCCCCGCGCCGGGTTGGGGCGCAACTGGCGATCTCCGGCGACGGGGAGATTGCCGGCTCGGTCTCGGGCGGCTGTGTCGAAGGAGCGGTGATCGTCGAGGCGCAGGAGGCGCTGGAAGAGGGCGAACACCGGCTGCTGGAGTTCGGGGTGAGCGATGGCGATGCCTTTGCCGTCGGCCTCGCCTGCGGCGGCACCATCCGGGTGTTGGTGGAGCCGGTCGGCTCCGCCATGCCGGAGGACCTGTTGCAGGAACTGGTCGCGGCCCGCGCCGCGCGGCAGGCGGTGGCCTATGAGGTGAGGCTGGACGACGGCACGCGGCGGCTGCTGCACGAGGCGTATCCCGAGCGGATGCGGATGGATCGCTCCGGCTTTGAGGAAGACGGGCAAACCTTTGTTTCCATTCACAATCCCCCGCTGCGGCTGATCGTTGTGGGGGCCGTGCATATCGCCCAGGCGCTGGTGCCGATGGCGCGCATCGCGGGTTACGATGCAACCGTGATCGACCCGCGCGAGACCTTCGCCTCGCCCGCGCGGTTCCCCGATGTGACCCTGATGCATGACTGGCCCGACGAGGCGGTGGCGCATCTGGGGCTGGACGCGCGCACGGCGCTGGTGCTGCTGACTCATGACCCGAAGCTGGACGACCCGGCGTTGGAGGCGGGGCTGCGGGCCGCGTGCTTTTATATCGGCGCCCTGGGCTCGACCCGCACCCATGCGAGCCGGGTGGCGCGGATGAAGGAGCAGGGATTTTCCGAAGAAGAAATCGGGCGGATCCATGGGCCGATCGGTCTCGATATCGGGGCGGCGGGACCGGCGGAGATTGCGGTTTCGATCCTGGCAGAGATGACGGCGGTGCTGCGCGGGCGGGCGGGATGAAGTTTGGCCCGGTTCCGGTTGCGGAGGCTGAAGGGGCGCTTCTCGCTCATTCCATCAGGGGTGAAAAAGTAAAATTAAAGAAGGGGTTGCAGCTTACAGCTCAACACCTCGATCAGCTTCGCGCGGCGGGCGTCGAAGAGGTGATCGTGGCCCGTCTCGACCCCGGCGACCTGCATGAAGACGAAGCCGCCGGGCGGCTGGCGGCGGCGCTGGTGCCCGAGCCGGAGGCGGTCGGGCTGCGGTTGACGGCGCCTTTTACAGGGCGAGTCAATGTCTTAGCGGATGGAGCCGGTGTTGCTTGCCTGGATGTGGCGGCGCTGGAGGCGGTGAACCGGGTCGATCCGATGATCACGGTGGCGACGGTGCCGGATTGTCAGCAGATGGCGGCCGGGGGCATGGTGGCGACCGTCAAGGTGATCTCATTTGGTGTTTCTGAACAGCAGGTTATGCGTGCTTGTGAAGGTGCGCGTGGGGCGCTGCGGCTGGCGCGGCCAGTCTATCAGACCGCCACTCTGATCATCACCGAGGTGCCCGGGGGACCGGGAGAGGACAAGGCGCGCAAGGTCATTGGGGATCGGCTGAAAGCGCTGGAAATTCAAATGGTTGAGTGCGTGGTCGTGGCGCATTGCGGGGCCGATCTGGTGGCGGCGATGCAGGCGGCTCAGGGGCAGTTGGTGCTGGTGCTGACCGGCTCGGCCACCATGGATATCGACGATGTGGCGCCGCTGGCACTGCGCCAGGCGGGCGGCCGGGTGGAGCGGTTCGGGATGCCGGTCGATCCGGGTAACCTGTTGTTTCTTGGGGAGTTATCCGGGCGTCCGGTGATCGGTCTGCCGGGCTGCGCGCGGTCTCCGGCGTTGAACGGGGCGGATTGGGTGTTGAGCCGGGTGGCCTGTGGGCTGGCGGTCTCAGACGACGATATCGCCGCGATGGGGGTCGGCGGGTTGCTGAAGGAGATCCCGACGCGACCGCAGCCGCGGGCCGGACGGAAGGCGAAACCGTAGAGTTTCGGGGCCGTTTTGTACAGTTTGCGGCGCTCGGATCGGGGGCGGATCGGAGGGTTTGGGGAGTTTTCGGGGCGTTTTGTACAGATTGGGGTTTGGGAGCTGTTCGGGCGGCGTCTTGGAGGTTCTGAGCCCTGGCGCCGGCCGCGCGGAATCAAGGCCGCAGGCCGCCTCTCGTGCATTGCAGAGCAATGCACTGTCGGCAGGTGATTGCATTGCATGCAATCACCGAGAGACGCGCAGGCGCCGGACCGGCCCCGCGGTCTGGCGCTGTGTCGACGTATGCGCGCCGCTCCGATCTTGCTCGGACCTGGCGGGGATAAAGTGCACCGAACTGCCGTTGCGAGCGCCAGCCCCCGGTCCGGCGCCTGCGCGGCCAGGTCCTTGGAAGGGGTGCCGCCTCCCGCACATCGACGCATTCCCGCCTAAGTTGTTCCGCTGCTTTCCGGCCGCCCTTGCCTTTGGTGGCGGGCGGGCCATCCTCTGTGAGGAAGAGCGGCCGGAGGCGTGCCGGAAATTCAACCGAAGATTTCAGTTCTCAACGCGGCATCCACATGCTTAACTCGGCCGCAACAGACCATCAAAGCAAACGGGAGGTACTCAATGACACAGGTCTCAATGACCGTGAACGGCAAGCCCGCCAGCGGTGAGGTGGAGGGGCGCACCCTGCTGGTGTCGTTCCTGCGCGACCAGCTCGGGATGACCGGCACCCATGTGGGGTGCGACACCAGCCAGTGCGGCGCCTGCGTGGTGCATGTGGACGGCAAACCGGTGAAGAGCTGCACGATGCTGGCGCTGGAGGCCGACGGGGCCGAGGTGGCCACCATCGAGGGGCAGGCGGCCCCCGACGGCACGCTGAGCGCGGTGCAGCAGGCGTTTCAGGATCATCACGGGCTGCAATGCGGGTTCTGCACCCCGGGGATGGTGATGAGCGCGACGGCGCTGCTGAAGGAGAACCCCAAGCCGACGGAAGAGGAGATCCGCGGCTACCTGGAGGGGAACATCTGCCGCTGCACCGGCTATCACAATATCGTCAAGGCGATCATGGCGGCCAGCGGTCAGGACGTGACGGCCATCGCGGCGGAGTAACCGGCGACCGGCGCGGACAGCGGCGGGCCGAGGCCCGCCCGACGCGGGGATCGCGGGCCGGGTGTCATCCCGGCGATAATCAGGGAGGAATTTCAATATGCCGAAGGACCACGGTATCGGCGCCAGCCCGAAGCGGCGCGAAGACGTGCGGTTCCTGAGCGGAACCGGCAATTATACCGACGACATCAATCTGCGCGGCCAGGCCTATGTGCATTTCCTGCGCTCGGACGTGGCGCATGGCAGGATCAACGGGATCGACACCGCGGCGGCGGCGGCGATGCCCGGCGTGATCCGCATCTTTACCGGCGCGGATTTCGAGGGCGTCGGCGGGCTGCCCTGCGGCTGGCAGGTGACCGACAAGCATGGTCAGCCGATGCAGGAGCCGGGGCATCCGGTGCTGGCCCAGGGCAAGGTGCGCCATGTGGGCGATCCGATTGCCGCCGTCGTGGCCGAGAGCCGCGAGCAGGCCCGCGATGCGGCGGAGGCCATCGAGCTGGACATCGAGGAGCTGCCGGCGGTCGTCGACATGAAGGCGGCCGTTCAGGACGGCGCGCCGAAGGTGCATGACGATCTGACCTCCAACCTCTGCTATGACTGGGGTTTCGTGGAGGAGAACAAACCCGCGGTGGAGGAGGCCTTTGCCAAGGCCGCCCATGTCACCACGCTGGAGCTGGTGAACAACCGGCTGGTTGCCAACCCGATGGAGCCGCGCGTGGCGGTGGGCGATTACAACCGCGCCAGCGACGAAAGCACGCTTTACACCACCAGCCAGAACCCGCATGTGATCCGGCTGCTGATGGGCGCCTTTGTCCTCGGCATCCCGGAGCACAAGCTGCGGGTGGTGGCCCCGGACGTGGGCGGCGGTTTCGGCACCAAGATCTTCCACTATGCCGAGGAAGCCTTCTGCACCTTTGCTGCCAAGGCGATCAACCGGCCGGTGAAATGGACCGCGAGCCGCTCGGAGGCCTTCATCTCCGACGCCCATGGCCGCGATCACGTGACCAAGATCGAGCTGGCGCTGGACGGCGACAACAACTTCACCGCGCTCAGGACCGAGACCTATGCGAACATGGGGGCCTACCTCTCCACCTTCGCGCCGTCGGTTCCGACCTGGCTGCACGGCACGCTGATGGCGGGGAACTACAAGACGCCGCTGATCTATGTGAACGTCAAGGCGGTGTTCACAAATACCGTGCCGGTCGATGCCTATCGCGGTGCCGGGCGGCCGGAGGCGACCTTCCAGCTTGAACGCGTGATCGACAAGGCCGCGCGGGAGCTGGGGGTGGACCCCATCGCGCTGCGCCGTCAGAACTTCATCACCGAGTTCCCCTATGCCACCCCGGTGGCTGTGGAATACGACACCGGCGATTACAACGCCACGATGGACAAGCTGGAGGAAATCGCGGACCTGAGCGGCTTTGCCGCCCGCCGCGCCGAGAGCGAGGCCAACGGCAAGCTGCGCGGGCTGGGCGTGAACTGCTATATCGAGGCCTGCGGCATCGCGCCGTCGAACCTCGTCGGGCAGCTGGGCGCGCGTGCGGGGCTTTACGAGAGCGCGACGGTGCGGGTGAACGCCACCGGCGGGCTTGTGGTGATGACCGGCTCGCACAGCCACGGGCAGGGGCATGAGACCAGCTTCCCGCAGGTGATCGCGGAGATGATCGGCATCGACGAGAGCATGGTGGAGATCGTGCACGGCGATACCGCCAATACGCCGATGGGCATGGGCACCTATGGCTCCCGCTCCCTCGCCGTGGGCGGTTCGGCCATGGTGCGGGCGACCGAGAAGATCATCGCCAAGGCGAAGAAGATCGCGGCGCATCTGATGGAGGCCAGCGAGGCCGATATCGAGCTGAAGGACGGGGCGTTCAGCGTTGCGGGCACCGACAAGTCGGTGGCCTGGGGCGATGTCTGCCTGGCCGCCTACGTGCCGCACAACTACCCGCTGGAGGAGATCGAGCCGGGGCTGGAGGAGACGGCGTTCTACGACCCGTCGAACTTCACCTATCCGGCGGGTGCCTATGCCTGCGAGGTGGAGGTCGATCCGGAGACCGGCAAGGTCACCATCGAACGGTTCGCCGCCGCCGACGATTTCGGCAATGTGGTCAACCCGATGATCGTGTCGGGGCAGGTCCATGGCGGGCTGGCGCAGGGCATCGGCCAGGCGCTGCTGGAGGGGGCGGTCTATGACGAGAACGGCCAGCTCCTGAACGCCTCGTACATGGATTACGCGATGCCGCGGGCCAGCGATGTGCCGTTCTACACGGTGGATCACTCCTGCCAGACGCCGTGCACCCATAACCCGCTGGGGGTGAAGGGCTGTGGCGAGGCAGGGGCCATCGGCTCGCCGCCGGCGGTGGTCAACGCGGTGGTCGATGCGCTGCAGTCCGCCGGGCGCGATATCACGCATATCGACATGCCGCTGAGCCCGTCGCGGGTGTGGCAGGCGATGCACGGGTGATCATTGGCGGGACCGGGGGCGCCGCCCCCGGACCCCCGGAGTATTTGCACAAAGAAGAAGGCGGGGCATGGCCCCGTGATCTTCGGGAAGGATGAGCGAGATGTACAATTTCGAATTCGAGAAGCCGGGTACGGTGGCCGATGCGGTTGCGGCACTGGGCGCGGAGGAGGCGCAGGCGCTGGGCGGCGGGCAGACCCTGATCCCGACGCTGAAGCAGCGGCTGGCGATGCCGTCGAAGCTGGTGAGCCTCAGCGGGATCGCCGAGATGAAAGGCGTGAGCGCCGAGGGCGGTGTGCTGACCATCGGCGGCGGCACCACCCATGCCACGGTGGCGGCGGAGGCGGCGGATGCCTATCCGGCGCTGGCGGCGCTGGCGGGCAATATCGGCGATCCGGCGGTGCGCAACCGCGGCACCATCGGCGGCAGCCTGGCCAACAACGACCCCTCGGCCTGTTACCCGGCCGCGGCGCTGGGTTCGGGCGCGACCATCGTGACCAATGCGCGCGAGATCGCCGCCGACGACTATTTCCAGGGCATGTTCACCACCGCGCTGGACGAGGGCGAGATCATCACCGCGGTCCGCTTCCCGGTGCCGGAGGCGGCGAACTACCAGAAGTTCGAGCAGCCCGCCTCGCGCTTTGCGCTGGTTGGCGTCTTTGTCGCCAAGACGGCGGACGGGGTGCGGGTGGCGGTCACCGGCGCCTCGGAAGACGGTGTGTTCCGCTGGTCGGAGGCCGAGCAGGCGCTGGATCACGATTTCCGCACCGACGCGCTGATGGATCTGAACGTCGCGCCGGGCGGCATGATCGGCGATCTGCACGGGTCGAAAGAGTACCGCGCGCATCTGGTCAAGGTGCTGACCAAGCGGGCGGTGGAGGCGATGCGCTGAGGCGCTGACCCGATCCCACCTTGCCCGGCCGGATTGACATGGCTCAATTCGGCCGGGGATTTGCGCGTGTAGGCTGGTCGTCGGAGACATCCAGGGAGCGCGCGAGATGAGTGAACAAAAGACCACCTATATCGATATTCCCGAAGCGGTCGGGGTGTTCGGGGATTTCGACACCCTGCAACAGGCGATCTATGACCTGATGATCGCGGGATTCAGCCGCTATGACATCAGCCTGCTGGGCGGCAGGAAGGAGATGGAGGAGAAGCTCGGCTCTTCCTTCTGGACGGCGAAAGAGCTGGAGGACAACCCCAAGGCGCCGCGCGCCGCCTTCGTCTCGGAAGAGGCGATGGGCGAGCTGGAGGGCGCGATTGCCGGCGGGTTCTTTTTCCTGGGGTCCTATATCGCCATGCTGGCGATGCTGAACCCGCTGAGCACGCTGGCGGCCTCGATCGCGGCGATTGCCATCGGCGGCGGTCCGGCGGCGGTTCTGGGCACGCTGCTGGCGCGGCGCGTGGATCAGCATCACCGCGATTACTACAAGGATCAGATCGAAAACGGTGGAATTCTGGTCTGGGTGCGGGTTTCAGACCCGGAAAAGCAGCGTCTGGCGGTGCAGATCATGAAAGAGCATTCCGGCAAGGACGTTCATGTGCATGATTGGAGCGAGTAGGCGCGCACCTGTGGCCGGGCGGACGACCGGGGCGGGCCGCCCGGGGCGACTTCAACCGTGAAGGAGAGTACGATGGCGACTGGAAAGACGGAAAAGAAGGGCGACGATCCGATCAGCGATGCGGCGCAGGTGATGGCCGATATGATGGCGCAGTACCAGAAGATGGGCGTCAACGCGATGTCGATGATGGGCGGCGACTGGATGGAGCGGATGAGCGACATGGGCGCCGAGATGCTGCAGTTCTACACCCAGCGGGTGCAGGAGGACGTGGAGCTGTATCACAAGCTGCTGCACTGCAAGAGCCTGGGCGAGATGCAGGATATCCAGGGCGAGTTCCTGCAGCGGGCGATCGACCGCTATACCGAGGAAACCGGCCGCATGATCGAGATGGGCAAGTCGGCGTTCAGCGGCGGCAAGTGAGCCGGCTGGATTTTCGGTGACGGGGCCGGCCTGGGCCTCCCCCCGGCAGGGGAGGGCGCATGTGCCTGTGAGGCCGTGGCTTCTGCGCGGTTTGGTGGTTGGGGACTTTGCCCCTCAAACGAAAAAGCCCCCGCGGAGGCGGGGGCGGTTGGTTTCGCGTCTGCAGCCGAGATTATTTCTGCGGCAGCGGGCCGATCATCATGATCATCTGACGGCCTTCCATCTTCGGCATGTTCTCGATCTTGCCGATTTCCTTGACGTCTTCGGCGACCCGTTCGAGCAACTCGCGGCCGAGGTTCTGGTGCGCCATCTCGCGGCCGCGGAAGCGCAGCGTCACCTTCACCTTGTCGCCGTTCTCGAGGAACTTGACGACATTGCGCATCTTGACGTCGTAGTCATGCGTATCGGTGTTGGGCCGGAATTTGACTTCCTTGACCTCGATGATCTTCTGCTTCTTGCGGGCTTCGCTTTCGCGCTTTTGCTGTTCGTACTTGAACTTGCCGAAGTCCATGATCTTGCAGACCGGCGGATTGGCGTTCGGCGAAATCTCGACCAGATCCAGGCCCGCCTCTTCGGCGAGCTGCATGCCCCTGGCCGGGGTCACGACACCAACGTTTTCGCCTTCGGCACCGATCAGGCGAATTTCAGGGGCGCGGATTTTGTCGTTGACGCGCGGGCCGGTGTCTCGGGTCGGCGGCGCGTTATGAGGTCTGCGAGCTATGGGTTCGTTCCTTCGTTCGTTGCGGAAAATTTCGAACTCGGACAGTAAACGCAGAATCCCGCTGTTTCAAGCTGTTGAAAGCGTGGGCAGGGCGAATGACGCGGTGTTTTCCACCGCTTTTCCGGCGCGCCCGGGGGCGGAGGCGCGCGGAAGGCGTGCTCAGGCGGCTGCCGGGGCGCGGAGCCCGCCGGAGACCAGCAGCAGGCCGAGCGCCGCCAGCGCACAGAGCGCGGCGCCGATGCCCAGCGCCCAGAGCCCGGAGGCGGCGATCACCGCGCCGCCGAGCGCCGAGCCGCCGGCGGCGCCGAGATAGACCGCGCCGGCATTCAGCGCCAGCAGAACATTGGCGTTTTCCGGCGAGCGGGCGATCAGGCGGACCTGCTGCGCCGGCATGAAGGACCAGCCGAACAGCGACCAGAGCGCGGCCAGCACCATCACCCCCCAGACCGGCAGCGGCAGGGCGGAGAACACCGGGGTGATCGCCATCTGCGCCAGGCACAGCAGGGCCAGCGTGCGTTGGGCGCCGATCCGGTCGGTCATCGCGCCGCCCATCAGCGAGCCGGCCACCGCGCCGAGTCCGGAGAGCGTGAGGGTGGCGGTGATGCCGTCGCGGCCAAAGCCCATGGTCGCCTCCAGCAGCGGGGCGATATAGGTGAAGATCACGTAGCTGCCGGCGAGGAAGACGGAGGTGAAGGCGACCGCCAGCATCAGCGGCAGGTTGCCCAGCACCCGCCCCAGATCGCGCAGGCCGACGGGCGCGAAGTGCAGCCCGGCGGGCACCCGCACCCAGATCAGTGCGGCGCAGGGCAGGGCGAGGGCGACCACCAGCCAGAAGGCCACGCGCCAGCCGAAGGTGTAGGCGAGGAAGCTGCCCAGCGGCACGCCGATCACCTGGCTGAGCGAGAAGCCGAGGAACACCATCGACAGCGCCGCGCCCTGTTTGCCCGGCGGGCTGAGGCCGGCGGCGACGGCGGCGGCCACGGGGGTGACCATGCCGGCCGAGGCGGCGGCGAGGATGCGGGCGGCGAAGAGCACCGGCGCGTTGGGGGCCAGCGCGGAGATCAGCGCGGCCAGCGCAAACAGCGCCATGGCGATGGCCAGCACCCGGCGCCGCCCGATCTGGCCGGTGGCGGAGACCAGCAGCGGCGAGGCCACCGCGTAGACGGCGGCATAGACAACCATCATGTTGCCCGCCTGCGAGGGGGTGAGGTCAAACGCCTCGGCCATCGGGTTGAGGATGCCGATGATCACGAAGGCGCCGAGCCCGATCACGAAATTGGCGACCGAGAGGATCGGCACCACGTGGCGGGCGGGGGCGGTATCGGACATCGGGGATCCTTCACAGGGCGCGGGCGGGATGCGGCGCCCGGTCAGGATAGGCCGGGACGGGGGCGGGGCGCCATCGCGACCTTACGTAGCGACAGCGCCCCGGAACCTCCGATGCCGATCCGGTGCGGCTCAGTCGAGGAAGGCCTTTTCCACCACGTATTGCTGCGGGTTGGAATTGGCGCCCTCGGTCAGGCCGTAGCCTTCGAGCAGATCCTTGATGTCGAGGTTGAAGGCGAGGTTGCCGCAGACCATGGCGCGGTCGGTCTCGGGGCTGAGCGGCGGCACGCCGAGATCCTCGAACACCTCGCCCGAGCGCATCAGGTCGGTGATGCGGCCCATCTTGGGGCTCTCCTCGCGGGTGGTGGTGGGGTAGTAGCGCAGTTTCTTGTGGAAGCCTTCGCCGATCAGTTCCTCCAGCATCTCGTCGTTGCGGATGCTGTCGATCAGCTCCTTACCGTATTGCAGCTCGCCCACCTCGCGGCAGGTGTGGGTGAGGATGACCTCGTCGTAATCCTCGTAGGTCTGCGGGTCGCGCAGCAGCGAGGCGAAGGGGGCGATGCCGGTGCCGGTGGAGAAGAACCAGATCCGCTTGCCGGGCAGCAGCGCGTCATGGACCAGCGTGCCAACGGGCTTGGGGCGCAGGATGATCTCGTCGCCCACCTCGATATGCTGGAGCCTGGAGGTGAGCGGGCCGTCTTGCACCTTGATCGAGTAGAATTCCAGCTCCTCGTCCCAGGCGGGGGAGGCGATGGAATAGGCGCGCAGCAGCGGTTTCTGCTTGCCGGTCTTGGGGTCGGGATCGCCCATCAGGCCGATCATCACAAACTCGCCCGAGCGGAACCGCAGCGAGGCGGGCCGGGTCACGCGGAAGGAAAACAGCCGGTCGGTCCAGTGCTTGACGAAGGTCACGGTCTGGGCGTCGGGCAGGGCGAGTTTCTTCACGGGGGCGGCGTCGGTTGCAGGATCGGCGGCGGAATCGGTCACGGGGAGCATCTCGGTCATTGTTTCGCTGCCGGTCTGTTTAACCGGCACCTCTGAGTAATCTTTGATTCAGGTCAGGTGAAGGGGAAATCCGCGGCGCGATGTCTCAGGCAGGAATGCCGGCGGCGGTGCCGCGCAGCCGCGCCTGGTAATCGTGCGATTGCCAGTTGGCGCGGGCGCGCCAGTCGGCCTCGGGCTGGCGGGCGGCGAGCCGGGCGTCGATCTCCACCTCGTCGAAGCCGGCGCGGCGGGCCATGGCGTACTGGTCGGCCAGCACATGGCCCGTGGCGCGCAGGCGGCCGGTGAAGCCCTGCCGCCGCAGGTCGCGGGCCAGCGTGAAGCCGCGGCCGTCGGAGAAGGCCGGGAAGGTCACCCGGATCAGGTCCAGCGCGACGAGACGGTCGGCCAGATCCTCGGCCCGGTCTTCGGGACCGAGGGTGGCGGTCCGGTCTTCGGGGCCCTGCCAGTCGTCGGGGGCGAAGCCCGCGTCGGTGACGATGACGGTTTCGAGGGCGGGCTTGAAGGCGGTGTCGGTCATGTGGTCGCTCCTGTGCGGACGAGTTTGCCGTTGACGAAATGAATGCCGCATTCGTCCTTTTGCTGGCCGCGCCAGCGCCCGGCGCGGGGATCTTCGCCGGGTTTGACGGGCGAGGTGCAGGGCGCGCAGCCGATGGAGGGATAGCCCCTGGCCACCAGCGGATGGCGCGGCAGGCGGTTCTCCTCGATATAGGTCTGCACGTCTTCGGGCGCCCAATGGGCCAGCGGGTTGATCTTGATGCGGCCCGGCCCCTGCGCGCCGTCCTCCTCCAGCTCGAAGAAATCGAGCGCGGCGCGGGTGCCGGACTGGAACCGTTTGCGGCCGGTGATCCATCCGTCGAACCCCGCGAGCGCGGATTGCAGCGGTCGGGTCTTGCGCAGGTCGCAGCAGGCGTCGGTGTCACGCTGGTGCAGGGTGTTGTCGGGGTCCTCGCGCGCGATGTCGGCGGCGCGGATCACCCGCACGTTGCTCAGATGCAGCCGTTCGGCCAGCTCGGTCTGATAGACCAGCGTTTCGGTGAACAGCATCTGGGTGTCGATGAACAGCACCGGCACGGCGCGGTCGATCACGGCGGCCATATGCAGCAGCACCACAGATTCCGCGCCGAAGCTGGAGACCAGGGCGATGCGGCCGGCCTCGGTGAGGGCGGCGCGCATCACCTCGGTCGCGCTGTGGTGGCGGTAGCGGGCGTTGAGCGCGGCGATCTTGTCCGCCAGCGCGGGCGCCGCTGCGCCGTTGGGGCTGTCTTTGCCGGGAGCGGGCATCGGGTTACGCGGCCTCGGTCTGGAGGGAATCGTAGAGGGCGGACTTGAACGGGGCGGCGCCCAGGCGGCGGTAGGTTTGCAGGAAGCTCTCCTCCGGTGCCTCGCGCAGGTCGAGATAGGCGCGCATCAGCCGTTCGATCGCGGGCACGATCTCCTCTGCCGGGAAGCCGGGGCCGGTGCGGCTGCCCAGCGTGGCGTCGGGGCCGCCGTCGCCGCCCAGCGTGATCTGGTAGTTTTCGACGCCGGCGCGGTCGAGGCCGAGGATGCCGATATGGCCCACGTGGTGGTGGCCGCAGGCGTTGATGCAGCCGGAGATCTTGATCTTCATCTCGCCGATGTCGTGTTCCAGCTTCAGTTCTTCGAACCGTGTGGCGATCTCCTGCGCGATGGGGATCGAGCGGGCGGTGGCCAGCGCGCAGTAGTCCATGCCGGGGCAAGCGATGATGTCGCTGATGCGGCCGATATTGGCGGTGGCCAGCCCGTGTTCGCGCAGGGTGGCGTGCAGCGCGGGCAGGTCGGACCGGTGCACATGCGGCAGGATCACGTTCTGTTCGTGGGAGATCCGCAGCTCGTCATAGCCGACCCGTTCGGCCAGATCGGCCATCGCGCGCATCTGGGCGGCGCTGGCGTCGCCCGGGGTGGCGCCATGGGCCTTGAGGCTGATCGAGACCACGGCGTGATCGGCGCGGCGGTGGGCGCTGAGGTTGGTGTCGGCCCAGGAGCGGAACACCGGATCGCTGTTATAGGCGGCGTCATAGGCGGCTGTGTCGCCGCCCTTGAAGGCGGGCGGGGCGAAATGGGTTTCGATGTCGCGCAGCAGGGCCTGATCCTCGCCGGTGAACTCGGGGCGGATCCGGGCGAAGCGCGCCTCGACCTGGCGGCGGATCTCCTCGATGCCGTGTTCGTGCACGGTGATCTTGATCCGTGCCTTGTACTTGTTGTCGCGGCGGCCGAGGCGGTTGTAGGTGGCGAGCACCGCCTCGAGATAGGGCAGCAGGTCGGCTCGGGGCAGGAACGCGCGCAGGGTCTGGCCGATCATCGGCGTGCGGCCGAGGCCGCCGCCGACCAGCACCTGCAGCCCCTGTTCGCCGTCGCGTTCGACGATGCGCAGGCCGATGTCATGGGCGGCGGTGACGGCGCGGTCGGCGGGTGAGCCGGTGATGGCGATCTTGAACTTGCGCCCGAGGAACTGGAACTCCGGGTGGTCGGTGGACCATTGCCGGATCAGCTCCGCCAGCGGGCGGGGGTCGGCCACCTCATCCGCGGCCGCCCCGGCGAAATGATCGGCGGTGGTGTTGCGGATGGTGTTGCCGGAGGTCTGGATGGCGTGCAGTCCGACCTCTCCCAGCGCATCGAGCATATCGGGGATGTCCGGCAGTTTCGGCCAGTTGTACTGGATGTTCTGGCGGGTGGTGAAATGGCCGTAGCCCTTGTCCCAGCGCTCGGCCAGATAGGCGAGCTGGCGCATCTGGGCGCCGTTGAGGGTGCCGTAGGGGATGGCGACGCGCAGCATGTAGGCATGCAGTTGCAGGTAGACGCCGTTCATCAGGCGCAGCGGTTTGAACTCGTCTTCGGTGAGGTGGCCGTCGATGCGGCGCTGGACCTGGGCGCGGAACTGGGCGTTGCGCTCGGCAAGGAAGGCGGTGTCGAATTCGGAATAGCGGTACATGCTCGGGCTCCTTCCCCGGCGGGGCCGGGGGAATTTTCCTTGACGAAAATTCCCGACACTCCCGGAAGAGTGTCGGGGTGGCGTGAGGTCAGAGGTCGGCCTGTTTGCCGTGGGCGTAGTTCGACGGGCCGGTGGCGCGGAAGGCCTCGCGGAAGTGGGTGGGTTCGGGGCCGTCGGAGCCCGGTTTCGCCTCCGCCAGGTAGGGGCCGACGACGCGGCCGGGCTGGCTCTCGGCGTGCAGCAGGCGGAGCTGGGCGTGGGCCTCGTCAAGGATCAGCTCGGCCTCGGAGAGGTGGCGGGTCCAGCTGTCGGCGGCGGTGAGGTAGATCACGTCGCCGTCGAGCAGGTCGGAGGCGGTGACGATTTTCGGCGTGAAGGGGCGGGGCATCAGGCGAGTTCCTTTTGCGCGTGGGTCAGAGCGGGCAGCGCCGCGGCGGCGGCGCGGGGGGCGAGGCCGTAGAGGGTGAGGGCCGGGCCGGTGAGGCCGGCCGCGGCGAGATCCGATGGCAACCGGTCGAGCGTGGTCGCCAGGATCCGCTGATCGGGGCGGGAGGCGTTTTCCACCAGCGTGACCGGCGTGGCGCGGTCGGCGCCGTGCATGATCAGGCGGCCTTGCACGAAACGGGCGGATTTCTTGCCCATGTAGATGGCGGCGACTTCGCCGGGGCGGGCCAGCGCGGCCCAGTCGTGATCGGCGAAGCCCGCCATGTCGTGGCCGGTCAGCAGCCGGACGGAAGAGTTGCGGCCGCGCTGCGTCAGGCTCTGGCCGATGGCGGCGACGGCGGCGGAGGCGGCGGTGAGGCCGGGCAGGATCTGCCAGCGGATATGGGCGGCATCGCAGGCCTCGATCTCCTCATCCAGACGGCCGAAGACGGTGGGGTCACCGGATTTGAGCCGCAGGACACGGGCGCCGGTCTGGGCATGGGCCACGATGCGGGCGTTGATCTCGTCCTGTCCCATGGCCGGGCCGAAGCCGGTCTTGCCGGTCTCGATCACGCGGGCCTGCGGGCCGGCCTCGGCGAGGATTTCGGGCGCAATCAGCCGGTCGTGCAGGATCACGTCGGCCAGCGCCAGCGCCTTGAGCGCCTGGCGGGTGAGCAGATCGGGGTCGCCGGGGCCGGCGCCGGTGAAGGCGACGCTGCCGGGAGGGAAGCTGGGCCGGGGCGTTTGGCGGGTGATGATCGGCATGTCTGGCTCTTCCGCTGCGATTGACTTGCCCCTGAATATAGGAAAATGTCCCGGTTGATGGCTATATACCTGTGTGAATAAGGACGTTTGTTCCGATCCGCGGATCGGTTGGAATGTATGTCCCAGAGGGGAAAGAGGTGTGGAATGTCTGTACGGATCGATGCGCTGGACCGGAAAATCCTGGCCGAGCTGCAACGCGACGCGAGCCAGTCGCTGGACGTGATCGCGGGCAATGTTGGTAGCTCGAAGACACCGGTGTGGAACCGGATTCGCAAGCTGCGCGAGGCCGGTGTGATCGGCAAGCAGACGGTGATCCTGGATGCGGAGGCGCTGGGGTTCGAGGCCTGTTTCTTTGTCCTCATCCGCACCTCGGAGCATGAGGCGGAATGGCAGGCGGCGTTTCTGAAGGCGCTGCAGGACCGGCCGGAGGTGCAGGAGGCGCACCGGCTGGCGGGGGACATCGATTACATCCTCAAGGTGCGGGTGAAGAACGCGCGGGCCTATGACGCGTTTTACCAGGCGCTGATCTCGGAGGTGCGGGTGCATAACGTCACCGCGCTGCTGTCGATGGAGGAGATCAAGTCGACCACGGATCTGCCGTTGGAGGGGTGAGGTGCGGGCTGTCTCGTATGAGGAGGGCGGGCGCTGCCCGGCGTGAACGCCGGGCGCGGCGGGAGGTCACTGTGGACCTTGTCCGGTTGGTGCCGCGCGGCGTCTGTGTTGAGGGACTTTGCTGAGAAGCGGTTCAGGGGCAGGTCTGCCCCTGAATGCGCCGTCTCCAGTGTGAGGTGAGCCGGGCCCGCGTCAAGGAGCTGCGTCCGCCTTTGGCGGTGGCCTGCGGCCATCCTTGACCCGGGCCCGGCTCACGGGTGGGGGCGTGCTGGTCAGGGGGCGGCGCGGACCGTCAGGCGGGTGAGGCCGTGGAAATGGTATGTGTCGCTGTAGGTGGGGGGGGCGGTGAGGGCAAGCCGCGGGCAGCGGGCGAACAGGATCGGCAGGGCGATCTGCATTTCCAGCCGGGCCAGCGGGGCGCCGACACAGAAGTGCAGCCCGCCGCCGAAAGCGGCGTTGGTCTGCACCGGGCGCGCCGGGTCGAAACGGTCGGGCTCGGGCCAGACATCCGGGTCGCGGTTGGCGGCGCCGAGCAGCAGGGCGACCTGATCGCCGCGCTTGAAGCTGTGGCCATAGGCGGTGACGTCCTCGTAGGCGTAGCGGGTGAACATGTGCAGCGGCGGGTCGTAGCGGAGGATTTCCTCGACGGTGCCGGCGATGTTCTCCGGGCCGAGGCAGGCGCGGTCGGTGCCCTGTTCCAGCAGCGTTTTCGCGCCGTTGCCGAGGGCGTGCACCGTCGCCTCGTGCCCCGCGTTTAGCAGCAGGATGCAGGTGGTGATCAGCTCGTCGGTGGACAGCTTCTCGCCCTGTTCTTCCGCCGCGATCAGCCGGGTGATCAGATCGTCGGCGGGGGTAGCGCGGCGTTGCTCGACGTAGGCGCGCAGAAAGCCGGAGAACTCGGTCGCGGCGCGGGAGGCGGCGTTTTCGTCTTCGACGGTGTGGGCGGCCTGGTAGACCGCGACCATGGCGTGGGACCAGCGCAGAAGCTGCGGCGCCATCTCTTCCGGCACGCCGAGCAGACGGGCGATGGTGAGGACCGGAACTTGCGTGCAATAGGCATCGAGCAGGTCGAAATCGCCCTCGGGGAAGGTGTCGATCAGGGTATGGCAGAGGGTTTCGATCCCCGGCGCCAGCGCGGCGATGGCGCGGGAGGTGAAGGCGCGCAGCACAAGCGACCGCAGGCGGGTGTGGCGGGGCGGCTCCGCCTCCAGCATCGAATGGGCCTCCACCGCCATGAAGGGGGCGAGGTGGGAGGGGACCGGCGGGGCGAGTTCCGGCGGCACCTCGCGGCCGAAGCGGCGGTCGCGCAGCAGGGCGTGGACTGCCGCGTGGCTGAAGGCCGCGGGCATGGCATAGTCGGACCATATGTGAAGCGGCCCCTGCGCCCGCGCCGCGGCATAGAACGGGTAGGGGTCCTGCACGAAGGCGGGATCGGTGGGCGATTGGCTGAGCGGTTTCATCGCGGGCACATTTGCCAAGCCGTCTGGTCAATGCAAGCGCGGCTTTGCTACTCTGGCCGCCATGAATGTGAAATCTGCCTCTCCGCGCTGGATTGTCCTGGCCTTCGTGCTGGGGGTGGCGGTCGTGGCGGCGGGGATCTGGCGCTACGGCTATCTGCAGGCGCTGGGGCAGCTGGCGCAGCGGGCCGAGGCGGATCTTTCGCTGGCCAGCGACCGGCTGGTGACGCAGTTGCAGGTGTATCAGGAGCTGGCGGTGGTGACCGTGGGCCGGCCCGGGTTGCGCGGGCTGGAGGACGACGGGCGGCGCCGGGTGGCCAGCGGCCTGTTGCGGGACCTGGCGGACAAGACCGGGGCGCTGGATATCCTCTATGTCGATGCGCAGGGGCAGGTTCTGGCCGCGGCGCAGGGGATCGTCGGTCCGGACCTGAGCGGCACCCCCTATTTCCGCCGCGCCATGCAGGGCGCGCTGGGCAGCGGTCACGGGCTGGCCGGGCCGGAGCGGCGGCGGGCCCATTACTTTGCCGCGCCTGCCTTTGGCCGCGACGGCGCGGTGACCGGCGCGCTGGTGGTGGTGGCGGATGTCGAGGACGTGGAGCGCAGCTGGCGAGGCAGCCTGCCGGCGGTTTTCTTCATCGACGACCGCGGCGAGGTGTTCATTGCCAACCGCTCCGAGCTGTTGTTCTGGCGGCGTCCGCCGGGAGAGCTGGGCCTGGCGCCGGCTGGGGGTGCGACGCTGCCGGTCGCGGCGGGGCAGACCGGCGGGCATGAGATCTGGCGGCTGAACTGGGGCCAGTACCTGCCGCGCCGGGCGCTGCATCTGACCCGCGATCTGCCGGTGGTGGGGATGGTGGGCGAGATCCTGGTCGACGTCGCCCCGGCGCGGCGGCTGGCGGGGCTGCAGGCGGCGACGGTGGCGGCGATCTGCCTGGCGTTCGGCGCGGTGCTGTTCCTGGCGACCGAGCGGCGCCGGGCGCTGGCGCAGGCCAATGCCAAGCTGGAGGCGCGGGTGGCTGACCGCACCCGGGCGCTGTCGGAGGCCAACGTGCTGCTGCGCCGCGAGGTGGAGGAGCGCGAGGAGGCCGAGGCGGCGCTGAAACAGGCGCAGGCCGATCTGGTGCAGGCGGGCAAGCTCAATGCGCTGGGCCAGATGAGCGCGGGGATCAGTCACGAGCTGAACCAGCCGCTGATGGCGATCCGGCAGTTCGCCGACAACGGCGCGGCTTTCCTGGCGCGGGGGCGGACCGGGACGGCGGCGGAGAACCTGAGCCGGATTGCCGAGATGGCGGCGCGGATGGCGCGGATCATCCGCAACCTGCGCGCCTTTGCCCGCAACGAGAGCGAGCCGATGGGCAAGGTCGATCTGGTCGCCGTGATCAACAGCGCGGTGGAGCTGACCGAAGCGCGGCTGCGGGCCGACGGGGTGCGGCTGGACTGGGTGCCGCCTGCCGCGCCGATCCATGTCTGGGGCGGCGAGGTGCGGCTGTCGCAGGTGTTCGTCAACCTGATCGCCAATGCCGCCGACGCCATGGCGGGCCGGGCGGACCGGCGGATTGCCATCACCGTCGCCGATGCGGGCGGGCGGCTGGCGGTGCATGTGGCCGACAGCGGCCCGGGGATCGCCGATCCCGACAAGATCTTCGAGCCGTTCTACACCACCAAGGAGGTGAGCGGCGAAGAGGGGATGGGACTGGGGCTGTCGATCTCCTACGGGTTGGTGCAAAGCTTTGGCGGCAATATCCGCGGCGCCAATGCCGAGGGCGGCGGCGCCGTCTTTACCGTGGAACTGGACCGCTGGCGGGAGGAACGCGCGGCATGACCTGCAAGGTGCTCTTGGTCGATGACGATGCGGCGGTGCGCGATGCGCTGGGCCAGACGCTGGAACTGGCGGATCTGGAGGCGATCACCGCCGGCTCTTTCGTGGTGGCCAAGGACCATATCACGCCGGAGTTTCCGGGGGTGATCCTGTCCGATATCCGGATGCCGGGGCGCGACGGGTTCCATCTGCTGGACTACGCGCAGAAGATCGACCGGGAGCTGCCGGTGATCCTGCTGACCGGGGAGGGCGATATCCCGATGGCGGTGCGCGCCATGGGGCAGGGCGCGTTCGGTTTTCTGGAGAAACCCTGCGCCGCCGCCGATCTGCTGGCCGAGCTGGAGCGGGCGCTGAAGACGCGGGCGCTGGTGCTGGAGAACCGGCGGCTGAAACGGCAGCTGGAGCGCGGCGACCCGGCGGCGCGCATGCTGTTCGGCACCTCGCCGTTGGCCGAGGAGCTGCGGGCGCGGGCGCGCAGCGTCGCCCCCACCGGGGCGGAGGTTCTGGTGGTGGGGCCGCCGGGCAGCGGCATCTCCAAGGTGGCGGAGGTGGTGCATCTGTTGTCGCATGTGGCGCGCGGGCCGTTCGTCAAGCGTCCGGCGGCGGGGCTGACGCCCGAGGGGTTCGCGGCGCTGTGCGAGCAGGGGGCGGGCGGCTCGGTCTTTCTCGATGAGGTTTCGGCGATGCCGGAGGCGACGCAATACGCCGCGCTGGAGGGGCTGGAGCAGGGCGCGCCAGCGCGGGTGATCGCGGGGTCGACCGCCGATCTGGCCCGGCGGGTGGAGGAGGGGACGTTCAACGCCGATCTCTATTACCGGCTGGACGTGATGCGGATTCGCATTCCGGCGCTGAGCGAGCGGCGCGAGGATATCCCGGTGCTGTTCCGCCACTACGTGGCCCAGGCCGCCGAACAGGCCGGTATCCCGGCGCCGGAGATCGCCCCCGATCACCTGGCCGCGCTGATGGCGCAGGACTGGCCGGGCAATGCGCGGTCGCTGATGTCGGCGGCGATGCGGTTTGTGCTGGGCATGCCCGAGGAGGCCGCGACCGAGGCCGGGCTGGGGCTGGCCGAGCAGATGGCGCAGGTCGAACGCTCGCTGCTGGTGGCGGCGCTGGGGCGGCAGAACGGCCGTGCCTCGGAAGCGGCCAAGGCGCTGAAGCTGCCGCGCAAGACCTTCTACGACAAGCTGGCCCGCTATGGCATCCGGCCGGAGGATTACCGGCGCTGAGGTGCGGGCGCAGGGTGTGCGGATTTCCGCACAACCCGGGCAAAACCCGTGCGGGATTCCGCACAGGCCGGTTGGGTTGAACGCCGGTGCGGTGCTGAATTGCGCCTAACCTTTTGCAATGAATAGAGTTTTCAAAACGCTGAATCCCTGTGCAGTGGGCGCTTGAACCGGGGCAGGGCGAGGCGTTTCACTATGTGCAACGCATCGATTCCCGGTGCGGCGGGGCCTGCGGGCCCCGGGAGGAAGTCAAATAATCGGGAGGAGTGACCGATGAAACTGTTTGGTGTGGCCAGCCTCGCCATCGCGCTGGGCCTTGGGGCGCCGGCGGCCTTTGCGGCCTGCGACGATGGCGAGATCGTGATCAAGTTCAGCCATGTGACCAATACCGACCGCCACCCCAAGGGGATCGCGGCGACGCTGCTGGCGGAACGTGTCAACGAAGAGATGAACGGCAAGGCCTGTATGGAGGTCTTCCCCAACTCGACGCTCTATAACGACGACCAGGTGCTGGAGGCGATGCTGCAGGGCGACGTGCAGCTGGCCGCGCCGAGCCTGTCGAAGTTCGAGCAGTTCACCAAGAAATTCCGCATCTTCGACCTGCCGTTCATGTTCAAGAACATCGACGCGGTGGACGAGTTCCAGAACTCCGACACCGGCCAGGCGATGAAGGAGACCATGGTGCGCCGCGGCCTGCTGGGGCTGCAGTTCTGGCACAACGGCATGAAGCAGATGTCGGCCAACAAGCCGCTGCTGATGCCGTCGGACGCCAACGGGCTGAAGTTCCGGGTGCAGAACTCCGACGTGCTGAAGGCGCAGATGGCGGCCCTGGGCGGCAGCCCGCAGCCGATGGCGTTTTCCGAAGTCTACGGCGCGCTGCAGACCGGCGTTGTCGACGGGCAGGAGAACACCTGGTCGAACATCTACGGCAAGAAGTTCTTTGAGGTGCAGGACGGTGTGACCGAGACCAACCACGGCATCATCGACTACCTGCTGGTGACCAGCGCCGATTGGTGGGACAGCCTGCCGGCAGATGTGCGCGATCAGCTCGGCACCATCATCCAGGAGGTGACCACCACCCGCAACGCCGAGTCGTTCAAGGTGAACGAAGAGGCCAAGCAGGCGGTGATCGCTGCCGGCGGCGTGGTGCGCCAGCTGACGCCGGAGCAGCGCGCGGCCTGGGTCGAGGTGATGAAGCCGGTGTGGGACCAGTTCCGCGAGGACGTGGGCCAGGAAAACATCGACGCCGCACAGGCGATCAACGCCAAGCATTGATCCCGGCGCAAGCCGGACGGCCCGGCCCCCGCATCGGGGCCGGGTCAATTGTATCCGCATAACAAGAAACTGGGGGAGCCATGTCGGATCGTCATTCACCTGACACAGCCCTGGGCCGCATCGTCAACGAGATCGAGGAGACCGGCATCGCCATCATCCTCGGGCTGATGCTGATGATCACCTTCGTCAATGTGCTGCTGCGCTACGGCTTCAACACCGGGCTGATCTGGGGGCTGGAGGCGACCACCTTTCTGTTCGCCTGGCTGGTTCTGTTCGGGATCAGTTACGCGGTCAAGGTGACCGCCAACCTGGGCGTCGACGCGGTGATCAACATGTTTCCGAAGGGCGGGCGCCGGGTGCTGGCGCTGATCGCGGCGGCGGTGTTCCTGGTCTATACCGTGCTGTTGCTGAAGGGGGCCTGGGATTACTGGGCCAATTTCGCCAACTTGCCGCAGACCACCGGGCGGTGGTTTCCCACCGGCTTTGAAGAGATGAAGCGGACCAGCTACCGCGGCTGGTACGAGGTGGTCGATATCCCGATGCCCGAATGGCTGCGCTGGATCGAGCCGCTGATGAACGAGGGCGAGGAATACGAGAAGATTCCGCGCTTCATCCCCTATTTCATCCTGCCCTTCGGCACCGCTCTGTTGCTGTTCCGAGTGCTGCAGGCGGGCTGGCGCATCGCCATGGGCCGCGCCGACAACCTGATCGTGAGCCACGAGGCGGAAGACGCCGTCGAAGACGTGGCCCATCTGAACCGGGAGGGCTGAGCGATGGAAGTTGTCCTTCTTTTCGGAATGGTCGTGGGGCTGATGCTGATCGGGGTGCCGATCGCGGTCTCGCTCGGGGTGTCCTCGATCCTGTTCCTGCTGGCGTTCAGCGATACCTCGCTGGCCTCCATCGCACAGAGCTTCTTTCAGGCGATGGCGGGGCATTACACGCTGCTGGCGATCCCGTTCTTCATCCTGGCCTCGTCGTTCATGTCGACCGGCGGGGTGGCGCGGCGGATCATCCGGTTTTCCATCGCCATCGTCGGGCATTTCCCCGGCGGGCTGGCGATTGCCGGGGTGTTCGCCTGTATGCTGTTCGCGGCGCTGTCGGGCTCCAGCCCGGCGACGGTGGTCGCCATCGGCTCCATCGTCATCGCGGGGATGCGGCAGGTGGGTTACTCCAAGGATTTCGCCGCCGGCGTGATCGCCAATGCGGGTACGCTGGGCATCCTGATCCCGCCGTCCATCGTGATGGTGGTCTATGCCAGCGCCACCGATGTCTCGGTCGGGCGGATGTTCCTGGCCGGTGTCATTCCCGGGCTGATGGCCGGCGGCATGCTGATGACCACGATCTATCTGATCGCGCGGGTCCGCAACCTGCCCAAGGGTGAGTGGAAGGGCTGGGGCGAGGTGTTCGAGGCGGGCGCCGAGGCCGGCTGGGGGCTGTTCCTGATCGTGATCATCCTGGGCGGCATCTATGGCGGGATCTTCACGCCCACCGAGGCCGCCGCGGTCGCCGCCGTCTATGCCTTTCTGATCGCAACTTTCGTCTATCGCGACATGGGGCCGCTGGCGCGCCCGGAGGGGCAGCGGAACCTGAGCCTGATCGAGAAGCCGATCGCGCTGGTCACCGCGTTCTTTCACCGCGATACCCGCGACACGCTGTTCGAGGCGGGCAAGCTAACGGTGACGCTGATGTTCATCATCGCCAACGCGCTGATCCTCAAGCACGTGCTGACCGACGAGCAGATCCCGCAGCAGATCGCCAGCGCCATGTTGAGCGCGGGATTCGGCGCGGTGATGTTCCTGGTGATCGTCAACGTGATCCTGCTGATCGGCGGTCAGTTCATGGAGCCGTCGGGCCTGATCGTGATCGTGGCGCCGCTGGTGTTCCCGATTGCCATCGAACTGGGGATTGACCCGATTCACCTGGGGATCATTATGGTAGTGAATATGGAGATCGGCATGATCACGCCGCCGGTCGGGCTGAACCTGTTCGTCACTTCGGGCGTGGCAGGGATGCCGATGATGCGGGTGGTGCGTGCGGCGTTGCCGTTCTTGGCCGTTCTCTTCGTATTCCTAATTATGGTAACCTACATCCCGGTGCTGTCCACGTGGCTCCCGACAACATTCATGGGGCCTGAGATCATCACCAAGTGACTCGTTAACCAGTGAATGTGTAATGAGTGGCCGCGCGGGCAGTGCCCGCGCGGTTCTCGTTTTGAAACCCGCTGGCGGGTTATCCCTTGGGCATTTTCAGCGTATGGTTGCTGCCGCCCTTCTGGTACTGAAGCCGGTCTTCGCCGATCGCCACGACCTTGCCGCCGTCGATCCGGTCGCCGACCTGGACCTTTTTGTAGCGGCCGCTGGGCAGGCGGACCAGCGCGCGGCGGTTGCCGGCGCTGCCGTAGACGCCGATCAGGTTGACCCGGCGCAGGTTGATCTCGTTCTTCAGCGTCGCCTGGCGGGCGACCGAGGCCGAGGTGGGGATCTTCGGCGAGACGGTGGCCGCCGGGGCCGGCGCCGAGGCGCTGAGGTTTTGCGGAACGCCGATCGAGGCGCGTTCGGACTTGCGCACGGTTTCCTGGAAATTGCCCGGGCGGGCCCGGGGGATCAGCGCCCGCGCGACGGCCTGGGCGGTGGCGGGGGCGCCTGAGGGCGCGGCGCCGGCGGCATCGTCCTGGGCGCTGGCCGGGCGGACACGGGGGCGGAGCTGGCCCAGTTCGTTGCGGCTGCGGCCGCCGAGCTGGGCGCGCTCGGTCTGTTCGACCAGATCGCCGGGGCGCGGACGCGGGCGGAACCCGGCCAGGCGGGTGCGCAGCGCCTCGGCCTCGGCAACCGCCTCGTCGGCGGTGGTCCTGCGGTTCGGGGTGGCCGGCGGCACCACCGGCGGGCGGCCGAGGTAGACGGTGATGCCGTCCGGGGTGACGGCGCCCTCGGGCGTGGGGTCCACCAGCCCGCGGTCGTCCAGGGCAAAGGCGGTGCCGGCGGCGGCGGGCGAGGTGACCGCATTGAGCGAGGCATCGGTGGCGAAACCGCCCGCCGGCGGCAGCGCCACGGCGTCCTGCGACAGATCGGTGCGGTCGATCGAGGCGACGTAGAGATCGTCGAGGCCGATGATCGAGGGGGTCTCGGGCTCGTCCGGGGCGGCGGGCCAGATCCCGGTCGCGGCATAAAAGGTCTCAGTGTCGGCGGGATCGCCGGTGGTTTCCGGCTCCGGCTCGAGTTCGGGCGCGAGGTCCGGTTCGGGCTCGGCGGCCAGTTCGGGGTCGAGCGCGGCGATATCCTCGTCGGTCGGGTCGAGCGGGGCGGGTTGTTCGATGCCGGGATCCTGGCGCAGCGCGTCGAGCACGGCGGTGTCGGTATCGGTGAGCGCCCCGGCGGGATCGGGGCCCGCCGGTGCCTCGGCCCGGGCCGGGGCCTCTTCCGCGACGGTCTCGGCGTCATCGGCGGGCAGGGCGGCGGCGTCATCCGCCTGCTCCGACGGGGGCTGCGGTGACAGGGCGCTGGTCAGCGGCGGTTGCGCCGGGGCGGGGGCGGTCTGCGGCGCGGGGGTGGTCGGGGCCTCGCTCTCCGCGGTGTTGTCCCGATCGGGGGCGGGCTCGGGGTCGGCGGCGATCTCCTGCCGCTCCTCGGGGGCGGAGAACAGCCCGGCGATGCCGCCTTCGGTGAACAGCGCGGCCCAGCCGGCGACGGCGGCGAGGAACAGCAGCAGGATGACGGTGAGGATCAGCCCCAGATGGCGGGGCTTGCCGCCGACCTGGCCCTGACGCGCGCCGAAGACGGTCATGCGCTCGGCCTCGTCCTGAAGTGCCTCGGGCCGGGTCGAGGTGAAGCTCTGCGCCGCCGGAGGCTGCGCGATCGGATGCGCGGCGGGCTGGGCGGGTTTGCCGGTTTTGTCCCCCGGCTTGCCTTGCTCGGGCGCGGCGGCGGCGGTTCTGCGGCCCAGCAGACCGGCGGCGCGGGCGCGGACCGAGGCACCGCGCGCGGGTTTTTCTGGCTTGCCGGGTTTGTCGCCGGCGGGTTTGCGGGCGGCCTTCCCGGACGGTTTAGACGGTTTGGACGTCTTGGGCGGCTTGGTGGCCGCGGGCGCCGTCACCGGCTTGGCGGCGGTGCTGTCTGCCTCGGCCTGCGCAGGCGCGGCGAGGCTGGGGGCGGGCGTGGTGTCGCCCGGCACATCGTCGCGGCTGGCGCCGGTCAGAGTGGGGACGGCGCCGTCTTCCTTGCCGCGGCGGCTGGAGAACCCGACGGCGGGCGGCACCGGGTCGGTGGGTTTTTCGGCAGGCTCGTCCGTGGTCTGTTCGGCGCTCTTTTCGGGCGTCTCTTCCGGGGCGGCCTGCGGTTTGGCATCCGCGTCGCCTTCGCCCTTGGCCTCGGTCTTGGCGTCTGACTTGGCTTTGCCGTCCGGTTTCCGCGGTACGGCGGCGTTGGCGGCCTCCGGTTCGGCCTCGTCCGGCGCGGGGGCCTCTGCGGCGGGATCGGGGATGGCGGCGGGGCCGGTGACGACCACGGCGATGCCGTCGGGCTCCACCTCCGCCCCCTGCGCGTTGGCGGCGGCGCCGAAAAACGGCTCGCCCAGGAACGGCTGATCGCCGGGAATGGCGGCGAAGCTGACCGGGTTGAACCGGTGTTCGACGGCGAAGCTTTCGGCCTCGGCCAGGGTTTCGCGGGCGACGGCGGCGACATGGGTCACGTCGCCCTCTACCGAGATGTCGAAGGCCAGCTCCTCCACCGCATAGGGGGTGGCGCCGTCGAGCGCCTTGCGCACCAGGGCGCGGCGGGCCTCGCCCTCGGCGCGGCCGGTTTCCAGCGTCAGGTAGCGGATCTGGTCGTTGGGGATGATCAGCTTGCAGGCCAGCCCGCCGGGCTCCAGCAGCAGCGCCTTGTCGCGCAGGTCGGAGAGCGCGGCGGCCAGGTCCGGCACGTCGAGCGCGACCTCGCCCACGCTGCGCCAGCCGCCGGCGGCACGGTGCAGCAGGGAGATCCCCTCGAAGGACAGCGAGAGCGCGAAAGCTGGTTTCATACTGCCGAAAACTACCCAACCCAGTTTTGGGGCGCGCGGCGCCCGCGGCCGGACCTTAATGCAGGAGGCAGCCGAGGAAAAGAAAAACACTTGGCGGTATCTTGCCGATCGGGGGGACGCTGGCGCATCCTTGCGCGGAATGAAGGAGGACCGCCTGTGACCCGTAGGATTCTTGCCGCCGCAGCCCTGTCTGCATCCCTGTTTGCCGCGCTCTTGGGCGGCGCCGCCGGGGCCGAGGAGACGGCCCGCCGCATCTCCGTGACCGGGGAGGGGCAGGTGGAGGCGGTGCCGGACATGGCCACGATCACCCTGGGCGTGACGCAGGAGGCCGGCGAGGCGCGCGCGGCGATGCAGGCGACCTCGGAGGCGGTGGCCGGGGTGCTGGAGCGGCTGGCGGAGCTGGGCATCGCGCCGCGCGATCTGCAGACGCGGGAGCTGTCGCTGAACCCGGTGTGGTCGGAGTTGAGCGGGTCGGACGGAAAGCGGCGGCAGATCACCGGGTTCGTGGCGTCCAACACGGTGGTGGTGCGGGTGCGGGAGCTGGCCGGGCTGGGTGGGGTTCTGGATGCGGTTCTGGCCGAGGGAGCGAATGATTTCAACGGCTTGCGCTTCGGTCTTCAGGAGGTAGCGCCGCTGGCGGAAGAGGCGCGACGGCGCGCGGTGGCCGATGCGATGGCGCGGGCGAAGCTGCTGGCCGATGCTGCCGGGGTGGCGCTGGGGCCGGTGGTGTCGATCGACGATCACGGCGGGGCGATGCCCAAGGCCGAGATGTCGATGCGGATGAGTGCCGCCGGGGCGCCGGTTGCGGCGGGGGAGCTGACCGTCTCGGCCAGTGTGACGATGGTGTTCGGGATCGGGGAGTAGGGTCCCCTCTCGGTTTTCCAAGTCGAAGGAGAGGGCCCGCGGTCAGGCGCTTGCGCGGCTCGGTTTATGGCGGAAACGACATTGCCCGGCAGACGCCGGGCAATGCTCGTGGGTGTTGTGCCGGCGTGGGCCGGAGGCGCTTACGCGCTCGCCTGGCTCAGCGCCTGATCAAGGTCGCGGATCAGGTCGTCGGCGTCTTCGATGCCGATCGAGATCCGCACCACGTTGGGGCCGGCGCCGGCGGCTTCCTGCTGTTCCGGCGTGAGCTGGCGGTGGGTGGTGGAGGCCGAGTGGATCACTAGGCTGCGGGTGTCGCCGAGGTTGGCCACATGGCTGAACAGATCCAGCGCGCCGACGAATTTGACGCAGGCGTCATAACCGCCCTTCAGCGCCACGGTGAACAGCCCGCCGGTGCCCTTGGGGAACAGCCGCGCGGCGCGGTCGTGATAGGGGGAGGAGGGCAGCCCGGCGTAGGTGACGTAATCGACACGCGGATCGGCCTCCAGCCAGGTGGCGACCTTTTGCGCGTTCTCGCAATGGCGCTGCATCCGCAGGCTCAGCGTTTCGATGCCCATCAGCGTGTAATGCGCCGCCTGCGGGTTCAGCGTCATGCCCAGATCGCGCAGACCGATGGCGATGCCGTGGAAGGTGAAGGCCAGCGGGCCGAAAGTCTCGTGGAACTTGAGGCCGTGATAGGCCGGCTCCGGCGCGCTGAGCGAGGGGAACTTGTCGGAGGCGGACCAGTCGAACTTGCCCGAATCCACAACGACGCCGCCGGTCACGGTGCCGTTGCCGGTGAGGTACTTGGTCATCGAGTGCACCACCAGCGTGGCGCCCATTTCGATCGGCCGGCAGAGGTAGGGGGTGGCGGAGGTGTTGTCGATGATCAGCGGAATGCCGGCGGCATCGGCGACCTCGGCCAGCGCCGGAATGTCGGTGACATAGCCGCCCGGGTTGGCAATGGACTCGCCGAAGATGGCGCGGGTGTCGCCGTTCACGGCTGCCTTGACCGCCTCGATATCGTCGAAGTCGACGAAGGTGGCGGACCAGCCGAAGCGTTTGATGGTCTGGCTGAACTGGGTCAGCGTGCCGCCGTAGAGCCGGGTGGAGGCGACCACGTTCTTGCCCGGGCTCATCAGCGGGAACAGCGCCATCAGCTGCGCCGCGTGACCCGAGGAGCAGCAGACCGCGCCGACGCCGCCTTCCAGCGTGGCCATGCGTTCCTGCAGCACCGCGACGGTGGGGTTGGTCAGGCGGGAGTAGATGTAGCCCACCTCCTGCAGGTTGAAGAGGGCGGCGGCGTGTTCGGCATCGCGGAAGACATAGGCCGTGGTCTGATAGATCGGCGTCTGCCGCGCGCCGGTGGCCGGGTCGGGGCGGGCCCCGGCGTGGATCTGCAGCGTGTCGAAGCCGTATTGCGGCGCGTCGGTCATGGGGTGTCCTCCCTGGATCGGATAGAATGTCGCAGTCAGGGTTAGGGCATTGGCAGCAGTGTGGCAACTGCTCAGAACGGCCGCGCGACCATAAATAAACATTTGAAATCGTTGATATGAAGGCGGTTCAAGATGTCTATGCGGCGGGTTTGGATTGGGGGGCTTCCGTCGCGGATCAGCACCACGTTCTGGCGCTTTTGCAGGGATTTTCCGGGATGTTGGCAGCTTGACTATCAGCGGCGCGGCCGGGCGTGTTCGGCGCGGCGCTCGACAGGCCGGGTCTCACCGCATCCAGAACCCGTTGGACTTGATCCTGTTGCGGATGGCCTGTTCCTTGCGCGGCAGATTGTTCTGGTCGAACAGCGCCCGCACCTTTTGCCCGCGCCCCTGATAGACCAGCCGCTTGATCGGGTCGTAGCCTTTCAGAACCTTCTTGATCTTGTTGGGGGCTGCGACCTGTTCCAGCACCTCGACCACGCGGTCGCTTTCGCGGGCGTAGAGCAGCGGGAACAGCCGGTAGTGACAGGTGATCTCGCCATCCAGCAGCCCCGGCGGCAGGGCGTCACGGCCGCCGCCGAAACTGTGGACCACCAGCGGCAGCGCGATCTGGTCGAGCCAGGGATCGAGGCTCTGACCCGCCAGTTCCACCGGCGGGTCGTCGCGGATCGAGCGGGCGTAGTCGAGGAAACGCGCGCCGAATTCACGCGGGCAGCGGTAGAAGAAATAGCCCGCGTTGAAATAGAGGTATTTCTGCCAGTATTCGTCCGGCTGGCTCTGATCGAGGCTGCTGTCGAAGTCCAGCCCGAAGCGATCGTAGAGCGATTTCCAGATCGCCGCGTAGCCGGGGCCATAGAGGGTTGGTTCGGGCCATGTCCCCTCGCGCCGGAGCGAGGCGCCGGGGCGGTCGAAGTCGAAGGGCACCTGGGTGAGGTCGCCGGTGACCAGCGTATCGCTGTCGAAGAAGACGAAGGGTTCGCCCTCGGGCAGGGCGGTCAGGCACTCGATCTTGTTGCCCTGCGGGTAGGACTGGCCGAAGACGCGGCTCTCGAAGGGCAGGATCTCGGCCCCCAGCCGCTCCAGCGCCGCCAGAACCTCGCCGTTGCGGATCGCCGGGTTGCCGTCCCACAGCGGCCCGGGCTGCGGCACCGCGACGAAAAGCCGGCCGCCGAACCGGGGCGCCATCTCGCGCAGCGAGGCGGCGAACAGCAGCGCCTCATACTGCAGCCGGCCGGATTGGCCGACGATCACGATATTGAACGCTTGGCGCGGGGCCGGTTTCTTTGCCATAGTTTTCCTGCCGCGGTTGATATTTTGCGGCGACTGCTTGCTGCGGGCAGTATAGGGCGCGCGCCGCGCTGCCAAAAGCCTGCAATTTTGATTTTGGATACGGGATTTTTCGGAGGAGTAGGATGCTTGAACTGTTTCTGGTGATGTTCGCGGCGGCGGTGCAGTCGGCCGGGACCGAGGGGGCGGGGGCCGCGGCGCCGATGCCGCAGACGGCCATGACCGCCCCCGCCCAACAGCCCGCGCAGGAGACGGCGCAAGAGACGGCGCAGGAGACGGTGGAGGCGGCGCCGAGCTTCCTTGCGCCGTCAGGGACCACGGGCAAGGCCGACAACGCGGCGGCCACGGCCGAGGCCGCGCCGGTTTTCCTGGCGCCAGGCATGGGGGCTGGCACGGGGACGGGCGCGGGGGACGGAGCGGCCAGCGAGGCGCCGCCGGTCTTTCTGGCGCCGCAGAAGGCGGCCCAGGCCGAGGCGCCGCCGGTCTTTCTTGCCCCGTCGGCCTCCGCCGTCGCGCCGGCGCCCGCGCTGGTGGCCGAGCCGCAGGTGCCGACCGGAAAGTTCACCACCGCGACCGAGGTCAGGCCGATCATGTCGGCGACCAAGGGCAACTGGATCGCGGTGCGGCAATACGAGGGGCAGGACTACCTCTATGTCACCCAGATCTGGTCCTGGCGCTGCGGGCTGGCGCAGATGCGGTACGCCGTCAATGGCGGGCCGTTGCAGGTCTGGCCGCTGCCGCCCTGCCACGAGGAATATGCCACGCCGAACGCGATCCTTGAGGCTGACGGCAACCCGATGCAGACCTTTCCGGCCGGCTCGATCGGAACGGTGGAGATCGAAATCACCTATGACGATCTGAGCACCGACAGCGCCCAATTTTCCCGCGCCAGCGTCCTGATGCCCTGATTTTCCGCCGCTGAGGCCGGTTTTCCGAAAATCCCACCCGCCGGTATCTGCCTGTTTTTTCAGCATATCCGGCGACACCGGGCATTTTTGTGCAGGCGGTCAAATTTTACCAATTGATAAAAAATCAGTTTGTGGCAGTCTCGGGGAAAGACAAAAAACCAGGGAGACACCCAATGGCACAAGGCCATCAGGCATCCGGGATCGTGGCAGGCCGCCTGCCCGAAGAGGAAATTGCCGCCAACTTCAGTGATCTGCACGCGCCCTACGCGCCGCATGAGGCGGCGGTGGCCGCAGACCGCTGCTATTTCTGCTATGACGCGCCTTGCACCACGGCGTGCCCCACCGACATCGATATTCCGCTGTTCATCCGCCAGATCCAGTCGGGCCAGCCCGAGGGGGCGGCGCGCACCATTCTGGAGCAGAACATCCTGGGCGGCATGTGCGCCCGGGTCTGCCCGACCGAGACGCTTTGCGAGGAGGCCTGCGTGCGGGAGACGGCGGAGGGCAAGCCGGTGGAGATCGGCCGGCTGCAACGCTATGCCACCGATACGCTGATGGCGCAGGGGGTGCATCCGTTCACCCGGGCGGCGGCGACCGGCAAGCGGGTGGCCGTGGTGGGGGCAGGGCCTGCAGGGCTTTCCTGTGCGCACCGGCTGGCGATGCTGGGCCACGATGTCACCGTCTATGACGCCAAGCCCAAGGCGGGCGGTCTGAACGAATTTGGCATCGCCGCCTATAAATCCACCGATGAGTTTGCCGCGAAAGAGGTCGACTGGCTGCTGCAGATCGGCGGCATCGCCATCGAGACCGGCAAGGCGCTGGGCGCCGGGCTGAGCCTGGACGGGCTGAGCGCCGATCATGACGCGGTGTTCCTGTCCATCGGTCTGGGCGGCGTCAACGCGCTGCGGGTCGCGGGGGAGGATCTGCCGGGCGCGCGCGATGCGGTGGATTTCATCGCCGAGCTGCGCCAGGCCGACGATCTGGGCGCACTGCCGGTGGGCCGCAACGTGGTGGTGATCGGCGGCGGCATGACCGCGGTGGATGCCGCGGTGCAGGCCAAGCTGCTGGGCGCGGAAAACGTCACCATCGCCTATCGCCGCGGCCGGGAGGCGATGCCGGCCAGCCGGTTCGAACAGGATCTGGCGGCCTCCAAGGGCGTCAAGCTGATGTTCAACGTGATGCCGGTAGCGATCCAGGGCGGCGACGCCGTGACGGGAATCGAGCTGGAGTACACCGAGGTGGTGGACGGCCGCGTCAAGGGTACCGGCGAGACCGTGACGCTGGCCGCCGATCAGGTGTTCAAGGCAATCGGACAGACGCTGGACGGCGCGCCGGACGGCGTGGCGCTGGACGGCGGCAAGATCGCGGTCACCGGGGCCGGGCGCACCAGCGTTGCGGGCGTCTGGGCCGGGGGCGACTGCGCCGCGGGCGGCGAGGATCTGACCGTGACCGCCGTGGCCGAGGGCCGCGACGCCGCGATGGACATTCACAGCGCGCTGATGGCCTGAGGGCCGCGCGGCAGTACCTAGAAAACGCAGGGTCAGACCCCCCGCGGAGAGATACAGGGAGGCCGAATAAATGGCTGATTTGACAACAGATTTCCTGGGCATCAAGAGCCCGAACCCGTTCTGGCTGGCTTCGGCGCCGCCCACTGACAAGGAATACAACGTCCGCCGCGCTTTCGAGGCCGGCTGGGGCGGCGTGGTGTGGAAGACGCTGGGCTCCGAAGGGCCGCCGGTGGTCAACGTCAACGGGCCGCGCTACGGCGCGATCTACGGCGCTGACCGTCGCCTCTTGGGTCTGAACAACATCGAGCTGATCACCGACCGGCCGCTGCAGACCAACCTGGAAGAGATCACCCGGGTCAAGAAGGATTACCCCGACCGGGCGCTGATCGTTTCGCTGATGGTGCCCTGCGACGAGGAGAGCTGGAAGGCGATCCTGCCGATGGTCGAGGAGACCGGGGCGGACGGCATCGAGCTGAACTTCGGCTGCCCGCACGGGATGGCGGAGCGCGGCATGGGCTCTGCCGTGGGGCAGGTGCCGGAATACATCCAGATGGTGACCGAGTGGTGCAAGCAGTACTACTCCAAGCCGGTGATCGTGAAGCTGACGCCGAATATCACCGACATCCGCCAGCCGGCGCGGGCGGCCTTTGCCGGCAATGCCGACGCGGTGTCGCTGATCAACACCATCAACTCCATCGTCTCGGTCGATCTGGACCAGATGGCGCCGCAGCCGACGCTGGACGGCAAGGGCACCCACGGCGGCTATTGCGGCCCGGCGGTGAAGCCGATCGCGATGAACATGGTGGCCGAGATCGCCCGCGACCCGGCGACCGCCGGCAAGCCGATCAGCGCCATCGGCGGCGTCACCACCTGGCGCGACGCGGCGGAGTTCATGGCGCTGGGCGCGGGCAACGTGCAGGTCTGTACCGCCGCGATGACCTATGGCTTCCGCGTGGTGCAGGAGATGATCGCGGGGCTCAGCCAGTGGATGGACGAGAAGGGCTATACCTCCACCTCCGATTTCATCGGCATGGCGGTGCCTAATGTCACCGACTGGCAGTATCTGAACCTGAACTATGTCACCAAGGCCAAGATCGACCAGGACGCCTGCATCAAGTGCGGCCGCTGTTATGCCGCCTGCGAGGACACCAGCCACCAGGCGATCTGGATGAAGGAAGACCGGGTGTTCGAGGTCAACGATGCCGAATGCGTCGCCTGCAACCTCTGTGTCGATGTCTGCCCGGTGGAAGACTGCATCACCATGGTGGAGATGCAGCCGGGCGAGGTGGACCCGCGCACCGGCAAGGTGGTCGAGGCGGAGTATGCCAACTGGACCACGCATCCGAACAACCCGTCCGCGGTTCAGGCGGCGGAGTAAGGATGGGGCGGGGCGCCTGTGGTGTCCCGCTCAGCCCTGCTGTTGCGGGGTGAGCAACCGGCGGTAGAGCGTTTCCATGAAGGCGGGCGCGGCTTCGAAGGGGTCTTCGTCGCCCAGCACGGCGCGCACCTGCACATCGAAATCGGCGTAATGCTGCGTCAGCGACCAGATCGAGAAGATCAGATGATAGGGATGAACCCGCGCAATCCGGCCCGCGTCGGCCCAGGCCTCGATCAGCGCGGCCTTTTCGTCGACCAGCGCCTTGAGCTCGGTGGAGAGCACCGCGTGGATGCGCGGCGCGCCCTGCACGATCTCATTGGCGAAAAGCCGGCTTTCGCGCGGGTAGTCGCGGCTCATCTCCAGCTTGCGCTGGACGTAGGCCAGGATTTCCTCCAGCGGCTCGCCGTCCGGGTCGAGCGCGCGCAGCGGGTCGAGCCAGGTGTCCAGAAGCTGGCCCAGAACCGCGCTGTGGATCGCCTCTTTCGACGGGAAGTAATAGAGCAGGTTGGGTTTGCTCAGCCCCGCGGCGGAGGCGATCTGGTCGACCGTGGCGCCGCGAAACCCCTGGGCCGAGAAGACCTCCAGCGCGGCGTCGAGGATTGCGGCGCGGTTTTTCCGCTGGATTCGGGTGGGCGCGCGGGCCTCGGTCATCGGGCGCAATCTCCGCTCTTGATAAGGTGCCTGTTTTTTCGTCCTTGCCCATTTTTCGGGCGTCCCGAGGGCGCCGCGCCACGGCAATTTCTTGACTGGTGCGTCGCCCGTGATAGCGTGAGTTTGACCTTTTGGTCAAATCAAACATGAAGATAAGAAAACCAGAAGGGAGTGCGTGCCATGGCAGCTCCGGCGCAAAATCTTAAGATCAACAGCGAACGTCTGTGGGACAGCCTGATGGAAATGGCCAAGATCGGCCCGGGCGTGGCCGGCGGCAATAACCGCCAGACCCTGACCGACGCCGACGCCGAGGGCCGCGCACTGTTCCAGAAATGGTGCGAGGAGGCGGGCTGCACCATGGGGCTCGACCAGATGGGCAACATGTTCGCCCGCCGCGAGGGCACCGACCCGGATGCGCTGCCGGTCTACGTGGGCTCGCACCTCGACACCCAGCCTACGGGGGGCAAATACGACGGCGTTCTGGGGGTTCTGGGCGGGCTGGAGCTGATCCGCACGCTCAACGACATGGGGATCAAGACCAAGCATCCCATCGTGCTGACCAACTGGACCAACGAGGAGGGTACCCGGTTCGCCCCGGCGATGCTGTCCTCTGGCGTGTTCGCGGGCATTCATACCCAGGACTGGGCCTATGAGCGCGAGGATGCGGAGGGCAAGAGCTTCGGCGCCGAGCTGGAGCGGATCGGCTGGAAGGGCGACGAAGAGGTCGGCGCCCGCAAGATGAAGGCGATGTTCGAGCTGCATATCGAGCAGGGCCCAATCCTGGAGGCCGAAGGCAAGGATATCGGCGTGGTCACCCATGGCCAGGGGCTGAGCTGGACCCAGGTGACGGTGACCGGCAAGGATGCCCATACCGGCTCCACCCCGATGCCGATGCGCAAGAACGCGGGCCTCGGCATGGCGCGGATCCTGGAAAAGGTCGAGGAGATCGCCTGGTCGCACGCGCCGCATGCGGTGGGGGCCGCAGGTCATATCGACGTCTATCCCAACTCGCGCAACGTGATTCCGGGCAAGGCGGTCTTTACCGTCGATTTCCGCAGCCCCGAGCTGGCGGTGATCAAGGACATGGAAGAGCGCCTGCACGCCGCCGCGAAAGAGATCTGCGACGACATGGGGCTGGAGGTCGAGCTGGAAAAGGTCGGCGGCTTCGATCCCGTCACCTTCGACGAGGGCTGTGTCACCGCCGTGCGCAACGCGGCCGAGCGGCTGGGGTATTCGCACCGCGATATCATCTCGGGTGCCGGGCACGATGCCTGCTGGATCAACCGGGTGGCGCCCACCGCGATGGTGATGTGCCCCTGCGTGGACGGGCTGAGCCATAACGAAGCCGAGGAGATCAGCCCGGAATGGGCCGCCGCGGGCACCGACGTGCTGCTGCACGCGGTGGTGGAAACGGCGGAAATCGTGGAGTGAACACGGGCGGAGGGCTGGGGGCGCTGCCCCCAGACCCCCGGGACATTTAGGGCCAGAAAAAGAGGCGCTGCGCGCCCGGAAAAGCGATGATGAGCAAGGCGGAACCTTCCGTACCGGAGCAGATCAAGGCGCTGATCGCCGATGAGATCGCGGCCTATCCGGTGGCCGACCGGACCGGGCGGATGACCGTCGAGGCGTTCAAGGCGAACCTGCGCGAGCCGCGGCTGGTGACGGTGAACTTCTCCGGCGGGCTGACCCAGAAATGCTGGTCGGTGACGCGCGGGGATGGCTGTTACCGGGTGATCTACCTGCCGACGGCGGGGTATTTTTCGCTCTGTGTCGAGAGTGTCTTCGGGCCGCTCGACATCGGTGTGCATGGGGATGCGATCGGGTGTTACGCCTCGGTCTGACAGACAGAACAGGGAGTAGAATGATGAGCAAAGTGATCAAGAACGGCACCGTGGTGACCGCCGATCTGACCTATAAGGCCGATGTGAAGATCGAGGGCGGCCAGATTGTCGAGATCGGGCCGGATCTGAGCGGCGACGAGGTGCTGGACGCGACCGGCTGCTATGTGATGCCGGGCGGGATCGATCCGCATACCCACCTTGAGATGCCGTTCATGGGCACCTATTCCAGCGACGATTTCGCCTCCGGCACCCGCGCGGCGCTGGCCGGTGGCACCACCATGGTGGTGGACTTCGCGCTGCCGAGCCCCGGCGAGAGCCTGCTGGATGCGCTGAAGGTCTGGGACAACAAATCGGGCCGGGCCGCCTGCGATTATTCCTACCACATGGCGATCACCTGGTGGGGCGAGCAGGTGTTCGACGAGATGAAGATCGTGGCGCAGGAACGCGGCATCAACACCTTCAAGCATTTCCTGGCCTACAAGGGCGCGCTCATGGTCAATGACGATGAGCTGTTCGCCAGCTTCAAGCGCTGTGCCGAGCTGGGGGCGACGCCGCTGGTGCACGCCGAGAACGGCGATGTGGTGGCCGAGATGACCGCTAAACTGCTGGCCGAGGGGACCACCGGGCCGGAGGGCCATGCCTATTCCCGCCCCACCCAGGTGGAGGGCGAGGCGACCAACCGCGCCATCATGATCGCCGACATGGCCGGCGCGCCGCTTTACGTGGTGCATACCTCCTGCGAGGAGAGCCACGAGGCGATCCGGCGCGCCAAGCTGGCCGGCAAGCGGGTCTGGGGCGAGCCGCTGATCCAGCATCTGGTGCTGGACGAGAGCGAGTATTTCAACGAGGACTGGGATCACGCCGCCCGCCGGGTGATGAGCCCGCCGTTCCGCGACAAGAAGCATCAGGACAGCCTCTGGGCCGGTCTGGCCTCGGGGACGCTGAGCTGCGTGGCGACCGACCACTGCGCCTTTACCACCGAGCAGAAACGCTATGGCGTCGGCGACTTTTCCAAGATCCCGAACGGCACCGGCGGGCTTGAGGACCGGCTGCCGGTGCTGTGGAGCGAGGGGGTCAATACCGGCCGCATCACGATGAATGAGTTTGTCGCCGTAACCTCTACCAATATCGCGAAAATCCTGAACTGCTACCCGAAGAAGGGGGCGATCCTGGTGGGTGCGGATGCGGATATCATCGTGATGGATCCGAACAAGAAAAAGACCATCTCGGCTGAAACTCAGGCCTCGTCGATCGACTACAACGTCTTCGAGGGGATCGAGGTGACCGGGCTGCCGCGTTATGTGTTGACCCGCGGCTATGTCGCGGTGGACGATGGCGAGCTGAAGGCCAAGGAAGGTCATGGCGAATTCGTCGCCCGCGAGCCCAACGGCACCGTCAACACGGCGTTGTCGAAGTGGAAGGAACTGACCGCGCCGCGCCCGGTGGAGCGCAGCGGCATTCCCGCGACCGGCGTGTAATCCGGGGTCGGGCCGCCCCTCGGGTGGCCCGAAATTCCCATCTTATCAAGGCGATATAATGAACAACGAAACGACCACCCAGGCTGCATCTCCCCAGGCTGTCGTCGAGGCCAGGGGGCTGAACCTGACCTTTCAGACCAATGACGGGCCGGTGCAGGCGCTGAAAGATGTCGATCTGACCATCAACAAGGGCGATTTCGTCAGCTTTATCGGCCCCTCGGGCTGCGGCAAGACGACCTTTCTGCGGGTGATGGCGGCGCTGGAGCAGCCCACCGGCGGCACCATCACGGTGAACGGGATGAGCCCGGACGAGGCGCGGCGGAACCGGGCCTATGGCTATGTGTTCCAGGCGGCGGGGCTCTATCCGTGGCGGACCATCGCCAAGAACATCAAGCTGCCCCTGGAGATCATGGGATACTCCAGGGCGGATCAGGACGATCGCGTCAACAAGGTCCTGCAACTGGTTGATCTGGAAGGGTTTGGCGGCAAGTACCCCTGGCAGTTGTCGGGCGGCATGCAGCAGCGGGCGAGCATTGCCCGCGCGCTGGCCTTCGACGCCGATATCCTGCTGATGGACGAACCCTTCGGCGCGCTGGACGAGATCGTGCGGGATCACCTGAACGAGCAGCTGTTGCAGCTCTGGGCGCGGACCGACAAGACCATCGGCTTCGTCACCCACTCGATCCCCGAGGCGGTGTATCTGTCGACCAAGATCGTGGTGATGAGCCCCCGGCCGGGGCGGATTACGGATGTGATCGAAAGCCCGCTGCCGAAGGAGCGGCCGCTGGATATCCGCGATACGCCGGAGTTTCTGGAGATCGCCCATCGCGTGCGCGAGGGGCTGCGGGCGGGGCATGCTTATGACGATTGAGCAGGCGCAGAAACGGCCCGCAATCCGGCAAGTGACTTGCGTGCACCGCCTGTGCACCGGGCGTGCACCGTCGCGGCGCGGCATCGAGGGCCGGGGAGGGGTGCGATGAGATCGCTGCTTGCCGTCCTGACCGTGGTCGCGGCGATTGTCGTGATCTGGTACGCCGCCTGTGCGCCGATGAATATCAAGGGGGTGCTGACCGAGCTGGAGCGCGGCGGCGCCGTCGTGCAACCCGAAGGGGCGCAGGCCCGGCGCGACCTGAGCGCCATCGGGCTGGTAGCCACGAACAGCTTTGCCATCCCCGCGACCTGGGCGCAGGAGCGGCCGCGGCTGCCGGCGCCGCATCAGGTGGTGACCGAGCTGTGGAACACCACGGTGATGAAAAAGATCACCTCCAAGCGCAGCCTGATCTACCATGGCTGGGTGACGTTGAGCGCCACGCTGCTGGGTTTTGCCATCGGTACCGGGTTGGGCATCCTGCTGGCGGTGGGCATCGTGCATAGCCGGGTGATGGACATGTCGGTGATGCCCTGGGCCATCGTCAGCCAGACCATCCCGATCATCGCGCTGGCGCCGATGATTATCGTGGTGCTCTATTCCGTCGGCGTGCAGGGGATCCTGCCCAAGGCGATCATCTCGGCCTATCTGAGCTTCTTCCCGGTCGTGGTCGGCATGGTGAAGGGGCTGCGCAGTCCAGACGGGATGCAGCTCGACCTGCTGAAGACTTATAACGCCAGCACCTCTCAAGGCTTCTGGAAGCTGCGGCTGCCGTCCTCGATGCCGTACCTGTTCGCCTCGCTGAAGATCGGCATTGCCGCCTCGCTGGTGGGGGCCATCGTGGGCGAGCTGCCGACCGGCGCGGTCGCCGGGCTTGGCGCGCGGCTGCTGGCGGGCAGCTACTATGGGCAGACGGTGCAGATCTGGTCGGCGCTGTTCGGTGCGGCGATCCTGGCCGGGCTGCTGGTGGGGCTGCTGGGCCTGATCGAGCGGGTCACGCTGAAACGGATGGGGATGGCGCAATGACTTTGGTTGTTCTGGCCCTGGTTCTGTGGGCGTTCGGTCTGTGGGTGAACATGCGGCTGGCCGCCGGTCCGGCGGCGCAGACGCGGGCGGGCAAGCTGGCGGTGCCGGTGATCTTCGGCATCACCATCCTGGTGATGTGGGAGCTGCTGGTGCGCGGGCTGGAGGTGTCGATGGTGATCCTGCCGGCGCCCTCGCTGATTGCGGAGCGGTTTGCCGGCAGCCTGCCGATCCTGTGGCAGGATTTCGTGCAGACCTTCGTCAAGGGGGCGCTGTCGGGCTATGTGATCGGCTGCGGGGCGGCGCTGCTGACCGCGGTGCTGATCGACCGCAGCGATTTCCTGCGCCGCGGGTTGTTGCCGGTGGGCAATTTCGTCGCCGCCCTGCCGATTGTGGGGACCGCGCCGATCCTGGTGATGTGGTTCGGCTTCGACTGGCAGTCGAAGGCGGCGGTGGTCGTGGTCATGGTGTTCTTCCCGGTGCTGGTGAACACGGTGGCCGGGCTGGCCCAGACCACGGCGATGCAGCGCGACCTGATGCGGACCTATGCGGCCGGCTACTGGCAGAGCTTTTTCAAGCTGCGGCTGCCGGCGGCGATGCCGTTCATTTTCAACGGGCTGAAGATTTCCACCACGCTGGCGCTGGTCGGTGCCATCGTGGCAGAGTTCTTCGGCTCGCCCACCCTGGGCATGGGGTTCCGGATTTCCACCAGCGTCGGGCAGCTTTCGCTCGACATGGTCTGGGCCGAGATCGTGGTCGCGGCACTGGCCGGGACGGTGTTCTATGGGGCGGTGGCGACGGTGGAGAAGGCGGTGACCTTCTGGCACCCGTCGCAACGGGGGTAATACGACGAACAGCAGAACGAGACCCCGGACAACGGGGCGCATCAAACGATCAAATCGGAAAAGTTTAACAAGGAGAGAAAGACCATGAAAAAGCTACTTGGTGGGGCGCTGGCCGCTCTTGCACTGACAGCCACCGGTGCGCTGGCCGCCGACGCGGTCAAGCTGCAGCTGAAATGGGTGACCCAGGCGCAGTTCGCCGGCTACTACGTGGCGCAGGACAAGGGGTTCTACGGCGACGAGGATCTGGATGTGACGATCCTGCCTGGCGGCCCCGACATCGCGCCGACCCAGGTGATCGCCGGCGGCGGTGCCGATGTGATGATCGACTGGATGCCCTCGGCGCTGGCCGCCCGCGAAAAGGGCCTGCCGCTGGTGAACATCGCCCAGCCGTACAAGAGCTCGGGCATGATGCTGACCTGCTGGAAGGACGCCGGCATCGAGAAGCCCGAAGATCTGGCCAACCGGACGCTGGGCGTTTGGTTTTTCGGTAACGAGTTCCCTTTTATGAGCTGGATGAGCCATCTGGGCATCAAGACCGACGGCAAGGCCGAGGATGGGGTTGAAGTGCTCAAGCAGGGCTTCAACGTCGACCCGCTGCTGCAGCGCCAGGCCGACTGCATCTCGACCATGACCTATAACGAGTATTGGCAGGTGATCGACGCGGGCGTGAGCCCCGATGAGCTGATCACCTTCAAGTACGAGGATCAGGGCGTGGCGACGCTGGAAGACGGGCTCTACGTGCTGGAAGACAACCTGTCCGACCCGGCATTCGCCGACAAGATGGTGCGGTTCGTGCGCGCCTCGATGAAGGGCTGGAAATACGCCGAGGAAAACCCGGATGAGGCGGCGATGATCGTTCTGGACAACGACGCCAGCGGCGCCCAGACCGAGAAGCACCAGAAGCGGATGATGGGCGAAGTGGCCAAGCTGACCGCAGGCAGCAACGGCGCGCTGGATCCGGCCGACTACGAACGCACGGTCGAAACCCTGCTGACCGGCGGCTCCGACCCGGTGATCACCAAGGCCCCGGAAGGCGCCTGGACCCATGCGATCACCGACAAGGCGCTGAACTAACCGAGCTTGGGGGAGTGTCTCGGGCCGGTCAACGGCCTGTCCCCTTGGCGCCCGTCCCGGATTTCCGGGGCGGGCGCCTTTTTGTTTTGGGGTCGCCCGCCCGGCGCGGCCGGAGGGGCAGGCAGGTTTGCGGAGGCGCTCGCCCAAAGAAAAAGCGCGCCGCCGGGGCGACGCGCTTGTCCGGTTCGGGCGCGGAAGCGGTTACTTGGCTTCGCGCTTCTCGCTGACGATCGTTTCGAGGTGCGCGGCGGGCAGGTAGCCGCGCAGCAGTTCGTCTTCCAGTACGAAGGTAGGGGTGCCGGAGATCCGCAGTTTCTGCGCCAGCGCGCGGGTCTTGGCGATCTCCTCGGTCACCTCGGGGCTCTCCATTTTCGCCAGGATCGCCTCGGCATCGAGGCCCAGCCCCTCGGCCAGCCGGCGCAGCACCACGTCGGTCAGGTCGCCCTGCATCTCCATCAGCGCGTCATGCACCTGGCCATAGGCCTCGTCGCCGGCCACCTGCTTGGTCGCGATCGCGAAGCGCGACGAGATCATCGAGGCCTCGCCCAGGATCGGGAACTCCTTGACGATCAGCCGGATGTTGCCGTCCTTTTCCAGCAGTGCGGCGATCTCGGGAACCGCCTTGCGGCAATAGCCGCAGCGGTAGTCCATGAACTCCACCAGGGTGATGTCGCCGTCGGGGTTGCCGCCGACCCAGGAAAAGCCGTCGTGGAAGATTTCCTCGGAATTGGCCTTGACCATCTCCAGATCGGCCTTGGCCTCGGCCTCGGCCTGGCGTTGTTCGAGCTGCTGGGCTGCCTCGAAGATCACCTCGGGGTTGTCCATCAGGTAGGCGCGGACCTCGGCGCGGAAGGCGGCACGTTCGGCGTCGCTCATCTGGGTCAGGTCGGTGGCCTGAGCCGGGCCGGCGATGAGGGCAAGCGCAGTCAGGGCCGGGGCGGCAAATCGGATCATCATCAGTTCCTTTTTCGGTGTTTATCGTAAGCAGACAGCACATCCTGGGCACGTTGCCAAGGTGGCGATCCGCGGGGCAATTGTCGCACCGCGCGGCGGGCATGGATGCCGGCATCGTCGAGCCGGCCGGCCAGTGCGTAACGTTCGGCGGTGACCAGCGCGGCCATACCCGGCTGGCCGTCTTTGGCATAGGCCAGCGAGAGGTCGCGCAACACCCGGGCGTCGCGGAAATCGCGGGCGCGGGCTTTCTCCAGGGTTTCCAGGCCGGACTTGAGATCGCCCGCGGCAAGCTGGGCGCGGCCCAGCCCGCCGAGGATTAGCGGTTCGCGCGGCGCCAGCTCCACCGCCCGGGCATAGGCGGCGGTGGCGGCGGACCAGCGGCGGTTTTCCATCAGGATCTGGCCTTTGAGGTCATGGTAATAGGGGTCGTCGGGGCGCAGGGCGAGGGCGGCGTCGATCCTGGCCAGCGCCTGGCCGCGCTCCGCCTGGCGGTGAAAGGCTACCGCTTCGCGCATCAGCCGGATGTCGCGATGCGCCTCCTCCGGCGCGCGGCGCAGGGTCCAGGAGGGGGCGCGGGAAAACGCCGACAGCTTGCCGCGGATGCGGGCGAACCAGTAGTCGTGGTTGGGATCGGGCGGGATCGGGCCGGCGCCGAGGGCGGTGACGTAATCCTCGGCGGCGCGGATGCGGTCGCGGGTCAGCGGGTGCGAGCGCATGTAGGGGTCCTGGTTGGACAGGCTCAGCAATTCCTGCCCGGCAAAGGCGTGGTGCAGCTCCAGCAGGCCGCGCGGGTCGATCCCCGACCAGGTGAGAAAGCTGGCCGCCGATCCGTCGGCCGAGGCCTCTTCGGCGCGGGTATGGGAGAGGAACGAGCGGTAGGCGGCGCTCTGGGTTCCCAGCGCGATGCCGCCGGCGGCCTTGCCGCCGCCCGCCGCCGCCGCGATCACGCCAAGCGCCATCCCGAGGCCGGCGGCGCTGCGGGCGCTGTGCAGATTGCCGATGCGCCGGGCAATATGGCCGTTGGCGATATGGGCGGCCTCATGCGCGATCACCGCCTGCAGCATGCGGGCGCTCTTGACCTTCTGGATCAGGCCGGAATGCAGGAAGATCGTGTTGTGATCGACGACGAAGGCATTGAAGCTGCTGTCGTCGACCACCAGGATCCGCAGCCGCGATCCGTTCAGCCCGGCCGCGCGCAGGATCGGAAAGGCCAGCTCGGTCAGCCCGTGTTCGATGTCGGCGTCGCGCAGCAGCGTGAGCGCGGCAACGGGCCGCGCCGTGAGCGTGCCGATCAGCACGCACATCACCAGGGCCGGGATTGACGCCAGCCGGGAGACGCGGTCAAAAGCCATGGCACAACCATGGGAGCTGATCATGCGAAACTCAACCCGATCACAGGTCGATCCCTTTATCGTGATGGATGTGATGGAATCCGCCCGCCAGGCCGAGGACGCCGGGCGCGATATCATTCATATGGAAGTGGGGCAGCCCAGCACCGGGGCGCCCAAGGGGGCGACCGAGGCGCTGGCCCGCGCGCTGGAGCACGATGCGCTGGGGTACACCGTGGCGCTGGGGCTGCCGGCGCTGCGCCAGCGCATCGCCCGGCTTTACGGCGAGTGGTACGATGTGGACCTGAACCCGGAGCGTGTGGTGATCACGCCGGGCTCCTCCGGCGGGTTCATCCTGGCCTTTACCGCGCTGTTCGATACCGGCGACCGGGTGGGGATCGGCGCGCCGGGCTACCCGTCCTATCGTCAGATCCTCAAGGCGCTGGACCTGGTGCCGGTCGACCTGCCGGCGGCGCCGGAGAACCGGTATCAGCCGGTGGCGGCGGATTTTGCCGGGATGGACCTAGCCGGCCTGATGGTGGCCTCGCCCGCCAACCCGACCGGCACGATGCTCGACAAGGACGCGCTCGGCGCGCTGATCGGCGCGGCGCAGGGGCAGGGGGCATCCTTCATCAGCGACGAGATCTATCACGGGCTGGAATACGAGAAAAAGGCGGTGACGGCGCTGGAGATCAGCGATGATGTCTATGTGATCAACTCGTTTTCCAAGTATTTCTCGATGACCGGCTGGCGGGTCGGCTGGATGGTGGTGCCCGAGGATCACGTGCGGGTGCTGGAGCGGATCGCGCAGAACATGTTCATCTGCGCCCCGCACGCCAGCCAGGTGGCGGCGCTGGCGGCGATGGACTGCGACGCGGAGCTGCAGGGCAATCTGGAGGTCTACCGCCGCAACCGCGCGCTGATGCAGGCGGGGCTGCCGAAGGCGGGCTTCGACAAGATCGCGCCGCCGGACGGGGCGTTCTATTTCTATGCCGATGTCTCGGAGCTGACCGACGACAGCCGCGCCTTTGCCGCCGAGATCCTCGAACAGGCCGGGGTGGCGGTGACGCCGGGGCTGGATTTCGATCCCGAACGCGGGGCGACGACGCTGCGGTTCTCCTATGCGCGATCGACCGCGGACATCGAAGAAGGGCTGGCGCGGCTGACGCGGTTCATGGCGGAGCGGGGGTAAGGCCGCCCGCGGCCCTTTTTCTGGCCAAAAATATCCCGGGGGCGCGGCACAGCCGCGGCGGGGGCAGAGCCCCCGTCCCATGGCCTGCCGCATCTCCGGAAATCCGACATTTCCAAGCCCCGCCCGCTGGGCTATCCTGCGCCCAAGCCGCCCGGGACGAGGCGGCAGGGGGCAAAGGGATATCGGGCGGTGCGTGTGATCAGCAGAATTGTGACGGTTTTGGCGGCGATCTGGGCCTTTGCGGGCGTGGCGTCGGCGCAGGAGTTTTCCGGGCTGGCCCGGATCGACGCGGCGCAAAGCCGGATCGTGGAGTCCGGCCGCAAAGATGTACAGATCGACCTGCATCTGAGCCAGGGGGTGCCCTATCGGCTCTTCACCCTCGACGGGCCGCCGCGGCTGGTGCTGGATTTCCAGGAGGTCGACTGGACCGGGCTGACGCCCGGGGCCTTGCTGCGGACCGACCGGATCAGCCGGGCGCAGTTCGGATCCTACGTGCCGGGCTGGTCGCGGATGGTGCTGCAACTGGCCGGGCCGATGGCGGTGGCGCAGGCGGGGCTGCGCATCGACGAGGTGACCTCGGCGGCGCATCTGGCGCTGCGTCTGAGCCCGGTCACGGCGGAGGAGTTCGCGGCGGAGGCGGGGCCGCCCTACGATCCGCGCTGGGATCTGCCGGAGCCGGCGCCGCTGGTCGCGGCCGCGCCGGGGAAAGACCCGGATTCGCCGCTGCTCGTGATGCTCGACCCCGGCCACGGCGGCATCGACCCGGGGGCGGAGACCGGCGGGGTGAACGAAAAGACGCTGATGCTGACGCTGGCGCGGGAGCTGCGCGAGGTTCTGCTGCGTTCGGGCGGGTTCGAGGTGATGATGACCCGCGACGACGACCGTTTCGTCTCGCTCGAACGGCGGGTCGCGCTGGCGCATCAGGCCGGGGCAGATGTGTTCATCTCGCTGCACGCGGATTCGCTCTCCGAAGGGCTGGCGCATGGTGCGACGGTCTATGTTCTGGCCAAGGAGGCTTCGGACAAGGCCAGCGCGCTCTTGGCCGAGCGGCACGATCACGCCAACCTGCTGTCGGGCGCCGATCTGAGCGCGGCGGACGACCAGGTGACCGACATCATGCTGGACCTGGCGCGGCAGGAAACCCGGCCGCGGACCGAGGCGCTGGCCACCGCGCTGACCTCGGGGATGACCAACATGGGCGGGCCGATGAACCGGCGGCCGAAACGCTCGGCGGCGTTTTCGGTGTTGAAGGCGGCCGATATCCCCTCGGTTCTGATCGAGGTGGGCTTCCTGTCCAGCCCGCGCGACCTGAAGAACCTCAAGGACCCGAAATGGCGGGCCAAGATCGCCGCCGGCATCCGCAACGGTCTGCAGAACTGGCGCAAGACCGATCTGGCGCGGCGCGCGCTGGTGCGGCAATAGGAGGCGAGGGGGCGGATCATGGAGCGGCTGCGCGTCATCAACCTCGGGCTACCCAAATCGGGCACCACCACGCTGGGCGTGGCGCTGGGGCATGCCGGGCTGAAGGTGGCCGACTGGCGCATCCGCAAGGGTCAGACGCAGGACCGGCGCATCCTGTTCGGCTTTGTCGGCGATCATATCTACAAGGGCTATTACGAGACCGGCGATCCGCTGGCGCTGCTAGGGGAGTTCGATGCGGTGACCGAAATGAGCGTGGCCTCCAAGGGGCTGTCGCTCTGGCCGCAGACCGACTGGGGGCTGCTCGACGCGATCCGGACGCACCATCCGGGGGTGAAATTCCTGCTGAGCCACCGGGCGCCGGAGGCACTGGTCGCCTCGATGCTGGGCTGGTCCAACCTGGGCAAGTCGCGGCTGCCGCAGCAGAACGTGCCGGGAATGCCCGCAGGGTACGGCAAGACCCCGGACGAGCTTCGCCGTTGGATTGAGGGGCACTATGCGTTTTGCCGCCGGGTGTTCGCGGGCGATCCGGATTTCCTGGAATATGATCTGGCCGACCCGGAGGTGCCCGACAGGATCGGCGCGTTTCTGGGAATCGAACTGCCCTGGTGGGGCAAGGCGAACGAGAAAGGCTCTGCCCGGGAGGCCGGCGCGGCGGAGGAGTAGGGCCAGCCGCCCCGGCGCCCCGCTGCGCTTGACCCCGTGGTCCCGATGCCCGATATCGGGCCCCGTGCGGCGGACCGGCCATTCTCTGGGTCAGGCCGGGCGGATATCGCGACCGGCATCAATCTGCCGGTTCCTGTTTTGACCCCTGCGCCCAGTGCCCCTATATAGGGGAACCGCGCGACAAGAGGCTTTGCTGTGCTTCGGTTCATTTTCTCATTCTTCGGGGCGATCTTCAGCCTGATCACGCTTGGCATCTTCATGGTGGCGCTCGGCATCGGCGGGGTGTTCTGGATGTATGCCCGCGACCTGCCCAGCCATGAGGCGCTGGCGCAGTACCGGCCGCCGACCATCAGCCGGATCTATTCCGGCGAGGGCCAGCTGATCGACGAGTTCGCGCAGGAGCGGCGGCTGTTCACGCCGTCGGACGAGATCCCCGATCTGGTCAAGCAGGCGTTCATCTCGGCCGAGGACAAGAATTTCTATCAGCACAAGGGCTATGACCCGCGCGGAATTCTTGCCGCCGGGCTTGAAGCGGTCCGCTCGCGCGGGAAGAACGTGCGCGGCGCCTCGACCATCACCCAGCAGGTGATGAAGAACTTCCTGCTGTCGGGCGACCGCAAGATCGAGCGCAAGATCAAGGAAATCGTGCTGGCCGCCCGCGTCGAGCATGCGCTGAGCAAGGAGCGTATCCTGGAGCTCTATCTCAACGAGATTTTCCTGGGCCAGAATTCCTACGGCGTGACGGCGGCGGCGCAGACCTATTTCAACAAGACGCTGGCGGAGCTGGCGCCGCATGAGGCGGCCTTCCTCGCATCGATGCCCAAGGCGCCGTCGGACTTCCATCCGGTGCGCAACAAGGAACGTCTGCGCCAGCGCCGCGACTACGTTCTGCGTGAGATGAAGGAGAACGGCTATATCACCCAGGCCGTTTACGAGCAGGAGGTCGCGCAGCCGCTGCGCTCGGTGCAGAACGGCGATTTCGAGAGCTTCCGCACCGCGCTGCCGCCGCGGGATTATTTCACCGACGAGATCCGCCGCCAGCTGACCGAGGATTTCGGCGAGGGCGAATTCTTTACCGGCGGGTTCACCGTGCGCGCCACCATCGACCAGGAGATGCAGGTGGAAGCGGCGCGGTCGCTGCGCGAGCAGTTGGAGAAATACGACCGCGGCCGTGGTGTCTGGCACGGGAAACTGGCGCAGATCCCGGCCGACAAGCTGGGCAGTGAGGAGAGCTGGCGCGCCGCGCTGGCTGCGCTGGAGGCGCCGCGCGACGTGGTGCTGCCCACCCAGTGGTATCCGGCGGTGGTGCTGAAACTGGGCAAGACCGATGCCCGTATCGGCATCGAGGGCGTGGACGAGGACGAAGACGGCCACTGGATCCCCGCCAAGGACCTGCAATGGGCCCGCAAGAAGCTGGACAATGGCAAGTTGAGCGCCAAGGCCAAGGTCGCCGCCGACCTGCTGGAAGTGGGCGACGTGGTGCTGGTGCGCAAGCTGACCAGCGACAAGGACGGCAGTTTCATCCGCTGGACCCTGCGGCAGGTGCCGGAGGTGCAGGGCGGCTTCATGGCGATGGACGTCAACACCGGCCGGGTGATCGCCATGCAGGGCGGTTTCTCCTACCAGGAGTCGGTGTTCAACCGCGCCACCCAGGCGATGCGCCAACCGGGGTCGTCGTTCAAACCCTTCGTCTATGCCGCGGCACTCGACAGCGGCTATAGCCCCGCAACCATCGTGGTGGACGCGCCGATCGAGATCGACACGCCGCAGGGGCTGTGGCGGCCGCGGAACTCGTCCAACAAGTTCTATGGACCTACGCCGTTGCGCACCGGCATCGAGATGAGCCGAAACCTGATGACCATCCGCCTGGCGCAGGAGGTCGGCATGCCGGTGGTGGCCGGCTACGCCGAGCGGTTCGGGGTCTATGACGAGATGGGCGCCTATCTGGCCAACTCGCTGGGCGCGGAAGAGACCACGCTTTACCGCATGGTGGCGGCCTACGCGATGTTCGCCAATGGCGGCGAGCGGGTGGAACCGACGCTGGTCGACCGGATCCAGGACCGGTTCGGCAAAACCATCTACCGCCATGACCGCCGCGCCTGCGTCGATTGCGAGGCGGCCGATCTGCCGCCGGGGCAACCGCCGCGCATCGTGTCGCACCGGCGCCGGGTGATGGATGCGATCACCGCCTATCAGCTGACCTCGATGATGCGGGGCGTGGTGGATCGCGGCACCGCCAGTGGTGCGGTCAATCTGCCGGTGCCCACCGCCGGCAAGACCGGGACCACAAACGAGGCGCGCGACGTGTGGTTCATCGGCTTCACCAGCAATATCGTCGCCGGCTGTTATATCGGCTACGACCGGCCGCGTCCGCTGGGGCGGGGGGCCTACGGCGCCTCGATGTGTGGCCCGGTGTTCCAGTCGTTCATGGAAAAGGCGGTGGAGAAATTCGGCGGCGGCCCGTTCGATGTGCCGCCGGGTGGCCATTTCATTAAGATCGACCGCTATACCGGCGCACGGCTGCCGGACGACGCCAGCGGGCCTTATGTTTCGGCGGAGTATTTCCGCGACGGCGAAGAGCCGATCTTCGGGCTGACCTATGACGGCGGTTTTGCCATGGGCTCCAACCTGCCACTGTTCGAAGAGGTGACCGTGGACGGGCGCGAGGTGACCACCTCGACCGGCGGCACCGCGGTGGTGGGACCCAAGGCGGATTTCGGCACGGTGAGTTCGGGCGGGCTGTACTAGGCGAAGCGGGTTTTCCCCATTTGTCCCAAGCCACGACAGAGGGCGGCGCCCGCTCATGGGGCGGTCGGGCGCTGCCCGGCGGCGCTTCGCGCCTTGAGGCCGGGCAGGGTCTTGCGCTGGAAGCTTCAGTGCCTACATCTCTGCAAACGCGTGGCGCCCCCCGCAAGACCCGGTTTTCTCCCGCGCCACCTTGCCCGCCCCTCGGGGCTGGTCTATCACCCGGTTTCAATTCACGCAGTATCGCAGGACCTCCCATGCGCGCCGAGACGCAGAACATCGTTGCCGAGATCGAAAAATCGCTGGACCTGCTGGCCCAGCGGATGAACCATGAGACCGCGCAGCACCGTCTGGAAGAATTCAACGCCCGCGTCGAGGACCCCAACCTGTGGGACGATCCGGCGGCGGCGCAGAAGCTGATGCGCGAGCGTCAGATGCTGGTCGATGCGCTGGACACCTACGACACCATCAAGCGCGATCTCAACGACAACGCCGAGCTGATCGAGCTGGGCGAGATGGAAGAGGACGAGGAGGTCGTCGCCGAGGCCGAGACGGCGCTGAAAGCGCTGCGGGACAAGGCCGCGCAGAAGGAGCTGGAGGCGCTGCTGGACGGCGAGGCCGACGGCAACGACACTTTCCTGGAGATTAACGCCGGCGCCGGCGGCACCGAGGCCTGCGACTGGGCCGCGATGCTGCAGCGGATGTATGTCCGCTGGGCCGAGAAGCGTGGCTACAAGGTCGAGCTGCAATCGGAGGAAGCGGGGGCCGAGGCCGGTATCAAATCCTGCGCCTACAAGATTTCCGGCCCCAACGCCTATGGCTGGCTGAAATCGGAATCCGGCGTGCACCGGCTGGTGCGGATTTCGCCCTTCGGCAAGGGCACGCGGGAGACGTCGTTCGCCTCGGTCTGGGTCTACCCGGTGGTCGACGACAATATCGAGGTCGAGGTGAACCCGGCCGATATCCGTATCGACACCTACCGCTCCTCCGGGGCGGGCGGGCAGCACGTGAACACCACCGACTCGGCGGTGCGGATCACCCACCATCCCACCGGCATCGTGGTGACCTCCTCGGAGAAGTCGCAGCACCAGAACCGCGACATCGCCATGAAGGCACTGAAATCGCGGCTCTATCAGCTGGAACTCGACAAGCGCAACGCAGCCATCAACGAGGCGCATGAGAACAAGGGCTCGGCCGGCTGGGGCAACCAGATCCGATCCTACGTGCTGCAGCCCTACCAGATGGTGAAGGACCTGCGGACCGAGCACGAGACCTCGGACACCAAGGGCGTGCTCGACGGCGATCTCGATGAATTCATGGCGGCCACACTGGCGATGAATGCGGCGGGCAAGAGCCGCGCCGAAGCTCAGGCCGAGAGCTGATCGCGCGCCGCGCGGCGGTGCGGCCCCCTCCTCATTGACAGTTTGCGGCCTGCCAGGCCGGCGCGGGGCCTGAATGGGCCCCGCCCTCAGTCGTGCAAGCCGGGCGTTTACGGCAGGCCGGCGCGGGACTAGCGGCTCGACCACCTCCAAAAGTATTACTTTCTACGTCGTTAAGCGGTGGTAACTTTATTTCTGAGACTCGGCAATTTCTGGTATTTTTATTTCGTTGTTAAATCGTAAATTTTGTGGAGTGAGTTAATGGCTACGGTAGTTAATGCCACTTTCGATGGAATTAATGATGTCCAACGGCTGAGCGGACAATCGGATGTGGAATGGGATTCGAAATTCCTCGGTTATTACAGCGTATACCATAGCGTTGCAGGCGACCTGCTGCGCGCCAATGTCAGCCTGACGGGAACGGATTGGACGGCGAAGACGCTGCGCTATGGCGCAGAAACCACGAACGAGACGAACATCACCGATGTGGACAACGGGTCGGGACGGCGCATTGATTTCCTGGAATTGGGCTACAATTCGGATATCGAGCTGATCTCGACCCGAGTGCGGTATATTTTCGGCTGGGACGGTGACAAGCACGAGGTCAAGCTGGGAAATCAGCAGGACGGTTCGACCTCTAGCATCAACCTTTATGCTGACGAGAATATCGTTACCACCGGGAACGCCTGGGTCAATTTCATCGACACCGGCGGCCCCGCATCGACCGCAATCGGTGACGTGATCAAGATCGGCACAGGCGGCGTGGGGTTTGTCAGTACCGGCAGCGGCAACGACCGGGTGACCTCGGCCAACGGGTATGTCCAGACGATTTCGACCGGTGACGGCAGAGATGTGATCAAGACCGGCAAGGAATACGCCGAATTCATTCAATCCGGTGAAGGCAATGACAAGGTGACGATCGGCGGCGGCGGGGCCGAGGCGGTCAGAACGAGAGACGGCAACGATGTGGTGATCACCAAGGCGGGCTGGGTCGGGTTCATCGCCACCGGCGAGGGCAATGACAAGGTCAAGATGGGGGCGGGCGGCTGCGGCCAGGTGCGGCTGCAGGATGGGGACGACACCATCAAACTGTCGCCGACCGACCCGACCTATGGGGTGTCCATCCTCGGGGGGGCGGGGGTCGATACAATCGATTTTTCCAAGTTCAAGAAAGCTGTCGTTTTCACCCTGGACAGCGATGGCGCTTGGCAGAATCCGGCGGCGAAGAACGGTTCCCTGGAAAAGACGGGTCTGGGGTTCGTTCAGGAGACTGGGATCGAGAACCTGATCGGCGGCAAACAAGGCGACCATCTCAGCGGCGATGACGCCGCCAACCTGCTGAACGGAGGCAAGGGCAATGATGTGCTTGCGGGCGGCGCAGGGGACGACACCCTGATTGGCGGCGCGGGGGCGGACGTTTTCGTGTTTGGCGCGGCGGCCGGGACCGACCGGGTGCGGGGATACGTCAAATCCGATGATACATTGCAGATCGAGGATCATTCCGGCGGTTATGCGGCGCTCGACATTCACGATGCAGGTAAGGATCTGGAAATCGTGCATGACGGCGGCACGATCCTGTTGCTGGGCGAGGCCGGAACCACGCTGAATGCGGGGCATTTCGATTTCATCTGACGCCAGTTCTGCGGTGGCGGCATAACGTTCTGGGCAACAAAATCTTTGCTTGATCCGGGGCAGGGGCTAGGCTGGACGGAAACCGTTCAACCATACAGGCCCCCATGACACTGACCCGACAAAGCGCCAGCCAAATCCTGGCCGATCTCGCCGCCAAACGCCTGACCGCAGAAGAGCTGATGCAGGCCACGCTGGCGCGCATCGATGAGGTTAACCCGAAGGTCAACGCCATCGTTGCGCTGCAGGACGAGGATACGCTGATGGCGGCGGCGCGCGCCGCCGATGCGGAGCCGCGCCGCGGGCCGCTGCACGGGCTGCCGATCGCGGTCAAGGACCTGGCCGATGTGGCGGGCATCCCCTCGACCAAGGGCTCGCCGCTGCTGGCCGATTACGTGCCGAAAAGCGACGAGTTGATCGCGGCGCGGATGCGGGCGGCCGGCGCCATCTTTATCGGCAAGACCAATGTGCCGGAGTTCGGGCTGGGCTCGCACACCTTCAACCAGGTCTACGGCACCACCATGAACCCCTATGATCCGGAGCGCACCTGCGGCGGCTCCTCCGGTGGCGCGGCGGTGGCGCTGGCCACCGGGATGACGGCGCTGGCCGACGGCTCGGACATGATGGGGAGCCTGCGCAACCCGGCGGCGTGGAACAATGTCTACGGATTCCGGCCGAGCTGGGGGCTAGTGCCCTCGGAACCCATCGGCGACACCTTCCTGCACCAGCTCGCCACGCTGGGCCCGATGGCGCGCAGCCCGCAGGATATTGCCATCCTGCTCGACGTGATCGCCGGGCCCGATCCGCGCCAGCCGCACGGGATGCGTCATGACCCCATCGCGCCGCTGGAGCCCTGCGATCCGAAGGGGATGCGGATCGGCTGGCTGGGCGACTGGGGCGGTGCCTATGCGATGGACGAGGGCATCCTGGAGTGTTGCGAGGGCGCGCTGCGCAGCCTGGAGGAAATCGGCTGCCACGTGGAGCCGCTGGCGCCGCCGTTCCCGCGCGAAAAGATCTGGGAGAGCTGGATCACCCTGCGCTCCTGGCAGGTGGGGGCGGGACTGGCCGAGGTGATGGCCCATCCCGAACAGCGCGCCAAGCTGAAGGACAGCGCGCTGTGGGAGGCGGAGCGCGGCCTGGCGCTGAGCGCGATGGAGGTTCATCGCGCCAGCGTGCTGCGCTCGGACTGGTTCAAGCGCGCGGCGCAGCTGTTCGAGGAATACGATGCGCTGGTGTTGCCCACCGCGCAGGTCTGGCCGTTCGACATGAATATCCCCTATCCGACCGCGATCGACGGCAAGGCGATGGATACTTATCACCGCTGGATGGAAGTGGTGCTGCCGGTCAGCCTGCTGGGGCTGCCCAGCCTGGCGATGCCGGCCGGTTTCGGGGCGCAGGGCCTGCCGATGGGGGTGCAGCTATTCGGTCCGCGCGGCAGCGATGCCAAGCTTCTGGCGCTGGGGGCGGCCTATCACGAGGCGACGCTCTGGCCGCAGAAGGCGCCCGCCATGTAGCGGGCCGGAGATCAGGATCCAAAGGGAGGAGGATCGGAAGGGATGGAGAAGGAACATGGCGTGCCGCCGCTGCGCCCGATGACGGGTGCGATGCTGCGGCAGGCGCTGGCCTGCGGCTGGCGGGATCTGAGGCGCGCGCCGGTCTGCGGGCTGGTGTTTGCCGGGTTTTACGTGTTGGCGGGCTGGGCGATGATCGCTGTCACCTGGTACACGCAGACCAGCTTCTGGCTGGTGCTGGCGGCGATCGGGTTTCCGTTGATCGGGCCGTTCGCGGCGGTGGGGCTATACGAGGTGTCGCACAGGCTGGAACACGGCGAATCCTGGCGGCTGGGCGAGATCATGGGGGTGGTTGCGCATCAAAGCCGCCGCCAGTTGCCGTCGATCTGCGCGATCATCGTGGTGGTGTTCCTGTTCTGGTTCTTTCTGGGCCATATGATCTTTGCCCTGTTCCTGGGGCTGTCGACGATGACCAATATCACCTCCTCCATCGACGTGTTCCTGACCTGGGACGGGATCAAGATGCTGAGCTTCGGTACGCTGGTGGGGGCGCTGTTCGCCCTGCTGCTCTACATGATCACTGTGTTGTCGCTGCCGCTGCTGCTGGATCGCGAGGTGGATTTCGTCACCGCGATGATCACCAGTTTTTCCTATGTGCAGCAGAACCCGGTGCCGATGCTGGGCTGGGGGATTTTCGTCGCCGTCATCACCTTTGCCGCGATGGTGCCGGCGTTCCTAGGGCTGCTGGTGGTGCTGCCGCTGCTGGGGCACGCGACCTGGCATGTCTATCGCCAGGCCCGCATGGCCGGGAGCGAAGAGGCGGTGCCCTGTCCGGACCCGGAGACGGCGTGAGGGGAGGCGCCAGAGATCGGCCAGCGCGCGTTGCGCCCGGCGCGGGCGATCCCGCCTCAGTCGCTTTCCCGCCCCGCCGCCACCAGCCGGGCGCGCAGGGCAGGGGCCTGCGCATGGCCGGCTTCCAGCGCGAAGACATAGGCGTGGGTAAGGTAGAAACAGCGCGCCTGCTCTTCCTCTGCCGCCTCCGCCGCCTCGGCATAGAGCGCCACCAGCGCGGCCCGGTCGCCGCGCCCGTGCGCCGCCAGCAGGCGGGCGTCGAGATCGCTCACTCCGCCGCCCGGGCGGTGGCGCGATGCGCCTCGATCCGGGCGGCGACCCAGTCGTGGAACAGATGCGTCGGCCCGTCCATCGCCGGCGAGAAGCGGCCGCCGTCGAAGCCCGGGGCGCGGCGACCTGCCTGCATCCCCTCGACCACGAAGATGTCCTCCTCGAACACGGTCTTCCACAGCGCGGCATTGGCCACGCGCAACTCTTCGTCGACCTGCGGGGTTGAATAGTAGAGGTGAACCTGCTCGACCGTGCGGTCGAGCGCCTCCGGCTGCAGCACGATGGCAAAGGCATGGTCGCGGTGCACACCCAGAAGCACGTTGGGAAACACCGAGACATATTCGGCGGCCGTGTCCCACTTCGGATCCAGCCCGGCGAAATCGGGGAACCGGCGGCCATCCTCGGCGGTGAACTGGCGATAGACGCGGGTGCCCTGGCCGGAGAAATGGCCGGGCGCCTCGATGTGGTAGTGATCCTCCAGCCGGGAGTAGCTGTTCAGACCGGGATGCACCCAGGGCAGGTGGTAGCTTTCGCAGTAATTCTCGACCGCCAGTTTCCAGTTGCTCTGCACCACCAGCTCAAACCGGCTGTCCGCCCCGCCGTGATAGAGCGGCTGTTCGAACTCCGCCCAGCGGGCGATCAGGTCGGCGTGCACCTCCTCGAACGGGGCCGCATCTCCGCTGATATTGACCCAGACCACGTCGCGCCAGATGTGGCTGCGCACCTCGACCAGTCCGAGGGTGGTCTTGTCGATCCCCTCGTGTGTGTTCTGGCCCGGCCCGCCCACATGCGGGGTGGAGACCAGACGGCCGTCGGTGCCGTAGCACCAGGAATGGTAGGGGCAGCGGATCGCGCCTTCGATCTTGCGCGCTTCGGAGACCAGGATCATGCCGCGGTGGCGGCAGATGTTCTGGAACACCCGGACCTGCCCCTGCCGGTCGCGCAGCAGCAGCAGCGGCATGCCAAGGAAGGTGATCGGCTTGGCATCGCCCGGCTCGGGCACATCGGCGGCCACCGCCAGCCCGGCCCACTGATGCGCCAGCAGCGCCTGGTTCTCTTCGGCAAAGACGCCGTCGTCGGTGTAATGGGCGTTGGGCAGGCCATTGGCCTGCGCGATCGGGCGCCGGACATCGCTGAGATCGGTTACCTTTGCGGACATGGCTGTCTCTCCCTGTTGGTGAGATCAGCCGAGCCCTTTTTGCCGGTTCCCGTCCGCCTCCTGAGCGACAGGAGTTTTCCCAAAACGACAAATGCCGGCGAAAACGCGCTCAGCGAAATGGCGTGTCGATCTGCAGCAGGAGCTTGTGGAACGGCAGAAGTTCGTCGGCGGTGCGGAAGCCTGAGCCGCGCGCGGCTGCCAGAACCGCCGCGCTGTCGCGGCCCAGATGCTCGTAGACCATCCGGGTGACCCGTGTTGCGGTGACGGTTTCGCGCATGGTGCGGGTGACGTAGCCGGACCAGAAGTTGTTCTCGAAGGAGGACACCCGCGACAGGTAGTTGAACGAACATGTCATCGCGTCGTGGCGCGAGATGATCAGCGAAATGCCTTCTTCCTGGCGGGTGACATAGCCGCGGAATTCGCGGGCGCGGGCGTCGCTGGGCAGGCCCTGCTGCTGCATCGCCTCTTTTGCCTCGTAGCCGCGGACATAGGTCAGCTCGCCATCGCGGAACACATAGACCAGGCCGACGACGAAGCGGCTGTCGTCGGTGAAACTGCGGCGGGAGAAGCGGTAAAAGCCGCTTGGGAACGTCTCTTCGGGGATGCCGAGCGCGGCGCTGCCCAGGAACTCGGCCAGGAAGGGGCTGTTGAGGACCTGCGTGGAATGGGCGAGGGAGTCGACCGGTTCCAGCAGAATCCGCGCGTCGACACCGAAAAAGGTACAGATTCGATCCAGCACGTCCGGACGCGGAAAGCTTTCGCCGGACAGGTAACGGTTGAGCTGGGTGCGGTTGATGCCGAGACGGCGCGACAGGTCAGAAATCGATGCGTATTTCTGCGACAGGATCCGCAGATTGTCGCCGAACATGCTTCTTAGTTCAGTCGGTGAGCGGCTGGGATTTCGCATGTCGGTTCGGCCTGTCGAGTCTGTCTCTGGATCGGGTCGGCTAGGGCCATACGGTTACTGGAAGGATAGAGGACTTGGAACAAAAAATCTTCAACTAGGATCAGTTGGACGAGGTTTGACGCTAACTGGCGTCAGGCGGCGGATGAAGCGACACAAATTCGACAATACTGACCCCAAAATTCAATATTCTGCCCCCCCGCTTATGTCGCAGTATAAGGCCATAGTTGGAAATCGGGGGCCGAAAAATGTTTGGTGTTGTGCTTTGGTGCGATGCTCTTGCGAATAAGGCCGTGATCTGGTGCGAGGATCACGGGGATCTGGCGTATTTCCGCCAGACGGACGCGGTCGAGCCGGTGGAGATGGACGCCGGCGATTGGGTGCAATTCGAGGTCACGACAGGTTGCGACATGCGCTATGCGCACAATCCCCGGCTGGTGGCCGAGGGGGTGTTTGCCGGGCTGGCGGACAACCTGAAAGGGGAAGATGCGGCCAGCCGTCAGAGCGGGCCGCCGCAGCGGACGTCGGCGAAAATCATTTCCCTCACGCCAGCGAAGGCCCGCCGGCGTGAGTATACGACGGCGGGGCAGGTCCCCGGCTGAGCGTCACTCGCCGCGCAGAAGCGCGGCGACGCCGGTGCGGGCGATCTCGGCCAGGCCGAGGGGGCGCATCAGATCCGCGAAAGCGTCGATCTTGTCGGGGGCGCCGGTGATCTCGAACACGAAGCTGCCCAGGGTGCTGTCCACCACATTGGCGCGGAAGATATCGGCCAGCCGCAGCGCCTCGACCCGCTTGTCGCCGTCGCTGACCACCTTGAGAATCGCCAATTCGCGCTCGACCGAGGGGCCCTCGACGGTGAGGTCGTGCACCTCGTGCACCGGAACGATCCGGCCCAGCTGTGCCTTGATCTGTTCGATCACCTGCGGCGTCCCGGTGGTGACGATGGTGATGCGGGAGAGATGGCCGGTATGGTCCACCTCGGCCACGGTCAGGCTTTCGATGTTGTAGCCGCGGCCGGAGAACAGGCCGATGACGCGGGCCAGGACGCCGGGTTCATTCTCGACCAGCACCGCAAGCGTGTGTTTCTCCTGCACGTCCGAGAAGGTGGGGCGCAGGTTGTAGGCGGAATGGCGGGTGGAGCCTTTCTTGATGTGTAGGGCAGACATGTTCTGTTCCTCGATCTCCGGCTCGCGCCGGAATTTCCTGAAAATTCCGGGCCGCTTTCGAAAAATGAAAGCGGCCCTTGTCTCTTACACCAGCGCCGCGCCCTGGGTGTCGATCACGCCCTGGGTCTCGGCTTCGCCCAGCAGCATCTCGTTATGCGCCTTGCCCGACGGGATCATCGGGAAGCAGTTCTCGTGCTTCTCCACCAGACAGTCGAAGATCACCGGACCGTCGTAGTTGATCATCTCCATGATCGCGTCGTTCAGATCGGCCGGGTCGGAGCAGACGATGCCCTTGGCGCCAAACGCTTCGGCCAGCTTGACGAAATCGGGCAGCGCCTCGGACCAGCTGTGCGAATAGCGTTCGCCGTGCAGCAGCTCCTGCCACTGGCGCACCATGCCGAGCCGTTCGTTGTTCAGGATGAACTGCTTGACCGGCAGGCGGAACTGCACCGCGGTGCCCATTTCCTGCATGTTCATCAGCCACGACGCCTCGCCGGCCACGTTGATCACCAGCGCGTCGGGGTGTGCCATCTGCACCCCGATCGAGGCCGGGAAGCCATAGCCCATGGTGCCCAGGCCGCCGGAGGTCATCCAGCGGTTGGGTTCCTCGAAGTTCAGGAACTGCGCAGCCCACATCTGGTGCTGCCCCACCTCGGTGGTGACATAGCGGTCGCGGTCCTTGGTCAGCTCTTCCAGCCGTTGCAGGGCGTATTGCGGTTTGATCGACTTGTCGTTGTTCGAATAGGCGAGGCAGTTGATCTTGCGCCAGTCGCCGATCTGCGCCTGCCAGGATTTCACCGCCTCCGCTTGGGTCTTGCGGCCGCGGGATTTCCAGACCTTCAGGATGTCTTCGAGCACATGGCCCACGTCGCCGACGATCGGGATATCGGCCTTGACCACCTTGTTGATCGAGGAGGGGTCGATATCGATATGCGCCTTGATCGAGTTCGGGCTGAACGCGTCGATGCGGCCGGTGATCCGGTCGTCGAAACGGGCGCCGACGGCGATCAGCAGATCGCAATCGTGCATCGCCATGTTCGCCTCGTAGAGCCCGTGCATCCCCAGCATGCCGAGCCAGTTCTGGCCGGAGGCAGGATAGGCGCCGAGGCCCATCAGCGTGGAGGTGATCGGAAAGCCGGTGGCATCGACCAGTTCGCGCAGGAGTTGGCTGGCCGCGGTGCCGGAATTGATCACACCGCCGCCGGTATAGAACACCGGTTTTTCGGCCTTTTCCATCGCCGCGACCAGTTCGGTGATCTCCTCCAGGTCCCCCTTGACCCGCGGCTGGTAGTGCGAGGTCGAGGGTTTCGGTGGCTGATAGGTGCCGGAGGCGAATTGCACGTCCTTGGGAATGTCGATCAGCACCGGGCCAGGGCGGCCGGCGGTGGCGACGTGGAAGGCCTCGTGAATCGTGCCCGACAGCGCGTCGGGGTCCTTCACCAGCCAGTTGTGCTTGGTGCAGGGGCGGGTGATGCCGACGGTATCGGCCTCCTGAAACGCGTCCGAGCCGATCAGGAAGGTCGGCACCTGGCCGGTCAGCACCACCAGCGGGATCGAATCCAGCAGCGCGTCGGTAAGCCCGGTCACCGCGTTGGTGGCGCCGGGGCCGGAGGTGACGAGCACGACACCGGGCTTGCCGGTCGAGCGGGCATAGCCCTCGGCCGCGTGCACCGCGCCCTGTTCATGGCGGACCAGGATATGGCGGATGTCGTTTTGCAGGAAAATCTCGTCATAAATCGGCAGGACGGCGCCGCCGGGGTATCCGAATACCGTGTCCACGCCCTGATCCTTCAGGGCCTGGACCACCATTTTCGCTCCGGTCATCTCACGTGTCATCTGCTTTGCTCCATCCGCGACATCGCTTGCATTCGCCAGCACAGTAATTTCATCAGCGCAAAAAAAAGCCCCCGGTCGGAAACGAGGGCGCATGGGTCAGATTATGGACAACCGTTACCGGCCCATGCGCGTGGTTCCTACGATTACGACTAGTGCGGCCATGGCCAGCGGGCTCCTTTTGCTGCGGCGCAGATTATGTGCGGGGAAAAGGGGCGTCAACCGGCAAACGGATGAAAAAACTGCGCCGGTGGGCAGTTTTTCGACATTTTCTTTCGTGAACTGCCGCAGGCTGAGACATTTCCGGGAATGCGGCAGGGCAGGGGCGCGTGGTTTGCCTGCTGGTCCGCTGGGGCCGCGCCTGGCACGTCGCGCAGGGTTATCCGTTGGGGCCGGGAGAGCGGCGCTGGTCCGGTGCTTGTACGGCTTGTCATCCGAGGCAACAGGCGCCGCTTGTCCAGAGGAAAGAGCAATCCCCTGGGCCCAACGGGCAGGGGATCAGAACCCGACACCGGTGCCCTGCAGCACCCCGTGTTCCAGCGCGTAGCGGGTCAGCCCGGCGGTCGACGAGATGCCGAGCTTGCGCTTGATGTTCTTGCGGTGTGTCTCGACCGTGCGCACCGAGATGTCCAGCGTCTCGGCCACCTGTTTGTTCGACTTGCCCTGCGCCAGTTGCAGCAGGATGGTCTGTTCGCGCCCGGTAAGCTGTTCGCGCCCGTCGCCCGGCTTGGGCTCCAGCGAGCCGCGCGCGCCGGTGCACAGGTAGCGTTCGCCGCCCATCACCACGTCGATCGCCTGCTTGATCTCGTCGGTGGGCACGTCTTTGAGCACATATCCCACCGCGCCGTGGCTGAGCGCCGAGGTGATGTATTCCGGGCTGTCATGCATCGACAGGATCAGGATGCGGGCCCCGGGGACGCGCTCCAGCAGCATTTCGGTGGCGCTGAGGCCGCCCAGCCGGGGCATGTTCAGATCCATCAGGATCACGTCCGGGGTCAGCGTCTCGGCCTGTTCGACCGCCGCCTGGCCGTCGCACAGGGTGCCGACCACCTCGATGTCGTCATAGCTTTCCAGAATCGACTGGATTCCTTCGGCCACCATCGGGTGGTCGTCGACGATCAGCACACGGATCGGGGCGGTCATGCCTGGGCCTCCATCTTCGGCGAGGCCGCCTCTTCGGGCGGCAACAGGTGGCTCAACGGCAGGCTTGCCTCGATGACGGTGCCGCTTTGCGCGCCGCGTGATGACAGAATGCGCAGGGTGCCGTCAAGCTGCTCGATCCGCTCCTGCATGTTGCGCAGCCCCAGCCCCGGTCCGGTGCTGGCCGGCTGGGCGGGCAGGCCGCGCCCGTTGTCGGCGATCCGCAGGGTGGCACCGGCCTTGTGGCCGCGCAGGTCGAGCGTGACCCGGCTGGCACCGGAGTGGCGCTCCACATTGGTCAGCGCCTCCTGTGCAATACGGTAGAGCGCGATCTTGGCCTCCTCGTCCAGCCGGTTGCGGAACACCACGGTGGTGAACTCGGTCTGGATGCCGGTGCGCTCCTGGAAATCCTCGGCCAGCGCCTTGACCGCGGGACCGAGGCCCAGATCGTCCAGCACGCCCGGGCGCAGATCACGGCTTATCCGGCGCACTTCCGAAATGGCGCTGCCGAGGTATTCGATCCCCTTGTCGAGCGGGGCTTCCGCGCCGGTGTGATCGCCCCGGCCCAGCCGGCGGCGGGCATTGTCCAGCGCATAGCGTACGCCGACCAGAATCTGACTGATGCCGTCATGCAGTTCGCGCGCGACGCGGCTGCGCTCCTCTTCCTGTGCATCGAACACACGCTGGGTCAGTTTCTTCAGCTTGGCATCGGCCAGCCGCCGCTCGCGGATATTGACCACCATGCCGGAGCCGAACACCAGCAGCAGCGCCGCGAGGGTGATCGAGATGATATAGTAGAAGGTGCGCCGCACCCGTGCCTCCACCTCGGCGCGCGAGGCGGCGACCTGGGCCAGCACATCGTCGATGAAGACGCCGGTGCCCACCGCCCATTGCCAGTCCTGCAGACCCAGCACATAGGTGACCATGCGCGCCTCTTCCCCGGTGGAGGGCTTGGGCCAGAGATGTTCGTGATATCCCGCCCCCTGTCGCGCGATGCGGATGAATTCATCGACGATCGGGGTGCCTTCGCTGTCTTCGAGCCCGGCCCAGTTGTGGTTGATGAATTCGGTCTGACGCGGCGAGACCAGGTTGTTGCCGTCATAGTCGTAGACGAAGAAGAACCCCTCGTCGCCGTAGATCATCGCCGCGAGGATCTGCAGCACCCGTTCCTTGGAGCGTTCGTCATCGGGGGCGGCGGGACCGTAGATGAAGTAGAAGGCGTTGCGCGCCTGGGTGACGTAATTGCGCAGCTCTGCCTTCTTGGCCTCCAGCAGCTTTTTCTCCAGCGCGCGGATCTCGCTGTCGGCCAGTTGCCGGGCCTGGCTGGCCACCAGCACCGAGATCGCCAGTGCCGCCAGCACCAGCGGCACCGACGCCAGAAGAAAGACCTTCTGGCCGTAGCTGAGGGGCAGGAGTTTCCGCAGACGCATCATCGGGCGACAATCGCCTGTTGCGCTCTGCGAATCAATGCCCCGCGGCGCCGGAGAAGCGCTATGAGCGGCTCTTGCGCGCACCTTTCAGGATCCGCAGCCTGCGCAATCATATGACAAAATCGGGATAGCTGCGGAAATTTTGCGCAGTTTCTACCTACTAGTAGGTATTCCGCACGGCCTGCCGACCCGTTAACGTGCCTCCACCTTCCCCGCGCTCCGGTGTGGGGACCGCATGCATGTATCCGAATGGGGAGGAAACCAATATGGATCGTCGCTCTTTTCTGAGAACCTCGGCGCTGGGTGGCTCGGCCGCCGCTGCCACCGCGCTGGCCGCACCGGCCTATGCCCAGGGCAAGCGCACCCTGACCATGGTCACCACCTGGGGCCGTGGCCTGGCAGGTGTGCATGACGCCGCTCAGCGCGTTGCCGACAACATCACCGCGATGACCGACGGCCAGCTGACCGTCGACCTGAAAGCCGCCGGCGAGCTGGTTGGCGCATTCGAGGTGTTCGACGCCGTGACCGCCGGTCAGGCCGACATGTACCACGCCGCCGACTACTACTTCACCGGTCAGCACCCGGGCTACCAGTACTTCACCTGCGCGCCCTTCGGCATGACCTCGCAGGAACTGGCCAACTGGTACTACCAGGACGGCGGCATGGAGCTGCACGACGAGCTGGGCCAGATCTTCGGTCTGAAATCCTTCCTCGGCGGCAACACCGGCGCCCAGGCGGGCGGCTGGTTCCGCAAGGAAATCAAGGGCCCCGAAGACTTCAACGGCCTGAAGTTCCGGATGCCGGGCATGGGCGGTCAGGCCCTGGGTAAACTGGGCGCCTCGATCCAGAACCTGCCGGGTTCGGAAGTGTACCAGGCGCTGGCCTCCGGCGCCATCGACGGCACCGAGTGGATCGGCCCCTGGGCGGACGAAAAGGCCGGCTTCCAGGAGATCACCAAGTTCTACTACACCGCCGGTTTCCACGAGCCGGGCGCGGGCCTGTCGGTTGCCACCAACCGCGACGTGTTTGAAAGCCTGTCGCCGGCGCACCAGAAGGTGATCGAGATCGCGGCTTCGGAATGCCACCAGTGGAACCTGAGCCAGTTCCTGGCCAACAACGGTGCCGCGCTGCAGCGTCTGCAGGCCGGCGGCGTGCAGCTGATGGAATTCCCCGACTCGGTCTGGGATGCCATGGGTCAAGCGGCCAAGGAAACCCTGGACGGCTACATGGACGACGAGCTGTTCGCCAAGATCCGCAACAGCGCCGAGACCTCGATGAAGTCTTCCACCGGCTGGATCCAGAAGTCGGAAGGCGCCTACCGGGCACAGCGCGACCGCGTCCTGGGCGGCTAACCCGCTACAGAATAAGCCAAAAGCAGGCTCGCCCCTCCGGGCGGGCCTGCATTCGCAGTAGGCGCTGCCAAAACTTCGCCAGGAAATACAATCAAGGGGGATGAACCGTCATGCTGGATGCGCTGGGCTGGTTCTTCGGCAATATCCTCGGGGCCTTCGTCAATTTCTACCACGCCGTGTCCAATCCGAGCCTGTGGCTGGACTGGTCGGACAAGCAAGCGATCATGCGGTTTGTTTATTACGGCGGCTCCGTCGAGTTCTTCTTCGTGGTGTTCACCGCCTTTCTGGTGCTGACCGCCGTGGGGCTGTTTCGGCGGCAGGTGATGTGGGGCACCGTGCGCGTTCTGGAAGGGTTCGCCAATACGGTCGGCCGGTTCTTTGCCTGGGCCGGGCTGATCATGGTGATCCAGCAGATCATCATCGTCTTTATCCAGCGGATCTTCGCGCGACCGGACATCTCCTTCGGCGTCGGCATCCCGCTTCAGTTCGACATCAGCTGGTTCGCCGAGGAGCTGAAGCTCTATAACGCGATGGTCGTGGCGCTCTGTGCGGCCTACACCTTCGTGCAGGGCGGTCACGTGCGGGTCGACCTGTTCTATGCGCCGGCCAGCTTCCGCACCAAGAAGGTGATCGACATGATCGGCGCGGTGTTCTTCATGATGCCGATGTCGGTGCTGGTCTGGATGTACGGCTGGTATTTCCTGTGGCGTCACCTGATCGTGCCGAAACCCTCGGCCAGCGACCAGCTCGACCGGCTGCTGATGAAAGCCCGCGCGCTGCGCTGGAACGTCGAGACCATCGGGTTCAGTCCCAACGGTTTCAACGGCTATTTCCTGTTCAAGATCCTGCTGTGCAGCTTTGCCGCGATGGTCTTTATCCATGCGATCGCCGTGCTGTACCGGGCCTATCTGGAATTCCGCGAAGGCGTGGCAAGCGAAAACAAATACCTCGACAAGGACACGCTTGGCGAGGGTGAAGAAGCCTATGAAGGCGCTCATTAAAGCAAGGGACAGCCAGAATGCTATTCGGTCTTGATGGCGTCGAACTCGGCCTGATCATCCTGTTTCTCTGCCTGTTCGGGGGCATCCTTTCGGGGTTTCCGGTGGCCTTTGCCATCGGCGGCGCCGGGGTCATCTCGTTCGGGATCATCGCCGCGCTCGACAGTGCGGGCCTGCTGATCCACCAGGCGATAGACACCTCTTCTCAGGCGTATAACGACCTGATCAACGCGGGCATCAAATCCGATGCCATATCCATATTCCGATATCCGGACCTGCCAAGGGTTGCGCAATCGGTGTTCCCCGGCGGTTGGGAAACCGCGATGGACCGCAACGTTTCGTTCATCGTCAACCGGATGAACGAACGGGTGCTGGCCGGCCAGTCGATCGAGACGCTCCTGGCGGTGCTGATGTTCGTGCTGATGGGCATCACGCTGGAACGCTCGAAGATCGCCAACGATCTGCTGACCACCATGGCGCGGGTCTTCGGCCCGCTGCCGGGCGGTCTGGCGGTGTCGATTGTGGTGGTGGGGGCGTTTCTCGCCGCCTCGACCGGGATCGTCGGTGCCACCGTGGTGACGATGGGCCTGCTGGCGCTGCCCACCATGTTGCGCAACAATTATTCGCCGGAGCTGGCGACAGGCGTGATCGCGGCAAGCGGAACGCTGGGGCAGATCATCCCGCCCTCGATCGTGATCGTTCTGCTGGGCACGCTGGCCGGCGACCTCTATTCCACCGCGCAGGAGGCCCGCGCCAACGCGGCAGGCTGTTCCGACGCGCTGACCTATCTGGGTGAGCCGGCGGTGGTTTCGGTCGGCACCCTGTTCCAGGCGGCGATGCTGCCCGGCATCCTGCTGGCGCTGCTCTATGCGGGCTATGCCTTCGTCTTTGCGCTGTTCAATCCCAGCAAGGCCCCCGCGGTCGCCCTGGGCGATTCCAGCAACGAGCCGGTGACCCGGGGCGAGGCGCTGACCTGGTTCCTGGCGGCCCCGATCGGGCTGATCGGCGGCGTAATTCTGCTGGCCAGTGTCGGCATCGTCGGCAGCCAGAACATCACGGTGTCGAGCTATTCCGACATCGGTGAAGGGGCGAGCCTGCGCACCAACGTCGGTGACGAATGCAAGGCGGCGATGATCGAGCTGCACGGTCAGGAGGCCTGGGATACCGCCGTGGCGGAACAGGCCGCGATTGACGCTAAGGGCACCGATGTCGAAAGCCACAAGCTGTCGGACGAGGAGATGGCGGCAGCGCGGGCCGAAAAGATCGCCGCAGCGGCGCCGATCGGCACCGGCATCGCCACGCTGCTGGTGCTGCTGGGGCTGGTGCTGGCGACGGCGCGGGGCATCTCGCCCAGCTCCGATCCCAAGCCGCTGATCCTTGGCGCTGTCGGGCTGTTGCTGGTGGCGTTGGTGGATCTGACGCTGATCACGCCGCTGACCTCGTCGGGGGCGACCTGGCTGTTGGTGGCGCTGCCGTTCGCGCTGGCGCTGTACGGTGCCAAGCACGGCGCGGCCCGGCTGGCGCAACACGATCTGATCCGGGTGGTGTTCCCGCCGCTGGTTCTGATCGTCGCCGTTCTGGGTTCGATCCTGGGCGGCATCACCAACCCGACACCGGCCGCGGCCCTCGGCGCCGGCGGGGCGATCATGCTGGCCGCCTACCGCAAGCTGCAGGATCAGGGCCGCTCGGGCCATGTGGTGATCTGGTCGACCTTCGCGATCATCATCTGCATCCTGATCGGGGTGAACTTCGACCTGCGCATCAACCAGGAGGGGGTCAGCGTCGAAAGCTGGATCGCCTTCTTCGGGGCCTATGGCGCCTATCTCTACGCGCTGTTCGGGCTGTTCTACGGGTGCTGGGTTCTCTATTCCGGCGGCGTGCTGACCCCGGTGGTGCGCGAGACGGCGAAGGTGACCTCGATGGTGTTCACCATCCTGATCGGGTCGCAGCTGCTGAACCTTGTGGTGATCTCCTTCGGTGGCGAACACTATATTCAGCAGTTCCTGAAGAGTTTCGACAACGAGTTCACGGTGTTCCTGATCGTGATGCTGGTGCTCTTCATCCTTGGCTTCGTGCTGGACTTCCTGGAGATCATCTACATCGTGATCCCGATTGTCGGGCCGGTGATTTACGGCGGGTCGTTCGACCCGAAATGGGTCACCATCATGGTGGCGGTGAACCTGCAGACCTCGTTCCTGACACCGCCGTTCGGCTTTGCGCTGTTCTACCTGCGCGGCGTCGCCCCGCCGGAGGTGACCACCGGCCATATCTACCGCGGGATCCTGCCGTTCGTGCTGATCCAGGTGGGCGGTCTGGCGCTGCTGTGGTTCTTCCCGAGCATTGTGACGATCATCCCGGATCTGATGCCGAACTAACGGTCGGCGGAAATGAGACTGAGCGAGGGGGCCTGCGGGCCCCCTTGTTTTTTGTGTCGGGGGAGAAACGCTGCCCTCGGCTGCTGGCGGCGCATTCACCCCGGAGTAGTATCAGCCGGAAAAAGGAAGCGGCGGCGCCGGCAACAGGCTGACGCGTCCGGGGGAGGGGAAATAGCGAGGGGCGCGGCGCAGGAGCTGCGGCCGGACCGGCTCAGGCCCGGGTCGGGCGGCGATCGGGCAGCGAGATATTGGCGACCTGTTCGGCGATCGGCTCGGTCCCGTGCGGGTGGGTCGCGTTCGAGAACGCCTCCGGATCGGTCACCTTTTGCCACTGGCCGCCGACGAAGACCTCCAGCCCGGAAAACCGCGCCTTGTAGCCCATCTTCGGACTGCCGGGCACCCAATAGCCCAGGTAGACGTAAGGGAGCCCGTTCTCGCGCGCGATCTCGATATGGTCGAGGATCATCCAGGTCCCCAGCGAGGCCTGCGGCAGGTCGGGCGTGTAGAAGGAGTAGACCATGCTGACCCCGTCCTCGAGCACGTCGGTCAGGCTGACGGCGATCAGCGCCTGATCCTCGGGGTCGGTGTATTCCACCACCCGCGAGCGGATCGGGGTCTCCTCGATCATCGCGGCAAACTCGAACACGTCCATATCGGCCATGCCACCATCGGCATGGCGCGCATCGAGATAGCGGCGAAAGAGGCTGTACTGATCCTCGGTCGCCCAGGGCGAGGTCGCCCGCCGGGCCAGATGGGCGTTGCGCTTGGCCGCGCGCTTCTGCGCCTTGGAGGGTCGGAAGGCGGCTACGTCGATCCGCGCCGAGAAACAGGCCGAGCAGTCCGCACAGGACGGCCGGTAGAGCACATTCTGCGAGCGGCGGAACCCCTGTTGCGACAGCGCGTTGTTCAGCCGCTCGGCCCCTTCGCCCTGAAGCGCGGTGAACAGTTTGCGCTCCATCCGCCCCTCGAGATAGGGGCAGGGTTGGGGGGCCGTGACATAGAATTGCGGCGCGATGGGCAGCGTATGGCGCATGGGGCTCCTGCGGGGTTTCCGCGGGATGATAACAACGCATTTCAGGCCCGCCAAGTAGGGATTGGCCGGGCCGGGGCACAGTCGGTGAACTGGGTTAACGCCCGGTGTTACCGGGCGCTCCGGCGGTTCAGCGCGACGGTGCCCATCACCGTATCGGTCAGACCCTGGCCGCGCGCGCCGGTCAGCATCATCACCACCGAGATCACCTGCAGGATCGGCACCGCGAAACTGATCGTGTAGCCGGCGGTATGGGCCACCGCCTGGCCCAGATCGAGCCGCGCACCGCCGGCGTCGCGCAGCTCGATCCCGGCAAAGCGCATGCCCCAGGTCGCGGAGCCGCCCGCGATCGTCACCACCCGGTAGGCAAAGCCCAGCACCAGGAACAGGAACGGCCAGATGAACAGGCCCACGAAAGCGGTGGCCAGCACCACGCCGAGACAGAGAAGAAAGGTCACCACGCTGTCGATCAGCCAGGCGATCAGCCGCTTGGCGGGGACGGCGTCATAGAATTGCGGCTGGTCGAACGGATCGGGCAGGGCGTGCATGGGAAAGGAGCCTTTGCAAGGGGGAACGCCCCGGGGCGCGTATGGCTCCGGGGCGGGGTCGTGTCGGGCTGGCTCAGGCGCCGGCCGGGCCGGTGTCGTCGCGGCGGGCCTGGTCGCGCGCTTCATTGCGGGCCTCTTCCGCGGCGCGGCGGGAGCGGTCTTCCATGAACTGGTCGAACTCCGCCTGGTCCTTGGCCTCGCGCAGCCGTTCGAGGAAGCTCTCGAATTCGGTCTGCTCCTGTTCCAGGCGGCGCAGGGTTTCGGACTTATAGGCGTCGAAGGCGGAATTGCCCGACGGCATCATCGCCCCCATGCCGTGGAAATGCCCGCGTTGGGAGTGGCGGCGGGACGAACGGTGGCGGCAGGCGTGGCTGAACATGCGTTTGCTCCAGATCATATAGGCAAGAAGGGCGAGGCCGATCGGCCAGAAGAAGATGAACCCGAGAACCATGGCGGCGATCCAGGCGCCTTTGCCCCTGTCGTCAAGCCATGCTTCGGCCCGGGAAAACCAGCCGGGGCGGGACATCGCCGGGACTGTATCGGTGAGCGTGGTCATTGTCGGTATCTCCAGATCAGATGTGATGTGAATGCCTTTCACATTACTGAAGATCAGAGTCCGGGGCGCTGTTTGCAAGAGGCGATGTGAATGTTTTTTACATTATTTTTGGTTACTGAATAAAATCAGCGACTTGCGCCTCAGATAGCCGCAGGAGGTCGGCCGGAGAGATGGGGAAGACATGATGCGGTGTGCCGGCTGCAGCCCAGATCGTGTCGAAATCCTGCAACCGCGGGTCGAGAAAGGCGCGGATCGGATTGAGGTGCCCCACCGGCGCCACGCCGCCGATGGCAAAGCCGGTCTGCGCGCGCACCAGCGCCGCGTCGGCCTTGCCCAAAGGCTCGCCAGCCACCCGGGCGGCCTTGTCCGCATCCACCATATTGCCGCCTGCGGTCAGGAACAGGATCGCCGCGCCGCTGTCCGCGCCGCGGAAGATGATGGATTTGGCGATCTGGTCCACTGCGCAGCCGATGGCGCCGGCGGCATCGGCCGCAGTGCGGGCCAGTTCGGTTTCGCGGATCTGCGGGTCCAGCCCGGCGGCCTCCAGGGCGGCGCGGACGCGTTTCATGCTCTTGCTCATGCGAAAAGGTCTAGCCGGGCCCGCGGGTGGTTTCAAACACGAACCGCACGGTGAGAGGGCTTGGCAACCTGACGCCGTGACGGCAAGACTGCGCGCGAAATCAAAGCGCGCCGCGAAGAAGAGGACGCCCCATGCAGATCACCATTCACATCGGCTTCCCGAAATGCGCTTCTTCTACCCTGCAGGCGTATTTTGCCGATAACGCGGCGTTCCACCGGGGGCACGGGCTGCTGTATCCCGATGCCCACCGCCAGCCCAAGGGCTACCGCAGCCACAGGCCCTTGCTGGAGCCGGACCTCGACCCAAGCCGCGCCGTCGCTGAGATCCTGGAGGAGGCGCGGCAGGCCGGCTGCGACCGGATCCTGCTCTCGGCAGAGGATTTCTCGACCGACCGCAGCGGACGGCTGCAGGCGCTGACCGACGGCTTCCGGGCGCAGGTGCCGGAGGCTTCGGTCACGCTTGTCTGCCTGCTGCGCGACCCGGTCGAAATGCTGCGGTCGAGCTATTTCCAGTTCATCCGTGGTGGGCTTTGGGGCATCGACCGGCCCGCGTTCTACCGCCGGCCGGATATTTCAATCAACGGCTATATCGAGGCGTTTCATGCCAGCCGGGGCTGTCACTGGTACGAATACGATACGCTGCTGAATGCGGCGTTGAAGGAGGTGCGTGCCGACCGGCTCTACGTGCGCGCCACCGATGCGGAGACCGGGGTGCTGGATCAGGTCCGGGCGATCCTGGCGTTGCCCGAAGGCACCGTGTCGCCGGATCAGAACACCCGCCATTCAGCGCGCACTATAAAACTCCTGCGCAGTTTCCAACGCGATTTCGGAGAGGCGCTCTATGTCCGCAACCGCAAGGTGCTGCTCCGGCGCGTCGACCTCAGCGGCCCGGACTACAGCGAAGCGGAGGCGGTCCGCGATGGCATGGACCTGCCGCGCGACGAACTGTTGGCCCGGTACCCGGATATGGAAGCGCACCGCCGCGCCGCCCTGGCGATGGAGCGGGCCCCGGAAGGCGCGTGAGGCCGGTTTTGGCACATTGACCTCGGACCCCGGCGCGAGCAACCTGCCGCCATGACGAACCGATTGCAGATCGCGCGCCTGCCGCGCGCATTCGATCCGGCGCTGGGAGACGAAGCCCGCGCCGCCCTGCCGGGGCTGTCCGGCGATTATGCCGCGCTGATCCAGGGGGCGGGCGGCTCCAGCCCCTATCTCAAGGGGCTGATCGAGCGTGAATCCGGCTGGCTGGAGGGCGCGCTGGACGATCCTGACGCGGCGGTTGCGGCGCTGCTGGAGGATTGCCGGGCGCTCGCCCCCGACCAGCTCAAGCCCGGGCTGCGCCAGGCAAAGCGGCGCATCGCGCTGATCACGGCGCTGGCCGATCTCGCCGGCGCCTGGCCGTTGGAGCGGGTCACCCGGCTGCTCACCGATTTCGCCGGGCTGGCCTGCGACCTGGCGCTGAAAGCGGAAATCGCGGCGCTGATCCGGCGCAAGAAATTGCCGGGGATGACCGAGGACGACGTGGCAACCGCCGCCGGGCTGACCGTGCTGGCGATGGGCAAGATGGGCGCGCATGAGCTTAACTACAGCTCCGACATCGACCTGATCTGCCTGTTCGACGAAACCCGCTACGACCCGGACGAGTATCAGGAGGCGCGCCATGCGCTGGTGCGCGTTACCCGCAACATGGCCTCGGCGCTGTCGGAGAAAACCGCCGACGGCTACGTGTTCCGCACCGACCTGCGGCTGCGCCCCGACCCCTCGGTGACGCCGGTCTGCATCTCCATGGCGGCGGCCGAAACCTATTACGAAAGCCTTGGCCGCACCTGGGAGCGTGCGGCCTATATCAAGGCGCGGCCCTGTGCCGGCGATCTGGAGGCCGGCGCGCGGTTCCTTCAGACCCTGCGCCCCTTCGTCTGGCGCAAGCACCTGGATTTCGCGGCCATCCAGGACGCCCACGACATGCGCCTGCGCATTCGCGAGACCAAGGGCACCGGCGGCCGTGTCACCGTGCCGGGTCACGATATGAAGCTGGGCCGCGGCGGCATCCGAGAGATCGAGTTTTTCACCCAGACGCAACAGCTTATCGCCGGCGGCCGCGATCCGGATCTGCGCCTGCGCGGCACCGTGGAGGGGTTGGCGGCGCTGGCCCGCAAAGACTGGATCCCGCAGGACCTGGCCGACAAGCTCTCGGCCCATTACCGCGCCCACCGCGAGGTGGAGCATCGCATCCAGATGGTCCATGACGCCCAGACCCACAAGGTTCCGGCCTCCGAGGACGGCATCGCCCGGATCGCCTGCCTGATGGACACCGACACCGATGCGCTCAAGGCGGACCTGGAGCGGCGGCTGTCGGAGGTGCATGAGTTGACCGAGGCGTTCTTTGCCCCCGATGCCGCGCCCGAGGCGGCCCCGGCGGAGGCGCAGTTCGACGCCTCGGTGCTGGCGCGCTGGCCCAGCTACCCGGCGCTGCGGTCGCAACGGGCGCAGCACATCTTCGAACGGCTGAAGCCGGAGCTGCTGTCGCGGCTGGCGCGCACTGCCAAACCGGACGAGGCGCTGCTGGCGCTCGACGGCTTCCTGTCGGGCCTGCCCGCCGGCGTGCAGGTGTTTTCGCTGTTCGAGGCCAACCCGCAGCTCATCGACCTGCTGGTCGATATCGCCGGCACCTCCCATGCACTGGCCAGCCACCTGTCGCGCAACGCGGGCGTGTTCGATGCGGTGATCGGCGGGGATTTCTTCGCGGTCTGGCCGGGGGAGGAGGCGCTGCGCGCCGAACTCGTCGCGCAACTGGCAGCGGAGGAGGACTACGAACGCCAGCTCGACAGCGCCCGGCGCTGGATGAAGGAATGGCATTTCCGTATTGGCGTGCACCTGCTGCGCGGGCTGGTGTCCCCGGCCGAGACCGGGCATCACTATGCCGAGCTGGCAGACGCGGTGCTGTCGGCCATCACGCCGGTGGTGGTGGATCAGTTCGCGCGCAAGCACGGTCCGCCGCCGGGGCGCGGTGCGGCGGTGCTGGGCATGGGCTCGCTCGGGGCGGCGCGGCTCAACGCCAGTTCGGATCTGGACATGATCGTGATCTACGACCCGCAGGAGGAAGAGAGCTCCGACGGACCGCGCCCGCTGGCGGTGCGCCCCTATTACGCCCGGCTGACCCAGGCGCTGATCACTGCGCTGTCGGCGCCGATGGCCGAAGGGCGGCTTTATGAGGTCGACATGCGCCTGCGCCCCTCGGGGACCCAGGGGCCGGTGGCGACAAGCTGGGCCAGTTTCACCCACTACCAGCGAGAGGAGGCCTGGACCTGGGAGCATCTGGCGCTGACCCGGGCGCGGGTGGTGGCGGGCGATCCCGCCCTCGGCGCGGATATCGAGGCGTTCCGGCAGGAGGTCATTGCCAAGCCCCGCGACCGTGCTGCCGTGCTGCGCGAGGTGGCCGAGATGCGCGCGCGCATCGCCGCCGCCAAGGTGCCGGCAGGCGTCTGGGATGCCAAGACAGGCGCCGGTCGGCTGTTGGAGATCGAGTTGGTCTCGCAGGCCGGGGCGCTGCTGGCCGGCCGCGCCACCCGCGACGTGGCCAGCGGGCTGCAGGGCGGTGTCGATTGCGGCTGGCTCGGCGCGGACGAGGCCGCGACGCTGGGCGCGGCCTATGAGCTGTACTGGGCAGTGCAGACCGCCGCGCGGCTGATCTCCGCCACCGGCATCGGCGACGAGGCCCTGGGCGAGGGCGGTGCCGGGTTTCTCTGCCGGGCCAGTGGCTTTGACAGCATTGATGCCTTGCGCGCGGCCTTGCAGGAACGCTATGCGGAGGCCGCGGCCCTGATCGAGGCCGCGCTCAACCGGGAAGGAGCCGCCGATGAAAGGGGATCTTGAGATCGACCGCAAGGGTCTGATCCGCGAGGCCTATCGCATCGAGGGCATCACCGCGCCGGAGTGCCGGACCATCTTCCTGGACTGGGCGCTCAGTCTGCCGGTGGGCGAGGACAGCAGCGACGCGCTGCGCCAGCTGCTCGACCGGTATGGCGCCGAGGCCCCCGATCACCCGATGACCGGGGTTCTGACAGAAGGTCTGGCGCAGACAGACCGCCCGCGCCGCCGCGGCGGCTGGAAGAGCCGGGCGCGGCCGGCCTAAGCGGCCGCGCGCGTTCGGCCGCCGGCGGTGCGGGCGCCGTGCCGCTGACAGCCCTCTTCCCAAGCTTCGCCGTTGCCCGTAAGAGGGCGCCATGACAGCATCCGACACCCCTCCGCCCGCCGATCTGCCCCGCGTCCGCCTGATGCCCAAGGCCAATGCCCGCGCCATCCGCCACGGCTTTCCCTGGGTCTATGCCAACGAACTGGTGACAGACCGGCGCACCCGGGCCCTCAAGCCCGGCGCCCTGGCAGTGCTGGAGGACAGCGCGCGGGTGCCGTTGGGACTGGTGGCGGTGAACCCCGCCTCGCGCATCATTTGCCGCATGATCGACCGCGATCCGGCGGCGCAGGTGGATCAGACTTGGTTCGCCGCAAAGCTTTCCCACGCACTTGCGCTGCGCTCGCGGCTCTACGACGCTCCCTATTACCGCTTGGTCCATGCCGAGGGCGACGGGCTGCCGGGCGTGGTGATCGACCGTTTCGGCGATGTGGCGGTGATCCAGCCCAATGCCGCCTGGGCCGAGGCCCGGCTGGAGGAACTGGTGGCCGCGCTGGTCGAGGTGGCGGGCGTGACCACGGTGCTGAAAAACGCCTCCGGCCGCACCCGCGCGCTGGAGGGGCTGGACGATGTGAATACCGTGCCGGTGGGCGCTGCGCCGCAGGCGCCACTGCCGGTGCCGATGAACGGGGCGACCTATATGGCCGACCTGACCGGCGGGCAGAAGACCGGCCTGTTCTACGACCAGCGCCCCAACCATGCCTTCGCCGCGCGTCTGGCGGGGCAGGGGGCCAAAGTGCTCGACGTCTTCTCCCACGTGGGTGGCTTCGCGCTGGCCATGCTGGCGGGTGGGGCGGGTCATGCGCTCGCCGTGGACGGCTCGGCCCCTGCGCTGGAACTGGCGGCGCAGGGCGCGGCGGCCTCCGGAGTGGCGGATCGGTTCGAGGCCCGGCAGGGCGATGCCTTCGACACGCTCGCAGCACTTGCCGCCGAGGGCGCGCAATTCGACGTGGTGATCTGCGATCCGCCCGCCTTCGCGCCGTCGAAACAGGCGCTCGACGCGGGGTTGCGCGCCTATGAACGGATCGCGCGGCTCGCCGCGCCGCTGGTGGCGCCGGGCGGTTATCTGGGGCTCTGCTCCTGCTCGCATGCCGCCGATCTGGCCAATTTCCGCGCCGCCTGCACCCGCGGCATCGGCAAGGCGGGGCGGGCGGGGCAACTGCTGCACACCGGCTTTGCCGGCCCCGATCATCCGCAGCTGCCGCAACTGGCCGAAACCGGCTATCTCAAGGCGCTGTTCTACCGGCTGTGAAAATCGTCCTGGATACCTGCGTGCTCTACCCCACGGTGATGCGCGAGATGCTGCTGGGCGCGGCGAGGCTGGGCCATTACACGCCGCTGTGGTCGGCGCGTATCCTTGAGGAATGGGCCCGCGCCGCGCGCAAGCTGGGGCCAACCGGCGAGGCGCAGGCGCGTGGTGAGATCGCTCTGCTGCACGCCAACTGGCCCGGCGCCGAGCTGCCGCCCGCGCCGGGGGTGGAGGCGCGGCTCTGGCTGCCCGATCCGGCCGATCTGCACGTGCTGGCGGTGGCCGTGGCGGGATCGGCCGATGCGATCATGACGGTGAACCGGCAGGATTTTCCGAAGAACATCCTTGCCGAAGAGGGGCTGGAGCGGATCGAGCCCGACGGGTTTTTGTACAATTTGTGGCTTAAAGACCCCAAAGGTCTGGCCGACGTTGGCGCGCAGGTGTTGGCGCAGGCCAATGTGATGAACGGCGGCGGTTGGGAGATTCGGGCGCTGATGAAAAAGGCCCGGCTGCCACGGCTGGGCAAGGCGCTGGCGGGTTAGCCGGCCAGCCCCTGCATCACCTCCGCCGCGATCTCAAACGACCGGATCCGCGCCTGCGGATCGTGGATCTGGCCGGAGATCATCACCTCGTCCGGCCGGTATTGCGCGATCAGCGCATAGACCTGCTCGCGCACCATCGCCGCATCCCCGGTGGCACTGACCCGCAGCGCCTGGTCCACCGCCTTGATCCAGCGCGGATCGGCCACGTCCTCGATCCGGTCCACCGGCCGGGGCAGCTTGCTGGGCGTACCTGAACGCAGGCGGATAAACGCCTGCTGCATCGAGGTTTTCAGCCGCACGGCCTCTGCCGGGTCATCGGCGGCAAAGATATTCATGGCCATCATGAAATGAGGCGCCTCAAGAAACTCCGACGGTTTGAACCCGCGCCGGTAAACCTCCGCCGCCTCGCCGAGGGCATCGGGCGCGAAATGCGAGGCGAAGGCATAAGGCAGCCCCAGGTGCGCCGCCAGTTGCGCACCGTAAAGCGAGGAGCCGAGGATCCAGACCGGCACCTTGCTGCCTTCGCCCGGAATCGCGTGCAGCGTCTGGCCCGCCTCCGGATCGCCGAGATAGGCCAGCAGTTCCAGCACGTCCTGCGGGAAGGTGTCCTGCGCGGACATGTTGCGGCGCAGCGCCCGTGCGGTCGCCATATCCGTGCCCGGCGCCCGACCGAGGCCGAGGTCGATGCGGTCGCCATGGATCGCGGCCAGCGTACCGAACTGCTCGGCGATCACCAGCGGCGCGTGGTTGGGCAGCATGATGCCGCCCGCACCCACCCGTATCCGCGTGGTGGCCGCCGCGATATGGCCGATCATCACCGCGGTGGCCGACGAGGCGATGCCGGGCATGTTGTGATGTTCGGCCAGCCAGTAGCGGTGGAACCCCAGAGCATCCGCCGCACGGGCCAGCGCCACGGAATTGCGCATCGCCTGGGCGGCGTCGGCGCCTTCGGGGATCGGGGCGAGGTCGAGCAGGGAATAGCGCATGTCTGTCCTTTTCGGGAGGTTCAGGTCCGGCCCCAGCGGGCCTCCAGCCGGTCCAGCGCGGCGATCCGCTCGGTGGTCTTGGGGTGACTCATCAACCAGGCGGGCGCGACACCGGCGCGCGACTGGGTGAGGTCTTCGAGCTTGGCGAAAAGCGATTTCTGCGGCCCCAGCCCGATGCCCGCCTTGGTCAGCAGGGCCGCGGCATATTCATCCGCCTCGTATTCGTCGCCCCGCGACAGCCGGGCGGCCAGCAACCCGGTCAGCGCATTGGCGATCCAGACGCCCGCCACCGGGATGATCCGGCCCAGCACCATGATCAGCGCCGTGCGCAGCGCGTTCTGGCCGGAGAAATCCAGCATTCTGCGGCGCGCATGACCCAGCGCCACATGGCCCAGCTCATGGGCGATGACGCTGGCCATCTCCTCGCCGGTGACCTCGCCGTTGCGGTACTTGCGGTAGAACCCGCGGGTGATGAAGATGCGCCCGTCGGGGGCCGCCAGCCCGTTCACCGGGTCGATCTCGTAGATATAGACCGGGATCCGCGCCACCCCCAGCGCCGCCGCCAGCCGGTCGGTGAGCGCCTTCAGCCGCGCATCGGCCAGCTCGGTGGATTTGGCGTCGAGCTCCCGATGGGTGCGCCAAACCGAGACGCGGTACATCACCAGCGCGTAGATCAGGGCCAGCAGGATGGGGGTGAACTTGAGCATGTGGGAAATATGGGGCGTAGGGCCGGGACCGGCAAGCGGTGAGACGTGGAAGGGCACCTCCGCCGGGGAAATTTTCAGCCGGAAAGGGACCAGGGTGCGTGCCCCCTTCGGCGGCTACCGCGTCAGTTCCTTCATCCCCTGTTCCAGCCCCGACAGCGTCATCGGAACCATGCGGTTGTCGAAGAGCTCCCGGATCATCTGTATGGAATGGGTGTAATCCCAGTATTTCTCCGGCACCGGGTTGATCCAGAGGTTGTCTTTCCACTGTTCGCGGGCGCGCTGCAGCCAGACCTGGCCGGCCTCGGCGTTCCAGTGTTCGTTGGCGCCGCCGGGATAGGCGATCTCATAGGGCGACATGCTGGCATCGCCCACGAAGATGCATTTGTAATCCGGCCCGTAGGTGTGCAGCACCTCCCACGTCGGGGTCTGTGCGTCCCAGCGGCGGCGGTTGTCGCGCCAGACGCCTTCGTAGAGGCAGTTGTGGAAGTAGTAGTATTCCAGATGCTTGAACTCGGTCCGCGCGGCCGAGAACAGCTCTTCGACAACCTTGATATGCGGGTCCATCGAGCCACCCACGTCGAGGAACAGCAGCACCTTGACGGCGTTGTGCCGTTCGGGGCGGGTTTTCACATCGAGATAGCCGTGTTCGGCGGTGGCGCGGATGGTGCCGTCGAGGTCGAGCTCTTCGTTCGCCCCCTCGCGTGCCCAGCGGCGCAGCCGTTTCAACGCCACCTTGATGTTACGGGTCCCCAGTTCGACGGTGTCGTCGAGGTTTTTGAACTCGCGCTTGTCCCAGACCTTGACCGCGCGTTTGTGGCGGCTCTTGTCCTGGCCGATGCGCACGCCTTCGGGGTTGTAGCCATGGGCGCCGAAGGGCGAGGTGCCGGCGGTGCCGATCCATTTGTTGCCGCCCTGGTGGCGGCCTTCCTGTTCCTTCAGCCGCTCTTTCAGCGTTTCCATCAGCTTGTCGAAGCCGCCCAGGGCCTCGATCTCGGCCTTTTCCTCTTCGGACAGGTGTTTTTCGGCCATCTTGCGCAGCCAGTCGGCGGGCAGATCCACCGCCTCCAGAACCTGATCGAGGCTGATCTGTTCCAGCCCTTCGAAGCTGGCGGCAAAGGCGCGGTCGAACTTGTCGAGATTGCGCTCGTCCTTCACCATCGCGGTGCGGGCGAGGTAATAGAACGCCTCGACGTCATAGGTGGCCAGCCCCGCCTTCATCCCCTCCAGAAAGCTCAGATATTCCCGCAGCGAGACGGGGACGCCGGATTTCCGCAGGTTTTCGAAGAAGGGGAGGAACATGATTGCTCGCTTTCGGCCTCGTCTGCAGGGGTTACACGGCGGAGCGGTGGATCAGGATTGTCGCCAGCATGCCCACGATGGCAAAGCCGATCGCGTAGACGGCGGCGTATTGGGCGATGTCCGCCAGCTTGCCGCCGCGTTTCTTGGCCGTCATGCCGCCCAGGATGGCGCCGATCAGCGCCGCTGCAATTACGATCATCGTTGGTCTATCCGCGCCCTCTGTTCTGGGGGTTCAGCGCCGCGATCTCGCGCATCTTGGCCCGTACCGCCCAATCTGAGCCGAACCCGTACCGCGCCCATCCCAGGCTGTCCAGTCTGACGCTGCGGGCCTCCTCGGGGCGGCCGGTCTGGTCCAGCGCCTCGGCCTTGAGCAGCATCAGGGTGGACAGCAGCGCCGCATTCTCCGCCCGCGCCGCCACGTCGAGCATCGGGTCGATCTCGCGCAGGGCCTGGGCGCCGTTGTTGGTGGCGATGGCAAAGGCGGCGGTCTGAGTCACCACATAGGCGGCGTGCAGCCGGGTGGCGGCGCTGCGCGAGAGAAAGCGCAGCGCGGCGTGAAACTGCTGCTGGGCGGCCTCGGGATCGGTCATCTGGGTGATGCGGCCCAGCATGTAGTAGCTGAAGGCGCGGCGATGGTCCTGCCAGCCCAGCGTCTGGGCGGTGCGGGCCGCCGTATTGGCGGCCGCGTGGCGCGCGCCCGGGTTGGCGCCGGGGCCAAGCGCGGTCTGCACCGCGTCGATCCAGCTGCGCGGGGTCTCTATGACGGGGGCGGCAGGCTGGTGCGCGCCGGCCGGGTTGAGCCGCGCCAGCAGCGCGGGCAGCCGGGCGGCGACCTGTCCCTCGGTCATGCCGCTGCGCAGCTCGGGCGCATAGGTGGCGCGCAGGATCAGCATGTCGAAGCCGGTCAGCACAGTGTGCACATTGTCGTCGTTGAACACCGAATCCGGCAGCCGGTAGAGATCGTTGAGCGGCCCCAGCGCCTGAGCCAGTTCCTCGTGCAGGCAATCGCGCAGCTCCTGCGGGGTGGTGTCGTAGGGCACGAAGATGCCCATGCGTGTGCGGGTGCGCAGCACCGACCAGTTGGTCTTGGGTTTGCGGCGGTCGCGGCGGAACTCGTCAAAGCTGGAGACATTGGGGATCACGAAACAGGCGGCCTGGGGCAGGGCGCGACGGATCTCGGCCCGGCTGACCGCCTCGATGGTGATATTGGCCGCGCCGCTGGTGATCTGGCGGATATCGATGCCGGCCTCGCGCCGCAGCCGCGTCAGCAGGCGGCGCAGGTCGGGCTCCAGGCTGGGCGGCGGGCTGCCGGTGACGCGCACGGTAACCGGGGTTTCGAAGCGGGTGAAATAGTCGAGCTTGCGGCCGCTCTCCAGCCGGAAATGCAGCGACAGGAAATCGGCGGCGATATTGGCGTTGGGCCGGGTCGGCGCGCTGGGGTGCGGGGTGGCAAAGGCCTTCATCGGCGGCAGCGTGCTGTCGGTGATCTTGGCCCGCGTCGGCGTGTCGGCCAGCGGCACCGTGTTGCAGGCCGCCAGCAGCACCCCGAAACACAGGAGGAGGGCGGCGCGGATCATGGCCGCTGATACTTGATAAAGGGGGTCAGCATGCCGATCCGATCATAGAGCTTGCGGGCGGTGTCGTTGAACTCCTGCGTCAGCCAGTAGACGGTCGGCGCGCCCCGTTCGTCGGCGGCGGCATAGACAGCTTCGATCAGCGCCCGCCCCACGCCCTTGCCGCGCATCTCCGGCGCGGCGTAGAGATCCTGCAGGTAGCAGACATTCTCGATCTTCCAGGCATGGCGGTGGAACAGGTAATGCGTCAGCCCGACCAGCCGCCCGTCGGCCTCGGCCACCAGCGCGCTGAAGTCCTGCGGATCGTCGCCCAGCAGCCGCGCGAAGGTGCTGTCATAGACCGCGTCGGGCAGCGCGGTCTCGTAGAACTCCAGATATCCATGCCAGAGCGCCGCCCATTGCGGGCGATCCTCGGGGCGCAGGGCGCGGATGGTCAGATCGGTCATGTCGGTCGCCGGGTCGATGATATGCTTGCGGTACACGCTTCGGACCAGCGGCGCCAAAGCGGGCGGGAGTATCTTGAAATGAGGATATTCCCGAATGGCGTGCATCGCAATGGCGGGGCGACCGCAGCGCCCCCGTCCGGCCCCGGTCCGCTTAAGGACGGCGCGTGGAGCGCCCACCTGTTCTTTTCCCGCAGATCATCTCCGGCAGGCAGTACTCCCGCCGGAGCCCGCGCCCCAAGGGGGCATCGGATCTGATCGTCAGCGCTGGCTGCGCGCCATGAACGCCAGCCGTTCGAACAGATGCACGTCCTGCTCGTTCTTCAGAAGCGCCCCGTGCAGCTTGGGCAGGGCGTTGACGCCGTCGCGTTTCAGGTCCTCGGCGTCCAGATCCTCGGCCAGCAGCAGCTTCAGCCAGTCCAGCACTTCGGAGGTCGAGGGTTTCTTTTTCAGCCCCGAGGTTTCGCGCAGCTCATAGAACTGGGTCAGCGCCGTGGTCAGCAGCGATTCCTTGATGCCGGGGTGGTGCACCTCGACGATCTTGCGCAGGGTCGGCTCGTCGGGGAAGCGGATGTAGTGGAAAAAGCAGCGGCGCAGGAAGGCGTCGGGCAGCTCTTTCTCGTTGTTCGAGGTGATGATGACGATCGGGCGCTGTTTCGCCTTCACCGTCTCGCCGGTCTCGTAGACGAAGAATTCCATCTTATCGAGTTCCTGCAGCAGGTCGTTGGGAAACTCGATATCCGCCTTGTCGATCTCGTCGATCAGCAGGACGACCTTTTCCTCCGCCTCGAAGGCCTGCCAGAGCTTGCCCTTCCTGATGTAGTTCTTGACGTCATGCACCCGCTCGTCGCCCAGCTGGCTGTCGCGCAGCCGGCTGACGGCGTCGTATTCATAAAGACCCTGCTGCGCGCGGGTGGTGGATTTCACGTTCCACTCGATCATCTTCACGCCCAGCGAACTGGCGACCTGCTTGGCCAGTTCGGTCTTGCCGGTGCCCGGCTCCCCCTTGACCAGCAACGGCCGCTCCAGCGTCACGGCGGCATTGACCGCGATGGTCAGATCGTCGGTTGCGACGTAGTCCTTCGTGCTCTCAAAGCGTGCGGTCATGCGGGGCTCCCTTCTGTTCCGCCGTTGGGGATAATCAGCCCACGGCGCCTTTGCAAGCGCCGCCGGGCTGTGCCGTTGGGTTCCGGTGCAGGAGGCGTGGGCAATTGCACAGCGTGCGACTCGGCCGCCTGCGGGGCAGGCGACAACGTTGCGCGCGCCGGACGGCTGCGTCCGAAATGGAAACAATTCAGCGCCGCATGCCGGAAATATAGTCACCGTCTAAGATAAGCGTTGCAAGGGCTTGAGGCACATCCCGGCAGGCCGGAACAATTCCCCCCAACCCCTGCGACATTTGTGTAGTGACATCCCCCGGGCCTTGGGATACATGCAGCCCCATGAGAGCACGGGTGAACAACGTGACTGCGACTGACAGGCCCGGGCCGGAAGAAGGTGAAGTAGGTATGAAAGCCGAAGTTTTCCTGCCGGAGGATTACCGCCCGGCCGAAGACGAACCGTTCATGAATGAACGACAGCTCGAATGGTTCCGCCGCGAATTGCTGCGGCAAAAGAACGAACTTCTGAGCGAAAGCAAATCCACCATTGCAGGTCTGCAGGACGGGACGCGCAATATCCCGGATGTGGCCGACCGCGCCAGCGAAGAGACCGACCGCGCGCTGGAGTTGCGCATTCGCGATCGCCAGCGCAAGCTGGTGGCCAAGATCGACAGCGCCCTGCGGCGGATCGACGAAGGCGAGTTCGGGTATTGCCAGGAAACCGGCGAACAGATCTCGCTCAAGCGTCTGGTGGCGCGACCGACCACCACGCTGAGCCTCGAGGCGCAGGAACGTCACGAGCGCCGCGAAAAGGTGCATCGCGACGACTGATCGCGGCGACGGATGGCAAGACTGTACAGGGAAAACGCCGGGGTCAGCCGCCCTGGCGTTTTTCGTTGGCGGCCCCGGACGACGGCAGGGCCGCACAAGGGCAGGCGATGAGCAAGGAGAGCCGGGCAGGAATGACGCTGAGGGGCCGCCACATGATCGTGACGGGCGCCGGGATCGGCGGGCTGGCGGCGGCGCTGGCGCTGCGCGCGCGCGGCGCCGAGGTGACGGTGCTGGAACAGGCCTGCGAGATTGCCGAGGTGGGCGCCGGCCTGCAGATCAGCCCGAACGGTGCGGCTGTGCTGCGCGCTCTGGGGCTGGGTGCGGCGCTGGAGCGGGCCGCAATGCCCTCACGCGCGGTGGTGCTGCGCGATTACCGGCGGCCGGGCGAGGTGCTGCGGCTGGATCTGGCGCAATATGCCGCCGATCAGGATTTCTACCTGGTGCACCGGGCCGATCTGATTGACCTGCTGGCGCGCGCGGTGCGCGCCGCCGGTATTCCGCTGCGGCTGCTGCAGCGGGTCGAACGGGTGGAGCCGGGGCCGTTGCCGGCGCTGCATCTGGCCAATGGGGCCCAGGCGCGTGCCGATCTGGTGGTGGGGGCGGACGGGCTGCACTCCCGGGCGCGGCTGGCGCTCAATGGCGCCGACCGGCCGTTCTTTACCGGTCAGGTGGCCTGGCGCGCGACCGTGCCCAACGATCTGGACCTGCCGGCGGAGGCGCAGATCTTCATGGCGCCGGGGCGGCATCTGGTCTGTTACCCGCTGCGCGGCGGCCGGCTGATCAACATCGTCGCGGTGCAGGAGCGCAAGGCGTGGGCCGAGGAAGGCTGGCACCACAGCGACGATCCCGACAACCTGCGCGCTGCCTTCGACGACTTTCGCGGCCTGCCCGCCGCGCTTCTGGCGCTGGTGCGCGAGGTGGCGCTCTGGGGGCTGTTCCGCCATCCGGTGGCCCCGCGCTGGCAGGGCGAGGGGGTGGCGATCCTGGGCGACGCCGCGCATCCCACCCTGCCGTTCCTGGCGCAGGGGGCGAACCTGGCGCTGGAGGATGCCTGGGTGCTGGCCGATTGTCTGGCGGGAGAGCCGGATCAGGCCACGGCGCTGGCCACCTATCAGGCACGGCGGCGCGACCGGGCGGCGCGGGTGATCGCGGCGGCGAACTCGAACGCCTGGAAATACCATTTCCGCCTCTCGCCCTTTCGCGAGCTGGGGCATCTGGCACTGCGCCTCGGCGGCCAGTTGGCACCGGCGAAGGCAGTGCGGCAGTTCGACTGGATCTATGGGTACGATGTGACGAAGGGGCGGTAGGGCCTCTTTCGAAAACCCCGCAACTGCAACCTTAGCCGGTCCTCCAAGCCCAGGTTCCTTTGCGCGGCTCGTTCTGTGAGGCTGGTGGTAGAGGTGAGCTGGTTGCCGCTCCAGGCCTCAGCGATTGCCGCTGCCGGTGAACCTTGCCGCATCGGCAGCCGCCCGGCGGATGGCGTTCGACTTGTGGACCGTCTCCATATACTCCGCCTCCGGATCGCTGTCGTACACGACACCGCCGCCGGCCTGGATATAAAGCTTCTTGTCCTTCACGATTGCGGTTCTGAGGGCGATACACATGTCCATGTCGCCGCCCGCGCTGAAATAGCCGACGCCGCCGCCATAGACGCCGCGCTTCTCCGGCTCCAGCTCGTCGATGATCTCCATCGCCCGCACCTTCGGCGCGCCGGAGACGGTGCCTGCCGGCATGCCGGCAAAGAAGGCGTCCAGCGCGTCCTTGTCCCCGGCCAGCTCGCCCACGACGTTGGAGACGATGTGCATCACGTGGCTGTAGCGTTCGATGATGAACTTCTCGGTGGGCCGCACCGTGCCGATACGCGCCACCCGGCCAACATCGTTGCGCCCCAGATCGAGCAGCATCAGATGCTCGGCCCGTTCCTTCTGATCGGCCAGCAGATCGGCCTCCAGCGCGCGATCCTCCTCTGGCGTCGCGCCGCGCGGACGGGTGCCGGCGATCGGACGGATGGTGACCTCGTTGCCGAACACCCGCACCAGGATCTCGGGGCTGGCGCCGACCACCTGGAAGCCGCCGAAGTTGAAATAGAACATGAAGGGCGAGGGGTTGGTCCGCCGCAGCGAGCGGTAGAGGGCGAAGGGCGGCAGCGGGAACTCCTGCGTCCAGCGCTGCGCCGGCACCACCTGAAAGATATCGCCGGCGCGGATGTATTCCTTGGCCTTCTCGACGGCCGCCTTGTAGCCGTCCTTGGTGAAGTTCGACACCGGCGCCGCGGCTTCCTCCGCTTCGCCCAGATCGCGGCTCTCGGCTGGCATGGCCCGCTCCAGATCGCGCACCGCGTCCATCACCCGTTCGGCCGCCTGCGCATAGGCGGCGCGCGCGTTCTGTCCGTCGCCGGCCCAGGCGGGCGCCACCACGGTAACCTCGCCCTTGACCCCGTCCAGCACGGCCACCACCGAGGGGCGCAGCATCAGCGCATCGGGCAGGCCGAGCGGATCGGGGTTCACATCCGGCAGATGCTCGATCAGCCGCACCATGTCATAGCCGAGATAGCCGAACAGGCCCGCCGCCGCCTGCGGCAGGTCCTCCGGCAGCTCGATCCGGCTTTCGGCGATCAGGTTGCGCAGGCTGGTCAGCGGATCGGCCGCCTCCGGCACGAAGCCTTCGGGGTCGAACCGCGCCTGCCGGTTCAGCGCCGCCTTGTCGCCGTCGCAGCGCCAGATCAGGTCCGGTTTCAGCCCGATGATGGAATAGCGCCCGCGCACCTCGCCGCCGGTCACCGATTCCAGCATGAAGGCATCCTTCTGCCCCGCCGTCAGCTTCAGCATCAGCGACACCGGCGTATCCAGATCGGCCGCCAGCCGGGTGTAGACCACCTGGTTCTGCCCCGCCTCGTAGGCGCGGGCGAAGGTCTCGAAATCCGGGGTCAGTGCCATGTTCAGGTCCTTACTGGAAACCGGACTGGACCGCGTTCAATGCGCGCTGGTCCAGCGTCGGGTTGGCCCGCAGCTGGGCGTCGCGGACAAAGGCCTCGAACAGGGCCTGGGCCAGCACCTGGTCCAGCTCCTGGCCGTAGCCGCGCCGCATCTGTTCCAGTTCGGGCGTGTCAGCCGGCGGCAGAACCTCCTCCAGCCGCACGATCTGCATCCGCGCGCCGCTGCCGATCACGCGCAGCGCGCCCGGCTCCATCTCGAACACCTGGGTCATGAAGTCGGGCGGGGTCCCGTCCAGATAGGCGGTGCGGGTCAACCCGTTCTCGACCTTCACGTCCAGCCCGGTGGCGGTCAGGTCGCCATCCGCGCCCAGCTCTTCCACCAGCGCCTCGGCCTGCGCCCGCAGGGCCGCTTCGGTCTGTTGCAGGGTCCAGCCCTCGATCACCCGGTCGCGGGCGGTGTCGAACGGTTCGGGGCGCGGCGGCAGCGTATCGTCGAGCCGCAGGGCAAAGATGCCGCCATCCTCCAGAAAGCCCACCTCGGGGAAATCCTCGGGGCTGACCTTTTGCGCAGCCTCGCGGAAGGCGTCATAGGCGGCGACACCCTCGGCGCTGTCGGCGCTCCAGTCGATCTGGCCCAGCTGCATGTCGGTCTCGTCGGCCAGCTCTTCCAGCGTGGCGCCGCCGGCCAGCAGGTCGTCGATATCCCGCGCCCGGGTCTCGATCAGCCGGCGCGCGCGCTCGGCGGCCAGTTCTTCGCGCAGATCATCGCGGGCCGCCTCGAAGGGCGTCTCGCGCGCCTCCAGTGCACCGTTCACCCGGTAAAGCGCCGGGCCGAGGCTCGAGGGCAGGGGGCCCACCACCGCGCCGATTTCGGCGGCAAACACCGCCTCGGCGGCGGCGCCCAGATCGGCGGCGGTCACGTCGCCCAGATCCACGTCCGAGAGCGCCAGCCCGCGCTGCTGAACCAGCGCCTCGAAGGTGGTGCCGCCCACCTCGACCTGCGCCATCGCGGAAGAGGCCGCGGCCTCGTCGGCAAAGGCCAGCCGTTCGACCAGCCGGCGTTCGGGGATACTGTATTCCTCTCTGCGCTCGTCATAGAGCGTGCGCAGTGCCGTCTCGTCCACCTCGACCTGGTCGAGGATCATGTCCGGCGTCAGCGTGACATAGGTGATCTGCTTGGTCTCGGGCAGGGTGAACTGCTCGGGGTGGTCGTCGTAATAGGTCTGCAGCGCGGCATCGTCGGGCGCGGGCAGGGGGCTTTCCAGATCCTCGGCGGTCATCACCGCCATGGTGAAGCTGCGGCGCGCGCCGACATAGTCGACCAGCGTGTTCACCAGCGTCTCGGGCATCGTCACGCCGCTGACGATGGCACCTTGGACCAGGGTGCGGGCGGCCTCCTTGCGCAGATCTTCCTCGAAATCCGCCTCGTTGATCCCGGCCTGATCCAGCGCGAAGCGATAGCTTTCGCGGTCGAACTTGCCGTCGATCCCCTGAAAGGCCTGGATCGCCACAATCTCCTGCTGCAGCTTCTCGTCGCCCACCGACAGGCCCAGCTCGGCCACCTCGTTGTCGATCGAGGCCAGCGCGATCAACTGGGCCAGAACCTGCTGATCCAGCCCCATCGCCTTGGCGTCGCTCATCTGCAGCGGCTGGCCGGTCTGCGCCTCCACCGCGCGAATCTCGCGCTGCAGCTCGCGGGCGTATTGTTCGACGCCAACGGTCTCGTTGCCGACCTTGGCGACGGTGCGCACGCTGCTGGACAAATTGGTGGCGCCGAACCCGGCAAGACCTGCGACCAGCAGGCCGAGCAGGATCCAGACGAAGGTCTTCGAAAGTTGTTTGACCCGTACGGCCATGATGTCCCCTTCCCCGGCGGTGCCCTGTGTTTCGGCGCCCTGCATACGACGCGGGCCAAGGGGGGGCAAGGTCAGATGGTGAGGGCGGTCAGACGGTCGTAAAGCGTGCCGATCCCGGCCCGGTCGAGATTGGCAAAGGCGACGCGCAGATGCCGCGCGCCGGTGGGATCGGTTTCCGGCACGAACATGGTCGCGGGCAGCAGCAGAACGCCGGCCTCGCGCACCAGGCGGCGTGCGAGCTCATCGGCTCCCATGTCGTAGGGATGAGCGAAATAGGCGAAATATGCGCCCAGCCCCTTCAGCGCCCAGCCGCGGCTTTCCAGCGCCGGCGCCCCCTCGGCAATCGCCGCGCGGCGGTCGAGGATCTCATCCCGTTCGCCCGCCAGCCACTGGTCCAGCGTCTCGATCCCCTTCAGCGCCGCGAACTGGCCGACCTGGCTGGGGCAGATGGTGACGCTGTCAATGAATTTCTCCACCTCTTCCAGCAGGGCGGGAGAGGTCAGCAGCGCGCCGACCCGGTGGCCGGTCAGCCGATAGGCCTTGGAAAAGGAATAGAGGTGGATCAGCGTGCGGTCCCAGTCGGGATCGGCAAACAGATTGTGCGGCGCGCCGGTCTGGCTGTGGAAATCGCGATAGGTCTCGTCCACGATCAGCTTCACCCCCCGTGCCTGCGCCAGATCGTAGAAGGCGCGCAGCAGCCCGGCGGGATACTCCGCGCCCGACGGGTTGTTGGGGGTGACCAGCACGATGGCACGGGTGCGGTCCGTGATCAGGCCTGCCGCCTGTTCCGGGTCAGGCAGCAGGTCCTCGCCGGTGGGCAGCGGCGCCGCTTCCACCCCGGACATGTCGAGCCACATCTTGTGATTGAAATACCACGGCGTCGGCAGCAGCACCGCGTCGCCCTCGCCGGCAATCGCGGCGATGGCGGCGGCAAAGGCCTGATTGCAGCCCGAGGTGATGGCAACCTGATCCGCCGCCACCGCGCCGCCGTAGATCCGCGCGGTGCGATCGGCCAGGGCCGCGCGCAGCTGCGGCATGCCCAGGTCGGGGCCGTACAAATGGGCCTCTGTTCTGTACAAAAGGAACTCCGCCATCGCCTGGCGCAGCGCCTCCGGCGGGGCTTCCATCGGCGCGGCTTGGCTGACGTTGATCAGCGGACGCTCGGGCGGAAACGCCACCCCGTCGAGCCATTTGCGCGCCTCGACGATCGGGGCGGCGAAGGTGGCCCGGGTACGCGAAATGGACATTGCAGCCTCCTGTCGCCTCACCGGGCCGATACGAAGTGTTCAGATGGACGGCACGTGGTCCCTCGCCGTGGCCTCAGTCGCTGCCGCGATAGGGTTCTACATATTGCAGTGCCATGTCCCAGGGGAAGAAGATCCAGGTATCCTGGCTGACCTCGGTGATGAAGGTATCGACCATCGGCCGCCCCTTGGGCTTGGCGTAGACGGTGGCGATATGCGCCTTGGGCAGATGCTGGCGGACCACCTCCAGCGTGCGGCCGGTGTCGACCAGGTCGTCGACGATCAGCACCCCGGTGCCGTCGCCCACCACATCCATGTCCGGCGATTTGATCACCACCGGCTCGTTTTGGGTCTGGTGGTTGTAGGATTTCACGCTGATCGTATCGACGATGCGGATATCCAGTTCGCGCGCGACGATCATCGCCGGCGCCATGCCGCCGCGGGTGATCGCCACCACGGCGCGCCAGCCGCCCTCTTGCGGCGCGTCGCCCTGCAGGCGCCAGGCCAGCGCCCGCGCGTCGCGGTGCAACTGGTCCCAGCTGACGTGAAACCCCTTTTCATGCGGCAGGCGGTCGGTCATGGCGGCGATCCTTTCTTTTGCTCTTCTCAACTACGGCCGTCTGCGCGGGCTCAGCCCTTGGCGATGTCGGGGGCGTCGACCGCCTTCATCCCGACCGCGTGATAGCCCGCATCCACATGCAGCACCTCGCCGGTGACGCCGGCGCCCAGATCCGACAGCAGGTAGAGCGCTGAATTGCCCACATCGTCGATGGTCACGTTGCGGCGCAGCGGCGAGTTGTATTCGTTCCACTTCATGATGTAGCGGAAATCGCCGATGCCGGAGGCGGCCAGCGTCTTGATCGGCCCGGCGCTGATCGCGTTCACGCGGATGCCGTCCTTGCCCAGGTCCTCGGCCAGATACCGCACGCTGGCCTCCAGCGCCGCCTTGGCGACGCCCATGACGTTGTAATGCGGCATCACCTTTTCGGCGCCGTAATAGGTCAGCGTCAGGCAGCTTCCGCCCTCGCTCATCATCTTTTCGGCGCGGTTCACCACGGCGGTGAAGGAATAGACCGAGATATCCATCGACAGCTGGAAGTTGGCGCGGCTGGTGTCGACATAGCGGCCGCGCAGCTCGTTCTTGTCGGAAAAGCCGATGGCGTGAACGATGAAGTCCAGCTTGCCCCAGCGCGCCTGAAGTTCGGAGAACAGCGCGTCGATCGAGCCCTCGTCGCCCACGTCGCAGGGCAGGACGATGTCGCTGCCCAGCTGGGCCGCCAGCGGATCGACCCGTTTTTTCAGCGCGTCGCCCTGGTAGGAAAACGCCAGCTCGGCACCGGCGCCGGCAAGCGCCTTGGCGATGCCCCAGGCGATGGATTTGTCATTGGCCAGGCCCATGATCAGGCCGCGCTTGCCGGCCAACAACTGATTTGACATGAAGGTTCTCCGCCTCTCTTCACGGTGTGAGAGTGACGTTTAGGCGATTGCCCGTGAGGCATCAAGAGGATCGGGTGCAACGGGCTTGCCGCCGGGCCGGTCGCCCTCTAGTGTCCGTTAACAGAGCCATGATGGGGACAACATGGGCGACAGAAGTGGAATTTTTTCAGGCGGGGATCCGTTCGAGATCGCACGTCAGTGGCTGAGTGAGGCCGAGGCGAGCGAAGTGAACGATCCGAACGCGATTGCGCTCTCGACGGTGGATGCGCAAGGCATGCCCAATGTGCGCATGGTCCTGCTCAAGGAAATCGAGCCGGCCGCCTTCGTTTTTTACACCAACTACGGCAGCGCCAAGGCGCAGGAACTGGACCAGGCCGGAATGGCGGCCTTCGTCCTGCACTGGAAATCCTTGCGCCGGCAGATCCGGGTGCGCGGTCATATCAGCCGCGAGGAGGGGCCGCAGGCGGATGCCTATTACAGCTCCCGCTCGCTCAAGAGCCGTCTGGGGGCATGGGCGTCGCATCAGTCGCAGCCGCTGGAAAGCCGTGCCGCATTGATGGCGAAGGTCGCGAAACTGACCGCGCGGCTGGGCGCCAACCCGCCGCGGCCGCCGTTTTGGGGCGGCTACCGGTTGGTTCCGGTCGAGATCGAGTTCTGGGCCGACGGCGCGTTCAGGCTCCACGACAGATTTGTGTGGCGGCGTGAAAATGTAGATTCCACTTGGAAAATCCAGAGGTTGAGCCCTTGACATTCACGTCACGTGAAATGCAAGGCTTTGAAAATATATGCGGAATTTCGCTCAAATAGAAGTTTTCAGCTTGAAATGTTCATATTACATATTGCACAAAATCAAGCATGCGCCTTTGGAGCGTGAAGACACAAAACGCGGAAACAAGCAGAAGTGGCAGAAGATCTGAGCAGCACGCACCAAGTCGAAGGCCAGGTGAAATGGTTCGACCCGACCAAGGGATTTGGGTTCGTCGTCTCTGACGCCGGCGGCCCCGATATCCTTTTGCACATGAATGTGCTGAGGAATTTCGGTCAGAGCTCGGTCGCCGACGGCTCGCGCATCGAGATTTTGACGCAAGAGACCCAGCGTGGTGTCCAGGCGGTCGAGGTAATCTCGATCACGCCGCCTGCGCGCGAGGAGGACGGGCCGGTCCTGTCGGACTTCAGTCACCTGGATCCGGAAGAGATCCGGCAGCGGCCGCTGGAGCCGGCGCGGGTGAAATGGTTCGACAAGGCCAAAGGTTTCGGTTTTGCCAACGTCTTTGGCCGCAGCGAGGACGTGTTCCTGCATATCGAGGTGCTGCGCCAGTCTGGTCTGGCCGATCTGCAGCCGGGCGAGGCGCTGGCGATGCGGGTCATCGACGGCCGCCGTGGCCGGATGGCAGCCGAGGTGCTGGCCTGGGAAGCCGCGCTGAACGAGCAGGGCACACCGTAATGCGTCGGCTCGCCGCGGTTCTGCTGCTGTTGCTGAGCGCGGTGCCGGCGGTTGCCGATATATCCGAATGCAAGACCGGGCAGGTCACGCTGCGCGGCGATTGGGGACAGGTTCAGTTCAGCGTTGAGGTGGCCGATACCCCCGAGGCGCGCGGCCGCGGGCTGATGTTCCGCGAGGCGCTGCCGCGCGGGGCGGGCATGCTGTTCGTCTATGAGCGTCCGCAGCGGGCCAGCTTCTGGATGAAGAATACGCTGATTCCACTCGACATGATCTTTGCCGACCGCACGGGGCGTGTCACCCGGGTGCATTCGGGTGCGATTCCCGGCGACCTGACCCCGATCGACGGCGGGCCCGGCGTCTATGCGGTGCTGGAGATCAATGCCGAGCTGGCCGAACGCTACGGCATCGCGCCGGGCACGGTGATGCGCCATCCGGTTTTTGCAGGCGGCCCGGCCGCCTGGCCCTGTTAGGGCTTTTCAACCCCGGGAACTGCGGCTAGACAGGCCGGCGTCGGGGCGTGGCGCAGTCTGGTAGCGCACCTGTTTTGGGTACAGGGGGTCGTGAGTTCGAATCTCGCCGCCCCGACCATTGAGACCGGGCCGCAGACCCAAGGCCGCGGTCCTGCGCGCGGCGCTCTCCTGTAAGCATCGAAGATTGCACATAAATTCGCCATGCATGCTGCGACGCAACTGCGCAGATCCAGTGGCGGATATGATTTCCCCTTGCAGAAAAGGGGGTTCCGCAGCGTGCTTCAGCCTCTCCGTGAGCTGCTGCCGCGCAGCATTCCCGAAAAGAATCGTGGCACGCCGGAGTGTCCAGCCCGGTCAACCGAAATTTTGGCGTCGGGGCGCAAATAAATTCGTTGACCCTCCTTGGCTGAATGCTTCAGATTGTGTGGGCTAGCTGGTGATCCACTAAATCTAGTGCGTTAAACTAGGGACCCCGGCGCGCGAGAGCGGCACAATAATCATTGCAGAGCATCGGCAGAATGCCGGGTGCGGCGGCCACGGACGGCCCCGCAACAGGATAGCTCACGCAGAACACGCCGCCAGAACGAGGGCGCCCCGGCGCTGAAGGGACTGGTCCGGAAGCGGGCTGAACGTGAAATACCTGAAGATCAGAGGCAGCAATGAAGATCGAAAGAAAGTTCACCAAGGCAGGGCAGGACGCATATTCCGATCTGGAATTCGTGTCGGCGACATCCGAGATCCGCAACCCCGACGGCACCATTGTGTTCCGGCTGGAAAATATCGAGATTCCGGCAGGTTGGAGCCAGGTCGCCAGCGATGTGATCGCGCAGAAATACTTCCGCAAGGCCGGGGTGCCGGCGCGGCTGAAGAAGGTGCGCGAAAAGGGCGTGCCGGAGTTCCTGTGGCGCTCCGTCCCTGATGGGGACGTCGAGACTACCGGCGAAACCTCGTCCAAACAGGTGTTCGACCGGCTTGCAGGTGCCTGGGCCTATTGGGGCTGGAAGGGCGGCTATTTCACCACCGAGGAAGACGCGCAGGCCTATTATGACGAGATGCGCTTCATGCTGGCGACCCAGCGCGCCGCGCCGAACTCGCCGCAGTGGTTCAACACTGGTCTGCACTGGGCCTATGGCATCGACGGACCGGCGCAGGGCCATTACTATGTGGACTACAAGTCCGGCAAGCTGACCAAGTCGAAATCCAGCTACGAGCACCCGCAGCCGCATGCCTGCTTCATCCAGTCGGTCGGCGACGATCTGGTGAACGAAGGCGGCATTATGGACCTCTGGGTGCGCGAGGCGCGCCTGTTCAAATACGGCTCCGGCACCGGCACCAACTTCAGTCGTTTGCGCGCCGAGGGCGAGGCGCTGTCGGGCGGTGGCAAATCCTCCGGCCTGATGGGCTTCCTCAAGATCGGCGACCGCGCCGCCGGCGCGATCAAGTCGGGCGGCACCACCCGCCGCGCCGCCAAGATGGTGATCGTCGACGCCGACCACCCGGATATCGAGGATTTCATCAACTGGAAGGTGCTGGAAGAGCAGAAGGTCGCCAGCATCGTCGCGGGCTCCAAGATGCACGAGCTCAAGCTCAACGGCATCTTCTCCGCGATCAAGACCTGGGACGGCAGCATCGAGGATGCCTGCGACCCCAAGACCAACGACAGCCTCAAGTCCGCGATCCGCGACGCCAAGAAATCGGCGATCCCGGAGACCTATATCAAGCGTGTGCTGGATTACGCCAAGCAGGGCTATACCAGCATCGAGTTCCCGACCTACGACACCGACTGGGATTCGGAGGCCTACAACTCCGTCTCCGGCCAGAACTCCAACAACTCTATCCGCGTCACCGATGGTTTCCTCAAGGCGGTGCGCGAGGATGGCGACTGGGATCTGATCAACCGCACCAACGGTGAGGTGTGCAAGACGGTCAAGGCCCGCGACCTGTGGGAAACGATCGGTCATGCCGCCTGGGCCTGCGCCGACCCGGGGATCCAGTTCCACGATACCGTCAACGCCTGGCACACCTGCCCGGCCGATGGCCCGATTCGCGGCTCCAACCCGTGCTCGGAGTACATGTTCCTCGACGACACTGCCTGTAACCTGGCGTCGATGAACCTGCTGACCTTCTACAAGGACGGCGAATTCCAGGCCGAGGATTACATCCACGCCACCCGGCTGTGGACCCTGACGCTGGAAATCTCGGTGCTGATGGCGCAGTTCCCCTCGAAGGAGATCGCGCAGCTGTCCTACGATTTCCGCACCCTTGGCCTCGGCTACGCCAATATCGGCGGCCTGCTGATGAACATGGGGCTGGGGTACGACAGCGACGAGGGTCGCGCCATGGCCGGCGCGCTCACCGCGATCATGACCGGCACCGCCTATGCCACCAGCGCCGAGATCGCCTCGGAGCTGGGCGCCTTCCCCAGCTATGACCGCAATGCCGAGCATATGCTGCGGGTGATCCGCAATCACCGCAACGCGGCCCGCGGCAACGGCCACGGCTACGAAGACCTGGAAGTGAAGCCGGTGCCGCTCGATCACATCAATTGCCCCGATGCGCGCCTTGTCGGCATGGCGATGGCGGCGTGGGACGAGGCGCTGGAACTGGGCGAAAAGCACGGTTACCGCAATGCGCAGGTTTCGGTGATCGCGCCCACCGGCACGATCGGCCTGGTGATGGATTGCGACACCACCGGGATCGAGCCCGATTTCGCGCTGGTGAAGTTCAAGAAGCTCGCCGGCGGCGGCTATTTCAAGATCATCAACCGCTCGGTGCCCGCGGCGCTGGAGAACCTCGGCTATTCCTCGGCCGAGATCGAAGAGATCGTCTCCTACGCGGTCGGCCACGGCTCCATCGGCAACGCGCCGGCGATCAACCCGACCACACTGATGGGCCACGGCTTTGGCGAGAACGAACTGGCCAAGATCGAGGCCGCGCTGGAAAGCGCCTTCGACATCCGCTTCGTCTTCAACCAGTGGACCCTGGGCGAGGAATTCTGCCACAACGTGCTGGGCATCGCGACCGAGACGCTGAACGATCCCACCTTCGATCTGCTGCGGCACCTGGGCTATTCCCGCGCCGATATCGAGGCGGCCAACGACCACGTCTGCGGGACGATGACACTGGAAGGCGCACCGCACCTGAAGGAAGAGCACTACCACATCTTCGATTGCGCCAACCCCTGCGGCAAGAAGGGCAAGCGCTTCCTCTCGGTGGAAAGCCACATCACCATGATGGCGGCCGCGCAGAGCTTCATCTCCGGCGCGATCTCCAAGACCATCAACATGCCCAACGACGCCTCGATCGAGGATTGCCAGAAGGCCTACGAGCTGAGCTGGAGCCTCGGGGTCAAAGCCAATGCGCTCTACCGCGACGGTTCCAAGCTTAGCCAGCCGCTGGCGGCCGCGCTGGTCGAGGATGACGAAGAGGCCGAGGAAATCCTTGCCACCGGCTCGGCCCAGGAAAAAGCGGCGACGCTGGCCGAGAAGGTGATCGAAAAGGTGGTCATCAAAGAGGTCGCCCGCGGCCGCAGCAAGATGCCCACGCGCCGCAAAGGCTACACCCAGAAATCCATCGTCGGCGGGCACAAGGTGTATCTGCGCACCGGCGAGTACGAGGACGGCAACCTGGGCGAGATCTTCATCGACATGCACAAGGAAGGCGCCGGCTTCCGCGCGATGATGAACAACTTCGCCATCGCGGTGTCGGTGGGTCTGCAATACGGCGTGCCGCTGGAGGAGTTCGTCGACGCCTTCACCTTCACCAAGTTCGAACCGGCGGGCATGGTGCAGGGCAACGACAGCATCAAGAACGCCACCTCGATCCTCGATTACATCTTCCGCGAACTGGCGGTGTCTTACCTCGACCGCACCGACCTGGCCCATGTGAAGCCCGAAGGCGCGAGCTTCGACGATCTGGGCCGCGGCGAGGAAGAGGGCGTGTCGAACGTCAGCGAACTGAGCGAAAACGCCGCCTCGCGCAGCCTGGAGGTGCTGAAACAGATCAGTTCCACCGGCTATCTGCGCAAGCGGCTGCCACAGGAACTGGTGGTGCTGAACGGCGGCCAGAGCTTCGGCGCTACCGCGCTGGCCGGCAGCGGCGATCCCAGCGCGGCCTTGCAGACGCTGGTGCCGGAAACCTCGACCTCCGCTGCTCCGGCTGCGGCCGGCAGCACGGCGATGAGCACGGGCACCGTCACGATGGACGCCCGCGCCAAGGCCAAGATGCAGGGGTACGAGGGCGACCCCTGCGGCGAATGCGGCAACTACACGCTGGTGCGCAACGGCACATGCATGAAATGCAACACCTGCGGTGCGACGAGCGGGTGTAGCTGAACGAACAGCGCCTGACCCGGCGCTCAGGGGCAAGGGGCCTGCGGGTCCGGCCCCGACGAACAAGCGGGCAGGGCGGGACACGCCCTCCCGGACGACCATGGTGCAGGACACCGCGAAACCCTCCGGGTTCCGCTCTGTTCTGCCCGGCGGAAAATCTCTGAATTTTCCGCACGTACAGGGTGGGGCAGGGTATCGCCCTTCCCACTCTCTCCAGGGGCGGGTGCGCTCGCCCCAGACGACGTCCAGGCCGCAGGCAAAAACACTTTGGGCGGTCAACGAGATGAGCCTGGACGGCGAAACTAAGGGGGGCCTTGCGCCCCCCTTTTTTTGTCGAGCCCGGCGGGACGGGGCGGCGCCGGGGCCGAGGCTTGCAAAGAAAACGATTTCACCACACACTAAAACACTTTTTCGGCGCTTCGGATGAGCAAAGGGCATATTGGCATGGCACTTGAACTGACTTTTCCCGCCACGGGGTTCTCGGTCGATGATCTGGCGAACATCATCGATTTCATTGCGGTCGACGCCGAGGTCTCGCCCTCGAGCGTGAGTTCGACGTCCTTTTCCGGCTCGGGAAGCTTCAGCAGCGGCGGCGCCACATTCACCGTGACCGGAACCGGGTTCACGCCCGGCGTGATCGGCGGGTCGACCTATATCACCGCCGGTGTGATCGACACGATCACCTTTGCCTCCGGCGGCCGCACTGTCACCTTCGAGCAGGTCGGCAGCGATCCGATCGATCTGAGCGTCTTTGCGCCGATCATCTATGCGGACGACACCGGGACCAAACCGCTGGGGATCGAGAACTATCTGCTCGGCAAGGACTGGATCATGAATCTGGGCGACGCTGACGATGTGGCGCCCGCGGGCACCATCGTCGGCGACGGCGCCACGCTCAATCTGCGCGGCAACGATATCATTCGCGGCAACGGAGGCAACGACACCCTGTTCAGCGGCGATGGCCGTGACAAGGTCTTCGGCGGTGCGGGTCGCGACACCCTGGACGGCGGCACAGGCAACGACAAACTGTTCGGCGGCGGGCGCAAGGATGTTCTGGACGGCGGGCGCGGCAACGACAAGTTGACCGGCGGCGGCGGCGTGGACAAGTTCGTCTTCCACAACAAGTCCGGCAGCGACACGATCACCGATTTCAACGCAACCAACAACCGCGAGGATATCGACCTGAGCGACGTCAGCCGGATCAAGGGCTATCGGGATCTGGCCAACAACCATATGGAGCAGGTGGGCGACGACGTGGTGATCGACGATCACGCCGGCACGAAGATCACCCTGCTGGACGTCAGCATCGACGACCTGGGCAAGGGCGATTTCCTGTTCTGACTTCTTTGCCAGACGCGGTAGAAAAGGGGGCTGTCCCGGCCCCCTTTGTTCTTTCGGGTTTCTGAAAACGGCTTGGAATCAGCTCTTTAGGCGCCACTCTTCCCACACGAAGGGGTAGGCCCAAGCGATCTCGTGGGTTTCCGCCAGGCGGTCCGTGATGGCCTTGCGCGCCTCCCGGTTCTCGGGGCGGAACAGGTGGAATTGCACCACCAGCCGGGTGATCCCGCGGATCAGCCCGGCCTCGATCAGCGCCGGCAACAGCTCGTATTCACCGCCTTCGATATTGATCTTGGCGAGCTGCACCTGCGCGATGCCGGTTTCGGCAAAGAAATCCCGCGCCGCCTTCACTGGCGCGGCAAAGCTGCGGCTGTGATCGGCAACGGCCGACGAGGCATCGCCGGCATCCGACAACTGCAGCGTGCCGGCCTCACGTCCCAGCGCGCAGGCGTGGACGGTGACGGTCGGCCTGTCCGCGAACCTCTGCCGCAGCTTTTCGGCAAAGCCCGGATGCGGCTCGAACACATGCACGCGGGCCTGCGGCTGGGCCGCCAGAACCTGTTCGGTCCAGCTGCCCTCGAATCCGCCGAAATCCAGCACGACCGCACCGGGCTCCAGATCGGAGAAATCGGTGATCCGCGCCTGTGCCCCGTCCTTGCGGAACGCCTTGTAGGACTCGAATGCAATGCCCTTCCACGGATTGCGCCGGCGCTCCAGCCAGCGTTTCAGTGATGCCATTGCGCTCTCTCCTTCGTCGGTGCCGCGACACCATAGGGGTGGGGCCGGGGGCGAACAAGGCCGCGCCGGTCCCGGCACTCCCGATGCGCGCCGCGGTCAGGCGGCGGGCACACCGGCGCGTTCGGCGGCAAAGGCGCAGAGGGTTTGCAGGGCCTCGGCGAAATCGGCATCGGCGATGGTCATCGCCACCCGGATATGCCCCGCCGCCGCGCGGCCAAAGCTTTCCCCCGGCATCACCGCGATGCGATGGGTGTCGAGCAGCGCATTGGCAAATTCCGTCCCGCTCATCCCCGTGGCGCGCACGTCCAGCATCACATACATCGCCCCCTGCGGCGGCAGCACCCGCAGCGCATTCTGTCCGGCCAGGATCTCCAGCGCCAGCGCCCGGCGGCGGCGGAACGGCGCGGCGACCTCTTCCTCCATGCCGTCGCCCTGGTCGAGCGCGAAGAGCGCGGCATCCTGCACGAAGCCCGGCACGCCGTAGGTGGTATGGGTGGCGAGGTTGACCAGATGCGCGATCGCCGCCTCCGGCCCCACGATCCAACCGCAGCGCGAGCCGGTCATCGCATGGGATTTCGACATCGAACCGACCACCAGCGTGCGGTCCTTGAGGGCGGGCAGGGCGCGCGGCGACAGGTGCGCCCCGTCCCAGACCTGGGTGTCGTAGACCTCGTCGGAGATCAGCCAGAGGTCGTTGTCGTTGCAGACCTGCGCGATCCCCTCCAGCGTGGCCCGGTCGTAGAGCGCGCCGGTGGGGTTGTTCGGCGTGTTGATCAGCAGCGATTTCGCCTTTGGCGTCACCGCCGTCGCGATATCTGCGGCGCGCGGCAGAAAGCCGTCTTCGGGCCGGGTCTGGACCGCCACCGGGCGGGCACCGGCGCCACGGATGGTGCCGGGATAAGTGACGTAATACGGATCGATGAACAGCGCGTCGTCGCCGCCGTCGCAGGTGGCGCAATGGGCCGCGAACAGCGCCGCCTGGCCGCCGGGCGTGATCAGCACGTTGTCACGGCCGGTCGGAACCCCGGTGCGCGCCTGAACCCGTTTCGCCACCTTGTCGCGCAGGGCGCTGACGCCGGGCACCTCGGCATAGCCGGTATGGCCGCCGGTGGCGCTGTGATCCATCGCGCGCAGAATCGCCGGATCGGTGCGGATGTCGTGCTCGCCGATGGTCAGCTGAACCACCTTTTCCCCCGCCGCGATCAGCTTGCGGGCGCGGTCATAGACATCCCATCCGTCCGAGCCGCCGCCGGTCAGTTGGGTGATACGTTGGGAGAGCTGCATGGGAATACCTCCGGGACTGGTCTTGGGCCGAGAGGGGCAGAGCGGGCCGGGATTGTCAATCGAACGGCGGGGGGTGACCTCGGGGCGCGGCGCGCCAGCGCCCTGAAAGAGACCTTTCCGTCTTCCCTCCGCCGCGCCGCCATGCTATCGCGGCCCCATGAACCGGATGCCGCGCATCATTATTACCTGCTGCATTACCTGCTGATCTCTCAGCGGGCCGGTTTCTGTCGTTTTCATCTCCCTGACAAGTTGCTAAGCCCGCGCCGAGCGCAGCGCCGTTGAGGAGCCACGTCATGACGACGATCAAACTGCACAACACCCGCACCCGCCGGAAAGAGGTGTTCACCCCGATCGACCCCGACAATGTGCGGATGTATGTCTGTGGCCCCACCGTCTATGACCGGGCGCACCTGGGCAACGCGCGGCCCGTGGTGGTGTTCGACGTTCTGTACAGATTGCTGCGCGAAACGTACGGGCCCGATCACGTGACCTACGTGCGCAACTTCACCGACGTCGATGACAAGATCATCAAGCGCGCGGAGGAGAGCGGGCGGCCGATCGCACAGATCACCGCCGAGACCACCCAGTGGTTCCTCGACGACATGGGGGCGCTCGGCGCGCTGGAACCCAACGCGATGCCGCGGGCGACCGAATATATCCCGCAGATGATCGCCATGATCGAAGAGCTGATCGCGGGCGGCCACGCCTATGCCGCCGAGGGGCATGTTCTGTTCTCGGTGGAAAGCTACAAGGCCTATGGCGCTCTCTCCGGCCGCTCGGTCGAGGATATGATCGCCGGCGCCCGGGTCGAGGTGGCCCCCTACAAGCGTAACCCGATGGACTTCGTGCTGTGGAAGCCCTCAGACGACGACCAGCCCGGCTGGGACAGCCCCTGGGGCCGCGGGCGGCCCGGCTGGCATATCGAGTGCTCGGCGATGAGCTATGAGTTGCTGGGCGAGAGTTTCGACATTCACGGCGGCGGTAACGACCTGATGTTCCCGCACCACGAGAATGAGATCGCGCAAAGCTGCTGCGCCCATCCGCATGGGGAGTTCGCCCACTACTGGCTGCACAACGAGATGTTGCAGGTCGAGGGCAAGAAGATGTCCAAATCGTTGGGCAATTTCTTCACCGTGCATGATCTGTTGGCAGGCCATGATGGTGAGCCGCCGGTGCCGGGCGAGGTGATCCGCTTCGTCTTCCTCTCCACCCATTACCGCAAGCCGATGGACTGGACCGCGAAGAAGGCGGAAGAGGCGGCGGCGACGCTGCGCAAATGGCGGGCGCTGACAGCGGGCGTCGAGCCCGCCGCCAGCGCTGCTGCCGCGGTCGTAGAGGCGCTGGCCGACGATCTGAACACCGCCGGTGCTATTGGTGAGCTGCACAAATTGGCTGGCGAGGATCCGGCGCTGCTGCTGGCCTCTGCCCGGCTGATGGGGCTGCTGACGCCGGAGATGGGGGACTGGGCCGAAAGCGCCCCGGTTGATCTCTCCGCCCATGAGGCGCGCCTCTTCGCAGCGCGGCAGGCTGCGATGGAAACCAAAGATTTCTCCGAGGTCGACCGGTTGAAGGCGGCCTATATCGATGCCGGTCTGGAAGTGCGGATGAGCAAGCAGGGGGTGGAACTGGTCCCCGGCGCAGGCTTCGATGCTGCCAAGCTGGAGGGGTTGGAATGAAGCGCATCGCTCAACAAACAGACCACCGGGCCCGGCCTGCACGGGGGGGACGCGAAGCGCCCGCCCCGTGGGGGGGCGGGACGGGCGCTGCCGGCTTTGCCGGCAAGGGGGTGATGACCCGGCAGCCGATCTCAAGCGCGCAGGAGGGCATCCAAAATGTCTAAGGAACGCCTCTACATCTACGACACCACGCTGCGCGACGGGCAGCAGACGCAGGGTGTCCAGTTCTCCACGCCTGAGAAGATCCGCATCGCCGAGGCACTGGATTCCCTCGGCGTCGATTACATCGAGGGCGGCTGGCCGGGGGCGAACCCGACCGACTCCGCCTTTTTCGACGCCGCGCCCGCGACCCACGCGCGCCTCACCGCCTTTGGCATGACCAAACGCGCCGGCCGCTCGGCAGAGAATGACGATGTGCTGGCCGCCGTGATGAACGCGGGCACCGGCGCTGTCTGCCTCGTCGGTAAGACGCATGAGTACCATGTCACCACCGCGCTGGGCATCACCCTGCCGGAGAACCTGGAAAACATCGGCGCCTCCATCGCGCATATCGTCGGGCAGGGGCGCGAGGCGCTGTTCGATGCCGAACATTTCTTTGACGGCTACAAGTCCAACCCCGGCTATGCGGTCGACTGCCTGAAGGCCGCGCAAGAGGGCGGCGCCCGCTGGATCGTGCTCTGCGATACCAACGGCGGCACCCTGCCGGAGGAGATCGCCCGCATCGTGCGCGAGGTGATTGCCGCCGGCATCCCCGGCGATATCCTCGGCATCCACACCCATAACGACACCGAAAGCGCCGTCGCAGGCTCGCTCGCCGCGATCGAGGCGGGGGTACGGCAGGTGCAGGGCACGCTGAACGGGCTGGGCGAACGCTGCGGCAATGCCAACCTGACCTCCATCATCCCGACGCTGCTGCTGAAGGAGCCTTACGCCAGCGCCTATGACACCGGCGTCACGCCCGCGGCGCTGAAGGATCTTACCCGCATCTCCCGCATGCTGGACGACATCCTGAACCGGGTGCCGATGAAACAGGCGCCCTATGTCGGCGCCTCGGCCTTTGCCCATAAGGCCGGGCTGCACGCCAGCGCCATTCTCAAGGATCCCGCGACCTACGAACACATCGACCCTGGCGAGGTCGGCAACAGCCGCATTGTGCCGATGTCGAACCAGGCCGGGCAATCGAATCTGCGCCGCCGGCTGGCCGAGGCCGGGCTGGAGGTGGCGCCTGGCGATCCGGCGCTGGGCCGTATCCTGGAGCGGATCAAGGCGCGCGAGGACGAGGGCTATGCCTATGACACCGCGCAGGCGAGCTTCGAGCTGCTGGCGCGGGAAGAGCTGGGGCAACTGCCGGAGTTCTTCGAGGTCAAACGCTACCGCGTCACCGTCGAGCGGCGGAAGAACAAGCGCAACAGGATGGTGTCGTTTTCCGAGGCCGTGGTGGTGGTCAAGGTCGATGGGCAGAAACACATGTCGGTCTCCGACAGCGTCGACGAGGCCGGCTCCGACCGCGGCCCGGTCAACGCGCTGTCCAAGGCGCTGTCCAAGGATCTGGGCCGGTACTCCGGCATAATCGACGACATGCGGCTGGTCGATTTCAAGGTACGCATCACCCAGGGCGGGACCGAGGCGGTGACCCGCGTGATCATCGACAGCATCGACGGGCAAGGGCGGCGCTGGTCCACCGTGGGCGTCAGCCCGAACATAGTCGACGCCTCGTTCGAGGCGCTGCTGGACGCGATCCGCTGGAAGCTGATCCGCGATGCGGGCCCGGCGGCCGAGGCGGGCTGAGGCGCATGCTGGCCGGTCTCGCCCTCACCGTGCTGCGCCTCGCGCTGATCGGCGTGGTGGCCTATCTGGCGATTGCCGGCGGGCTGATCCTGTCGCAATGGCCCGGGCGTGATTTGGGCGGCGCAGGGCTGCAGTTCCCCGAGCGGCAGGGTGGGATCGCCGCGCCCGCGCCGCGGACCTATATCGCCCGCGACGGTGTGGGGCTGGCCTATCGCCTGTTCCCGGGCCCGGAAGGGGCGCCGCTGGTGGTGCTGATCCATGGCTCCGGCGCGCATGGGCTCTACTACGCCGGGCTGGCGGACAGGTTGTCACGGCACGCGACGGTGCTGCTGCCCGATCTGCGTGGCCATGGGCAAAGCCGCGCCGCCGCCCCGGATGTGAGCCACATCGGCCAGCTGGAAGAGGACATCGCCGATCTGGCGCGCGCCCATCTGGCGGAGGGGCAGACGTTTGTCCTCGCCGGTCATTCCTCGGGCGGCGGGCTTGCGATCCGCTATGCCGGCGGGGAGGAGCACCCGCGGCCCGACGGCGCGATGCTGCTGGCGCCGTTCCTGAAATATGACGCCCCGACCATGCGCGAGAACTCCGGCCACTGGGCCTATCCGCTGACCCGGCGGATCGTCGGGCTGTCGATGCTGAACGCGGTGGGGATCCGGGCGCTGAACGGGCTGACCGTGATCGAGTTCAACGTGCCGCAGGCGCTGCGCAGCGAGATGACCGCTGCCTATAGCTACAGGCTCAACGCCTCCTATGCGCCGCGGGGTGACTATTTGAAAGATATCAGTGCTTTGCCTGAGTTTCTTCTTGTGGCAGGTGATGCAGACGAAGCCTTTCGCACCGACCTCTACGAGGCGACGATGGCCCCGGCCAACCCCGGCGGCGACTATCACCTGATCCCGGCGGTCACCCATCTGGGGGCGATCGACGCAGGCATCACCGCCAGGCTGATGGGAGGCTACCTTGACCGCCTCCGCTGACGATCTGAACGCCTGCGCCGGACTGGTGCAGCGCGGCGACCCGGATCGGTTTCTCGCGGCCATGGCTGCCCCGGTGGCGGCGCGCAGGGTATTGTTTCCGCTCTATGCGATGAACGTGGAGGTCTCGCGCGCGCCCTGGGTCACCCAGGAGGCGATGATCGCCGAGATGCGGCTGCAATGGTGGCGCGATGCGCTGGAGGAGATCGCCGGTGCCGGTCCGGTGCGGCGGCATGAGGTGGTTACCCCACTGGCCGAAGCGTTAACGGCGGAGATAGCTCGGGCGCTGGATGAATATATCGCCGTAAGATCCTGGGATATCTACAGGGATCCCTTCGAAGATCAGGCGCATTTCGACCGATACATTGACCGCAGTTCCGGCAGCCTGCTTTGGGCGGCGGCGCGGGCGCTGGGGGACGCGGAAGAGCGCGTGGTGCGCGATTTCGGCTTCGCGATGGGGCTGGCCAACTGGCTGCGCGCGGTGCCGGGGCTGGAGGCGCGCGGGCGGATCCCGCTGCTCGATGGCCGGCCCGAGGCGGTGCGCCAGCTGGCCGAGCGCGGCCTCGATCACCTGTCCCGCGCCCGGGCCGCGCGCGGTGCGGTTTCGGCGGCGGCGCGCCCGGCGTTGCTGGCGGGCTGGCAGGCCGGCCCGATCCTGCGCCAGGCGCAGAAGGAGCCCGCGCGTGTGGCTCAAGGCGCGCTGGAGCAGAGCGAGGCGCGCAAACGGCTGACGCTGATGGCGCGGGCCGCTTCGGGGAGCTGGTAGGGCGCAGAAACTGCACGCCAAACTCAGTTAGCCCGCGACCGCATCTTTTTCTGGCCAAAAATATCCCGGGGGAGGCGCGCGTCGCGCGACGGGGGCAGCGCCCCCTTTCCCCCTCCGCGCCGGGTCCCCGGCGCGGTTTGCTCTACAGGGGCTGGCGTTGCCTCAGATCTTGCGCTCGCGCCCCTGCTCGGGCTGGAACATCAGCCACAGCAGCGCGCCACCAGCCAGCACCAGGAACGGGCCCATCGCCATGTTCACGGCGGTCCAGCCCTCCTGCGCGGTGCCGCCGGAACAGTTCATCAACCCGCCCGAGGCCAGCGACGCCATGGTCACCCCGCCGAACACCAGCAGGTCGTTCAGCCCCTGCATCCGGCCACGCTCGTGCGGTTCATGGGCGCCGGCCAGCATGGTGGTGGCGCCGATAAAGCCGAAGTTCCAGCCGACGCCGAGCAGCACCAGCGCGATGAAGAAGTTTTCCAGCTCCACCCCGTTCAGCGCCACCGCCCCGGCGCCGGCCAGGATGGCCAGACCGGCGGCGACGATCTTTTCCACCCCGAAGCGGGCGATCAGGTGGCCGGTGAAGAACGACGGCACATACATCGCCAGCACGTGGCTGGTCACAACATCGGCGGCGCTGTTCTGTTCGAACCCGCAGCCGACGACCGCCAGCGGCGTCGAGGTCATCACCAGGTTCATCAGTGCGTAGGACACCATGGCGCAGATCACCGCCACCGCGATGCGCGGGGTGGTGATCAGCTCCCACCGGGTGCGCCCGCGCGGGGCGTCATGCGCCGGTGCTTTCGGCTTGGGGATGTTCAGCAGCAGGAACAGCAGCGAGCCGAACACATTGACCGCGATCACCGCCAGATAGGTGCCGAGAAAGGGAATCACCATCGCCTGCGAGGTCACCTTGACCAGTTGCGGCCCGATCACCGCCGACAACAGCCCGCCCGCCATCACGTAGGAGATCGCCTTGGGCCGGAATTCGTCCGAGGCGGTATCGGCGGCGGCAAAACGGTAGAACCCGTGCGCGCTCATGTAGATGCCGGTCAGAAGGCTGCCCAGCAGGAACACCGGGAACGAGCTGAGATATAGGCCGTATGCGCCGATGGCGCCGCCGGTGGCCCCGGCCGTTGCCCCCAGCAGAAAGCCGGCCCGGCGGCCCCATTTCTGCATGATCGCCGACACCGGCGTCGCCGCCAGCATCGAGCCCAGCACGATCAGCGAGATCGGCAGGGTGGCCAGGCAGGCATTGCTGGCCAGCGATTGCCCGGCCAGCCCGCCCACGGTGAAAATCATCGGCATCTGCGCGCCCAGCACGGCTTGGGCAGCGACCAGAACGGCCACGTTACGCTTGGCCTTGGTGTCATCTACGTCATGCATGACGCTTGCGTAGCTTTGAATGTGAATGGGTACAAGATGGCTTGCCTGTATCGATACAATTCCTATGGTTCGGGGCATGAGCGTCGGACGGATCATCGAAACCCCTGAGTGCGTGGCCGAAGGCGCCGAGTGGCTTGCCGCACGCGAGCCGCGCTTTGCCGCAGCGCTGGAGCATACCGGCCCGTTGCCGCTGCGCCGCCGCCCCGACGGGTTCGCGCAATTGCTCTCCGCCATCGTCAGCCAGCAGGTCAGCGTGGCGTCCGCCAATGCGATCTGGGGAAGGATGAAGGACGCCCGCCTGACCGGCCCGCGCAAGATCGTCCGGGCCAGCGACGAGGACCTGCGCGCGGCGGGTCTCAGCCGGCAGAAAATCCGCTATGCCCGCGCGCTGGCCGATGCGCGGATAGATTACGGCGCGCTGCGCGAGGCCCCCACCGAACAGGTGATCGAAACCCTGACGCAGGTGCCCGGCATCGGCGTCTGGACGGCGGAAATCTATGCAATGTTCTCGCTGGGCCGGGCCGATGTCTTTGCGCCGGGCGATCTGGCCTTGCAGGAATCGGCGCGCCTGCTGTTCGATCTGCCCGACCGCCCGCGCGAAAAACCGCTGCGCCGGATGGCCGAGGACTGGGCGCCCTGGCGCTCGGTTGCGGCGCGGCTTTTGTGGGCCTATTACCGCGTGGCCAAGGACAGGGAAGGGATCCGATGACACGAGTTTTGAATGCCGGCCGCAAGGGGCCGCTGTCGGGGGAAACGCGCTCGGTCGTGGTGTTCCTGCACGGCTATGGCGCCAACGGGGCCGACCTGCTGGGGCTGGCCGATCCGCTGGGGGAACATCTGCCCGACACGCTGTTCGTAGCGCCCGACGCGCCGGAAAACTGCGCCGGCGCGCCGTTCGGTTTCCAATGGTTCCCGATCCCCTGGATCGACGGCTCTTCCGAGGAAGAGGCCGAGCGCGGCATGCAGGCGGCGGTCGAGGATATCAACGCCTTTCTCGATGCGCTGATGGTGGACGAGGACGTGCTGCCGGAGCAGGTGGTGTTGTTCGGCTTCTCCCAGGGCACCATGATGAGCCTGCATGTGGCGCCCCGCCGCGAAGATCCGGTGGCCGGCATCGTCGCCTTTTCCGGCCGGCTGCTGGCCCCCGAGACGCTCAAGGACGAGGTGGTCAGCCGGATGCCGGTGCTGCTGGTGCACGGCGATCAGGACGATCTGGTGCCGCCGCAATCCCTGCCGCAGGCCGCCGAGGCGTTGCAGGAGGCCGGGTTCAAGGATGTCTTCGCCCATGTGATGAAGGGCACCGGCCACGGCATCGCCCCCGACGGGCTGAGCGTGGCGCTGGCCTTCATGCGCGACAAGCTGGGGCTCTGATCGCCGCCGGGGCGCTCAGCCGTGCCACAGGCGCGGCTCGGCGAACTCGACCGAGTTGCCGGCCGGGTCGCGGACATAGAGCGAATGCGCCCCGTTGGGCCAGTCGAATTCGGAATCCACCTCGATGCCCGCGGCCAGAAGCCGCCGGCGCAGCGCCGCGATGTCGTCACGCGCCATGGCGAAACACATATGCCCGGGGCCGCGTGTGCCATGCGTCGGAACCGGCATCGTCGCGTTGTCGGAGGCGGTCTCGGTTTCAGCGGGATTGAAGAGCAGCAGCACACCGGACCCGACACGATAGAACAGGTGACGGTTGCCCGCCCGGGTGATCGGCGTCAGCCCCAGCAACCCGCCGTAAAATTCCTCCGCCGCGTCGAGGTCGGCGGCATAGAGCGCGGTTTCCAGTATCGCACCGGGGACCGGGGCAGAGGGCAGGGCGGGGGATGTGTCGGTACTCATGATTCCAGCCTATCAGCGCCGGGCGCGCCTGTCAGGGGGCGTCAGCGCCTCCCAGGTGCCGGGCGCCAGACCGTCCAGGCTCCAGTCCCCGATGCGCCAGCGGATCAGTCGCAGGGTGGGGTGGCCCACGGCGGCCGTCATCCGCCGCACCTGCCGGTTGCGCCCCTCGCGGATCGTCAGCTCGATCCAGCAATCGGGCACGCTCTTGCGCACCCGGATCGGCGGATTGCGCGGCCACAGCCCCGGCGGCTCCTCGATCCGCCGAGCGCGGGCAGGCCGGGTGCGCCCGTCCTTCAGCTCCACCCCCTCGCGCAGCGCCTTGAGCGCGGCCTCGTCGGGCAACCCCTCGACCTGCACGTAATAGGTCTTCGCCATCTTGTGGCGGGGATCGGCGATCTGCGCCTGCAGCTTGCCGTCGTCGGTCAGCAGCATCAGCCCCTCGCTGTCGCGATCCAGCCGCCCGGCGGGGTAGACGCCCGACAGGTCGATGAAATCGGACAGGGTGCGGCGCGGGCCGTCCGCGTTGCCCCGGTCGGTGAACTGGGGCAGCACGTCGAAAGGTTTGTTGAAACGGATCAGCCGGGTCATGACGCGCCCCTAACCCAGCCAGCGCCAAAAGGAAACGCCGCAGCGCGCCCGCTTGTGGATAACTGTCATTTGCCTGTCATCTAAGCGGCGTATCGCTGCGGCGACATATTGTGGATATTCCGGGCTTGCCAGAGGTCAACCACGATATATAGTCAAATTAAGGCTGGGGCGGGGCTCCCCGCCCTGGTGGCACGAAAGGGCAGTCAGGGCGAAGGCGGAGTCAGGAAATGGACGGCGATTTCAGATCGGAGTTTGTACGCGAGCCGGGGGCGCTGAAACAGCATCCGGCGCTGGTTCTGAATGCGGATTACCGGCCCTTGTCCTATTATCCGCTGTCGCTGTGGTCCTGGCAGGAGGCGATCAAGGCGGCCTGGCTCGACCGGGTGGACATCGTCGCTGAATATGACGAGTTCGTCCACAGTCCGAGCACCCGGATCAGGATACCCAGCGTTGTCGTCCTGAAAGATTACGTCAAACCTCAAAAGCGCGTGGCCTTCACGCGCTTTAATTTATTTCTAAGGGACGAATTCCGCTGCCAGTACTGTGGCGCCAAGGGGGATCTGACCTTCGATCACGTGGTGCCGCGCGCCGCGGGCGGCGTGACCAGCTGGGAAAACGTCGTCGCCGCCTGTTCGCCCTGCAACCTGAAAAAGGGCTCCAAGTCGCTGCACCGGGCCGGCATGTCGCTGCGCCGCCCGCCGCGCCAGCCCGGCGCGGAAGAGCTGCGCAATACGGGCCGCAAGTTCCCGCCCAACCATCTGCATGACAGCTGGATCGATTTTCTCTACTGGGACGCCGAACTGCAGGCCTGAGCGCCGCACCCGGCGCATCGGGCGCGGTCCCGTCCGGTTTTGACGCGTGGCTGTCTGCCTGCCTTAGGCGGCGTTGCAGCCGGGGGCGGCCCGTTCGACCATGCCGAACAGGTCGCGCGGATCGTCCGGATCGGCCAACAGGTCGAGCGGATGATACAGGTCGGTGCCCGCCACCCGGTCGCGGACGTAGCGCAGTGCGCTGAAATCCTCGATGGCGAAACCGACGCTGTCGAACAGGGTGATCTGTTCCGGGCTCTGCCGCCCCGGCTTTCGCCCGGTGATCACCTCCCACATCTCGGTCACGGCGAAATCCGGGCCCATCTGCTGGATCTCGCCCTCGATGCGGGTCTGCGGCGGATATTCCACGAAGACACCGGCGCGGGTCAGGATGCCTGCCGCCAGCTCGGTCTTGCCGGGGCAGTCGCCGCCGATGGCGTTGATGTGCACGCCGGGGCCGACCATGTTGTCGCTCAGGATCGTGGCGCATTGCTTGTCGGCGGTGCAGGTGGTCAGGATCTGTGCGCCCTCGATCGCCTGCTCGGCGCTATCGCAGGGGACGATGCGCAGCCCGTGCCCCTCCAGGTTGGCGGAGCATTTCGCGGTCGCCGCCGGGTCGATATCCCACAGCCGCACCGTGTCGATGCCGCAGATCGCCTTCATCGCCAGGCTCTGGAACTCCGACTGCGCGCCATTGCCGATCATCGCCATGGTCCTGGCTCCTTTGGGCGCCAGATGCTTTGCCACCATGGCCGAGGTCGCCGCGGTGCGCAGCGCCGTCAGCAGCGTCATCTCGCTCAGCAGCACCGGATAGCCGTTTCCGACATCGGCCAAAAGGCCAAAGGCGGTAACGGTTTGCAGACCTTCCTTCATGTTCTTGGGGTGGCCGTTGACGTATTTGAAGCCATAGACTTCGCCGTCGGAGGTGGGCATCAGTTCGATCACCCCCTCGGCGGAATGGCTGGCCACCCGCGGGGTCTTGTCGAACAGTTCCCAGCGGCGGAAATCCTCCTCCATATACTCGGCCAACCCGCGCAGCATCGGCTCCAGCCCGACGCGATGGACCAGCTTCATCATGTGATCGACGGAAACGAAAGGCACCAGCGCCTTGTCGGAAGGGGAAAGGTTAAATGTCATGCGTAAGCCCTTGTCGGTCTGTCGAAAACGCGGCGCCCCATGGCCGAGGCGGTAAGCTCCACCAGCAGCTGCGCGGTGCGGCCGCGGTCGTCGAGGAATGGGTTGAGCTCGACGAGGTCGAGCGAGGTCATCAGCCCGCTGTCGCAGATCATCTCCATCACCAGATGCCCCTCGCGCATGGTGGCGCCGCCGGGCACGGTGGTGCCGACGGCGGGGGCGATGGACGGATCGAGGAAATCCACGTCGAAGGAGACATGCAGCAGGCCGTTTTCTGCCGCCACGAGATCGAGAAACTCGGCCAGGGGGCGGGCGATGCCGCGCTCGTCGATCTCGCGCATGTCGTGGCGGCGGATGGCGGTGCCCTGCAGGGCGGCGCGTTCGGCGTCATCGACAGAGCGCAGCCCGAGCAGGCAGATATTCCGCTCCGGCACCGGGTTCGTCAGCGGCGGAAACCCGTCGAAGCCCGAGCGCCCGGTGACATAGCCCAGCGGCGTGCCGTGCAGGTTGCCAGAGCCGGTGGTCTGCGGCGTGTGGAAATCGCTGTGGGCGTCAAGCCAGAGCACGAAGAGCGGGCGGCCCGCGCGGGCCGCGTGATTGGCCACCCCGGCGACGGAGCCCAGCGACAGCGCGTGATCGCCGCCCAGAAAGATCGGCAGCCCGCGCGCCATCGCGCCTTCGGCGGCCCGCGCCAGCCGCGCGGTCCAGCCGGCGGTTTCATTGGGTTTGTGCAGGCGTCCGCCCTCGCTGTCGGGGCTGTACGTTTCGGGGCTCAAATTCCCCAGATCGTCGACCCCGTGGCCAAGCGCGTGCAGCGCCTCAGCCAGCCCGGCGGTGCGCAGCGCGTCGGGCCCCATCAGGCAGCCGGTCCGACGCTTGCCGCTGTCCACCGGCGCGCCGATCAGAATGCAGGTGCTGTGTTTCATCCCTGTCCCGTCATCTCTGTGCTGTCTCAGGGATGTGGCCGAAATGGATTGATTTCCAGCCATCAGAATGATCAAAACGGGGGCAAACTGTACAAAACGGGCCTCATAATGGACAAAACGGACGAACGCCTGATCGCCGCCCTGCGCCACGACGCGCGTGCCTCGCTCTCCGATCTCGCCCTGCAACTGGGTCTGTCGCGCACCACCGTGCGGGCGCGGATCGAACGGCTGCAGCGGCGCGGCGATATCCTGGGCTTTACCGTGGTGCTGAAACAGGACGCGCTGCACGACCCGGTGCGCGGGCTGATGATGATCGGGATCGAGGGCAGGGGGGCGGCGCGGATCACCCGGCAGCTGCACGGGTTGCCGGAGGTGCGCGCGATCCACTCCACCAACGGGCGGTGGGATCTGATCGTGGAACTGGGCACCGAAACGCTGGAGGCGCTGGATCAGGCGCTGGCGCGGATCCGCATGCTGGACGGGGTCAGCACCAGCGAGACCAGCCTGCTGCTGTCGACTCGGAAATCGGCCTGAAGAACAGGGGCCTGCAGGCTTAGCGGGTGGCGCGGGCGGCGGCCAGCCAGATCAGGGCGAGCGCCAGCGCCGCAAGCGCGTTCCAGCTTGCCATCGAGAGACCGAAGAGATCCCAGGCCACCTCGTCGCAGCGCACCAGCGGCGCCGCCATGATCTGATCCATCAGCTGATCCGGTGTCAGCCCGCCGACCGGGCCGGAGGTGCAGGTGGTGGGGCCTTCCCACCAGCCGCGCTCGACCCCGGTGTGATAGAGCCCGATACCGGACGTGGTCAGCGCCGCCGCGCCGCCCAGCAGCGGCAGGGTGCGGCCGGGCAGCACCAGCGCGACGGCGCCGATCACCACGGCGGCCAGATGCGGCCAGCGTTGCCAGATGCACAGGTCGCAGGGCGGCAGCCCGCCCAGATACTGAAATCCGAGCGCGCCCAGCAACAGCAGGGCAGAGCCACCGGCGGCCAGCAGGATAAGGACCTTGCGTGTCATAGGTATTTCACCACCAGGAAACCTCCGACCAGCAGCACGACGAAGACGGTAAAGACGAGATTGAGCCGCGACTCGATGAATTCGCGCACCGGCTCGCCAAAGGCGCGCAGCAGTCCCGCCAGCACGAAAAACCGCAGCGCGCGGGCTAGGATTGAGGTGGCGACGAAGGTGAAGATCGGCATGCCGGTCCAGCCCGACATGATGGTGATCACCTTGTAGGGGAACGGGGTGACGCCTGCGGCCAGTACCGCCCAGAACCCGAAATCGTTGAATTTCTGGTTGAAGGCCGTCATCGCGTCGCCCTTGCCCATCGCCTCAAGGATCGGTTGGCCGATGCTTTCATAGGCAAAGGCGCCGATGGCATAGCCCAACAGCCCGCCCAGCACCGAGGCGACCAGCGCCACCCCGGCGATCACCCAGGCCCGGTGCGGCCGGGCCAGGATCATCGGGATCATCAAGACGTCGGGCGGGATCGGAAACACCGAGCTTTCCACAAAGGACACCAGCGCCAGCGCCCAGATCGCGCGCGGATGATCGGCCAGCGCGAGCGTGCGGTCATAGAGGCGTTTGAGCATGGTGGGGCCGGTCCTGGCGATGGTAAATCTCTGTCACAAGGCCAAACCACGCGGCGCACGCGCGGTCAACCACGCGTGTATCACCGCTTTGTGAAACACCGCTCTTTTGGCACTGGACCTTGGGCTGCGGCTTGGGGTATCCGGGGGCGTGGCCCAAGTGGCGGAATGGTAGACGCAGGGGATTCAAAATCCCCCGCTGGCAACAGCGTGTGGGTTCGAGTCCCACCTTGGGCACCACTTTTGAATCCGACCCATCTAAGAACCCTCAGGCTTGGAAGGGGCAGGTGGTTTCTCCGGTTTGAACGCCTGTTTTTCGGTCAGCTGTCATTGGTTTGGAAAACACAAGGCGGAGCACCGTCTTCTTTGTTGCGAGGTCTTTTTTTCATATTTCGTAATGACTTGCTGGAGACTGCGTCGAAAGTTCGAACATCTTGTCGAACGAGTGGACCGGGGGGCGTTTCTGGCCGCTTCCTCGTCGATCAGAACCTTTTCTTTCAGCAGGTCGCCAAAGCGCTTTTCATATTCTGACTTCAGTCTTTGGTTCTTTGCGTTGACGTGAGCCCTTAGACAGTCGTCGATGTCGATATCGTTCCGGCGCGCTTTCCGAAAACAGCAAAACGCGAAGAACGCGCGCCGTTCCGCCAAATCGTGCGCATTTTCCGCACAAATCCCTTTGTAAGCTGCAAGTTTGCGTAACCTGCGCGCCGGTGGTCCGATAAGAAATCGAAAACCCACCCAGACAGACAGCTGATGAGCCGCAACATGTACGTTTACCAATCCATCGCCCAGTCCCTTGCCGACCATGACATCGACACGATGTTCGGGCTGATGGGCGATGCCAATCTTTTCATGGTCGATCATTTCGTGCGTGCAGGCGGCGCAACCTTCGTGCCCGTGGCCTTCGAAGGCAGCGCGGTCCTGATGGCTCTGGCCCATGGCCGGGTTGCGGGCAAGGTCGGCATCGCCACCGTCACCCATGGCCCGGCGCTGACCAACTGCGTCACCGCCCTGACCGAGGGCGCACGCGGCCATGTGCCGATGGTGTTGCTGGCAGGGGATACCGCCGTGTCCAACCCGCATAACCTGCAGAACATCGACCAGCGCGAGACCGTCAAGATCACGGGGGCCGGGTTCGAACAGATGCGCTCGCCGGAGACCGCCTCTTACGATGTCGCCCATGCCATCTACCGGGCGCAGGTGGAAAAGCGGCCTATCGTCCTGAACATGCCCGCTGACTTCATGTGGCGGGAGGTGGAGCACAGCCGGCACGTGTTCCCCGCTTTCAACGCGCCCGCCTACGTGCCCGAGGGCGATGACCTGGACGAGGCCGTGGGCATGATTGCCAGCGCGCGGCGTCCGATCATCCTGGCCGGCATCGGCGCCAAGGATGCGGTCGAGCAGATCAAGAAGCTGGCGGATCGCCTGCAGGCCCCGCTCGCCACCACGCTCAAGGCCAAGGGAATGTTCAACGGCCACCCCTACAACATCGACATCTTCGGCACGCTCAGCACGCCCGCCGCCTATGACGCGATTGCCAAGGCCGATTGCGTCGTCGCCTTCGGCACCTCCCTGCATCATTTCACCACCGACAAGGGGGCACTGATGAAGGGCAAGCGTGTGGTGCAGATCAACGATACCGTTACCGAGGTCGCCAAGAACTTTCACCCGGACGCGGCGCTGGTGGCCGATGCGGGTCTGACGGCAGACAATATCGTCTGGTGGCTCGATGAGGCCGAAATCCCCGCGAGCGGCTTTACCGCCGAACTGGACATGGAGGTGCTGACCGCCCATCCAAAAGGCGATCCCGACAAGGCCAAACCCGGCTTCGTGAACTTCGAGTATGCGCTCGACCGGCTTGAGGAGGTTCTGCCCAAGGACCGTTTCCTGACCACCGATGGCGGGCGGTTCATGACCGAGGTCTGGTGCCGTGTGTCCTGCCCCAACGCCGAAAGCTTCATCGCCACCACCAATTTCGGCTCCATCGGCCTCGGGTTGCAGGTCGCCATCGGTGCGGGCTTTGCCGTGCCGAACCGGCCCGTGGTGCTGTTCACCGGCGACGGCGGTTTCATGATGGGGGGGATCAACGAGTTCAACACCGCCGTCCGGATGAACCAGGACCTGATCGTGATCGTGGCAAACGACTCTGCCTACGGCGCCGAGCATATCCAGTTCCTCGACCGAAAAATGGACCCCGGCCTTTCAATGTTCGACTGGCCTTCCTTCGCGCAGATCGGGACCGCACTGGGCGGTCAGGGTGTTCTGGTGAAGTCCGCCGATGACCTCAACAACGCGGTCAAGGCCATCGAAACCCGTGACAAGCCGCTCCTGATCGAGCTGCGCCTGGACCCGAATGAAGTCCCGCGTATGCGGATATAATCTGCTGGCGAGGTGTGTTCCGGATGGAATAGCTGAGGACTGGGGTGGTTCGGGTAATCTGAATGGCTGAGGTCGGTGGCTTTTTCCGCTTCCGACCCGGCAGCGTTGCCGAGATGAAGGAGTGAAGATGGCGGGATGACCGAGGCGGAACCACAGCCCTGTTTTCAAGGCGAAGGTCGCGCCGGAGGCGTTGAAGGGTGATGATACGCTGATCGGCGGCTCGGACAATGATCTGCGGACCGGAGGGCGTGCGGCCGACGTGTTCGTGTTCGCCGGGATCACGGGATCTGACACCATCACGGATTTCGAGATCGACACCGACGTGATCGAGATGCGCAGCGGCGCCAACAAGATGGAAAACCAGCGTTTCCGCACGTTGGCGACGATGTCCTGATTACCTTTGCCGACAGTCAGATCCTCGTCGAGAAAATGGAACTGTCCGTCCTCAACGATGCGGATCACGTCCAGTTCGTTTGATGTCAAACGCGTTCGATCGGCTCCGGCTTCCCGTTGTCAGGGCTGACCGCGTGGGGCGCCTTGATTGCGGGTACCGTGATTTTGGCTTTCGCTGGAGGTGAAGCGGGCCGCGCAGGGGGAGTGCAACAGTATCTTTCACAAAGGAAAAGGCCCCCCTGCGACCGGCCCCGCCCTGTGTTCCTCGTTGTCCGGTTTTCGGAACTGCGCTATAGGCCATGGTCAGTCAAACAGGGGTTTTGAAACATGAAAAAGATGATTGTCGCACTGGTTGCTGCCACGATGGGTCTGTCGTCCGCTGCCGTTGCCCAAACCACGCCGCCTGCGCCGGCGCAGAGTGGGCTGGGCCCCCTTTACGGGAACGAGATGCGCGTGGGCGTGGCTGCCGGTACTCTCGCCGGTATCATCGCGATCGGTATCCTGCTCGGTGACGACGAGAGCGGCACCACCACGACCACGACTTCGACCAAGTAATCCACGACGGCCCGTTTGGGGCCGAACGGGAAAAGATCGGGGCAGGGCCGCAAGGGCCTGCCTTTCTTCTGGCGTCTTGAATTATCGGTTTCGATAAATCCAATGGGCCCCTCGCGCGGGCTGCAGCGTGAGGTTTGGAGCCCTGAGAGTTCAAGAGCTCCCTTCAGGGCAGAGACCGGGGCGCGATGTCTCCACCGCGCCCCGCAAGTGTATCAGAACCGCGCTTCCAGCTTGACATAGATGGCGCGGCCGGCCTCGTTTACCTGGGTCAGCGTCGGGTCGAACACGTTCGACCGGCTCAGGTGGTTGGCATAGGTCCGGTCGGTGACATTGGTGACACCGGCCAGCACCACCGCATTGTCGCTGACCTGATAGCTGCCGAACAGGTCGAGCGTGGCCCAGCCCGGGGTCTGGCCGGGATCGCGCGCCGGGTCGATCCGCGTCTGGGTGGTGGCCCAGTTCACCCGCGCCCCCGCGCGCCAGGCCTCCTGACCGTAGGACACCGAGACCGAGCCGTTCAGCGGCGGGATTTGCGCCAGGGCGCGGTCGTCGGTGGTGTTCTGGCCATAGGTATAGGTGGCATCGCCTGCGATCCTCCAGCCGTTGCGCTCCCATGTGCCCGAGAGCTCGGCCCCGGCCAGTTGCGCCGTCACATTGCGGTAGGTGGTGACGCCCGGCACCGTGAAGGCGTCGCGCAGGATGAAATCCTCCACATGATCGGCATAGACCGAGGCGTTGAGGCTCCAGGTGTCGCGCCGGGTCTCGACCCCGAAATCAAGCTGGTAGTGCTTTTCGGGGGCGATATCGGGATTGCCGACCCAATTGCTGCGCGCCATGGCGCGTTCGCTGGCATCCGCCGTGCGGACCGAGCGCGACAGCCCGGCGAACAGCTTGGTGCCCTCGTTCAGGGCATATTCCAGCCGGGCCAGCCCGCCGACATTCAGCTCGTTGCGCGGCGAGTTGAAGTTGGTGCCGTATTGCATGGTGTAAAAGGCATTCGCCGCCATCATCATGCCGCCGGTGGTCGGTGTCGCGGCCGCCGCAGCGGAGGCCCGCACGTAGTCAAGCCGCGCGCCGTATTTCAGCGTGGTGCGGGCATTGAGCGCGGTCTCGGCCTCGCCGTAGAGGCCGGTCTGCTCGATGGTCACATCGGGCCAGCTCAGCGCCACCTGCAGGGCGGGCAGCCGCGCCTCGATCCCCGCGATCGGCCCCATGTAGCCTTCGGCAAAGCGGGTGTTCGACTGATGATCGACGCCGATCCTGGCGGTGGTGGTGCCGAAATCGAACTGCGCCTCGATTTTGCCGCCGTAGGTGTCCGAGGTCGTGGGCGCGACCATGCCCATCATCGCACCGGGATTGCGCAGCGAGTAATTGTCCATCACGTGGTCGACGTTGGAGCTGAACAGATTGCCCTCGATCCGGCGCAGCGCACCCAGATCCAGGTCGATCCCGCCGCGGAAGCGGTAGGTTTGGGTTTCCGAGCGCGGGCTGTCCATGCCGGCGCCGGCGAACAACACATCCTCGGCCAGGTCGCGCTCCACGTCGAAGGCCAGGTCGAGCCCGTTCCTGGCGTAACCGAGGGTCAGCCCGGTGCTCTGCTGGTCATAGGCGCTGCGGATCTCGTTGCCGGAGCCGTCGGTGTAATTGCCGGCGGATTTCTTTTCCGCGGTGCCCTTGAGGTAGAACCCTTCGCCCAGGTCGAGGGTGACGCTGCCGCCGACCTCGCTGCTGTCGGAGTTAGAGGAGAAACCGGTGCGCAGCTCCGCCTCCCAGGATTTGCCGGCGGCCAGCACCGGTGCCTCACGCTCCAGGATCACCGCGCCGCCGGTGCCGCCCGGCCCGTGGGTGACCGAGCTGTAGCCGCGTTCGACGATGACGCGGTCGGCGCTGGAAAATGCGGCGATGGAGGCTGGCGGGTCCATCCGGTTGGGGCAGCCGCCGTAGGTGAATGAGCCCGCGTCGATGATGTTGAGCTGGTTTTGCTGCTGGCCGCGGATGATGACCTCCAGCCCATGTCCGCCCATCCGGCCGGCCGTGACGCCGGGAATGGTGCTGAGCAGTTCGCCGCCGTCGAGGGCAGGGGCCACGCTCATGCCGCGCGGCACGAATTCGTAGGACGAGGCGCCGGCGACCTCGGTTTCGGTTTCGACGGTGATCGGCGGCAGGGCGATCACCTCGTCGTCGGTCTCGGGCCGGGTGGCCTGCGCCACGGCGATGTTGGAGAGCGAGGACAAGAGCAGGGCGGTTGCGCCAAGGCGCATCGCGTTGGTGTGAGTCATTTCATTTCCCTTTGATTATCATTGCACGACCGCACCTGGCGCAGGCCGGGGCCTGCGGGCGCAGATCGGGCGCCGTCGCGGCGCCGTCGCGGCGCCGGTTCGTGGTCAGAGGCTCAAAGGGGGTGCACGGATCGCGCGGGTGCGGCAGCGTCGCGCCGGGTGCGCCGGGGCACAGGCCGCCAGCTTGTAGCGGACCGGCCGGAATTCCGCAGGGATCAGAACCTGATCGGGCTGTTCGAAAATCAGTGCCGCGCCGACCACGCAAAGCGGGCATTTTGCGCCTTGCGGGACAGCGGGCTGTTCGCTCGGCGTGCCGTTGGAGAGGTCCAGCGTGATGGTTTGTAGTCCGCCGTCGCCGCAGATGACGACCTCGATGCCCTCGGCGGACCGGCTGGGCGCGTGCATGGCGGCGAATTGCAGGGCAAGCAGAACGGCAAGCGCGGCGGACATGATGCCGCCGATTCCCGTCCTTATTGTCCCCCCAACTGTCATGGGCCGCGTTTTGGCCCAAATCGGCGAACCCCTGCAATGCCAAAAATGTGACTGGTTGCGAGTACGAGGCAATTGGCCACGGTCACGAGGTCGGGATTCTGACGGGGGGATAGGCGGAGGATCAGGCGGGAGCAGGCAGGGGCAGGGGGCGGAGCGGTGTTGCTCAGGCCCCGACGGCCACCGCGAGCGGCGCTTGCTCGCCTTCGTCTTCGCCCGGGATCGGGGCATCTTCCTCATGCAGGTCGATAAAGAAGGTCGAACCGACCCCGAGCTTGCTGGTGAAGTCGATCTGGCCCTGATGTGCCTCGATGATCCTCTTGGAGATGTTCAGGCCCAGCCCGGTGCCCTCGAACTTGCGGGTGTTGGAGGAATCCACCTGGCTGAACTCTTCGAACAGCTTGTCGCGCGCGTCGTCGGCGATGCCGATGCCGTCGTCGGAGACCGACACCCGCAACAGGTCTCCCTGATGCTTGAGCGAGACGCGGACCTCGCCGTTTTCCTCCGAGAACTTTGCGGCGTTCGACAGCAGGTTGGTAATCACCTGGTCCAGCCGCATCCGGTCGAACCGGGCCCAGTATTCGCCGGTCGGCGCGTCGACGGAGATCGAGATGTTCTTGCGGTCCGCGAACGGGCGGAACCGCTCGACCGCCTCGATCACCAGTTCGCCCAGATCGCGGGTTTCGAACTCGAACTCGATCTTGCCGGCCTCGGCCTTTTGCAGCAGCAGCAGGTCGTTGACCAGATCGGCCAACCGGCGGGTGTTGCGGGTGGCGATATCCAGCGGCTTGGCCATCTTTTCCGGCGGCTGGCCCAGCACACCGGAATGAATGATCTCCAGCGAGCCTTTGATCGAGGTCAGCGGCGTGCGCAGCTCATGGCTGACGGTCGACAGGAACTGCGTCTTGGCATGGTAGGCGGCCTTGGTGCGTTCATGCTCTTCCTCCAGCTCGCGGCGGCCGCGCAGATAGGTGCTGTAGCCGACCAGGAAGCTGCGCGAACATTCGATGACGAAGACCAGAACGAAGATCACGGTGAAGAAATGCAGCCACAGTTCGGACGACAGCGGCGGCGCCACGATCACCAGATCGCGGATCGGAATGAACAGGATGGCGGCGACGTAGATCGCCAGGCGGAACGCCAGCACCGGCAGGAAGTGATGATTGTTGATCGCCGCAAAGATGGCGGCGGAGAACAGCATGAAGAGCGGCATGAAATGCCCGGTCGTCGGGCCCTGCTGGATCGCTACCGAGACACAGAACAGCGAGATGACCGAAGCGCTGATCGCGGTCCCGACATAAATTTCACGCATGAAGCGGCGGACGGTCTTTTGGTCCCAGTCCCGCGTCGACAGGATGTTGCGGAAGGTTGCAACGTCATAGGCCTCGCCGGCCCAGACCAGCGCATAGAACAGCAGCGCGAGTTTCCAGTTGTAATAGGCTCCGGCGAGGAAGATCGCGGCGGAGTAGATCGCAATGCGCTGAAGCAGCAGGTTACGGCCGACTTTCGCATAATCGCGCAGTCGCCGACGGCCCGCCCAGAGCGTCGTCTGGTCACCCGTTGCATCTATATATGCTCGTTTAAACAAGTCTCTGCCCTGCCTCGTTCAGACTTCACTCACTATAAATGCAATAATGCAACACGTATAGATTGTATCGTTAAAGATTGATGGAAGTTGGGCGTAATTGTGGCAAAAGTTGGGGCAGGCACTCACTGAGACAATAAAAACACTCCGAATCGGCAGGTTACAAATGGGTTTTCACTCAAGAAGCAGGCAGACGCCTGGGCGCGACCGATTGCCCGAACTGGCGCCGGAACAACCGGCAGCCTCCGCCCGCTCGGTCGCCAGGAGGGCGGCTCAATCGTCACAGGCGCTCCCCTCCGCGATCAGTGATGTTCTGCAGGCCAAGTTCCCGAGTCATCTGCGTTCAACCGTGCTGACGGTGCAGACACAGCACCATTATGGCGAACTATATACGGAATTTCTCAGGGCGCGGAAGCGGGTGTTCATCGACGCCAAGCACTGGGATCTGCCGCATGTGGACGGGATGGAGTTCGACCAGTACGACACGCCGCAGGCCCGCTCGGTCGTGGTGCATGAGTTCGGCGAAGTGCTGGCAGGGATCCGGCTGGCACCGACCACCGCGCGCTGCGGCTGCTACAGCTACATGCTGCGCGACGCGCAGCGCGGGCTGCTAGCAGGAATTCCTCAACATATCCTTTACGAAAAGGCGCCGGTCGCCGATCACATCTGGGAAGCGACCCGGCTTTTCGTCTCGCCCGAGGTCGAGGCAGAGCGGCGGGTGATGGTCCAGACCCTGTTGATGACGGAAATGGCCCGCGCCGCGGTGGCGGCGGGCGCCACCCATGTCATCGGGATCGTTCCGGCGGTTTTCAAACGCTGGATGGCGCGGCTTGGCATGGGCGCGCTGCCGCTGGGGCCCAAGCTGGAAATCGACGGCGACAAGACCCAGGCGGCGGTGATGCATGTCGCCCCCGTCGCGGCGTTTTCGGAGGCCAAAGGCGTTCTCCACTAGGCCGCGATGGCCGGTATCGCCGAAAAGACGCCGCTCCGCCCGTGTGGGGCCGGGGCGGCGATGACGTTGCAATCCTTCCCGCCCTCGGCAAATCTGGCCATCGCGCCGCGCGCCATGCCGCATCGGCGGAGCGACACCAGAGACACGCGCACACAGGAGGCCCGCGATGAGCGTCGGAACCCCGGCCACCCAGTTCCTGCAGAAGGCGCAGGTTCCGTTCCGTGTGGCCGAATACGACTATGATCCGGGGCAGGAGCGGGTCGCGCTGCAGGCGGCCGAGGCGATCGGCCTGCCGCCTGGTCAGCTTCTGAAAACGCTGATGGTCGAGGTCGACGGCAAACCCGCCTGCACCGTGGTGCCGGGCGACCGCAGCCTGTCGATGAAAAAAGTGGCACGCGCCTTCGGCGGCAAATCGGCGGCGATGATGCCTTCCGACAAGGCGCAGCGCCTGACCGGCTATCACACCGGCGGCATCAGCCCCTTCGGCCAGCGCCGCCGCGCGCCGGTGATCTTCGAGGCCGATGCCATGACGTTCGACGAGGTGGGGATCAACGGCGGCAAGCGCGGCCTGATCCTGCTGCTCTCGCCCGGGGCCGCCCAAGCGGTCCTGGCGGCGCAGGCCCTGCCGCTCTGCGCCGATCGCTGAACGCCGGCGCGGGCAACGCGCCGTGCTGGAAATCATAGTCTTTTGATAAGGTATTGAGAATCGCGGGCAGAGATGCGAAATTCCCGCGAAATCTCGAGCCAGCGCCGGTCTGCCGGCCTCCAGCCAGAGGATCATGTAACCTCATGTCCGGCAGGAGTATCCCCCCGTGTCCCTGGCCCCCCCTCTGGTAACCCGTCTCGCGGCTGTCCCGCTCGCCCTCTTGGCCCTGTGCCTGCCTGCCTCCGCGCAGGAGGACAAGGCGCCGCGCCTTACCATCGAACTGAACGCGCTGGCCCCGGCCGAGGGCGGCTGCACGCTGAGCTTTCTGGCGGTCAACGGGCTGGGCGCGGATCTGGAGCGGGCGGTCTATGAGGCGGTGCTGTTCGACAAGGCGGGGCAGGTGGACCGGCTGACGCTGTTCGATTTCGGCAATCTGCCGGCAGGCCGTCCGCGGGTGCGGCAATTCGTGGTGCCGGATCTGGCCTGCGGCGGGTTGGGGCGGATCCTTATCAACGGGGCCCATAGCTGCGATGCGGGCGGGCTGGGCGAAGGCGCCTGCACGGATGCGCTCGACCTCACCTCGCGCACGGATGTGGAGGTGATCGGATGATAGGGGCGCTGACCGATGCGATTACTCGGCTGGCCGACCTCGGCGGGCCGGTGGTTTTGATCCTGGCCGGGCTGTCGGTGCTGGCGCTGGCGGTGATGGTGTACAAGCTGTGGCAATTCGCGGCGGCCGGTGTCGGCCGCCACGCTGCCCTGCGCGATGCGGTGGCGGCCTGGGATGCCGGCGACCGGTCGATGGCGCGGGCGGCGCTGGGGCGCTCGACCTCCTATCTCAAGCCGGTGATCGGCATGGCCATGTCGGGGCAGCGCGACGCCGCCCGGCTGGAGGCGGAGGCGGAGACCCGTTTCGCGCGGCTGGAATCCGGGTTCCGGTTCCTCGACACCGTGGCGCAGACCGCGCCGCTCCTGGGCCTTTTCGGCACCGTTCTGGGGATGATCTCGGCGTTTCAGGCGCTGCAGGCGGCGGGCGAACAGGTCGATCCATCGATCCTCGCCGGTGGCATCTGGGTGGCGCTGATGACCACCGCCGTGGGGCTGGCGGTGGCGATGCCGACCGCCCTGGTGCTGAGCTGGTTCGAGGCGCGGATGGAGGCGGAGCGGGTGCTGGCCGAAAAGGCGGTGCATACGATCCTGTCGCCCGGCGGCGGCGCGAAAGCCGCAACCGTGCCGCAGGGGGCCGTGGCCCATGCGTAGGGCGCGCCGGCGGCGGCGATTGTCGATGACCTCGCTCATCGACGTGATCTTTCTGCTGCTGCTGTTTTTCATGCTGTCGTCGACCTTCACCCGCTTTGCCGAGGTGGACCTGACCGCCGATGGCCCCGGCGGCGCGGTCAGCGGCGCGCGCCCCGCCTTTCTGCAGCTGGAGCCAGACCGGCTGCGGCTCAACGGCGAGGAGCTGGCGCTCGACGCGCTGCCCGAGGCGCTGCGCGACCGGCTTGCGGGGGCCGAGAAACTGCCGCTGCTGGTGTCGCTGCGCGGCGGGGTCAGCGCCCAGCGTCTGACCGACCTGCTGGTGGTGCTGCGCCGCCTGCCGGAGGTCACCGCAACCGTATTGGGGGCGGCATGAGGGTGCGGCGGCAAAAGACCGAGCGCGAGCCGACCATCGCGCTGATCAACATTGTGTTCCTGATGCTGATCTTTTTCCTGGTCGCGGGCCAGCTCGCCCGGCCGCCCGAGCCGGGGCTGAAGCTGGTGCGCACGGCCGAGCTGGACGGCGCGTCGCCGCCCGACGCGCTGGTGCTGCACCCCGATGGCCGCATGGCCTATCGCGGCGCGGATGTGGCGGCGGCAGAGGCCTTCGTCGCCGGGCTGGGCGATGCGGCGCGCGCCGTTGTGCGGGTGCTGCCCGACCGCGATCTGCCCGCCGCCAGGCTGGTCGAGACCGGCCGCGCGCTGCGTGCCGCCGGGGCCGGGCGGGTGGTGATCGTCACCGCGCGTGGCGCGGCGGCGGCTGAGGCGGAGGGGGCGGTGCGATGATCGCCTCTTCCCGCCTGGGCAAACTGATCGCGCTGCTGCTAGCTGGTGGCGCCCATGGCGCGCTGGCGCTGGTGCTGGTGCAGGACGAGCCGGTCGAGATCGAGGGCGCCGCCGGGGCCGCAGAGGTGCGCCTCGGCACGGCTTTCGCCGATATGGCCGCGGGTACGCTGAGCGCGGTGGATGCGACCGAGCTGTCAGAAACGCCAAGTCCGGAACCAGCCAGACCGTTGCCGCCGCTGGATCCGTTGTCGCCGCAGACGGCCGGGGCGGCGGTGGTGCCCAGGGTGGCCGAGGCGGCTCGGCGGCAGGCGGAACCATCTGAAAACGCTCCGCTTTCCGAGCCGGAGGCAGCCGAGCCAGTCGAGCGTTTGGCGGCGTTGACGCCGCAACCCAGCCCGCTCAAGCCGGTGCAGCGGCCGGAACCGGCCAAGCCGGTCAAGGCCGAGCCGGTCAAAGCGAAGCCGCCCGAAAAAAAGGTGATCAAGCCGCAACCCGAAGCCAGGCCCGCGCCCAGGGGCAATGCCCAGCATAGCGCGCAAGCCGGTCAGACCTCCGGCAAGGCGCAGGCCAAGGCCACCACCAGCGGCAGCGCTGGCAAAAGCAAGAGCGCGGGCAATGCGGCGGCCAGCAACTATCCCGGGCTCGTGATGCGCAAGCTGTCGCGCGCGCCCAGGCCGCGGATCAATGTGCGCGGCGCGGCGGTGGTGGCGTTCCGGGTTTCCGACGGGGGCGGGCTGGCGGCGGTGACCATCGCCCGCAGCTCTGGCTCTTCGGCGCTGGATCAGGCGGCGCTGCGGGTGGTGCGCCGGGCGGCACCGTTTCCGGCGCCGCCCAGCGGCGCGCGGCGCAGCTTCTCGGTGCGGATCAAGGGGCGGTAGCGGCGGAATTGTACAGTTTTCGGGCCAAAATGCCCGGGTCGTTAAGGATATGGAAACGCCACCGGGACATCCGGTGGCGTTTGGTTTTTCGGGGGTGGGTCGCGTCCCTCAGCGCGGTCGATTCAATCCGAACGGATGGAAGGCCTCCGGCCTTGATTCCGCGCAGCGAGGAGCGCCTCAGAACAGTTTCGACACCGTCAGCTTGATATTGCGGCCGGGCGCCGGGCGGCTGGCCGAGGAGAGGTGGCCGTTGTAATCGAGATCGAAGAGATTCTCGACACCCACCCGGATCACGGTGCCGTCGAGCAGGCCGGTCTGCGGCCGGAAGGTGGCGCGCAGGTTATGCACCGTCGAAACCGGCAGCGTCGCGCCGGAGGAGTCGCGCTTGTCGGCGGCATGCACGATCTCCCAGCTGAGATCGACCGTCTCGTTCCACCGCTTGCCCAGCGTCAGCCCCACCGTCTTGGCCGGGGTGTTGCGCCAGACCGCCGAGCCGCCGCCGGGATTGAACTCGGTGCCCTCGCCGATATGGCTGTTGAGGTCGGCGTAGAGGCCGTTTTGCAGCCCGTAGGAGGCCTCCAGTTCGATCCCGTGGGTTTCCACCCGGTCCAGGTTGGTGCCCATGCTGCCCGCGACGGTGTAGCTGGTGATATCGCTCATCCGGGTTTCGTAGTAGTTCGCCCGTACCACCAGATCGTCGCCCGGCACCAACATGTCGAGGCCGGTGTAGGAGGCGCCGAATTCCAGCGTGCGGGCCTTCTCGGTGGTGTTCATCTTGGCGATCGCGGCGGGGGTGCTGCCGAGGTCGTCGATGATCGGAAGCCCCTCGGTATAGGCGAGGCTGCCGAAGACCGAGACCCCGTTGCCGAACTCATAGGTCAGCGCCAGCCCGCCCATCAGCGCGTCGTTCTCGAAGCTGCCGTAGGTCGAGGCGCTGGTGATTTCGGAGGTCTCGTAGCGCAGTGCCGGCATCACGGTCCAGCCGCCGGCCCGCATCTCGTCGATCAGGAACAGGGCGATGCGGTCGTCGGTGCCGCCCGGGGCGCTGGCGGCGTCGTTGTCGGCGCGCTCGCGCTTGCTCAGCTCCACCCCGGAGCGCAGCTTGTGCGCGAAGCTGCCGGTCTGGAACAGCGAGGTGTTCTTGACCGTCAGCTTGGTGGTCTCATAGCGCTGGTTGGCGTTGACGATATTCAACAGCGAGGGGAAGCTCGCGGTGCCTTCGAGCGGCGAGGAGCCGGCGACATAGCTGTAGTCGATCTTCTGATCGGCATAGGACAGGTTTGCCGAGAGGTCGATCAGGTCGGTGCCCAGCGGGGTCCAGCGGTATTCGACACTGGCCTGCCGGGTGTCGGTGTAGCGGTCGACATTGCCGAACGAGCCGGAGGTGGTGACGAACTGGTCGTAGGGCACGTCTTTGTCGTCGGCGGTGGTGTGCGAATAGGAGACCGTCACGCTGTGCTCGTCCAGATCGCCGAAGGTATAGCGCCCCTTGGCCAGCCAGGAGGGGGTTTCGAAGGCGCTGTTGCCGATCACCGCGCCGGAGCCGTCCTTGAAATCGTCCTGTTGCCGCCAGGTGTAGTTCAGCAGGAGCTCGGCCCGCTCGGTCGGCTGCCAGGCGAGGATAGAGGAGCTGACGAAGCCGTTGCCGTTGGAGCTGAATTCCAGCGTCTGGCCCAGGTGCACGCCCGGCACCCCGCCGGTGAAGTCCGCGGCGTTCTTGGTCTCCAGCTTGACCACACCGCCGACGATGCCGGAGCCGTATTCGAAGCTGCCGATGGTGCCGCGCAGCACCTCGACGCTGCGATAGAGGTAGGGATCGGTAAAGAGCTGGGTGCCCATGCGGTAGAGCTCCTCGGAGCCGACCGAGGCGCCGTCGATCTGGATCGCGATCTTCTGGTCGCTGCCGTAGGTGCTGTTGGCGCCGAAGCCGCGGATGTTGATGCCCGATCCCTGCGGGGTGGTGCCGTTGATCAGCGTGACCCCCGGAACGGAATCGATCAGCTGGGCGATGGTGCCGGCCTGGCGGTCCTCGATCTCTTCCTGGTCGACCACCGTTGTCGCCACCGCGGAGCCGGTGGCGATGTCGCGTTTGCCGGCGGTCAGCGTCAGGGTGCCCAGGTAGGCGCCCTGGCTGTCGTCCAGCGGTTGCGGCAGATCCTGCGCCTCCTGTGCCTCCTGCGCGGTGGCGGGGGAGAGCGCGGTCAGCAGCAGGACCATCGCGGTCGTGCTGCGCAAAGTTTTGTGATGCATTCCGAGTCCCTATCGTCAGCGTTGATTTTTCATCTATCGCTGGCACGGGGCTGGCTTATTCGGGCGGGCCGCGGCGCGGCTCGACCAATTGATGGTTGCGGGCAATATTTTAACCGACTAAATTAGTCAACAACGACCTGCCAGCTTTTCGGTCCCTTATCCGGGCCGCGCCAGCCGTCTTCACCTTTGTGAAATGGATGCACTGGCATGGAAACCCTCTCACCGAACCCCGCCGCGATTCGCGCGGCGCTGAACGACAGCCCCAAGCAGCGCGAGCGCGATATCGCGACGCGGCTGGGCATTGCCGAGGCGCAGCTTGTCGCCGCCCGGACCGGCCATGGCGTGACCCGGATCACCGCCGATCCGGACCGGATCATGCCCGCCGCTACCGGCCTGGGCGAGGTGATGGCGCTGACCCGCAACACATCCTGCGTGCATGAAAAAGTGGGGGTCTACGACAACTACCATTCGGGCCAGCACGCCAGCATGATCCTCAACGACGCCATCGACCTGCGGATTTTCCCGAAATACTGGGTGCATGGCTTCATGGTGGAGAAAGAGACCGAGGCGGGGCCGCGCCGCTCGATCCAGGTGTTCGATGCGGCCGGTGATGCGGTGCACAAGATCCACCTGCGCGAGGCCTCCGACCTGGACGCCTGGGCGCGGCTGAAGACCGAGCTGGCCAGCGGCGAGACCGCCGACAGCCTGGCCGTGGAGCCGCGCCAGCCGGTCGAAGCGGCCAAGGCCAACCCGGAGAAGGCAGCGGAGCTGCGTACCGCCTGGGACCGGATGACCGACACCCACCAGTTCCTGCGGCTGTGTTCGAAGCTGAAGATGAACCGGCTGGGCGCCTATCGGCTGGCCGGGGCGCCTTATGCGCGGGCGCTGGCGCCGGCGGCGGTCGATCAGATGCTCTATGCGGTGCGCGATCAGGGTATTGCCATCATGTATTTCGTGGGCAACCGCGGCTGCATCCAGATCCACAGCGGCCCGATCCACACGCTGAAGGAAATGGGACCGTGGCAGAACGTGCTCGATCCCGGGTTCGACATGCACCTGCGCCGCGATCACGTGGCCGAGGTCTGGGCGGTGGAGAAACCGACCCAGCGCGGGCCGGTGCAATCGGTCGAGGCGTTCGACGCCGAGGGCGGGCTGATCTTCCAGGCCTTTCCGGTTCCCAAGGGCGAACAGGAGTCGCGGCCGCAATGGGCCGAGATCTTTGCCGGGCTTGCGCCGCTGGCGACGGAGGTGGCGTGATGCGGCAGCTGTCGTTTTCCGCCTTTGCGGCGTTCTGGATCGGCGTTCTGGCGATCTGTTTCGCGGTTTCGGTGCGGGCCGGGGAACCGGCGGCCGGGGAGGGCGGCGTGCTCTCCATCGGCGGGTCGGTGACAGAGATCGTCTATGCGCTGGGGCAGGGGGACCGGCTGATCGCGCGCGATACCACCTCGACCTATCCGCCCGAGGCGGCGGAACTGCCCGACGTGGGCTATATGCGGGCGCTGTCGCCGGAGGGGGTGCTCTCGGTGAACCCGGCGCTGGTGCTGAGCGAGGCGGGCGCCGGTCCGCCGGAGACCATCGCGGTGCTGAAAGAGGCCGATATCGACTTCGTCACCGTGCCCGGCGGGTTCGATGCAGTGGCCATCGGCGACAAGATCCGCGCCGTGGGCGATGCGCTGGGGGTGCCGGAGCGGGCCGAGGCGCTGGCCGAGGAGGTGCGCGTGGCGCTCGAAACGGCCCAGGCCAATTCGCGGCAGGATACCCCCAAGCGGGTGATGTTCCTGCTCAGCGCCCAGGGCGGCAAGCTGATGTCGGCGGGCACCGGCACCGCCGCCGACGCGATCATTCGCATGGCCGGCGGGGTCAACGCCACCGGCGATTTTCCCGGTTACAAGCCGCTGACCGACGAGGCCGCGGCGGCTGCCGCCCCGGATGTGATCCTGATGATGGATCGCGGCGGCGATCATGCGGCCAGCGCCGATCAGCTGTTTGCCATGCCCGCACTGGCAGTGACGCCGGCGGCGGAGGCCCGTGCGCTGATCAAGATGGACGGGCTTAAGATGCTGGGCTTTGGCCCGCGCACGGCGCAGGCCGTGGCGGAGCTGCACGCCGCGCTTTACGGGGGCTGAGCGCATGGTGGCGGTGAGCGACGGCACGATGGAGAGGCCCCGGCGCGACCGGCTGAGCCGCGCCCGCGCGCTGCACGGGGGGCTGGCGCTGGTGCTGGTCCTGGTGTCGGTGGCGAGCCTCACCGTCGGCGCCACCGGCGTCAGCCTGGGGGGCGTTCTGGGCAAGCTCGCCTCCGGCGAGGCGCTGAGCCGGATGGAGCGGGTGGTGCTTTTGGATATCCGCCTGCCGCGGCTGGCGATGGGGCTGTGCGTCGGTGCCGCGCTGGCAATCTCGGGCGCGGTGATGCAGGGGCTGTTCCGCAATCCGCTGGCCGATCCGGGCATCGTGGGCGTGGGGGCGGGGGCCGGGCTGGGGGCGATCCTGGCCATCGTGCTCGGGTCGTTCCTGCCGGCCGGGCTGCTGGCGATGGCGGGCGGCCACCTGGTGCCGCTGGCGGCCTTCCTTGGCGGTTGGGGCACCACGCTGCTGCTGTACCGGGTTTCCACCCGCCACGGGCGCACCTCGGTCGCCACAATGCTGCTGGCCGGTATCGCGCTGGCGGCGCTGGCGGGGGCCGTTTCGGGCATCCTCGTCTATCTCGCCGATGACCAGCAGCTGCGCGATCTGACCTTCTGGGGGCTCGGCTCGCTGGCCGGAGCCAGCTGGACCAAGCTCAGCGCCGCCGCGCCGATCATTCTGATCGCCATCGGCGGTGCGGCGCTGATGGGGCGGGGGCTCAATGCGCTGGCGCTGGGAGAGGCGACGGCGGCACATATCGGCATTCCGGTGCAGCGGCTGAAGAACGCCGCCATCCTCGCCGTGGCGGCGGCCACCGGGGCGGCGGTGGCGGTCTCCGGCGGCATCGGTTTCGTCGGCATCGTGGTGCCGCATTTGCTGCGGCTGGCCTCCGGCCCCGATCACCGGGCGCTGCTGCTGAACTCCGCGCTGCTGGGCGCGACGCTGCTGGTGGGCGCGGACATGATCGCCCGCAGCCTGATCGCCCCGGCGGAACTGCCGATCGGCATCGTCACCGCCGTGCTCGGCGCGCCGGTGTTCCTGTGGATCCTGCTGCGCCAGCGCGGCGCGCTGGTGGATTTCTGAGATGCTGAAGGCGGAGAACATCACCGTCAGCCTCGGCGCGCGCCGGGTGCTCGACGGGCTCGACTTCACGGCAGAGGCGGGGCAGGTGACGGCCATCGTCGGGCCCAACGGCTCGGGCAAGACGACGCTGTCGCGGGCGATGACCGGCGATCTTGCCCACGGCGGCACGGTCAGCCTCAACGGCCAGGACATCGCGCGGCTGAAACCCTGGCAACTGGCCGCCCTGCGCGCGGTGCTGCCACAGGCGAGCGCGCTGGCCTTTCCCTTTACCGTGATCGAGGTGGTCAACATCGGCCTGCATCGCGGCCTGGCAGGCGCGCAGGGCCGGGTGGCGATGGAGGCGCTGGCGCGCGTCGGTCTCGCCCATTACGCCGACCGCCCCTATCAGGAACTGTCGGGCGGCGAGCAGCAGCGGGTGCAACTGGCCCGCGTGCTGGCCCAGGTCTGGGAGCCGCTGCTGGACGGCGCGCCGCGCTGGCTGTTCCTCGACGAACCCGTTTCGTCGCTCGACATCGCGCACCAGTTGCAGGTGATGGAGATCGCCCGCGATTTCGCCGCCGCCGGTGGCGGCGTGGTGGCGGTGATGCACGATCTGAACCTGACCGCCATGTACGCCGACCGCGTCGCGGTGCTGGCCGAGGGGCGGAGCCTGGCGGCGGGATCGCCGGAGCAGGTGATGACCGATGCCACGCTCAGCCGCGCCTATGGCTGTGCGCTGCGGGTGGGGCGGGTGCCGCCGCCCGGCGTGCCGTTTCTGCTGCCGCACCCGGCTGCGGCCGCCGTCGAATAGCAACGCCGAATACCGATTACGAAGACCCAACCCGAACAAGAGACCCGAACAAGGAGCACAGATATGTTCATCGCTATGAACCGTTTCACCGTCACGCTGGAGAACGCCGCCGATTTCGAGGAAATGTGGCTGTCGCGGGAAAGCCGCCTGCATGAGAACCCCGGATTTGTCGAGTTTCACATGCTCAGGGGGCCGGAGAAGGACGGCCAGATCCTCTATGCCTCGCACACCGTGTGGGAGAGCGAAAAGCATTTCACCGACTGGACCCGGAGCCCGCAGTTCCACGAGGCCCACGCGCGCGCCGGCAAGGCCCGCAAGCTTTACGAAGGGGCGCCCCAGTTCGAGGGGTTCCACATGATCCAGCACATCGCCCCGGCGATGGCGTGACCGGACCGGCAACCGGTGGAGGCAGCGCAGGCTGAGCGGCGGGCATGAGTTCTGACAGTGACGACGACAGAGCGGGTCAGCCCGGAGGGCCGGAGGCGGCAATCCCGCTGCACGATGCGCTGGAGCTGGTCGAGGGTGGCCAGCAGGCGCGGATCACGCTGAACGGCATGGTCTATACCCTGCGGATCACCCGGCAGGGCAAGCTGATCCTGACCAAGTGACCGGGTGGCGCGGCGGCGGTGGCCGCCGCGCCGCGGCGCTCTGCGGGGCACGGCCAGCGCCCGGACAACCGCGTTGACCCCGGCGGCGGAGCCTCTAGGCTGCGCGAAAACCGCCGAAGGAGCCGCCATGTCCGCTGTCCAGTCCACCGAGAAAACCCTGGGCCGCGCCCGCCAGGCGGCCAAGGCCAAAGACTGGATCGCCGCCTGCGGGCTCTACCAAAATGTCCTCGACCGGTTTCCCGCCAACAAGAAGGCGCGGCAGGGTCTGGCAAGCCTGCGCGCCGCCGTGCCGGAGCTGCTGAAGGCCGCGCAGGCGGCGCAACAGGGGGGCGAATGGGCCACGGCCGAACGCACCCTGTCCGCCGCTGCGGCGCTGGCGCCGGAGCTGCCGGAGGTGGGCCTCGCGCTGGCCGCCTGCCGGTTGGAGACGGGCAACGCCCCGGCCGCGTTGCGGGCCGCGGAGGCGGTGCTGGCGCAGGCGCCCGACCATGCCGAGGCGCTCAATGCCAGGGGCCGCGCGCTGCGCGAGATGGGGCGCGGGGCGGAGGCGGAGGCGAGCTTTCACGCCGCGCTCGGGGATCCGGAGACCGAGGCACGGACGCTCAACAACCTGGGCGTTCTGGCCCGCGCCCGGGGCGACCGGGCGGGGGCTGCGGCCTATTACCGCCGCGCGCTGGACCTGACGCCCGGCGATGCCACGCTGCACCGGAACCTCTCGCACACGGTTACCTACACCGAGGGCGATCCTGATACCGGGGCGCATCTGGCGCAGATGCGCGAGCGGCTCGCTGTGCTGGGGGCGGAGACGCCGGCCGCCGCGCCGCTGCATTTCGCGCTGTTCAAGGCGCTGGACGATCTGGACCGGCGCGAGGAGGCGTTCGGCCATCTTGCCCTCGGCAACCGGCTGACCAAAGCCGCGCAGGGCTATGAGTTCAAATCCGACGCGTTGCCCTATGCGCTGAGCAAGGCGCTGTTCAAGACGCCGCTGCCGGCGCCGGACGGGGCGGAAGGGGCGGATCTGCGGCCGATCTTCGTGACCGGCCTGCCGCGGACCGGCACCACGCTGACCGAACGGATTCTGGCGCAGGCGGGCGGCGTGCAGCCCTGCGGCGAACTGACGGTGGTGCAGCGCGCCACCGGCGGGCTGCTGCGCGAGATCATGGGGCGCGCGGACAAGGCGCTGAGCCAGGCGGATATCGCGGCGCTGGGGGCGCAGATCCGGGCCGGGCTGGCGGAATATTCCGACGGCAGCGCGGTGCTGGTCGACAAGATGCCGCTCAATTTCCGCTGGATCGGGTTTATCTGCGCCGCGCTGCCGGAGGCGCGCATCGTTCATCTGAGCCGCGATCCGATGGCGGTGGGCTGGTCGGTCTATCGGCATGCCTTCGGCGGCGCCGGCAACGGGTTTGCCTACGATCCCGCCGACATCGCCCGGTTCATGGTGATGCACCGGGACCTGATGGCGCATTGGCGGCAGGTCTGCCCGGGGCGGATTTTCGACCTGGACTATGCCGAACTGGTCCGCGATCCCGAGCCCGCGACCCGGGCGCTGGCCGAATTTGCCGGGCTGGAGTGGTCCGAAGACTGGCTGGCGCCGGAGCGCGGCAAGGGGCAGGTGCTGACCGCCAGCGCCGACCAGGTGCGCCGCCCGATCTATCGCGGCAGCGACGACGGCTGGCGGCGCTACGAGGCGCAGCTGGCACCGCTCCGCTCGGCGTTGTCTGCGGCCGGGGTCATCTGAGCCGGCCGCCTCAGAACAGCAGCCCCCAGAGGATCGGCAGCAGCAGCGCGGTGGCCAGCGCGTTGAGCCCCATGGCGAGGCCGGAGAAGGCGCCGGCCGTCTCGTTGACCTGCAGCGCCCGGGCGGTGCCGATGCCGTGGCTCGCCGTGCCCATGGCGAGGCCGCGCGCGCGCCAGTCCTTCACCCCGATCAGGTTCAGCACCATCGGCCCGAACATGGCGCCGAGGATGCCGGTCACCAGCACCAGCGCGGCGGTGAGCGAGGGCAGGCCGCCCAGCTCTTCGGCGATCGCCATGGCGACCGGGGCGGTGACCGATTTCGGCGCGATGGTGGCCAGCAGCTGCTCCGACCCGCCCAGCAGCCGGGCGACGCCCAGGGCGGTGAGGATCGCGGTGAGCGAGCCGGTCAGCAGGCTGACCCCGATGGCCAGCGCCGAGCGGCGCACCCGGTGCCATTGCCGGTAGAGCGGGATCGCCAGCGACACCGTCGCGGGCCCGAGCAGGAAGTGGACGAACTGGGCGCCCTCGAAATAGGTGGCGTAATCGGTGCCGGTGAACAGCAGAACCGAGACGATCAGCACCACCGCGACCAGCACCGGGTTCAGCAGCGGATTGCGCCCGGCCTTTTCGAACAGCCAGCTTGCCGCCTGGAACGCCACCAGCGTCAGCGTTAGGTGAAACAGCGGCGAGGCGTGCAGATAGACCCAGGTTTGCTGCAGACTACCCATCGTTTTCAGCCTTTCCCAGCCAGCGCATCATCAACGCGGTGACGGCCACCGTCGCCAGGGTGCTGACGATCAGCGCGGTGCCCAGCGGCACCAGCGCCTCGCCCAGCAGGCGGAAATGCAGCATGATCCCGGTGCCCGCCGGCACGAACAGGAGCGACATCGCGCCGAGCAGCCGGTCGGCAGTCTGTCCAAGGGCCTGCGGGATGTCGCCGCGGATCAGCAGCAGCAGGAACAGCAGCAGCATCCCCAGCACCGGGCCGGGCAGCGGCAGGGCGAGGGCGCCGGTGAGAAACTCTCCGGCAAGCTGGCAGGTCAGGATCAGGGTAAGATAGGCGAGCATTGGAACGTCCGGACAGTTGGGTTGGGGGAGTGTTCCATTGCCGGGGAGGGGGATCAAGCGGTGGACCTGCGGAAACCGAAGAAACGCCTTTAGCCGAGAGACAAAAAAGCCCTCAAGTCTTTGCGACTTGAGGGCTTTTTATGGCTCCGGCGGTAGGGATCGAACCTACGACCAATTGATTAACAGTCAACTGCTCTACCGCTGAGCTACGCCGGAACGGTCTGCGCGATATAGCAACCGGATTCCGGGGCGTCCAGAGGGTTTTGGCGAAAAAATCAAAAAATTCCGGTGCGCTCAGAACAGTCGTTGAAACCGCGCGGTCGCGGCCAGTTGGCCGACCGGGGTAACCCGGTTTTGTTCAACCAGATCAACGAGATGGGCGAACACGTTGCGCTCGGCGGCGGGCAGCAGGGCGGGCGGCGTTTCGGTGTAGATGCGGGCGGCGAGCTCGGCTGCGGTGGCGGGGCCGTCCTCCAGTGCCTGCAGGATGCCGGCCTCGCGCATCAGCCGGTGTTCGATCAGCCAGTCGAGCCGTGCGGCGGGGTTGTCGATGGGGGCGCCGTGGCCGGGATGGAACACGTCCCAGTCCCGGTCGCGCAGCCGGCGGCAGGAGGCCATGAAATCGGTCAGGTCGCCGTCGGGCGGCGAGACCAGCGAACTGGCCCAGCCCATCACGTGATCGGCGGTGAAGCACATGCCCTCCCAGCCAAGCGCGATGTGGTTGCCCAGATGGCCGGGGGTGTGAATCACGTCGAGGGTCCAGCCGTCGCCTTCGATCACCTCGCCGTCGGCGACGATGCGGTCGGGGCTGAAGGCGCGGTCGATGCCTTCGCCGCCGCCGGCGAGACCGCCCGCGGCGAGCTCCGCCATCACCGCGCTGCGGCCCGCCTCCGGCCCGCCGAAGGCAATCACCGGCGCGCCGGTGCGTTCGGCCAGCGGGCGGGCCAGCGGCGAGTGGTCGACATGGGTGTGAGTGACGAGGATATGGCTGATGCTCTGGCCCGGCTCCAGCGCGGCGAGGATCGCCTCCAGATGCGGCTCGCTCAGCGGGCCGGGGTCGATCACCGCCAGTTCGCGGTCGCCGATGAGATAGGTGTTGGTGCCGCGATAGGTCATCGGCGAGGGGTTGGGCGCCAGCACGCGGCGCAACCCGTCGGACAGCCGCTTTGCCGCGCCCGGGGTGGGGTCGAAATCGTCGGGGGGCTGGGTCATCTGCTCTGCTCCTTGGCGGCGCCGTTCTATCGCTTTGTTTTGTCGCGCAATTCGGTCCGAAAACCAGTTCCCAGTCGCGGGATTGCGCTCTAGGCTTAGCGCATGTCGTTCCACTGGCTCAAACACTATATGCCGCGCAGCCTCTATGGCCGGGCCGCGCTGATCCTGCTGCTGCCGGTGGTGGTGCTGATGCTGGCGGTATCGGTGGCGTTCATCCAGAATCACCTGCAGGACATCATCCGGCAGATGACCGGCACGGTGCAGCGCGAGATCACCTATATCACCACGCAGATTGCCGAGGCGCCGGAGCGCGAGGTGGCGCTGGAGGAGCTGGAGCCGCTGCTGCCGGCGTTGCAGATGCGGCTGCGCTTCGTCGCGGAGGAGGAGGTGCCGGAGGCGGATTACATCCGCTGGTTCGATTTCTCCGGCGCGCATGTGCGCACGCTGTTGCGCCGGGCGATCCCGGGGACGCTGGCGGTGCGGTTCAACGCCGATTCCTCGGTCCAGGTGTTCGTGGAAACCGTGCAGGGGCCGCTGGAGGTCGGGTTCAACCGCAGCCGGGTCACCGTCGGCACCCCGCATCAGCTGATGGTGACCATGGTGTTCTTTGCGCTGCTGATGACGGTGATCGCCTTTGTCTACATGCGCAACCAGCTGCGCCCGATCACCCGGCTGGCGGATGCCGCGCAGGCGTTTGGCCGTGGCCGGACCGAACCCTATCGCCCCGGCGGCGCGGTGGAGGTGCGGGCGGCGGGGCATGCGTTCCTTGACATGCGGGCGCGGATCGAGCGGCAGATCGAGCAGCGCACCCTGATGCTGTCGGGGGTCAGTCACGATCTGCGCACGCCGCTGACGCGGCTGAAGCTGGGGCTGTCGATGCTGGACGAGGAGGAGGCGGCGCCGCTCCTGCATGATGTGGACGAGATGCAGCGGCTGCTCGATACCTTTCTGGAATTTTCCCGCGGTGCGGCGGCGGGGGAGGCGGTGGCGGCCGATCCGCTGGCGCTGGTGCGCGGGATCGTCGAGGATGCGCAGCGGGCCGGCAAGCCGGTGGAACTGGGCAAGCTGAAGGGCGCGGGCGAGGTGCCGCTCAAGACGCTGTCGATTCGCCGGGCGGTGGAGAACCTGATCGACAACGCGGTGCGCTACGGCAACCGGGCGGTGGTTTCGGTCAAGCTCAGCGACAAGGCGTTGCGTATCCGGGTCGAGGACGATGGGCCGGGGATTTCGCCCGAACAGCGGGAGGAGGCGATGAAGCCTTTTGCCCGGCTGGACCCGGCCCGCAATCAGGACCGCGGCAGCGGTGTCGGCCTGGGGCTGGCCATCGCCAAGGACGTGGCGCGGGCCCATGGCGGCGCGCTGCGGCTCGGCGAAAGCGAGACGCTGGGCGGGCTGAAGGCGGATATCGTGATCGGCCGCTGAGGGGCGGCCGGGGCCAGCTGCGGTCGACGCCACATTAATCCTTTCTTATCGGCGCGGACGTAGCGTGGTTGCGGGAGTACGACCCGGGAGGCACGGGAATGCCGGATGGCGGGCGTTTTCAATTCGCGGGGCAAGCGGCGCAGGTTCGCGGCGCCGCGATCCTGTTCCTCGTCGTCGTGCTGGGGGGCGGGGTGTTCGAGATCTGGGCCCGGCCTTTCGAGTTTCTGGACAGTATCCGGCCGGCAAATGCGCTGGCCCTGGCCGTGTTGTTGCGGATGCCGGCCGCGGTGCGCCCGGCCGGCTGGGGCGCGGCGGGGCTGGCGTTTGTGTTGTCGGGGCTTGCGATGGGGGCAGGGCCGGGAGCGGCGGCGCTGTCGGGGCTGGCCAATCTGATCGGCATCGGGGCGGGCTATGCGCTGCTGGCGCGGCTGCCGGAGGATGTGATCCGGCTGCGCCAGCCGGCCGCGATGTTGTGGATTATCGCCGCCGCCGCGCTCGGCGGGGCCGCGACGGGGCTTGTCGGCGGGCTTGCCGCCGGTGGTGGTTTTGTCGGCGACATCAGCGTCCGCTGGGGGATCGAGGCGGCGAACTACGTCGCGATCCTGCCGGTGCTGCTGTCGGCCCCGGCCCTGGCCGGGGTGGGCGCGCGGCTGCAGGCCCGGCCGGGGATCCGCAAAACCGATCTGTTGCCCGCCGGAGCGCTGGGGCTGTCCTTTGCGCTGGCCCTCGGTGTGGAGGAGCCCGGGGCGATTGCGCTGCCGGTTCTGGCGCTGGTGTGGTGCGGTCTGGTGTTCCCGGTGTTTCCGACCGCGTTGGTTGCGCTGGGATACAGCCTGCTGGCGCTGGCCGCGCTGTCGCGTGGAGCCCTCGCGGCGCTGCCCGGCGGGGCGGAGGGCGGCTTGCTGCTGTCAGTGCGGCTGGGTGCGGCGGCGGTGGCGATCGCGCCGATCATGCTGTCGGTCCTGACCCATCACCGCAACCGGCTGATGGCGCGGCTGAACCTGCAGGCCGGCCATGATCCCCTGACCGGGGTGTTGAACCGCGCGGCCTTTCGCGAGGATGCGGCGCTGCTCCTGCGGATCCTGAAGGTTCCGGAAGGCTGGCCCTCGGCGGCCTCGGTGCTGGTGATCGATCTGGATCATTTCAGGGCCGTCAACGATGCGCATGGCCATGCCGCGGGCGACGCGGTGCTGCGCGAGGTGGCGCGCAGGATCAGTGCCAGCCTGCGCCAGCGCGATCTGGTCGGGCGGCTGCAGGGGGAAGAGTTCGCCGTGGTTCTGCGCGACTGCGCCCCGGAGGCGGCGGTGGAGGTGGCCGAGCGCATCCGCCGGGCGATCGCCGGGGAGCCGATCTGGGTCTCGACGGAGCGGGCGGTCGCGGTCAGCGCCAGCATCGGCGTGGCGCCGGTGGCGGCGGGCCGGCACCCGGCGCTCGATCACCTGCTGAACCGGGCGGCCCGGGCGCTGTATCTCGCCAAGGAGAATGGCCGGAATCAGGTGGTGGCGACGGGGATGCCCGAGGGCCGCGCCGGGGTGGCGGCGGGTTTGCGACCGGCGACCACGGAGATTGGATGAGGGCGCCGCAGGCCACCTCCGCTCCCGGGGGGCGGCCCCCTCAAAAGCCTGATCCCCGTAGCGGCGACGCGCCCGGTATCGCGGCCGGGGACGATGTCGACGGCTGAGGCGAGGAGGGCGGCGGCGTTTTTCTCGAATGCGGTGCCTGCAAAAGACGTTTGTGCAGGAGGCTTGCCCAATTTCCCACACGAAATCAGAGGGCTGGGAATTTGATGGTAGGCCCGGAGGGACTCGAACCCCCAACCAAAGCGTTATGAGCGCTCTGCTCTAACCAATTGAGCTACAGGCCCGACCTGACCTTTCGCTACCATGATCCCAGCCCGCGTCAAGCCAATCCGTGCGAATGCCACGGCCAAACCACGGCCAAACCGTGGTCAAACCCGCGCCAAACCGTTGCACAAGCGCGCGCAATCGACTAACCCGCGCGCAACCAGCGGAAAGGACCGGCCGATGACGACAGGCAAGAACGGCATCACCTATGCCGAAGCGGGCGTGGATATCGATGCGGGCAATGAACTGGTGGACCGGATCAAACCGGCCGCCAAGCGCACCGACCGCCCCGGCGTGATGAGCGGGCTGGGCGGTTTTGGCGCGCTGTTCGATCTCAAGGCGGCGGGGTACAGCGACCCGGTGCTGGTCGCGGCCACCGACGGGGTGGGGACCAAGCTGCGCATCGCCATCGACACCGGCAACGTGGACGGCGTCGGCATCGACCTCGTGGCCATGTGCGTCAACGACCTGGTGTGCCAGGGGGCCGAGCCGCTCTTTTTCCTCGATTATTTCGCCACCGGCAAGCTGGAGACGGAAAGCGCCGCGCGCATCGTCGAGGGCATCGCCGAGGGCTGTGTGCAATCGGGCTGCGCGCTGATCGGCGGCGAGACCGCCGAGATGCCGGGGATGTACCCGGCGGGCGATTTCGACCTGGCCGGGTTTGCCGTCGGCGCGATGGAGCGGGGCACCGCGCTGCCCGAGGGCGTCGCGGAAGGCGATGTGCTGCTGGGGCTGGGCTCCAACGGGGTGCATTCCAACGGCTACAGCCTCGTGCGCAAGCTGGTGGAGATTTCCGGCCTGGGCTGGGACGATGCCTGCCCCTGGGGGGAGGGCAGCCTCGGTGCGGCGCTGCTGGCGCCGACGCGGCTCTACGTGACGCAGGCGCTGCAGGCGGTGCGTGCGGGCGGTGTGCATGGGCTGGCCCATATCACCGGCGGCGGGCTGACCGAGAACCTGCCGCGGGTGCTGCCCGAGGGGCTGGGCGCAGAGATCGACCTGAACGCCTGGGAGCTGCCGCCGGTGTTCGGCTGGCTGGCCCAGACCGGCGGCATGGCCGAGGCGGAGATGCTGAAGACCTTCAACTGCGGCATCGGCATGATCGTGGTTTGCGCCGCCGACCGCGCCGAGGCGCTGGCGGAGCTGCTGACAGAGGCGGGCGAGAGCGTGTCGCGGCTGGGTACCGTCACCGAGGGGCAGGGCGTGTCCTACAAGGGCGCGCTGCTGTGAGCCCCAAGCGCGTTGCTATCCTGCTGTCTGGCGGGGGATCGAACATGGTGGCGCTGGTCGACAGCATGGCCGGCGATCACCCCGCGCGCCCCTGTCTGGTGCTGTCGAACGACCCCAACGCCGGCGGGCTGGCGCGCGCTGCGGAGCGCGGCATCGCCACCGCGGCGGTGGATCACCGGCCGTTCAAGGGGGATCGCGCGGCGTTCGAGGCGGAGCTGATGAAACCGCTGCTGGAGGCCAAACCGGACATCATCTGCCTGGCCGGGTTCATGCGGGTGCTGACGGCGGATTTCGTGGCCCATTGGCAGGGCCGGATGCTGAACATCCACCCCTCGCTGTTGCCGAAGTACAAAGGGCTGCACACCCATGCCCGCGCGCTGGAAGCGGGCGACAGCGAGCATGGCTGCACCGTGCATGAGGTGACCCCGGCGCTGGACGATGGCCCGATCCTGGGCCAGGCGCGGGTGCCGGTGCTGCCCGGCGACACGCCGGAGGTGCTGGCCGCAAGGGTGCTGGTGCAGGAACACCGGCTTTACCCGGCGGTGCTGCGCCGCTTTGCCGCCGGTGACCGAACGCCGGTCTATCTGGGCTGACCGAGGCACGCCGGCGGGCGCATTTGCAAAGCCGCCGCGAAGGGCGTATGAGGGCTGAGCCCCGTCGCAGGACGGGGCCGGCGTGGCCGTGCGCGCGCCCAGTATAATGACCAAAGCATAAGAAGCGCCCTTAGATGAAAACGCTTACCACGACGCAGGAGTTGCAGAGCTTCTGCGATGCCGCCCGGACCCAGCCTTACGTCACTGTCGATACAGAGTTTCTGCGCGAGCGGACCTATTATTCCAAGCTGTGCCTGGTTCAGCTTGCCATGCCGGGCGAGACCGATGAGAACGCCGTTCTGGTCGATCCGCTGGCCGGCGAGATGTCGCTGGAGCCGCTTTACGAGCTCTTTCGCGACGAGAGCGTGGTCAAGGTATTCCACGCCGCGCGGCAGGATCTGGAGATCTTCTGGGTCGATGCCGGGGTGTTTCCCAAACCGTTGTTTGACACCCAGGTCGCGGCGATGGTCTGCGGCTTCGGCGAACAGGCGGGGTACGAGACGCTGGTGCGCAAGATCGTGCGGCAGCCGCTCGACAAGACCTCGCGTTTCACCGACTGGTCGCGGCGGCCGCTGAGCGATGCGCAGAAGACCTATGCGCTGGCCGATGTGACCCATCTGCGCAAGATCTACGAGTACCTGGCTGCCGAGCTGGAAAAATCCGGCCGCAGCCATTGGGTGACCGAGGAATTGCAGATCCTCACCGATCCCGGCACCTATGACATTCGCCCCGAAGAGGCCTGGAAACGGGTCAAGACGCGGACCAATTCGCCCAAGTTCCTGGCCATCGTGCGCGAGCTGGCGGCGTTCCGCGAGGGGTATGCGCAGGAAAACAACGTGCCGCGCAACCGGGTCTACAAGGACGACGCGCTGGTCGAGCTGGCCTCGGTCAAGCCGCGGACGCATGCGGATCTGGGCGGGCTGCGCCTGTTGCTGCGCGAGGCGCGGCGCGGGGCGATTGCCGACGGGATCCTCGCCGCCATTGCGCGCGGGGTGGACTGCCCGCAGGACCAGATGCCCAAGCCCGACCGCAGCCGCGAAAAGCTGCAGGTGAACCCGGCGCTGGCGGATCTGCTGCGGGTGCTGTTGAAGGCCAAGACCGAAAGCGCCGGCGTCGCCGCCAAGCTGATCGCGCCAAGTGCCGATCTGGATGCCATTGCCGCCGGGCAACGCGACGTGCCCGCGCTGAGGGGGTGGCGTTACGAGGTGTTCGGCGCCGATGCGATGCGGCTGTGCGAGGGCGAACTGGCGCTGGCGGCCAAGGGTCAGACGGTCAGGGTGATCGAGCTTTAGGCCGCCGCAGCAGCGCGGCGGGTCAACGCCGCCGCGTGGTGCGCTGGTTGTTCTGGCCGATCACCCGGATGGTGCGGATGCCGCGGATTTCGTATTTGTTCACCGAATAGGCCGCGCGCACGGTGCGCGAGAATTCGCTGCCGACCGGGGTCGCCCGGTTCGGATAGATCACCCGGAACGACAGCGACAGGATGCCGTCGGCCTCTTCCTCGGGCGTGGTCACCGGGCGCAGCTCCACCTCGTAGGGACCCTGGCGGGAGGCCAGCCCTTCGGCATAGATGATCACGCCGGTGGTGGTCTGTTCGACCCGCAGTTCGGTCACCTCGGTGATGGGCGTGGTGTTGTCGACCGGATCGGGGCGCGAGAACACGCCGCGTGTCTGCCTGGGAATCAGCGGGTTGGTCTCCTCCGCAGGCTCCACCCGTTCCGAGCGGCTCTTGCCGAACCAGTTGCTCGGGTTCACGCGGGAGTCGCGCCAGCCGCCGCACCCGGCGAGCATGAGGCTGGCAACCAGCAGCACGGTCAGAGGTTTTTGCATCTTGCCCAATCTCGTTCTAGATCCGCTCAACCCGGTTATCGCATCCGGCGCCGGTTGAAAAGCCGCAAGCCGGGTCTGGACAGCCCGGCGGGTGCGGCATAGGTCAGGGACGATGTCCAACCCTCAGGAGTTCCAGATGGCGACCCCCGCATTTGAAGAGATTGTCGAGGATTTCGAGTTTCTCGAGGACTGGGAGGACCGCTATCGCCATGTGATCGACCAGGGCAAGGCGATGGAGCCGCTGGACGAGGCGCTCAAGGTGCCGGCGACCAAGGTGCACGGCTGCGCCAGCCAGGTCTGGCTGCATCCGACGATCGAGGATGGCGTGTTCCGCTTTGACGGCGACAGCGACGCGATGATCGTGCGCGGGCTGATCGCGGTGCTTCGCATGCTCTACAACGGGTTGCCGGTGGCCGAGGTGCCCAAGGTCGATGCGAAGGCGGAGCTGGGCCGGCTGGGGCTGAACGATCACCTGTCGGCGCAACGCTCCAACGGGTTGCGCGCGATGATCGAGCGGATTCGCGAGGTCGCCGCGGCGAACGCCTGAGCGGGAGCGGGGAGGGGCGAGTGCCCCGCGCGGTCGCGCGTGTCCCCTGGGGATATTTCTATTGCGAGGAAGCCGGCGTGCGCTTCGCCCAACCGGCCAGCGTGCCCTCCAGATCGCCGTAGCCGGTGAAGCGGCGCTCGAAGGCGAGGCCGAGGCGTTGGGCGCAGGTCTGTGCCTTTTCCGTCAGTGCCGGGTCGTCGGTCTGGGCCTGGTAGACCAGCTTGGTGTAATTGCCGAAATAGAGCGGCAGCAGCTCCGGGTGCTGATCGAGCTTAAGCGGCTTCCAGACGAAGGCGTCGAACTGGCGGACCAGGAAATCGGTGAGGTAGAAGGCCGTCGCCTCGTCATGCGCGGCAAAGCGCGTGTTGCCTTCGAAGAAGGAGTAGCAATGCGGCCCCTCCACCATCTCGACCCCGAGCCGCTCGCAGGTGGCCTGCAATCTGCCGCCGGTGCCGCAATCGGCATAGACCACATGGATATGATCGTAGCTGCGGCGATGTTCGGCGATGGCGGCCTCGACCGCGGCGGGGATCTGGTCCGGGTGGTTGTGCAGGATCGCCGGCAGGCAGGCGAGGTCCATATGGTCCCAGCCGTTGCTTGCGGTGATGTCGAGGATTTCACGCGCCAGCGCGCCGCAGGCCAGCAGCAGGACGCGGCCGGGCTTGCGCGCGGCGGCGGGATCGGGCGCGGCGAGGCCGGCCTCGGTCAGGCTTTGATCCGTCAGGGGGCGGTCCGGGCGCGGCAACACCGGGGACCGCCGCGCGGGGCGGCCGGCGGATCGCCGGCGCACCATGATCA